>JAESFO010000598.1_pt1 | contig 21106 bp, 22 predicted proteins | sample 9269421 | NCBI WGS metagenome assembly JAESFO01 (sample SAMN14502839, study PRJNA617101) | algae metagenome | isolation source: Nostoc desertorum CM1-VF14 and co-occurring heterotrophs from rocky... | place: USA: Clark Mountains, San Bernardino, California | collected 2000-06-05 | reverse complement strand
GGTGCCGATCCAGGCCGCCGTCGGCGCCCGGATCATCGCCCGCGAGACGATCCGCGCGATCCGCAAAGACGTCCTCGCCAAGTGCTACGGCGGCGACATCTCCCGCAAGCGCAAGCTGCTGGAGAAGCAGAAGGAGGGCAAGAAGCGGATGAAGACGATCGGCCGCGTCGAGGTCCCGCAGGAGGCCTTCGTCGCCGCGCTGTCCACCGGTGGCGGGACGGCCACCGAGAAGCCCAAGAAGTAGCCCCCCGGACGCGAAGCGGGCCCGACTCCCGGCTGGGGGTCGGGCCCGACGTGTACGTGGTGGGGGCGGGGGAGCGCGGGGGCGGTCTACATCACCGAGCCCGCCCGGGGGCCGGGGATCGGCCCGTCGCACGGCGCGGGCCGGGCGGCGGGGGCACGGCGCGGCGACAGGATGCGCTGCACCCGCTGGCAGACGGACTCGACGACCGTCCGGCCCTCGGCCGACAGGTGCACCAGCACGCGGCGCCGGTCGAGCGGGTCGGCCGACCGGTAGGCCAGCTTCTTCTCGACGAGGCGGTCCACGATCCGGGTGGCCGTGGGGGCGGGCAGCGACGTGTGTCCCGCGACCTCGCCCATGCTGCGGCCGGTGCCGCGGGCGAGCATCAACAGGACCCGCCAGCCGTCACGGCTGACGTCCGTCGAGGACGGGTTGGTGGACAGGGCTGTGGCCACGGCGTGGTCGACCCGGTCCAGGAACTCGACGACACCCGCGGCTCCAGGCGTCGGGGCAGCCATGGTGGCAGTCCCCGACGCCCGTCGACTCAAAGGCTCGGTCACGATGACGCACTGTACTTGCCGAACGGGCGAAATCCGACCCTGTCCTGGGCAAACGTCCCCCGAGCGCCGGGCGGTCGTCACGCAGCGATGACCGATAGGCCGACGACCAGCGATTACGTAGACCGCTTGACGTTCACCAACGACATCACGACTGCATCACACCCGGATCACGTAACGCCCTAGCGGGTCAGGACGATCTTCCCCGCCGTGCGCCCCGCGGCCATCGCCTCGAACGCCTCCTTCGCGGAGTCCATCGGCAGTTCTGTCCCGATCTCCGGCGCGATCCCGGCCGTCGCCACGAAGTTCATGAGATCCGCGAGCTCCTGCCGCGTTCCCATGGTCGCGCCGACCACCTCGAGCTGGAGGAAGAACAGCCGCTGCAGGTCCGCGGGCGGGTTCGGGCCCGAGGTGGAGCCGCAGACGACGATGCGGCCACCGGGACGCAGCGCCCGCATGGAGTGCTTCCAGGTGGCCTCGCCGACCGACTCCATGACGGCGTCGACCTTGCCCGGCAGCCTCGCCCCGGACTCGAACGTGGCGTGCGCGCCGAGCCGCTCGGCCAGTGCGCGCTTCTCCTCGTCGCGGCCGGTGACCCACACCTGGAAGCCCGCGGCGCGGCCCAGCTGGACCAGCGCCGTCGAGACGCCGCCGGAGGCGCCCTGGACGAGCACCGTCTGGCCCGGCTGCAGGCCCGACTTGGTGAACAGCATCCGGTACGCGGTCAGCCAGGCGGTGCCCAGGACGGCGCCCTGGCCGGGGGTGAGGCCCTTCGGGGCGGGGACCGCGTTGCGCGCCGGGACGATCACCGTGTCGGCCATCGTGCCCTGGTGGCGCTCGGTGAGCAGGGTGCGCTTCGGGTCGAGCGTCTCGTCGCCCCGCCAGTCAGGGTCGCCGATGATCGGGTAGAGGACGACCTCGGTGCCGTCGTCGAGGGTCCCGGCACCGTCGCAGCCGAGGATCATGGGGAACTGGTCGGGCTTGATGCCGACCCCGCGCAGCGTCCACAGGTCGTGCATGTTGAGGCTGGCGGCGGAGACGGTGACGGAGACCCAGCCGTCGGGGACCTCCGGGTCGGGCCGCTCGCCCACGACGAGGGAGTCGAGGGGAGCGTCGGCGTTGGGCTCCTGCGCGTAGACAGCGAACATGGCCCCGAACCTAATGCCTGGGCCCGGGGACTACCGTGTGGAGTGTGCGCACGATCATCGACGGCTGGGACGCGTTCGAGCTGTGGCTCACCGGCCTGCCGTTCGTGGCGCAGGTCGTGTTCGTGACGGTGGTGGTCCTGCCCGCGTGCGCGCTGGTCGCGATCGGTGCCGACCGGGCGACCCGGCGCTTCGACACCCCCCGCGGGCGTCGCGACGGCGGGGCCTGAGCGCTCAGACCGGCTGGGCCGCGAGTGCGGCCAGCGCCTCCGAGCAGCCCGCGTCGACGCGCAGGTCGGCGAGTTCGTCGCCCCTGGTCGCCCCGCGGTTGACGATCACGACCGGCACCTCCGCCCGGTGCGCGGCCCGGACGAACCGCAGCCCCGACATGACGGTGAGCGAGGACCCGGCGACGAGCAGCGCGCCGTCCTCGGGGGTCAGCGCGGCCACCATCGCGTAGCAGCGCGCCACCCGGTCCTTCGGCACGTTCTCCCCGAAGAACACGACGTGCGGTTTGAGGACCCCGCCGCACGACGCGCACGGCGCGATCCGGAAGCCGTCGGTGATCTCCACCGCGGCGTCGCCGTCGGGGGCCGTCTCGACCTGCGCGCTGTGCGCCTCGGTGAAGCCGGGGTTGAGCGCGGTGAGCCGGGCCTGCAGCGCGTCGCGCGGGGTGATGCGGCGGCAGTCCAGGCAGACGACCTCGTCGATGCGCCCGTGCAGGTCGACCACGCCGCGGCTGCCGGCCACGGAGTGCAGGCCGTCGACGTTCTGTGTGATCAGTCCGTCGACGACGCCCGCCGCCCCCAGTGCGGCCAGCGCGCGGTGTCCGGGGTTGGGGTCGGCGCGACGCATCCGGGCCCAGCCGACGTGGCTGCGCGCCCAGTACCGTCGCTGCGCGGGCTCCCCGGACACGAACTCGGAGTAGGTCATCGGGTTGCGCGGTCGTGAGCCCGGGCCGCGGTAGTCGGGGATGCCGGAGTCGGTGGACAGCCCGGCCCCGGTGAGCACGACGAGGCGCCGCCCGGCGAGCAGGTCCGGTGCCGCGCCCGGGTCGGTGCTGACGACGGGGACGCTCATGCTCTGCAGGGTAGGCGCGCCCGGTGGCTCCCCGCCCCTCGGCGGCCCGCCCCACCGCCCCACCGCCGCACCTCGCCCCGCCGCCGCGGAACCCCTTCGCCGAGCCGCAGCAGGACCCCCTCGCAGCACCCCCCCGGCTCTCCGGGCCGCCCGGCCCGCTTTGCCGAGTGGCACACCGTGGACCCGTCGGGGCCGGTCCCGGGTCCGTGGTGTGCCACTCGGCGCACTCCGGCGACCGGACCGGTTCGCGATCGCACACCGGCGACGCCGAACGGCCCCGCCCGGCGCGGTGTCCCCGGATCCTGCGTCGGTGGACGTGCCGGGGTGGCCCCTCATCTTCCGTGGCTCGGCCGCCGTCGGCGCGGGCCTCGTGACGGCGCGACGGCTGCAGGGCCCGGCGTTCGTCCGGGTGCTGCCCGACACCTGGGCCGCCCGGCACCTCGTCCCGCTCGGACACGCCGACCGGTGCCGGGCGGTGTTCCGCTGGTCCGGCGGTCGCGGGGTGATCGCGGGATGGGCCGCGGCTGAGCTGTCCGGCGCACCGTGCGCGCCGGCCGGGGCGCCGGTCGACGTGGTGCTCCCGGTCCGGGCCCGGGCCCCGGCCGGGGTGCGCGTGCGCCGCGACCGGCTGCACCCCGGTGAGATCGGGTGGTGCGACGGGGTCCGGGTCACCACGCCGCTGCGGACCGCGTTCGACCTGGCCCGGGGTCGCGACGAGACCGCCGCCGTCGTCGCGGTGGACGCGCTGGCGTTCCGGCACGGGTTCGCTCCGGACCTGCTGCTGAACTTCGCGGTCCGCTACCGGGGGCTGCGCGGGGTGGCCGGCGTTCCCGGCGTCCTGGGGCTCGCCGACCGGCGCGCCATGTCCCCGCCCGAGACCCGGCTGCGGTTGCTCCTGGTCCGGGCCGGCCTGCCGCGACCTGAGGTCCAGCACCCGGTGCTCGACGACGCCCGGCGCCGCGCGGTGTGGCTCGATCTCGCCTATCCCGCGCCGCGCGTCGGCATCGAGTACGAGGGCGCCGACCACACCGGCCCCGACCGGGTCCTGCGCGACGCCACGAGGGTGACCCGCCTCGTCGACGCCGGGTGGCGGATCTACCGCTACACCCGGTTCGACCTGCGCGACGAGCCCGGGCGCATCGTCGCGGAGATCGGCAGGGCGCTGGACCACGCACCGACGAGTGGTACGCCGTGAACCTGCCCGAGGGGGTCCGAGGTGCCCGGTGTGCCACTCGGCTGTCCGGGCCGGGATGGACCCGGGCCGTGGCGAGCCGGGCCATGGCGAGCCGGGCCGGCGCGGGGCCAGCCGGGCCTGGTCGAGCCGGAGCGGGCCTGGGCCCGGGGCGAGCCGGGCCGGGGCGCGGGGCTCAGCCCTCCGGTACCCAGGACGGCGTCCGCTTCTCCCCGAAGGCCAGGATGCCCTCCTGCCCCTCCTCGGAGGCGAAGTACGAGGCGGACAGCGTGTTCATCGCGGCGAAGTCGTCGGACATCGTCGCCGGGCGCTCGCGGCGCAGCATCGCCTTCGCCCCGGCCAGGGCGCCGGGCGCACCGAGGCGCAGCATGCCGGTGTAGCGGGTCACCTCGTCGTCGAGGGCCTCCGCCGGAACGGCGCTGTTGATCAGCCCGACGGCCGCCGCGCGCCGCGCGTCGAAGGTCTCCCCGGTGAGGAAGAGCTCGTGCGCGGCGCGGGCGGACAGCCGGGGCAGCACGGTCACCGAGATGACCGCGGGCACCACCCCGATCCGGACCTCGGAGAAGGCGAAGGTGGCCGACTCGGCGGCGACGGCGATGTCGCACGCCGCCACGATCCCGACCCCACCGGCGCGGGCCGGGCCCGACAGCCGGGCGACGACCGGCTTGGGGGAGTCCCACAGCGTCGTCAGGATCCGCGGCACCTCGGTGACGCCCTGCTGCTCGGCGCCCGCGCCGCGGGACTCCTTGAGGTCCATGCCCGCGCAGAACACCGTGCCGGTGTGGGTCAGCACGATGACCCGCACCGCGTCGTCGGCGATCGCCGCGTCGAGGTGCGCGATCAGCTCCCGGCGCAGCTGCGCCGAGAGTGCGTTGCGGTTGCGCGGGGAGTCCAGGGTGATCGTCGCGATCCCGGCCTCGACGGCCAGGTGGACGAGCTCGGGGGAGTCGACGGTGTCTGCCACCCCCGCAGACTAGGACCTCAGGCCTTCGTCCAGGTGCTGGTGATCGACACCCCGGCCAGGGCGAACAGCTGCGACACCGGGCAGCGGCGCTCGGTCTCCCGGGCCAGCTGCGCGACCTGTTCGTCGGTGCCGTCGGTGGTGATCACGGCGTCGACCCGCAGGTTCTGGAAGGTGGTCTCGCCGTCGCGGTGGGTCCCGGTGGTCATCGTCGTCGGGTTGAAGTCGGCGGCGACGTCGAAGCGCACGTGCTCGATCGTGATGCCGAGCTCCTTCGCGACGATCGAGCTGGTGACCTGGTTGCACGACGACAGCGACGCGAGCGTGTAGGCGAGCGGGCTGGGGTGCTCGTCCTTGCCGCCGAAGGCGGGGTAGGCATCGGTCTCGATGACTTAGCCGGCGCCGTCGACCGCGACGGTCTGCGCGACGCCGGTGCCCTGGCCGCTGACGGCGAAGGTGACGAGAGGCATGGGTGATCTCCTGTACGAGGGGGTGCGGGGGACGGGGTCAGGAGCGGGGACAGAGGGCCCCGGCCGTCCGGCCCAGGTCGATGTGCAGCCTCCGCACGAGCGCGATCACGGGATCAGTGAACCGCACCGAACGGTCGTGCGCGACGTGACGGAGCCGACCGAACCGGCGACGCCCGTGGTCCGATGGGCGCGGTGGCGCCGGTCGCCGGGAGAGGGCTACGCTCGAAACGGAGTTGGCTCCGTTTACGAGAGGACATGCCGTGGAGATCGGACTGCACATCGCGGACTTCACCTACCCGGCCGGGCCGACGGGCCTGGCCGACGACCTGTCCCGGATCGCCGTCGCGGCCGAGGAGCAGGGCTTCTCCCGGGTGAGCGTCATGGACCACCTCTGGCAGATCCGGCCGGTCGGGCCGGTCGAGACCGACATGCTCGAGGCGTACACGGTGCTCGGCTACCTGGCCGCCCGCACCGAGAAGGTCGACCTGCTGGCCTGGGTGACCGCGGTGACCTACCGCGACCCCGGCCTGCTGGTGAAGGCCGTGACCACTCTGGACGTGCTGTCGAAGGGGCGCGCGATGCTGGGTATCGGTGCCGCCTGGAACGACGAGGAGGCCACCGGGCTCGGGCTGTTCTTCCCGCCGACCGCGGAGCGGTTCGAGCGGCTGGAGGAGACGCTGCGCATCGCCCGTCAGATGTGGAGCGACGACGACGGTCCCTTCGAGGGCGCCCACTACCGGCTCGGCGCCACGCTGAACACGCCGCAGCCGCTGCGCAGGCCGTACCCGCCGATCCTGATCGGCGGCGGTGGGGAGCGGAAGACGCTGCGCCTGGTCGCGCAGTACGCCGACGCGTGCAACCTGTTCGGCGGCCCCGAGCTGGAGCGCAAGCTGGACGTGCTGCGCACCCGCTGCGAGGAGGTCGGGCGCGACTACGACGAGATCGAGAAGACGGTCATGGCACGGCTCGACCCGGCCGACCCGAAGGCCGCGGTCGAGGAGCTGCGTGGCTACGCGGCACTCGGTGTGCAGCACGTGCACACCGTGGTGCCGGACGTGGCGGCGATCGAGCCGCTGCGGGTGTTCGGGTCGGAGATCATCCCGGCGGCAGCCGAGCTCTGACCCGCGCGGTCACCTGCCGGGTTGGCGGGGCATCGTCCGCAGGATCGCGACCTGCTGGTCCAGCTCGGCAGCGATCAGCTCGGCGTGCAGGGCGGCGGAGGCGCCGTCGTGCGCGGCGAGCGCGCGGTGCCGGCGCACCAGGTCGTCGATCGAGTCCAGCAGCCGGTCCACGGTCGAGCGGCCGGCCTGGGGTGCCGGGAGCTCCACGGGTGCGGGAGCCTCGGGCAGGGGGTGAATCAGCTCTGCGGTCATGCGACGTTCTCCGTTGAACGTGTCGGGATCGGGGCGTGTCATGCGCAGTCGTTCCTGGTCTCTCGAGCTCCGTTGTACCCGCTTCAACGCACTTTTACTGCGCGTAGAACAGGGGTGCGACGCAGGACACGGTGACCGGGCGCACCTACGCGGTGACCGGTCGTGATCATGGCCCGTCACGGACCCGCCGATGCGGTCGGCGGTCGAACGGAGGGTGGTCGTCGCGGTAGCCGTGGAAACGGCGGGTGACGGGACGGTGGCGGTTCGTCGCGACGTCTGTACCCGAACGGGTGACCCCACCTAGCGTCCGGACCATGATCATTCGACCGGATGCGCGGTCCGGGACGCGTGCCCTGATCGTCGGGGCACTCGTCGCCGTTCTGGCCGCCCTCGGCCTCGCCCTGCCCGCCGCGGCCGCCGCCGCACCCGCTCCGGCCGTGCCGGCCGCCGTCGCCGCTCCCGCCGCCCCGGCCGCCGTGCCGGGGGAGCAGGAGTCCGGGCTGCCGGTGCGGGCGCTGTCGTCGCTGCCGTCCCAGGCCACCGACACCTATCGGCTGATCCGCTCCGGTGGGCCGTACCCGTACAGCCAGGACGGGACGACCTTCCAGAACCGGGAGGGGATCCTGCCCGCGACGTCCTCGGGCTACTACACGGAGTTCACCGTGCCGACCCCCGGCGCGAGCACCCGCGGCGCCCGGCGGATCGTCACCGGATCGGGCGGGGAGTACTACTACACGGCCGACCACTACGCCTCGTTCGTCGTGGTAGACGTCTCGAGGTGAGCACCCTTCCCCGTGAGAGCGCCGGAACCGCCCCCGCCGTCGACGCGGCCCGGGGGCGGGCCGGTGGCTCCGGTCTCGTCGCCGTCGTCGAGGGGGTCGCGGACCGCGCCGCGGTCCTGTCCGCCCTCGGCCGGGCGCTGAGCTTCCCCGAGTACTACGGCCACAACCTCGACGCGCTGGCGGACTGCCTCGGCGACCTGTCCTGGCTGCCCGCCGGACCGGTCGAGCTCGTCGTCGCCGACGGTCCGCTCGCCGCGGCCGACCCCGGCACCCACGCGACGGTCCTGGAGATCCTCGCCGAGGCCGTCGCCACGACGGCGGGGACCGACCGGCCGCTGCACGTCACCCTGGCCGGCCCGGCCGCCTGACGACCGTGCCGCCACCGGTCCCGCGCTCGCGGGCGGGGTGCGGAATCCCGGGGGCCCGGTACGGCGTTGAGGCCGGTGGACCGACCGTGGCGGGTGGCCACGGCGAGGGAGGCGACCTACCGTGGCATCCATGGGTCTCCGGCTGGTGAGGCGCAGGCACGTCGACCTGTGCCGCCTGCGGTGGGCGCCGTGAGGGGTCGTCAACCTCCGCCCGCCGACCCAGGAGCGCCCCGATGTCCCATGGCCCGCACGCCCCGTCCGTCGTGATCGTCGGCGCCGGCCCCCGCGGGGCCGGCGTGCTGGAACGCATGGTCGCGAGTGCGCCCGAGCTGCTGTCCGACGCCCTCGCCGGGCCCGGCGTCGACGTCCACCTCGTCGACCCGTTCCCGGCCGGGGCGGGTCGCATCTGGCGGCACGCGCAGTCCCCGCTGCTCGCGATGAACTCGATGGCCGCCGACGTCACGATGTGGACCGATTCCTCGGTCGTCTGCGACGGCCCGGTGGCACCCGGCCCGTCGTTCTGGGACTGGGCGCAGGACCTGCGCGAGCACGGCGACCCGCGGGCCGAGCTCGGCCCGGAGCTCGCCGACGAGCTGGCACAGGTCACGGCGTCGACGTTCCCGTCGCGGCGGCTGCAGAGCCACTACCTCGCCGCGGTGCTGCGCGAGGTCGTCGGCCGGGCGCCGGCCGGGATGCGGGTGCACGTGCACCGCACCACCGCCGAGGCCCTCGACGAGGCCGACGGCAGGCAGGTCGTGACCCTCGCCGACGGCACCGTCCTGCGCGGCGACGCCGTCGTGCTCGCCTCCGGGCACCTCGACGCCACCCCCACCGACGACGAGATCGCGCTCGCCGCCCGCGCCGACGAGTTCGGCCTGCGCTACCTGCCCCCGGAGCAGACCTCCGACTCCGACCTCTCGGTGATCGCGCCGGGCGAGACCGTGCTGGCCCGCGGGCTGGGGCTGGCGTTCGTCGACCTCGTGGTGCTGTTGTTCGAGGGCCGCGGTGGGCGCTTCGTCGCCGACCCGGACGACGCCGACCCGGGCCGGCTGCGGTACGAGCCGTGCGGGCGGGAGCCGGTGCTCGTCGGCGGGTCCCCGCGCGGCGCGACCTACCACTCCAAGACCCACTACCAGCTACGGGCCGGGCTTCCGCCGCTGCCGCGGTTCCTCGGCCCCGACGTCACCGACGACCTCATCGCCTCCGGCGGCCCGGTCGACGTCGCCACCCGGGTGTGGCCGCTGATGGCCAAGGAGATCGGCTGGGGCTGGTACCACGAGCTGTTCGTCGGCCACCCCGACCGCGTCCGCGCCGGGTGGGACGAGTTCGCCGGGCGGTTCGCCGCCGTCGCGCACGGCTCGCCCGAGGAGGCGGCGCTGATCGCCGAGCTGGTGCCCGACCCGCTCGACCGGCTCGACCTGACCGCGCTGGACCGCCCGCTCGACGGCGTGCACGCCCCGGACCTCGACGCCCTGCAACCCCTGGTACGCGAACGCATCGCCGAGGACTTGCGCCGGCACGTCGACGAGCGGCACACCCCGCACCTCGGCGCGTTCGTCGCGATGCTGTCGGTCTACACCGAGACCACCCGCCTGGCCGGGTCCGGGGTGCTCTCGCCGCGCTCGCAGGCGAGGGACATGCCGTGGTGGCAGTCGTTCTTCAACTCGGTCGCCTCCGGCCCACCCGGTTTCCGGGTCCGCCAGATGCTCGCCCTGTCCCGTGCCGGGTACCTGCGGTTCCTCGGCGCCGGGATGAGCGTCGACATCGACGCCGACGGCTTCCACGCCACCAGCACGACCCTGGCCGGGGCGGGGCCGGTGTCGACCCGGGTCCTGGTCGACGCCCGGCTGCCCGACCCGAGCGTCTCGCGCACGGTGGACGGGCTGCTGCGCGGCCTGCTCGCCCGCGGCGAGGCCGTCGAGGAGGTCCTGTACGACGACGACGGCGCCCCGCTACGCAACACCGGCCTGCTGTCGGTCCGTCCGGCCGACGGCGCGCTGCACACCGCGGACGGCGGGGTGCACGAGCGACGGTTCGCGGTCGGGCCGCACACGACGGTCAAGGTCGCCGGGGCGTTCACCCGGCCCGGGATGAACGCGCAGAGCCTGCGCTACAACGACGCCGTCGCCCGCGCCGTGCTGGGCGCCCTGCGCGGCGCCGCGTCCCGCGCCGTCCCGGCGGCCTGAGCCGTCCCGGGGGAGCCGGACCCGGTCGGTGTCAGTCGCGGGCGCCGACCGGCTCGGGGACCCGCTCCGGCTCGGCGACGACCGGGCGGCGGCGCGGCAGCAGGGCCACGGTCACGACGAGCGCGATCGCCGTCGCCACCAGCACCCACGGGCCGGGGACGCCGAGCAGCGCGAGCGCCGAGGCGAGCAGCACCGCGGTCACGACCGGCTTGATGAGCCGGCCGGTGCCCCCGGAGGACAGCCGCGCGCCGAACCACACGCCGGGCAGGGCGCCGACGAGCAGCGCCGCGGCGAGGCCGAACTGGACGTCGCCGAAGAACAGGTGCCCGACCGTCGCGGCGGCGACCAGCGGGATCGCCTGCACGATGTCGGTGCCGACCAGCCGCGACGGGTGCAGCTGCGGGTAGGCGAGCAGCAGCATCGCGATGATCAGCGACCCGGCGCCGACCGAGGTCATCCCGACCGCCAGCCCGCCGACGACGCCGATCAGCACCGTCCGCAGCGGACGGACGTCCACCGGCGCGTCGGCGTCGACGGCGTTGCGGCTGCCGCGCCGGTCCATGACCTGCCGGAACAGCGTGGTCAGCACCGAGGCGACCAGCGCGATCCCGATGAACACCTTGAGCCGGTCCTCGACGCCGACGCCCTTCCCGATCATCCCGATGACCACCGCGCCGGCGAACCCGGCGGGGACGGCGCCGAGCACCAGCCACCCGGTGAGCCGCCAGTGCACGGTGCGCCGCCGGGCGTGCACCGCGGCGCCGACCGGCTTCATCACCAGCGAGGTCAGCAGGTCCGAGGAGATCGCGGTGAGCGGGTTGACCTTGAACACCAGGACGAGCAACGGGGTCAGGAGCGCACCGCCGCCCATTCCGGTGAGGCCGACGAGGAAGCCGACGAGCAGGCCGGCGAGCGCGAGCGAGGGGTCGAACATGATCCTGCTTCCTGCGCACGCCGGGCGTGCGGGAGCGTCCGTGACCCGTGCGAGGGGTCCGCGGTACGTGGTGGGAGGTCGGTCGGGGGAGGTGCCTCAACCCCGGCGACAGAACTCGTCGAACGCGTCGAGCCGGCGCGACGGCCAGAACCGCTCGAGGTGCGCGACGAGGTGCCAGGAGACCGCCGGGTCCGACTGCGCGCGGCCGGACGCGAGGGTCCGGTCGGCGGGGGCGGCGGTCGTGGTCACCCGACCATGGTGGAACGGATCGAGGGGGTCGACAAGTCGTCGTCCGCTGGTCGGGACGACGGGAAACCTGTCCGGACATGTGGCCGCCGCGGGGCGCTGAGCTGCGGGGACGCACGGCGGCGGGTGCCTCGTCGGCGCGTCCGGGTGACCCGGGCCACGACCGCCCGGTCCGGGCACCCCGCCCGGCACGACACGGCCCCCGCACCCGGAGCGGGTGCGGGGGCCGTGGACGGCGCGGAGCGGTCAGCCGGCGGCCGGCACCGCCGCGAGCGGGTCGCCCACCAGACCGGCGGCGAGCGTGTTGCCCGTCGGCGGGTCGATCAACAGGAACCCGCCGGTGGTGCGGACCCGGGCGTAGGAGTCGACCGGCAGCGGGTCGGCGACGCGCAGCGACACCCGACCGATGTCGTTGATCTCCAGCTTCTCCGGGGCGGCGGCGTAGGACACCCTCTCGGTGTCCAGCCGCGCCCCCAGCGTCCCGACGATCACCTGGGTGGTGCGGGTGCCGTGCTTGAGCAGCAGCCGCGCGCCCGGGAGCAGCGGCTTCTCGGCCAGCCAGCACAGCGTCGCATCGATCTCGGAGGTGACCTCCGGGACGTCGGACGCGGCCGCGATCAGGGCGCCGCGGGGGGCGTCGATGTCGTCGGCGAGCAGCACCGTCACGCTCAGGCCCGCGCCGGCGGCGGCCAGCGGGCCGTCGGCGGTCCGGACCTCGGAGACGGTGGTGCGGTGCCCCTCGGGCAGGACGACGACCTCGTCGCCCGGACGGACGGTGCCGGAGGCGACCTGGCCGGCGTAGCCGCGGTAGTCGTGCAGGTCACCGAGCGAAGCGTCAGCGGAGCGAGACTCGGCACCGTTCCTGGGGCGGATCACGTACTGGACCGGCATCCGGAACGGGGCGTCGGCGTCGGGGCCGTCGACCGGGACCGACTCCAGGTGCTCCAGCAGCGTCGGCCCGGTGTACCAGGTCGTGTTGTCGCTGCGGAACGCCACGTTGTCCCCGACCAGCGCGGACACCGGGATGACCTGGACGGCGTCGTCGGTGAAGCCCAGCGAGCGGGTCAGCTCGGTGAACTCGCGCTCGATGTCGGCGATCTTCGCCTGGTCGTACTCGATCAGGTCGATCTTGTTGATCGCCAGGACCAGGCGCGGGACGCGCAGCAGCGACAGCACCGCGGCGTGCCGGCGGGTCTGGGAGACCACGCCGTTGCGGGCGTCGACCAGCAGCACCGCCAGCTCGGCGGTGGACGCGCCGGTGACGGTGTTGCGGGTGTACTGGACGTGGCCCGGGGTGTCGGCGAGGACGAACTCCCGGGTCGGCGTGCCGAAGTAGCGGTAGGCGACGTCGATGGTGATGCCCTGCTCGCGCTCGGCGCGCAGGCCGTCGACGAGCAGCGACAGGTCCGGCGTCGACATCCCCTTGTCGACCGAGGCGCGCTCGACGGCCTCGATCTGGTCGGCCAGCACCGACTTGGTGTCGTAGAGCAGGCGCCCGACCAGGGTGGACTTGCCGTCGTCGACGGAGCCCGCCGTGGCGAAGCGCAGCAGGGACCGGGAGGTGGTGTCGGCAGTGCCCGTCATCAGAAGTAGCCCTCCTTCTTCCGGTCCTCCATCGCGGCCTCGGACAGCCGGTCGTCGGCCCGGGTCGCGCCGCGCTCGGTGAGCCGCGACGCGGTGACCTCGGCGATGACCTCGTCGAGGGTGGTGGCGGTGGACTCGACCGCGCCGGTGCACGAGCCGTCGCCCACCGTGCGGTAGCGGATGGACCTGCGCTCCAACTGCTCGCCGTCGCGCGCTCCGCCCCAGGGGCCCTCGGCGAGCCACATGCCGTCGCGCTGGAAGACCTCGCGCTCGTGGGCGTAGTAGATCGACGGCAGCTCGATGCCCTCGCGCCGGATGTAGCGCCAGACGTCGAGCTCGGTCCAGTTGGAGATGGGGAAGACGCGGACGTGCTCACCTGCGGCGTGCCGTCCGTTGTAGAGGTTCCACAGCTCCGGGCGCTGCTTGCGCGGGTCCCAGCGGCCGAACGCGTCGCGCAGGCTCATGATCCGCTCCTTGGCCCGGGCGCGTTCCTCGTCGCGGCGGCCGCCGCCGAACACGGCGTCGAAGCGGTGCTCGGCGATCGCGTCGAGCAGCGGCTGGGTCTGCAGCGGGTTGCGGGTGCCGTCGGCGCGCTCGACGAGCCGCCCGTCGGCGAGGTAGTCCTCGACGCGGGCGACCTCCAGGCGGAGCCCGTACTGCGCGGCGATCCGGTCCCGGAACTCGATGACCTCCGGGTAGTTGTGCCCGGTGTCGACGTGCAGCAGGCCGAAGGGCACCGTGGCCGGCGCGAACGCCTTGATGGCCAGGTGCACCAGCAGCGTCGAGTCCTTGCCGCCGGAGAACAGGATCACCGGGCGGTCGAACTCGCCGGCGACCTCGCGGAACACGTGGATCGCCTCGGACTCCAGTGCGTCGAGGGCGTCCAGCGCCGGGGTCGTGACGGCGGCGGTCACGGGGGTCTCCTCCACGGTCGTCATGCGTGCAGCCCGCACTCGGTCTTGGCACGTCCGGCCCAGCGGCCGGAGCGGGGGTCCTCGCCGGGCTTCGGCTTCGCGGTGCAGGGCGCGCAGCCGATGCTCGGGTAGCCGGCGTCGACCAGCGGGTTCACCAGGATCCCGTGCTCGGCGATGTAGGCGTCCATGTCCTCGTCGGACCACCCGGCGATCGGATTGATCTTGACGAGGCCGAACTTCTCGTCGTAGGTGACCAGCGGCGTGTTCGCCCGGGTCGGGGCCTCGACGCGGCGGACGCCGGTGACCCAGGCGTCGTAGCCGGACAGCGTCCGCTCCAGCGGGACGACCTTGCGCAGCGCGCAGCAGCGGTCCGGCTCGCGGGCGAACAGGTCCTTGCCGTACTCGGCGTCCTGCTCGGCGACCGTCTGGTCCGCCTGCGCGTCCACGATGCGCAGCTGCGGGTAGACGGCGTCGACCGCGTCGCGGGTGCCGATGGTCTCCGCGAAGTGGTAGCCGGTCTCCAGGAACAGCACGTCGATGTCCGGCCGGGCCCGCTGGGCCAGGTCGACCAGCACGGCGTCCTGCATGTTGGAGGCGACGATCAGCCGGTCGCCGAAGGTCTCCGCGGCCCAGTCGAGCAGCTGCTCGGCGGTCGCGTCCGGGCCCAGCTCGGCGGCACCGCGCTCGGCGGTGGCGCGCAGGTCGGTCTCCAGGGCAACACTCATGATTCCGCTCCCGAGGTCTCGGGGACGCCGATCCCCACGAAGGTCACGACGAAGGTGCGCAGGCAGCCGGCGCACCACCAGGCGGCGCCGGGGACCCTCTCGGACCGCTCGGCCGGGCGCAGGTCCTCCTCGCCGCAGTACGGGCAGTGGAACGGCGTGACGCGCCCGCTCACTTCAGGTCCTCCTCGTCGGCCCGCAGGACCCACTGGGCGAACCGCTCGTCGCCGTCGCGCTGCTCGGCGAAGCGGCGCACCACGCGCTCGACGTACTCGCCCAGCTCGGCGCTGGTGACCTTGAGCCCGCGCAGCTTGCGGCCGAATCCGGAGTCCAGCCCCAGCCCGCCGCCCAGGTGCACCTGGAAGCCCTCGACCTGGTTGCCCCCCGCGTCGGTGACGATCTGGCCCTTGAGGCCGATGTCGGCGACCTGGGTGCGGGCGCAGGCGTTCGGGCAGCCGTTGAGGTGCAGCGAGATCGGCACGTCCGGGACGACGTCGGCGAGGCGCTTCTCCAGGTCCTCCACCAGCCGGATCGCCCGCTCCTTGGTCTCGACGATCGCGAGCTTGCAGAACTCGATGCCGGTGCAGGCCATCGTCGAGCGGCGCCAGGTCGAGGGCCGGGCCGGCAGGCCGAGCCGGTTCAGGTCCTCGATCAGCCCGTCGAGCCTGTCGTCGGCCACGTCCAGCACGACGATCTTCTGGTACGGGGTGAACCGGATGCGATCCGACCCGGCGCGCTCGGCGGCGTCGGCGACGGCGAGCAGCGTCGTGCCCGACACGCGGCCCGACGGCGGGGCGACGCCGACGTAGTTGCGGCCGTCCTTCTGCTTGTGGACGCCGACGTGGTCGATGGGCCGCTCGGGGACCGCCGGGGCGGGGCCGTCGACGAGCTTCCGGCCCAGGTACTCGTCCTCCAGGATCTGGCGGAACTTCTCCGGGCCCCAGTCGGCGATGAGGAACTTGATGCGGGCGCGGTGGCGCAGGCGGCGGTAGCCGTAGTCGCGGAACACCTGGACGACGCCGTGCCACACGTCGGGGACCTCGGCGAGCGGGACCCAGGCGCCGAGCCGTTCGGCGATCCGCGGGTTGGTCGACAGCCCGCCGCCGACCCACAGGTCGAAGCCGGGGCCGTGCTCGGGGTGCTCGACGCCGACGAAGGAGATGTCGTTGATCTCGTGTGCGACGTCCTGCTGCCAGGAGATCGCGGACTTGAACTTGCGCGGCAGGTTCGACAGCTCGCGGTCGCCGATGAAGCGGCGCACGATCTCGTCGATGGCCGGGGTCGGGTCGACCACCTCGTCGGCGGAGACTCCGGCGACGGGGGACCCCATGACCACACGGGGGCAGTCACCGCAGGCCTCGGTGGTCTGCATGCCCAGCGGCTCGATCAGCTTCCAGATCGCCGGGACGTCCTCGACGCGGATCCAGTGGTACTGGATGTTCTCCCGGTCGGTGACGTCGGCGGTGTCGCGGCCGTAGCGCTGCGAGACCTCACCGAGGGCACGCAGCTGCGCGACGTCCACCGACCCGCCGTCGAGGCGCACGCGCATCATGAAGTACTCGTCGTCGAGCTCCTCGGGCTCCAGCGCCGCGGTGCGGCCGCCGTCGATCCCGGGCCTGCGCTGGGTGTAGAGCCCCATCCAGCGGAACCGTCCGCGCAGGTCGGCGGGGTCGATCGAGTCGAAACCGCGCCGGGCGTAGACGTTCTCGATCCGCGCGCGCACGTTCAGCGGATTGTCGTCGCGCTTGCTGCGCTCGTTGGGGTTCAGCGGTTCGCGGTGGCCGAGCTTCCACTGCCCCTGCCCCTTCGGGCGGCGGGGTGCGGTCTTCGAGGGCGCCATGTGGTGGGTGCTCCGATGTCGGGCGAACCGGGCACACCCCGGCCCGGGACAGGGCACGGAGCGGCCCGGGGCGGTTCGGGAGGGGCCGTCGGATCAGCGACGGCGACAGAGCGCGCTACGAGTCCGGTTCAGATCCACGTGGCGACGCGCCACGAGGCGGAGACGGAGTGCGGGCACGGACACAGGGTGCCACGGTGTCCGGACCTGCCACAAAGTGATGTTCGCATCCTGGGAGGGAGGGGCGGATAGGTCCGGACGTTCGCCGCGCGGTGTCCGGTTCACCCGGAATCCCCGGGTCACGGGCCCGGTGGAACCCGTCGTCCACCGCGGGGCCCCCCGGATGCCGCCCCGTCGCGACCGGCCCGTCCCGTGCGCCCCGGACCTGTCGGGGAGCGGTCCGGGCCCGAGGTGCGCCCGGCACCGACCGGCCCGGCGGTGGCACACTCGCCGGACGTGACCTCCGTGCCGCCGGCCTTCGGGCTCTACGTCCACGTGCCGTTCTGCGCGACCCGCTGCGGCTACTGCGACTTCAACACCTACACCGCCTCCGAGCTCGCGGGCGACGCCGCGTCCCCGGACGGCTGGCTCGCCGCCGCCCGCGCCGAGATCGCGCTCGCCGCCCGCACGGTGGGGGACCGCACCGTGGAGACGGTGTTCGTCGGCGGCGGCACCCCGTCGCTGATCGGCGCCGACCGGCTCGTCGCGGTGCTCGACGCGGCCCGCGAGCAGCTCCCGTTCGCCGACGACGCCGAGGTCACCACCGAGTCCAACCCCGAGTCGGTCTCACCGGAGTTCTTCGACCGGCTCCGGGCCGGCGGGTTCACCCGCATCTCGCTGGGCATGCAGTCCGCCGCCCCGCACGTGCTCGCCGTACTGGACCGCACGCACACCCCGGGGCGCGCCGTCGCCGCCGCCCGGGAGGCCCGGGCCGCCGGGTTCGGTCACGTCAACCTGGACCTGATCTACGCCACCCCCGGCGAGACCGACGACGACCTGCGCGCCTCCGCCGACGCCGTCCTCGACGCGGGGGTGGACCACGTCTCGGCCTACGCGCTGATCGTCGAGGACGGCACCGCCCTGGCCCGCCGGGTCCGCCGCGGGGAGCTGCCCGCCCCCGACGACGACGTCGCCGCCACCCGCTACGAGCTGCTCGACGCGCGGCTGCGCGACGCCGGGCTGACCTGGTACGAGGTGTCGAACTGGTCGCTGCCCGGCGCCGAGTGCCGGCACAACCTGGGCTACTGGCGCGACGGCGACTGGTGGGGGATCGGCCCCGGCGCCCACTCCCACCTGGCCGGGACGCGCTGGTGGAACGTCAAGCACCCGGCGCGCTGGGCGGGCGCGCTCGCCACGGGGGAGATTCCCGAGGGCGGTCGCGAGGAGCTCACCGCGGACGAGCGGCACACCGAGCGGGTCATGCTGCGGCTGCGCCTCGCCGAGGGCATGGCCCTGACCCTGCTGCACGACGGCGGTCGCGCGGCCGCCGCCCGCGCCGTCGCCGAGGGGCTGCTGGACCCGGCGGCGCACGCCGCGGGCCGTGCGGTGCTGACCGACCGCGGACGGCTGCTGGCCGACCGGGTCGTCACCGACCTGCTGATCGCCGACGACACCCCGGCGGCCGGCACCCCGGCGGGGGCCCGGTGAGCCCGCGCCGCCGGGCGCTGCTGGTCGTCGCCGCACTGCTGGTGGCGCTGGGCGTGGTGGCCGCGGTCGTCACGGCCCTGCCCGAGGGGCCCCGCGGCGCCGGCGGGCCCGTCGCCCAGGACCGGCCGGGCCCGGTCCTGCTCGTCCCCGGCTACGGCGGCGACCGCACCGGCCTGGAGGTCCTCGCCGGGGCGCTGCGCGCCCAGGGCCGCGACGCGCGCGTCCTGGCCCTCGACGGCGACGGCACCGGCGACCTCGACCGGCAGGTGGCGGTGCTGGACCGCGCGGTCACCGTCGCCACCGACGCCGGGGCGCCGTCGGTCGACGTCGTCGGCTACTCCGCGGGCGGCGTCGTCGCGGGGCTGTGGGCGATCCGCGACGACGGCCCGGCCCGGGCCCGGCGGATCGTGTCGATCGGCTCCCCGCTGGCCGGGACGACGGTGGCCGGCTCCGCCGCGGCCGTGTCCCCGGAGGCGTGCCCGCAGGCGTGCCGTCAGCTCGCCCCGGGGTCGGCACTGCTGGGGGAGCTCGCCGGGGCCGGGACGGCGGTGCCCTGGCTGTCGGTGTGGACCGACCGTGACCAGGTCGTCACCCCGCCGACCTCGGCCCGCCTCGACGGTGCGGTCAACGTGGAGCTGCAGCAGCTGTGCCCGGGCTCGGCCGTGGGCCACGGCGGCCTGCCCGCCGACGACGCCGTGATCGGCCTGGTCGTCCGTGCCCTGTCCACCGCACCGATCGACGAGGCCCCGGCCGCCTGCGGCACCCTGCGCGCCGCGGGCTGAGGCGGCCCGGCGCGGCGGGCACTCAGCTCGCGATGTCCTTGGTCGCCAGGTTCGCCCACGCCGCCCCGACGGCGACGGCGACCCAGCCCGCCTGCACCCACGCCCCGGTGCGGGCGGCGTCGTAGAGGACCGGGTCGCGGTAGAGGTCGATCCAGGCCAGCCAGTGCGCCGTCGGCAGGAAGTCGACGAAGGCGGCCGAGGCGTCGAGGGCCTGCAGCGACGCGCTGGTCACCACGACCGCGAGCACCGCCAGCGCCGCCGCCAGCGGTGAGTCGGTCAGGGTGGAGAAGAAGATCCCCAGCGCGCCCAGGGTGAGCATGCACAGCGCCAGGTAGGCCACGGTCAGCCCGGTCCGGGTCGCCAGGTCCACCGGTTCGATCACCGTCCCGGACAGCGACGCGACCGAGCCGGGCCCGGCGTCGACCGGGGGCAGGGTGAGACCACCGGTGGCGGTGGTGGTGCCGGTGCCGAACACCGCGATCCCCACCGCGTAGGACGTCAGCACCACCAGCGTCACCGCGGTGACCACGAAGAACGCCACCGACACCAGTTTCGCCACCAGCAGCCGCAGCCGTCCGACCGGCCGGATCAGCAGGTAGCGGAGGGTCCCCGCGGCGGCCTCCCCGGCGACGGTGTCCCCGGCGACCACCGCCACGGTGATCGGCAGCAGGATCGGCAGCACCAGCGCCAGCGCGAACGCCGGGAAGATCTGCCCGTTCGTCGCGACCGCGGACAGGAACGCGGGCCCCTGCCCGGGCGGCGGGAGGATCCCGGTGGCCGACACGACCACCGCGACGAGCGCCGGCAGCGCGCACAGCAGCAGCCAGCACAGCCACACCCGGGTGCGGCGCAGCAGCAGCGCCAGCTCGACGAGGATCACCGCGCCACCGCCCGCCCGGCCGTCGCCACCCGGTCCGAGCCGTCACCGGTGCGTTCCAGCACCACCTGTTCCAGGGTGCGGCGCTCCGGTTCCAGCGACGCCACCGGCACCCCGGCCCGCACCAGGTGCGCGTTGAGGTCGGCGGGGTCGACGGCGCGGACCACGAGCCGGTCGCCGTCGGCGGACTCCAGCGCCCGGCCGAGCGCCCGCGCCGCGGCCGCCGGGGCCGGGGTGCGGACGACGACCCGGCCGGTCGGTGCCCGCAGCTCGTCGAGGTCCTGGACGAGCACGAGGTGCCCGGCGTCCATCACCCCGACCCGGGTGCACAGCGTCTCCACCTCGGCGAGCAGGTGGCTGGACAGCACCACGGTCGTGCCCTGTTCGTTCAGCGCGGTCAGCAGGGTGCGCATCTCGCCGATGCCCCGCGGGTCCAGGCCGTTGGTCGGTTCGTCGAGCAGCAGCAGTGCCGGGGCGCGCAGCAGCGCCGAGGCGATGCCCAGGCGCTGGCGCATCCCCAGCGAGTAGGCCCGCACCGGGCGGCGGTCGACCCCGCCCAGGCCGACCTGCTCCAGGGCCTCCTGCACGCGTCGTCGCCGGTCGGCGGGCCGGTGCAGCGGGCCGCCCACCGAGCCCGCCGCGTCGAGCAGGGCCAGGTTCGCGCGGCCCGACAGCCCCGGCCAGGCGGCGGGGGACTCGACCAGCGCACCGACCCGCGGCAGCACCGTGCGGGCGGCCCGCGGCATCGGCGAGCCCAGCACCTCGATCGACCCCGAGGTGGCGTGCACCAGCCCGAGCAGCATCCGCACCAGCGTCGTCTTGCCGGAGCCGTTCGGGCCCAGCAGCCCGAACCGGGAGCCGGCGGGCACCACCAGGTCGACGCCGTCGACGGCGGTGACCCGGCCGAACCGCTTGGTCAGGGCGTGCGTCGCGACCACCGGGTCGTTCACCGGCGGGTCCCCATCAGCTCGACGGCGGCGGACTCCAGGACCCCGGGTCGCACCGTCCCGGCCAGCAGCACCCCGCGCCGTCGCCGACGGGCGACGACGAGGCTGAGCAGCGGCGTCGCCACCCGGGCGGCCGAGCCGCCGGGCAGGCCGGCCACGTCCACCCCGCCCGCGGCGGCCGAGCCGCGCACGATCCCGTCGACGACCTCCGGCCCGGCCGGGACCAGCACGAACCGGCCGACCCCGGTGCCGTAGACACCG
>JAESFO010000597.1_pt1 | contig 21310 bp, 18 predicted proteins | sample 9269421 | NCBI WGS metagenome assembly JAESFO01 (sample SAMN14502839, study PRJNA617101) | algae metagenome | isolation source: Nostoc desertorum CM1-VF14 and co-occurring heterotrophs from rocky... | place: USA: Clark Mountains, San Bernardino, California | collected 2000-06-05 | reverse complement strand
CGAGTCACGCAGCCGGGTCCGGATGGCCCGCCTGCACGTGGCGAGGCCGGTGCTGCAGCATCCCGTGCTCGACGAGCGGGGCCACCGGATCGGGGTCGTCGACTTCTGGTGGCCCGACCACGGGGTGGTCGGGGAGTTCGACGGCCTCGGCAAGTACGGGCGGTCGCGACGTCCGGGAGAGAGCGCGGCCGACGCCGTCGTCCAGGAGAAGCGGCGTGAGGACGCCCTGCGGGCCCGGCCCGGTGTGCGGACGGTCGTGCGCTGGGCCTGGGAGGAGCTCGACGACTTCGCCGCCGTCGCGCAGCGGCTCCCGCGGACAGCATGATCCGTACCCCGCGTGGTGATCCGTTGCCCGCGCGTGTCCGGACGCGCGCGCGAGACGGATCACCGCGCGGCGAGTGGATCAGCACGCGGACAGCGGATCGGCACGCGGCAGGAGGGATTGCCGCCAGGGCGACGGGCCGGCACGCAGCCGGCGGGCCGACGCGCGACCGGCGGACCACCGAGGCCGGCGGACCACCGAGGCCGGCGGACCACCGGGGCAGCCGACAGGGCGGTGCGCGGAGCCGGTCAGTCGGCCGGGCGCAGCACGGTCGCCCCGAGGATCCGGCAGGCCAGGAGCGCCACCTCGACGTCGAGCCGGTCGTCGCCGAGGGGCCGGCCCCGGACCTCCTCGGCGCGGCGCAGGCGGTACTGCACGGTGTTCTTGTGCAGGTGCAGCTCGCCCGCCGCCGCGACGAGACTGCCGCCGCCGCGCAGGTAGGCGGCGAGGGTGTCACGGAGCCGGGCGTGCTGCTCGTCGTCGATCGCCAGGTCGCCGAGGATCTCGGCGACCCGGGCGGCGAGCAGGTCGGTGCCCGCGTCGAGCAGCAGCAGCGGGCCGAGGTCGTCGGCGGTGGTGACCGGGAGCCGGGCGGCGGGAGCGGCGGCGGTGACCACCTCCTGCACCCGGCGGGCCCGGCGGTGCGCGCCGCGGAACCCGTCGAGGCCGCGGCCGGGCCCGCCGAGCGCGACCGACACCGGTCCGGGCGGCAGGGTCACCGGCCCGCCCGTGCCCGGGTACCAGGCCCAGGAGGTGACCGCGTCCGGGGCGACGACGAGCGGGGCGCGGGTGCAGCCGAGGGCGGCGCCGACGTCGCCGACGGCACGTTCCAGGGCCCGGCCGGGATCGGGGGCGTCCTGGTCGACCCAGAGCACCGCGGCCAGGTGCTCCCCCGCGACCGGGTGCCCGAGCGCCGCCTCGACCTCGGTGACGGTGCCGCCGCGCCCGGCGAGCACCGCGTCGACCATCGCGAGCCGGGCCGCGTCGCGGCGGCGGACCCAGCCGTCGCGTTCGGCCTGGTGGACCGCGACCATCTCCTCCGAGACCCGGTCGACGTAGCCGAAGGTGACCGCGGTGAGCGCACGGACGGCCTCCCCGACCTCGGTCGTCCCCAGCCCGGACCCGGCGATGCGGCCGATGAGCTCCTGCTGGAACACCGACTGGCCCAGCCGGTAGGCCCGCAGGACGACCGTGACCGGGACCCCCTGCTGGGCGAGTCGGCGGGCGAGCTCCCCGGCGACCGGGGGGAGCGGCACGTCGTCCTGGGCCCGGCCGGTCAGCACGACCAGCGCTCCTTCCAGCGAGCCCTGCACGGTGGCGACCAGCAGCTCGCGCACGCGGGGGTCGCGGCCGAGCTCGGGCAGCCCGGCATCGATCTCGACGAGCACCCGCGCACCGAGCGCCTCGACGTCGCCATGGACCTCGGTGGCGAGGCGGGCGAGCAGGGCGGTCACCGTCGACACGGGACCGACCGTAGCGCGACGCCCGCCCGGCTCCGGGGATCCGGTGCCGGGCGGGCGTCGCGACCCGGCGCTCAGTTCTCCAGGGCCAGTGCGCGGGCGGGGCAGGCGCGGACGGCGGCGTCGACGTGGGCCCGTTCGGATTCGGGCGGGTGCTCGTCGCGGACGACGACCACGTCGTCCTCCCCCACCTCGAACCAGCCGTCGGCCATGGCCTCGCACATCCCGATGCCCTGGCAGGCGTCGAGGTCGGCGACGATGCGCATCAGACCTCCTCGGTGGTCAGCGCGACGAAGTCGACCTTCTCGCGGACCCCGCAGTCCGGGCAGCACCAGTCGTCGGGGACCTGCGACCACGGGGTTCCCGCCGGGAAGCCCTCGGCCTCGTTGCCCGCGGCGACCTCGTAGGTGTACCCGCAGCCGGGGCAGCGGGCCGCGGTGACGGCGTCGCTCTGCGCGCGGCGGGTGACGTCGGCGGCGGTGTCGGCGGCCGGGGCCGGGTCGGCGGGCGGCGGGTAGGCGGCGAGCAGCGTGTCACGCTTGCCGGGCTGCAGGTTGGCGTAGCGCAGGTCGCCGTCGTAGTGCGCCACCACCAGCGGGTCCATCAGCCGGCGGAACACCGGCGGGACGGTCGCGGCCAGCATCATCCCGGTGTAGCCGGTCGGCAGGACCGGGGCCTCCGGGAAGTCGCGCAGCGTCTGGAACCGGCGGACCGGGTTCGCGTGGTGGTCGGAGTGTCGCTGCAGGTGGTAGAGCAGCACGTTGGTGGCGATGTTGTTGGAGTTCCAGGAGTGCTCGGGCAGCACGCGCTCGTAGCGGCGGCGGTCCGGCGGGCCGACCTTCTGGCGCAGCATCCCGTAGTGCTCCATGTAGTTCACCAGCTCGAGCAGGGTGAACCCGAAGACGGCCTGGATCAGCAGGTAGGGCAGCACGCCCCAGCCGAACGACGCGACGATCGCGCCCCACAGCACCACCGACATCAGCCAGGCGTTGAGGACGTCGTTGCCGATCCGGAACGGGTGCCGGTCGCGGCGGGCGTAGCGCTTGCGCTCCAGGCGCCAGGCGCTGGTCAGCGAGCCGAACACGGTGCGCGGCCAGAACCGGTAGAAGCTCTCGCCCATCCGGGCCGAGGCCGGGTCGTCCGGGGTGGAGACGCGCACGTGGTGGCCGCGGTTGTGCTCGACGTAGAAGTGGCCGTAGAACGCCGGGGCGAGCGCGATCTTGGCGGCCCAGCGCTCCACGTCCTCGCGCTTGTGGCCCAGCTCGTGGGCGGTGTTGATGGCGACGCCGGCGACGGTGCCGAGCGTGACCGCGAGACCGATGTTGCCGACGACCGGCGCCCCGGCGGTGGCGATGTAGAACATCCCGGCGAACAGGCCCGCGTACTGCAGCGGGAGGTAGGCGTAGGTGACCCAGCGGTAGTAGCGGTCCTCCTCCAGCTCCTCCATCACCTCGTCCGGCGGGTTCGTCGGGTCCTTGCCCGCGAACAGGTCGATCGTCGGAACGATGCCGAGCACGACGATCGGACCCAGCCACAACGCCACCGACCAGCCGGTGGCCAGGTGCAGACCGATCGCGAGGAACGGCAGGACCGGGACCAGCAGGCCCAGCAGCCAGGCGTAGCGCTTGCCGTCGTGCCAGGTGTGGTGACCGTTCACCGGTTCGGACAGTGCATAGGTCCGCATCGGATTTCCTCCTCGCGTCGGCTCTGACGGAACGATGGAGCAGACGGTAGGGAGATCGGCGCACGATTCCTCGGTCGTCGGGACCGAAGATCGGCGCCCCGTTCGGTCCCGCGGACCGAACGCGCAGCTGGTCAGCGGTCCCAGCGGAACAACCGGACCGCGCCCACCACCCCGACCAGCACACCGACCAGCACCGCGACGACCAGCCCGACGACGGCGCCGGTGTCCGGCGGGACCCCGCGCCACGCCGTCCCGAGCAGCTCCGACGTCGCACCGCAGGGCAGGGTCGCGCCGATCTCGGCGAGCGGTCCGGGCAGTCTCCGCGGGTCGCCGAACATGCCGGACAGTGCCTCGTGCGCCCCCCCCCCCCCGAACGGGACAGGGCGTCACGATCGCGCTCCGTGGTCGTGGGTTCACCCGTCCCGACGCGATTGAGGCGCCACTCCCGGGGTACCTACCCCTCGGCCGGGTGAAGATCGACGGAAGGATCGTCATGACCGACACGCAGATGGGTATCCGTTCCGGACTCCGTTCGTGTCGTCGTCGGACGTCCACCTGCCGCCGGTCCGCCGGTGGCCTGCGGTGACGCCGGAGCTCGCCCGGGCCACCGACGCCGTCAGCCGGCTGGTCGACGAACTCGGCCCGGCCATCAGCCGGGACGCCGTGGTCGCCGCCGTCGCGCAGGCCTGCGACGACCTGCGGGGCAGCCCGGTGGGCGCGCTGCCCGAGCTCGTGGAGCGCCTGGCCCGGGTCCGTCTGGACCAGCCGACCGTCGGGCTCTGAGGCGTCCGCGCCCGGTATGGGCCTCGCGGCGTCCGGGTATCCCCGTCGGGTGAGCGACGACGAGAACGACACCGGACGCGAGAGCCCCCCGATCGACCCGGAACGCGCACTCGACGAGCTCGAGGAACGGGTGCTCGGCCGGCGGATCGACGCCGGGGACACCGAGGCCGGCCGCGAGGAGTCCGCGGACACCACGTCGGAGGGCGCGGCCGAGCCGGAACCGGTCGAGGGCGCCGGGGAGCCGGATGACGCCGGGACCGGGGTCGACGCCCCGACCGACTGAGCCGGCACCCCCGCCGGGGCCGCCGCCCCCGTACCCCGCGGAGGGTCCCGGCAGGACTTCCGGGACACGCGATCCCGCGGCAGTACCGGTCGGGGCTGTCGGCGCGGCGGCGCGCGCAGGTGCCGTGACGGCCCGCTACATCGTCGGCCGCACGGCACAGAGCGCGGGGAAGTAGGTGAGGTTCGGCGGCCGGGTGTTCGTGCGGCCGGCGCTCATCGGGCGACCTCCTCGCCGAACGCGGTCATCCCGGCCAGGACCTCGGCGAACGAGGTCGACAGCGGCGCGAGCCCGATCCGGATGCCGTCCGGGGCCCGGAAGTCCGGGATGACCCCCCGCTCCCACAGCCGGGTGTTGACCTGCGCGAAGTCCTCGCGGCGCAGCGTGACGTGCCCGCCGCGGCGGTCCGGGTCGCGCGGTGAGGCCACGGTGACGCCGTGCGGGGCGAGCAGGGTGTCGGCGAGGTCGAGGGCGAACCCGGTGAGCCGCACCGACTTGGCGCGGACGGCGTCGATCCCGGCCTGCTCCAGCAGCTCCACACCGCACTCCAGCGGCACCGACGCCAGCACCGGCGGGGTGCCGGACAGCAGGGCGCGCACGTCGGGCGCCGGTTCGTGGCCGGGTCCCATCGCGAACGGCGCGCGGTGGCCGAACCAGCCTGTGATCGGCTGGCGCAGCGTCGTGGTGTGCCGGGCGGCGAGGTAGCCGAACGCCGGGGCGCCCGGGCCGCCGCCCAGGTACTTGTAGCCGCAGCCGACGGCGAGATCGGCGCCCCACGCGTCGAGCCGGACCGGGACCGACCCGACCGAGTGCGACAGGTCCCAGAGCACCAGGGCACCGGCGTCGTGGGCGGTCCGGGTGATCGCGGGCGCGTCGGCGAGGAACCCGGAGCGGTAGGCGACGTGGGACAGCAGCACCAGCGCCGTGTCCGGCCCGACGACGGCCGCGACCTGCTCGGGCGTCACGCCCGAGGCCGGGTCGGAGGTGATCCACCGCAGGGTCGCGCCGCGCTCGGCGGCGATGCCCTCGAGCACGTAGCGGTCGGTCGGGAAGTTGTCGGTGTCGACGACGATCTCGCGGCGCCCCGCCGCCGCCTGGTGGTCGACGGCGGCCCGGGCCAGCTTGTAGAGCAGCACGGTCGTGGAGTCGGCGACGACGACCTGCCCCGGCGCGGCACCGAGCGCGGCCGCCCCGATCCGGTCCCCCAGGCTGCGCGGCCGGTCGACCCAGCCCTCGTCCCAGCCGCGGATCAGCCGGGTGCCCCAGTCCGCGCGCACGAACCGCTCCATCCGCTCGGCCGTCGCCTGCAGCGGGCGGCCGAGGGAGTTCCCGTCGAGATAGGCGACGACGCCGTCGGCGGGCAGGAACCGGTCGCGGTACCCGGCGAGCGGGTCCTCGGCGTCGAGCCCCGCCGCGACGGCCGTGAAGTCTGTGCCGCGGTCGGTGGTCGGGTCGGTACGGCGGTCGGTCACGGTGTCCCCTCCGGTCGCGGTGTGCCCAGACGGTGCAGCCGCAGCGCGAGCTGCAGCTCCAGCCCGTGGTCCGGGTCCTGCCAGCGCGGCCCCAGCAGCGACGCGACCCGGTCGAGCCGCTGGGCCACGGTGTTCACGTGCACGTGCAGCGCCGCCGCGGCTCGGGTCGGGCTGGCGCCCGCGGCGTAGTAGGCCTCCAGGGTGCGCAGCAGCTCGCTGCCGCGGCGCGCGTCGTGCTCGGCGACGGGACCGAGGATGCCGCGCACGTACCCGGCGACGTCCGGGCGCTCGCCGAGCAGCAGCCCGGCGAACCCGAGATCCGACGCCGACGCGCACTCCCCCTCCCGGTCCAGCGCGACCAGCGCCTCCGCCGAGCGACGGGCCTCGGCCAGCGCCGCGTCCGCGCCGTCGGCCGGCTGCAGCGGGCCGGCGCCGCCGACCGTCACCGCCCCGTCGGGGTCCTGCTCCGACGCCGGACGCGCGAGCCGGGCACCGGCCGCGGCCGGGTCGGTGCCCGGCAGCAGCACGACCACCGCGCCGTCCCGTTCCCCGACCAGTCCGGAACGGCCGCCGAGAGCGGCCGCCTCCCGGGCCAGAGCCCGTCGCCGGGCGGGGTGGCAGCGGCAGACCAGCAGCACGTGCGGCCGCCGGGGCGACACCCCGAGCGCGGCGAGCCGGGTCAGCGTCGTCGGTCGCGGGGCCCCGGACGCGGCGAGGAGCTCGGTGAGGGCGTCGGCGCGGTCGAGCCGGTCGGCCTCGTCGGCGCGCTGGGCGAACAGCAGCACCAGCGCCGTGACCATCGCCGCCCGCTCCACGGTGCGGACCTGGCCGGGGGTCAGGGGGTCCCCGGCGCCGAGCCCGCCGAGCAGCAGCGTCCCGAGGCGCTGGCCACCGGCGATCACCGCGGTCACCCAGACGCCGCCGGCGCACGGCACCGGCACCGGGCGACCGCCGCCGTCGCGCTCCCCGGCGCGGCGGGCCGCGGCGCGGGCGTCCAGGCCGGGCGGGACCGGGCCGTGGGCCGCGGCGGTGGCGCCGTCGCCGTCGAGCACCGCGACCCACCCGCCGAGCAGCCTGCCGAGCGCCTCGGCGATGTCGCCGACGTCGCCGCCCTCCAGGACGACCCCGGCGAACCGGTCGTGGGCGTCGGCGGCCTCGGCGATCGCGGCGTGCGCGCCGCGCAGCTCGCGCAGCGTGGTGGCGGTGTCGGCGAGGCGGCGGGTCTGCACCAGCGACACCGCGGCGAGCGCGGCCAGCGAGCCGAGCAGGGCGACGTCCTCGGCGGTGAAGGGGCGGGCGGACCGGTTGGCGGCGAACAGGACGCCGACGAACTCGTCGTCGACCAGCAGCGGGGTGCCGCAGATGCCGACGATGCCCTCCTCGGCGACCGCGGTGTCGATCTCCTCGGTGTGCCGGTAGCGGCCGTCGCCGGCGTAGCGGCCGGTCCAGTGCGGGGTGCGGCTGGCCGCGACGAGACCGCCCAGCCCGGCCCCGAGCGGGAGCCGCAGCGACTGGAAGCGGTGCGAGACCGACCCGGAGGTGACCCGCATGAACGTGTCCCCGCGCTCGGGGTCGTGCAGGGTCAGGTAGGCGATGTCGGTGCCGAGCAGCCCGCGGGCCCGGCGCACGATCGCCTGCAGCACCGAGCCGGGGTCGGACTCCGAGGCGAGGTCGCGGGCGATGCCGACCAGCGCGGCGAGCTCGGACTCGCGGCGGCGCCCGGCGTCCATCGCCGCCCGCACCCGCAGGGTCAGCGCGCCGGCCTCCGGCTCGGAGGCCGCCAGCTCCGCGACGACGCGGTCCAGCTCGCCGTCACGGGCACCGCCGTCGGCCCGATCGGCCAGCAGCCGGAGCAGGTCGAGGACGGTGCGCACGCCACCATCCTGCCGTGCGCGGCGCTCAGTCGGACTTCCACGCTCCCGGGCGGCCGTAGATGTCGCGCAGGTCGAGCAGGTGGCTGCGCATGGCCTCCTCGGCCTGCGCCGCCTCACCCCGGGCGATGTGTTCGGTGATCGTGGTGTGGCAGGCGTCGACCTCGGCCCAGTGCTCGGCCGCGACGACGTGCCGGTTCAGCCGGGTGCGGAGCACGTCGCCCACCGGCTGGCCCATCATGGTGATCATCAGGTTGCCGGTGGCCATGAGTACCGTGGTGTGGAAGTCCATGTGCTCGACGAACCCGCTGGGGTCGCGCGGGTCCCGCGGTGCCGCCGCCGCGGCGCGCAGCGCCTCGATCGTCTCCGGGGCGGCGCGCTGGGCGGCCAGCCGGGCCGCCGCGGGCTCGAGCAGCAGCCGGGCCTCCAGCAGGTCCGCCATGCCGAGCTGCGGCGTCGCGACCAGCACCCCGAGCGCACCGCCGACGTCCTCTACCAGGCGGGCGGGGTCGGGCGCGGCGACGAACGAGCCGCCCTGCACCCCGCGCCGGGTGTCGATCAGGTGCTGGCTGGCCAGGACCCGCAGCGCCTCGCGGACCGTGGAGCGGCTCACCCCGAACATGCCGGTCAGCTCGGACTCCGCGGGCAGCCGCGTGCCGGCGGGCAGGGCACCGCGCATGATCTGCGCGCGCAGCTCGTCGGCCACCTGCCGGTAGGCGGGACGGACCCGCTGGACCCGCAGCCGCGCCGTCGGCGGCCGGTGACCGTCGCGGGGCCGCTCCCCCGCCGGTGCGTCGGTCGGCACGGTGACGCCGTCACGCGGATCCCGGGTCGCACCCATCTTCACGCCGCCGCCCTGTCGTCCATCGTGCCGCGCGTCCCGCGACCCGTTCCAGGGTACCGGTCGGGCGTTGCCCGGGACCATCACCCGGCGGTATAGGTCTGACAGATCTGTCGAGCACTTCCAGCAGCTCGTGACCGTTGGAGGGTCTTGCTTCTGAAAGTGTCTGATGTTTACCGTGCGGAGGCGGGGTCCGGTCGGCCCCCGCGGACCGGAAGGCGGGCGACGGCGCCCGCCGAGGGGAGTACGCGATGACCGTCGACCCACCCGGTGACCGGCAGGCGGCCGGTGTGCCGCCCGCTCCGGCCCCCGTCACGGACCTGGCCGCCCGGCTCGACCGCATCCCGGTCGCCACCCCGACACACCGCCGCTGGGTGGGGGTGCTCGGTGCGCTGTTCGTCTTCGACCTGGTGGACCTCAACTCCTTCGCCTACGCCGCGCCGGCGCTACGGGCCGAGTGGGGGCTGTCCATCGGGGAGGTCGGCGCGGTCACCTCGGCCGCGTTCGTCGGGATGTTCGCCGGGGCGATCGTCGGCGGCCGCCTCTCCGACCGCTACGGCCGCCGCCCCGTCCTGCTCGGGGCCGTCCTGTTCTTCTCCGTCTGCTCGCTGCTGAGCGCGCTGAGCTGGGACGCCTGGTCGCTGGGCGTGCTGCGGGTGCTGACCGGGTTCGGGCTGCAGGCCACGACCGGGGTCTTGCTGGTCTGGGTGAGCGAGATGTTCCCGCGCTCGCTGCGCGGCCGGTACCAGGCGCTGCTGCTCGCCGTCGGCCTCGCCGGCATCCCGATCGCCGCGTGGCTGGCCCGGATCGTCGTCCCGCTCGGACCGGGCTCCTGGCGCTGGGTCTTCGTCGTGGGCGCGCTCGGCGCGGTCGTCGCCCTCGTCGCCTGGCGGACGGTCCCCGAGTCGGTCCGCTGGCGCTCGGCACAGGGCCGGTCCCCCGACCCCCGCGACGAACGGCTCGTGGCCCGGATGGAGCACGAGGCCCGCGCGCAGCTCGGCACCGACCTGCCCGAACCGGTCCCCGACCCCCCGAAGCCCGAGGGACGGCTGTCGGACCTGCTGCGCGGCGCGACGCTGCGCCGGACCGTGGTCGCCTCGACGGCCTGCGTGTTCCTGATCCTGTCGTTCTACGGTTTCAGCTCCTGGGTGCCGACGCTGCTCGTGGAGCGCGGGTACACCACGGCCGAGAGCCTGACCTTCGCCTCGGTCCTCGCGATCGCCGCCGTGCCGGGAGCGCTGCTCGTGGCGCCGGTGGTGGACCGCTTCGACCGGCGCGCGGTCGTCCTGGTGCTGCAGACCCTCTCCGCGGGCCTGGTGCTCGCGTTCGGCCTGGCCACGCACCCGGTCGCGATCGCGGTGACCGGATTCCTCGCCGCGATGTTCATGCAGGCGACGGTGCCGGTCCTCTACACCTACATCGCCGAGGTCTTCCCGCTGCACCTGCGCGGCCTGGGCTCCGGCATCGCGAACGGCTCCGGCCGGCTCGCCGGGGTCGCCGGCGGTCTCCTCGTCGCCGCGACCTTCGCCGGCCTCGGCCTCACCGCCGTCTACGTCTACCTCGCCGCGGCGGCACTGCTGCTCGGCCTGGTCATGGCCCTGTTCGGCGAACGCACCACGAACCGCCGCCTCGAGGACATCGAGCGCGGATGACCACCCCCCACCGGAAGGACGACACGCACGTGACGATCAAGCAGGGCTGGCAGGGACGCTTCTACGAGGACTTCGAGACCGGCGACGTCTACCAGCACCCGCTGGGCCGGACGATCACCGAGACCGACAACACCTGGTTCACGTTGCTGACCATGAACACCAACCAGGCGCACTTCAACCGCCAGGTCGGCGAGTCCTCGGAGTTCGGCCGGATGCTCGTCGTCTCCCCGCTGACGATCTCCATCGCGATGGGCCAGTCGGTCACCGACACCACCCAGAACGCGTTCGCCAACCTGGGGCTCGACGACCTGAAGCTCACCGCGCCGGTGTTCGCCGGGGACACCATCTGGTCGGAGTCGATCGTGCTGGACAAGCGCGAGTCCTCGTCCCGCCCGACCGCCGGGATCGTCACCGTGCGGACCCGCACCCTGAACCAGGACGCGGTCGAGGTGCTGAGCTTCCGGCGGACCTTCTACGTGCACAAGCGGGAGGTGGGCGGGGCGTCGTCGCTGTTCCCGCAGGCCGCGGAGCCGCTGACGGTGGAGGGCGCGTGACCCGGCGGCCGCTGGAGGACATCCGGATCGTCTCGCTGGAGCAGTACGGCGCCGGCCCGTTCGGGTCGATGCACCTCGCCGAGCTGGGCGCGGAGATCATCAAGATCGAGGACCCGTCGGTCGGCGGTGACGTCGGCCGCGCGATCCCGCCCTACACCGCGCCGGGCGACTCGCTGTTCTTCCAGTCCTTCAACCGGGACAAGTCCTCGGTCACCCTCGACGTGCGCACCCCCGAGGGCCGCGAGGTGTTCCACGACCTGGTCCGCACGGCCGACGCCGTGTTCTCCAACCTGCGCGCCGACGTCCCGGCGACGCTGGGGATCCGCTACGACGACCTCAAGGAGGTCAACCCGCAGATCGTCTGCTGCTCGCTGACCGGGTTCGGGATGACCGGCCCGCGCTCGGCGGAGCCGGGCTACGACTACGTCCTGCAGGCGCTGGCGGGCTGGATGTCGCTGACCGGTGAGCCCGGCGGCGCCCCGCAGAAGACCGGGCCGAGCCTGGTCGACTACTGCGGCGGCTACGTCGCCGCGATCTCGCTGCTGGGCGCGATCCACGGGGCGCGGCGCGACGGCGTCGGCACCGACTGCGACGTCTCGCTCTACGACACCGCGGTGAGCCTGCTCGCCTACCCCGGGACCTGGCACCTGACCGCGGGCTTCGAACCGGTGCGCACCCGGCAGTCGGCCCACCCCTCGCTGGTGCCCTTCCAGGCCTTCGAGGCCTCCGACGGCTGGCTGGTCGTCGGGTGTGCGAAGGAGAAGTTCTGGCAGCGGCTCACCGTCGTGCTGGGCCGCCCGGACCTGGCCGAGGACCCCCGCTTCGCGACCTTCGCCGACCGCAACCTGCACCGCGACGCGCTGCTGCCCGAGCTCGAGGCGCTGTTCCGGACCCGCACGGTCGCGGAGTGGCTCGCCCCGCTCTACGCGGCCTCGGTCCCGTGCGCCCCGGTCCGCGACGTCGCGGGCGCGCTGACCGACCCGCACACCGTCGAGCGCGACCTCGTCGCCGAGACCCCGCACCCCGACTTCGGCCCGGTCCGCACCCTGCGCAGCGCGGTCCGGGTGGGCCCGCCCGGCGCCGACCGGGCCCCGACCCGCGCCGCACCCGTGATGGGTGCCGACACCGACCGCGTCCTGCGGGAGCTGGGCTACGACGACACCAGGATCACCGCGCTCCGGAGCTCCGGCGCGCTGGGGAAGGACTGACATGGACTTCCGGTTCACCGACGAGCAGCGCCTCTACCGGGACACGTTGCGCGCCTTCGTCGACAAGGAGATCGTCCCCGTCGCGCGGGAGTGGGAGCAGTCGGGCCGCTACCCCACCGAGATCGTCGAGGGGATGAAGAAGCTCGGACTCTTCGGCCTGGCCGTCCCCGAGTCCTACGGCGGCCTGGCCGCCGACACCGTCTCGTTCGCGCTGACCTTCGAGGAGATCTCGCGGGGCTGGATGGGCATCGCCGGCATCCTCGGCAGCCACTCGGTGTCCTGCTTCCTGCTCGCGAACCACGGTACCGAGGAGCAGAAGCAACGCTACCTCCCGGAGCTCGCGACGGGCGCGCGGCGCACCGGGATCGCGCTGACCGAGCCCGGCGCCGGCACCGACCTGCAGGGCATCCGCACCACCGCCCGCCGCGACGGCGACGACTACGTCATCGACGGCACCAAGATGTGGATCACCAACGCCCGGCACGCCGACCCGCTCCCGGTGCTGGTCAAGACCGACCCATCGGCCTCGCCCGCGCATACGGGCATGAGCATCCTGCTCGTCGAGGCGGGCACCCCCGGCTTCGAGGTCACCGCCGACATCGGCAAGCTCGGTTACAAGGGCACCGAGTCCTGCGAGGTCGTGCTCGACGGCGTGCGCGTCCCGTCGTCGCAGCTGCTCGGCGGGGTCGAGGGACGCGGCCTGCAGCAGGCACTCTCCTCGCTGGAGACCGGGCGGATCAACATCGCCGCCCGCAGCGTCGGGATCGCCCAGCGCGCCTACGACGAGGCCCTGTCCTACGCCCGCGAGCGCGAGGCCTTCGGCAGGCCGATCGGCGATTTCCAGGCCGTCCAGCAGCGGCTCGCCCAGACCGCGGTGCGGCTGCAGGCGGCCCGGCTGATGACCTACTGGGCGGCGTCGCGGATGGACGACGGCGTGCGGATGGACACCGAGTCCGGGATGGCGAAGATCTTCGCGTCCGAGCAGGCCCTGGAGTGCGCACTCGACGCGATGCGCATCCACGGCGGCTACGGCTACTCCACCGAGTTCGAGGTGGAGCGGCTCTACCGCGACGCCCCGCTCATGTCGATCGGCGAGGGCACCAACGACGTGCTGCGCGGCGTGGTGGCGAAGGCGCTGCTCAGCGGCAAGGCCACCGTCCGGTGAGCACGGCCGACGAGCTGGGCGCCCTCGCCGCGCGGCTCGGGTACACCCTCGACCCCGGCCAGGTGACGGCGATGCACGACGCGGTCGCGGGCGCCGAGCCCGCGGTGGCGGCGCTGCGGGCGGCCCCCGTCCCGGCGGCGGCCGCCGACCCGGCGCGGGGCGAGGCGTGGCTCGCCCCGCCCGCCGTCGCCGGGAGCGCCCCCACCGGGCCGGACCCCCGCGCCGCGGAGCTGCGTGCGGAGTGGTCCGGGCGCGCGGCCGGGGCCGTGCAGCGGCTGGAGCGCCTGCACGCCGAGCTGAACTGCACGATCCGGGTGCTGCACGAGCGGGCCCGTGACCACCGTGCGCCCGAGGGGCCGCCCCGGCCGCTGGAGGGCGTGCCGTTCGCGGTCAAGGACGTCATCGACGTCGCCGGGGTGCCGACGACCGGGGCCTCGCGCACCCGCGCGGACGCCGCGCCGGCGGCGGCCTCGGCGACGGCCGTCGCCCGGCTGGAGGCGGTGGGCGCGGTACCGGTGTCCAAGGACGCGACGACCGAGTTCGCCGTCGGCGGGCCGCACCCGCCGCTGACCGGGCCGTGCCGCAACCCGTGGGACCCCGGCCGGTGGGCGGGCGGTTCCTCGACCGGGACCGCGGCCGCGGTCGCGGCCGGCGTCGTCCCGTTCGGGCTCGGGACCGACGTCGGCGGCTCGGTCCGGCTGCCCGCGGCCTGGTGCGGCCTGACCGGGCTGAAGCCCACGGCCGGGGCGGTGCCGCGCACCGGGGTGATGCCGCTGTCCTGGACCACCGAGACGGTCGGCCCGCTGGCCCGCGACGCCCGCACCGTCGGTCTGCTGTTCGGCCTGCTCCGCGGCCCGGACGGCGTCGACCCCCGGGTGCCGCAGCTGCCGCCGCTGCCACCGACGACGGTCCCGGCCGACCTGCGCGGCCTGCGGGTCGCCCGTCCCGGCGGCTACCTCACCGCGCTGTGCGACGCGGCCGTCCGGGCGGGCGTGGACCACCTCGTCGACGTCCTCACCGACGCCGGGGCCACCGTCGTGCCGGGCGAGATCCCGTCGGCCGAGCAGGCGCTGCCCATCGGCTACCAGGTCGTGTTCACCGAGGCCGCCGCGGTGCACCGGGTCGACGCCGACCGCTGGGGCGACTACGACCCGGTGACGGTGCGCCGGATCAGCCAGGGCATCACCACACCGGCCGCCGACCTCCTGCGGGCCCTGCAGTTCCGGGTGCAGCTGCAGGCCGAGCTGGACGCCGTGTTCGCCGGGGCCGACCTGGTCGTCGTCCCCACCACGCCCGCGACCGCGCCGCGGCTGCCGGACTGCACGGTCGTCGTCGACGGGGAGCGGTACCCGCTCTACGCGGCGCAGTCGCGCGCCACGATGCTCGGCAACCTCACCGGGGCGCCCGGGCTGGCCCTGCCGACCGGCCTCGCCCCCGACGGCTGCCCGGTCTCGGCGCTGCTCATCGCCCGTCCGCACGACGAGATCACCGCGCTGCGGGTCGCCGCCCTGTTCCAGGAGCGCACCGACCACCACCGGCGCACCCCACCGGTCGCCGACCGGATCACCTGACCGTCCCACTCCGACCCGGAGGTCACCGATGACCACCATCCCGGCCCCGTCCACGACCACCTCGCTGTCCGCCACCGTCGGCGCGTTCGCGGCCCGCGCGACCCTCGACGACGTCCCCGCCGAGGTGCAGGAGCGGGCCCGCCACCTGATCCTCGACGCCGTCGGGCTGGCGTTCGCCTCGACCGCGTACGGCTTCCCGGGGGTCGCCGTGGCGGCCCTGGCGTCCTTCGGGGGCGCGGGCGACCAGCCCGTGCTCGGCCTGCCCGACCGGCTCCCGGCCCGTGACGCCGCGATGCTCAACGGCGTGCTGATCCACGGCATGGACTTCGACGACACCCACATCCCGGCCGTCACCCACGTCTCCGCCGCGGCGCTGCCCGCTGCGCTCGCCGCGGCCGTCGCCCGCGGGGCGGACACCCGGACGCTGCTCCTGGCCTACGTGCTCGGTGTCGAGGTCTCGGCCCGGGTCGGTATCGGCGGCGCGGGCGGGTTCCACGACGTCGGGTTCCACCCCACCGCGGTGGCCGGGGCGTTCGGGTCCGCCGTCGCCGCCGGGAAGGTGGCGGGCCTGGACGCCGACGGTCTCGCGACGGCGCAGGGCGTCGTCGGCTCGATGAGCTCCGGGCTGCTGGAGTTCCTGGCCGACGGGGCCTGGACCAAGCGGCTGCACCCGGGCTGGGCCGCGATGTCCGGGCTTACCGCGGCCGGGTTCGCCGAGGCGGGCTGGAGCGGGCCGGGCGCGGTCTACGAGGGCCGGTTCGGCCTCTACAACTCCCACCTGGCCGGGCGCGAGACCCGGCCCGGCGCGGTCGGCGAGGGTCTGGGCGGAACCTGGGAGCTGATGCGGACCGCGGTCAAGCCGTACCCGATCTGCCACTTCATCCACGCCTTCGCCGACGCCGCGCTGCTGCTGCGCCCCGAGATCGGCGACACCGCGATCACCGGGATCCGCTGCGCGATCCACCCGGTGCCCGGCAAGGTCGTGTGCGAGCCGGCGGAGGCCAAGTGGACCCCGCGCGACGAGTACGACGCCAAGTTCAGCCTCCCCTTCGTCGTCGCGACCACGCTGCTGCGCGGCCGCTTCGGGCTGACCGAGCTGTCCGACGCGGCACTCGCCGACCGCGCCGCGCTCGACCTCGCCCAGAAGGTGCGGGTCACCGACGACCCGGACAGCGCCTTCCCTGCCGCCTACTCCGGCGCGATCGAGATCGAGCTGGCCGACGGCCGGGTCCTGCGCCACCGCGAGCAGGTCAACCGCGGCCATGACGAGCGCCCGCTCACCAACGACGACGTCGTCGCCAAGTTCCGGGAGACGATCGGCACGGTCGCCCCGGCCGCCGTCGCCGACCGGGTGCAGCGCGCGGTGCTGGGGCTCGGCGACGACACCCCGGCCGTGGAGTTCGCCGAGGCCTGCCGTGGCTGACCGCCCGGTGCGGGTGGGGGTGTTCCTGACCCACCAGCAACCCGCCGGGCGGGACCCGCTGCTCGCGCTGGCCGAGCAGCTGTCGCTGGTCCGCACCGCCCGCGACGGCGGCCTGGACTCGGTGTTCGCCGGTCAGCACCACCTGCCGGAGTCGTTCTCGCACATCCAGCCGCTGCCCTGGCTGGCCCGGCTGGCCGCCGAGGCCGGGGACATGCGGATCGGCACCGGCATCCACCTGCTGGCCCTGCACAACCCGGTCGACACCGCCGAGAGCTTCGCCGGCCTCGACGTCGTGACCGGCGGGCGCTCGGTGTTCGGGGTGGGGCTGGGCTACCGCGAGGTCGAGTACGCCGCGTTCGGGATCCCGCCCGGGGACAAGGTCCGCCGGTTCACCGAGAACCTGCGGATCGTCCGCGCGCTGTGGACCGGGGAGCCGGTGCACGCCGACGTGGACTGGTGCCGCCTCGACGGGGTCCGCGCCACCACGCTCCCGGCGGCCGTGCCGCCGGTCTGGATGGCCGCGAACTCCGACGGCGCGGTCCGTCGCGCCGCCCGGCTCGCCGACACCTGGATGATCAACCCGCACGCGACCGCGGCGACCGTGCGCCGTCAGCTGGACCTGTTCCACGCCGAGCGGGCCGCCGCCGGGCGCGGTCCGCTGCCCGAGCTGCCGCTGATGCGCGAGGTCTACTGCGCGCCCACCCGGGAGCGGGCCGTCGAGCTGGCCCGGCCGTACCTCGCCGGGAAGTACGAGGTGTACGCGGACTGGGGCCAGGACCGGGTGCTGCCCGGCGCCGAGACCTTCCGCACCGGCTACGACGCGCTGGCCCTCGACCGGTTCGTCGTCGGGACCCCGGAGGACTGCCTGGCCGCGCTGCTGCCCTGGCGCGACGAGGTCGGCGTCGACCACTTCGTGCTCCGGACCGACTGGGCGGGCATGCCGGTCGAGGACGCCCGCGCCTCCCTGGACCTGCTCGCCCGCGAGGTGGCACCGGTGCTGCGTGCCGCCCCCGCCACGACCTCCCGACCGCACACCCGACCCGAGGAGACCGGCCTGTGAAACGAGTGGGAGTCGACGTCGGTGGGACGTTCACCGACATCATGTACTGCGACGACGACGGCGGGGTGGCCGTGCACAAGGTGCCCTCCACCCCGCACGACCCGTCGGTCGCCACCGTCGACGGTGTCCGGGAGCTCTGCGCCCGGCTCGGCGTCGACCCGGCCGAGCTGGACCAGTTCCTGCACGGCACCACGGTGGCCACGAACATCGTCCTGGAGCACGACGGTTCCGAGGTCGGCCTCATCACCACTGAGGGCTTCCGCGACATCCTGCACATCGCGCGGAAGAAGCGGCCGCTCAACTACTCCTCCTACCAGGACCTGCCCTGGCAGAAGTGGCAGCTCGTACGGCGCCGCCACCGCCGTGTCGTCCCGGAGCGGGTGAACGCCGCCGGTGAGGTCCTCGTGCCGCTCGACGAGGACGCGGCGCGCGAGCAGGTCCGGCTCCTGCGTGACGCCGGGGTCACCGCGGTCGCGGTGTGCTTCCTGCACTCCTACCGCAACCCGGCGCACGAGCAGGCGGTCAAGCGCATCCTCGCCGAGGAGGCGCCGGAGGTGTTCGTCTCGCTGTCCAGCGAGGTGGCACCGCAGTACCGCGAGTACGAGCGGTTCTCCACCACGGCGCTCAACGCCTTCGTCGGCCCGAAGGTGTCGGGCTACATCGACCGGCTCGCGACGACCGTCCACGACGCCGGCGTGCGCGGTGACGTCGGGCTGATGACCTCGGCCGGTGGCCTGGTGACCGCGCGGCGCGCGGCCGAGAACCCGGTCCTGCTGCTCACCAGCGGTGTGGTGGCGGGGCTGCTCGGCGGCTGCGCGATCGGCAAGGCGTCCGGATACCCGAGCGTGATCACCCTCGACGTCGGCGGGACCTCCGCGGACGTCGGCGTCGCACCGGACGGCGGGCTGCGGATGAAGCACCTGCTCGACACCCGGATCGGCGACTACCACGCGATGGTCCCGATGGCCGAGGTCGACACCATCGGCGCCGGGGGTGGCTCGATCGCCTTCGTCGACGAGGGCGGGATGTTCCGGGTCGGACCACGCAGTGCCGGGGCCACCCCCGGTCCCGCCTGCTACGCCCGCGGCGGCACCGAGCCGACCAGCACCGACGCCATGGTCGCGCTCGGCTGGCTGCGCGAGGACAGCTTCCTGTCCGGGTCGATGCGGATCGAGCCGCAGCTGGCGGCCAAGGCCATCGGCGAGCACGTCGCCGACCGGCTCGGCACCTCGGTGCACGCGGCCGCGATCGGGATCTTCCGGATCGCCGCGCACGCGATGACCGAGGCGATCAGCCTGCACTCGGTCCGCAAGGGCTACGACCCGCGCGAGTTCTCGCTGGTCGCCGAGGGCGGCGCCGGCCCCCTGTACGCCTGGCACATCGCCGACCAGCTCGGCATCCCGCGGGTGGTCGTCCCGCACCACCCGGGCATCGCCTCGGCGATGGGTCTGCTCGCCACCGACATCCGCTCGGAGATCCCGGCGACGGTGTGGACCTCGACCGACGACCCGGACCTGGAGCGGATCACCGCCGAGTTCGACCGGCTCGCCGGCCAGGCCGTCGAGCAGCTCGGCGCCGACGGCCTCGACCCGGCCGACGTGCTCGTGGAACGCAGCCTGGACTGCCGCTACCTCGGCCAGGGCTACGAGCTGCGGGTCCCCGCCCCGGACGGCCCGATCGACGACGACTGGATCGCCCGGGCCTCGCGCACCTTCCACGAGGTGCACGAGCGGACCTACTCCCAGCGCTTCGACGACAAGCCGGTGCACATCGTCAACGTCCGCGTCACCGCCGTCGGCCGGGTCGGCGAGGTCCCCCTCGCCGAGGTCGAGAGCGGCGGACCCGACCCGTCGGCGGCCGTGCGGACCACGGTCGAGGCGATCTTCTGGGACTCGTCCGGGACGGCGGGCGCCGTGCCCACCACCGTCTACGACCGGGACCGGCTGCGCGCGGGGAACGTCGTCGACGGCCCGGCGATCATCGAGCAGTTCGACTCGACGACGATCGTCGGCCCCGGCCAGCGCGCCGTCGTCGACCGGGTCGGCCATCTCGTCATCTCGACCGGGGCCGCCCGGGAGGACCAGCAGACCGGAGGAGACCCGCGATGACCGCTCTGGACCCCCGCGGGGTGTCGCTGGCCGGGACCGCGCCCGGCACCCACACGACCGTCGAGGTCGACCCGATCACGCTGCGGGTGATCGGCGGCGCACTGAACTCCATCGCCAAGGAGATGGCGCAGATCCTCTACCGGATGGCCTACTCCAGCCTCATCCGCGAGTCCGAGGACCTCGGGGCCGGCATCTTCGACGTCAACGGCCGCGAGCTGTGCGAGTCCGACTCGACGCCGATGCACTGCGGCTCGATCCCCGCCTACATCCGCGGCATCGACCGGAGGCTGGCCGGCACCTACCGGCCGGGCGACGTCGTCCTGCACAACCACCCGTACCACGGCGCGGCGCACAGCCCGGACTACGGCGTCGTCATCCCGATCTTCTTCGGCGGCGTGCACGTCGGGTTCGCCGGCTGCACCGGGCACGTGTCCGACGTCGGCGGCAACTTCCCCGGCCTGTGCATGGACGTCGTCGACGTCTGGGCCGAGGGCAAGCTGCTGGACTCGGCGAAGATCTACGACGGCGGCGTCCGCAACGACGCGCTGATCCAGCACGTCCTGGACAACGTCCGCACCCCGGAGCAGAACCTCGGCGACCTGGAGGCGCTGATCGCCTGCGCCCGGCTCGGCGAGCGCCGGTTCACCGAGCTGCTGGAGCGCTACGGCCTCGACGTCGTGATGTCGGCGGCCGACCGGTGGATGGACTACAGCGAGGAGATGCTGCGCCGCCGGATCCGGCAGGTGCCCGACGGCGAGTACGCCGCGCCGGTGTCCTACCTCGACGACGACGGCAAGAACCGCGACGTGCCGCTCGCCGTCGCCGTCACGGTGCGGGTCGAGGGCGACGAGGTCGTCGTCGACCTGACCGGGTCGAACCCGCAGGTCCCGACGGCGTTCAACGTCCCCTTCGAGGGGTCGGTGCTCCCGACCGTCGCCTCGGCGATCCGGACGCTGCTGCTCGACGAGGCGCTGACCGAGGAGTTCGTGCCGCAGAACGACGGCTGCTTCCGCCCCGCGAAGGCCTACGCGCCCGAGGGCACGCTGTTCAACCCGGACTTCCCGGCGTCGTGCTTCGCCCGGTTCTCCCAGATCAACCGGGTCTTCGACTCGATCAACCTGGCGCTGGCCGACGTGCTGCCCGATCGTGCGGTCGCCGGGTCATCGGCGGCGCTCTGCGCGATCGCCTACTCGGGGCTGGCCCCGGACGGGCAGTCCTACTGGGTCTACATCGAGATCAACGAGGGGTCCTACGGCGGGCGCAACGGCAAGGACGGCCTCGACTGCGTCGACTCGCTGATGGCCAACACCCGCAACAACCCCATCGAGGAGGTCGAGCTCAACCACGCGATGCTCGCCGAGCGCTACGAGCTGCGTGACGAGCCCCCGGCGCCCGGCCGGTGGCGCGGCGGGGTCGGCAGCGTGCGGCAGTGGCGGATGCTCACCGACACCTTCATGGGGACCGAGGCCGACAACCGCACGGACCCGCCCCGGGGCCTCGCCGGCGGGCACGACGGTCTGCCCGGGTCGTTCGTCCGGAACGCGGGCACCGACCGCGAGGAGGTCCTGTACTCCAAGGTGACCCAGGAGCGGTGCGCGGACGGGGACACCCTGGAGATCCGGCTGCCCTCCGGCGGCGGCTACGGCGACCCGTTCGAGCGGGACCCCGCCGCGGTCCTCGACGACGTGCTCGACGACTACCTGTCCGCCGACGACGCCCGCACCCACTACGGCGTGGTGGTCGACGTGGCGGCGGGCACCGTCGACCGGGAGGCCTCGACCCGGCTGCGCGCGGCAGCCCGGTGACACCAGGGCGGGCCCCGGCCGGCACCGGGGCCCGCCCGCGTACCCGGGTCA
>JAESFO010000596.1_pt1 | contig 21313 bp, 19 predicted proteins | sample 9269421 | NCBI WGS metagenome assembly JAESFO01 (sample SAMN14502839, study PRJNA617101) | algae metagenome | isolation source: Nostoc desertorum CM1-VF14 and co-occurring heterotrophs from rocky... | place: USA: Clark Mountains, San Bernardino, California | collected 2000-06-05 | reverse complement strand
CTGAACTGTTTTGGGAGCGATCGCGTTGCGGGTAGATTCATCGGTTAAAACTGCTCAAATGCTTACCATATATACATTTTATCAGTTTGAAGCTCCGCTTTTTTCTGAGTTTGTGAGAAATCCGGGACACAGCGTTGCCGCTGCATGGGGGGGATTTTTGGCACTCATGGGGATAACTTGCCCATCAATCAGTTCTACCCGTTCATCGGCTGTGATAATACCCGTCTCAAGCATCCGGTGATATTCATCTACATTCCACAAGCGCACTCTAGTTTGTGTCATTGTATTTGGTTTGGCGATATTATCATCTGCAAAGTGCAAATATCTCTTACTCTCAACTTTTGCAGCATCTATAATTAATCTTGCCCTATTTAGTTCGTTACCATGTCGGAAGAAGATATCCGAGCCGCCAGGCTGGAAAAAGTAGAACAACTCAAGCAGCTAGGGACTAATCCCTACGCCTATCGTTGGGAATCTACCCATCATGCAGCACAGTTGCAAGAAAAGTTTGCCGATTTAGCCAGTGGTGAAGAAGTTGATTTAGAAGTTGCGATCGCTGGACGCATTATGGCGCGTCGCGTTTTCGGTAAACTGGCTTTCTTCACCTTGCAAGATGAAACTGGCACAATTCAGCTTTATTTGGATAAAAATCGCATCCAAGAAAGCATGGCAGATATTGATGCTGATGCCTTCAATCACTTAAAACAACTCACAGATGCAGGCGACATCCTGGGAGTTAAAGGTACTATTAAACGGACTGAAAAGGGCGAATTATCTGTCTACGTTAAACAATATACTATCCTGACTAAATCCCTATTGCCGCTACCCGACAAGTGGCATGGATTAACGGATGTTGCCAAGCGCTACCGTCAGCGCTACGTTGACTTGATTGTTAACCCGGAAGTGCGGCAAACTTTCCGCCGTCGCGCCCAAATTACTGCTGGTATTCGCCGTTATTTAGAAGAACGAGATTTTCTGGAAATTGAAACGCCAGTGTTGCAAAGTGAGACTGGGGGTGCAGATGCGCGTCCATTTATCACTTACCACAACACCTTAGAAATGGAGTTGTATCTGCGAATTGCCACAGAACTTCATCTCAAGCGGTTGATTGTAGGTGGTTTTGAAAAGGTGTTTGAATTGGGGCGGGTTTTCCGTAATGAGGGAATTTCCACTCGACACAATCCAGAATTTACGACAATTGAACTTTACCAAGCCTACGCCGACTACAACGATATGATGGCGCTGACAGAAGGGATTATTACCACTGTCGCCCAAGACGTACTCGGCACATTGCAAATTACCTACCAAGGCGAACCTATAGATTTGACATCACCTTGGCGGCGGGTGACAATGCACGATTTAGTTAAAGAATTTACTGGCTTAGATTTCAATTCTTTCCAAACATTAGAAGAAGCAAAAATAGCAAGTAAAAATGCTGCTATTCCTGGTGTAGATGAAGCGAAATCAATTGGTAAGTTACTGAATTTAGCTTTTGAAGAGAAAGTAGAAGCTAATTTAATTCAACCTACCTTTGTAATTGATTACCCAGTAGAAATTTCGCCCTTAGCAAAACCCCACCGTTCTCAACCTGGTTTGGTGGAAAGATTTGAGTTATTTATCGTCGGGCGAGAAACTGGCAACAGCTTCTCAGAACTTACCGATCCCATCGATCAAAGAGAACGCCTAGAAGCCCAAGCTGAAAGAAAAGCTGCTGGCGACTTAGAAGCCCAAGGTGTAGATGAAGACTTTTTGACAGCCCTTGAATACGGTATGCCGCCTACAGGTGGTTTAGGGATTGGCATTGATCGGTTAGTAATGCTATTAACTGATTGTGCCAGTATTCGGGATGCGATCGCCTTCCCATTACTCAAGCCTGAAGGCAGCGTTATTAAGCAATTTACCTATGAACCAAAAACTCAAACACTGACTATTGAATTTGATAGTGGAAGTGTTTACGAGTATTTCAAAGTACCTCCCAGTGTCAAGGATGACTTAGACAATGCACCGTCTAAAGGTCAATACTTTAACAAGTCCATTAAAGGGAAATTTAAGTTTGAACAGTTGAGCTAGTAAGTAGCATTCAACAGTCGGGTGCGTTAAGCAAAGCCATAACGCACCATTTTTATTACCTTGCGTCTTTATCTCACTGATACCATGAGAGTATGTAGGGTAATTACTCGCCCCCTCATCAACCTGATTCAGATTTGGTAAGAATTCAGGATTTAGAATTTCACCTAAAATAGCGATTCATCGCTCAGAGCAAGATTTATCAGGACTAAAGCCCTGATTAAAAACTAGGATTTATTTACCCCTACCTATTTAAAAAATATTGTGTGGTTCGTAGCTTACCGCCGTAAGCTACGAACCACACAATTTAAAATAATCTAAACTAAAATTTAATGACTAATTCGCTACTTCAGCTACCTCAATAACCCGCCCTTCATAATCCTTGACCAAAAAATTCAGGGGCTTCTGGTTGCGAATCTTGAATTTCAAACCGCGCACTTCGACTCGCATTAAAATCATTTCCAGACAGTCATGATCAAAGCAAACGTGGCGTTGCTGATTTTTGCTGCCTAAACTCGCGCCAGTAATAACGTGTAGCTGGGTGTTTTTCTTCAATTGATACCATAGCCCATCGTTGGCATTATTCATCATTTTGCTAGACAAACTCGGCCCAGTAGACATATATAGAGGATCAATCCCAGTTGCGCCAATGGTTTGTTCGTAATTGTAGTAGTAGTGCAATGGCACCTCAGCTGCTGGCAAATCTAGCAGCCCTTCATACAACTGTCGGGCAATCTCCAAATCCGACACCATTACAGTATGTACTTTTGGGGCACTGGTGAGAAACATCCACATTGCGCCAGCGTAAGCTGCTAGCAGCATCACCATAATGCCTTGAGTGGAGAACAGGCTATCTAAGGGCAGGGAAGGCAGAAAGGAGCCTAAAGTAAGGGGACTGAGCAGGAACGATATCACACTAACTGCTATAACCATGAACAAATAAGGATTCTATAAGGGAGCCGATTTTATGATTGTCGATTAAGACTAAAATTAAGTCTTTGTTTCTAGTTTATCAATACTCAAGTAGTCTGAGTTTGGGCTACAAACTGGGCAACACCAAGATATTATGCGATTAACTACGGGAGTGCAATTCTCAAAACTATTTTAACAACTATCAATTGAAAGGCTTATGCAAATTCCTCATTTCCCGGAAGCTAATCACCCACTGGTGAAGTCGCTGTTCCATCACAGTGACCATGAACTCCTGACTTTGTTTCAGCAAAATCCAGATGCCGGAAAGTACTTCACGGTGATTTTTTGTCGCTATAGTCCCATAGTGTATACCTTAATTCGGCATTCGGCGCGATCGCCTGTGCAGGCAGATTATCTGTTTGCCCTCACTTGGCGACATATCTACTACGAACTCGGTGGGCTAAATTTAACTGCCTCTGAATCAGGTGAGGAAGCCTTAACCATGCAAAATTGGTTAATTAATATGACAGCTTTCTGTATTAACGAGATTAAGTTACCACCCACAGAAGCAATTCATTATTCTCTACAAGCGACTTCGCCGCCACTATGGTGCTATGTAGAACAAGCATTAGACCAACTACCACCTGTTTTGCGATTAATCGTGTTGATGGCTCAAACTTTCCACTGGAGCGAAACTAGAATCGCCGCCTATCTGCAAGCTGAAGGAGAAGCGATCGCCCCAAGCGAAGTAGCCAATTTTCTCCAAGAAGGCTATCGTATGCTAGAGGACAAATTACCCACAGATATCCGCGCCATATACTTTGGGGATGATTTTGCTCAATCATAACTTAAGTGTAAACGCTTATATTGTTTGTCTTCAATTTAAAAACTTAAAACTTCTTCTTAGACCTTCTACTTAAACCCGCAACTTTAGGGGTAATTTTTATGAAACAACGGCTTGTATTTCCCAGGCAAAAGCTAGGCTTAGTTTGTGTAGGTGCGATTTCTCGTCCCCAAATACTTTTACACAGCTTTTTAGTCTTTACTTTTTTGTTGAGTCCCATAGCGGTGGGTGCGGTTGATATTACGCAACAACTCCACCGTCCTTTAAATAGTTCTGTTGGGCGACAATCAAGAGATGAAGCAGATAGCTTACTGAGTATCGGTGAACAACAATACGCTTCAGGATATGCTGGTAAAACCATTGCATCTTGCTTGCGGGCACTGGAACTATATCACTCAATTGGCGACTTGAAAGCACAAGGTCTGGCTTACAATTTGCTTGCTAAGGCTTATGTTCAGCTAGGTAGTTTAAAAGAAGCAGAGGATGCTTTACGAAGAGGATTAGCGATCGCTCGTGACACTAAAAACTTTCAAGCTCAGATTTTTGTGCTGAATAATATTGGTACATTTTTCTTGCAACAAGGAGAATTTTCTACTGCTGGTAAAACTGTTGAAGATGCCTTTGCAATTGCTCACAATGTCAAAAATATTGAAGGTCAAGGGCTATCTCTAAGTAATTTGGGTTTGGTAAATGCCAGGTTGGGAGAGTATAACAAGGCAATTAAATTGTATGAAAAGGCTTTAATTTTCCGCCGTCAGACTGGTGATACTATCGGTGAAGCAAATACCCTAAATAATTTAGGTGATGCTTACTTAGCATCTGGGAATTATCAGGATACTATTGGCACTTATGGGGCGGCGATGCGAATAGCTAAAACTAACCGCGATCGCACTAATGAATTACGAGCAATTGACGGTTTAGTTACGGCTCATACTGCTGTCGGACGTTATGAACGGGCTTCTGATTTACTAGAGCAACGTTTAGCACTTGCTAAAGAATTGCAAAATTTGCGAGAAGAATTAAAATCTTTTGAGTCTTACGCTCAGTTATACAAGCAACAAGGTAACTACCTAACTGCCCGCAATTTTTACGAAAGGGCAATTATACTAGCACGGACATTGAAAGACAGCAAACAAGAGGTGCAATTGCTGGATCAGTTAACTAAAATGCTTCAGCGAAAGTAGGAATCATTTAATTTTAGATTTTGGATTGAAGCAGAAATCTAAAATTGGCAGAATTTCCTCTTTAATTAACATCAATTCGACGGCTCAGATCATGTCCACCAAATTACCTAACGAAAAGACCTCTCCCTGCTTTTACTACGCAAAGGCTTCACTCTCCGACTCAGAGAGGGACAGATTTGAACTTTAGTTTAAGTCAGGGAGAGGTTCATCGAACTCACGTTTGATTAATTCAAGAAGACTGAACCATTTTGTTCAATCCTCATAGCACTTTTACCTTGTGCTACATCGGTGGCTTCGTCAAATCTAACTTCTAAACTTCCTGACTCTGAAGAGGACTGTGGTGTTACCGTCAACTGTCCGCCATCTTCACGTTGGAATGTTACAGTTACTGGTGCGCTTAAACTTTGCAGTATCACATCAGACTTACCTGGTAGCGATCGCGGTGCCGTATCACCAATTACTTGGTAGGTTACATTAGTCGCAGTTTCATTTACCAACCTGATATTAACTCTACCATTCGCTAGTGCGATCGTAGCACTGGGGGCTTGTTGCTCACTGGGTAAAGGTGGTTGAATTATTGAAGTATTTGGGCTTCCGGGCGTTAGAGTTTGCTCACCTGGGGCTGCGGTTGCTGGGCTGACACCAGGTTGTGATGAAGTCGAAGGTTGCGTTCCCTGGGGTGCTTCACCGCCAACACCCAATGTTGTTTGCTCTTGTGATGGGTTAGCAGAGGCGGGAAGAAGCCCTTGAGCGGCTAGTCTTTGAGTCAGCGCATTTGCAGGGCATCCTTGCGGTACGACAACCCGACTGTTATGTGGTTCTTCGTAGAAAATTCTCGGACAGGGATTAATCTTGGGGGTAGATTGTTGTACTACTGATTGTTGTGCTACTGCTTGAGGAATTGCTGGCAGAGTAATCAATAATCCACCACACATAGCGCCAAATAACTCAACAGACTTGCGAAGATTTTGAAAATTCATATTCTTTTTTAACTCCTGATACAATTCAATTTGTCTTTTTTTAAAGAAAAGTTTCTCAAACAGCAAATTTAATTAGCGGCTAATTTATCGTTGGTTACATCTAAAAATTAACAACCCAGACGATTTTTTATCTCTAACTATAGGTTCATAAATAATAGATAATTAGGCATAATATCTCATTCTAAAGTTTGACAAACTAAATCAATTAGGGATTTCCAACAAATAAATTATCCAATTTTGTGAGGTGGACATCTTGCCCGCCCCTAATTACAGGTGAGCAAGACGCACATTCCACAATAAATAGTTGAATATTTTTTTATTTATAAGTTCCTTAAATAAGCAATAGCTTCGCCATAATTTGATACTTCAGTTCTGTGCATCTGTCACAGGAAACAATTATTGAATTTACGAACTAAGACTCAAGAGTTATTGGAAAAGTGACAGTGAAGGTAGTGCCAATGCCTTGAATGCTTTCAACTTGAATATGACCCTGATGATGTTCGACAATAGCTTGGGCGATCGCTAATCCTAATCCTGAACCAGTAGCGCTGGGTGTAGCTGTATTCCCAGCTATATGAGTCCGTGCCGGATCTACGCGATAAAAGCGGTCAAACAAGTGTGGTAGTGCTTCAGATGGAATTCCAACTCCGGTATCACTCACTTTAACTTGCAACTGGGCACTGCTGTAACGTAGTCCAGAAACACGATTTATTCCCTCTCGCCGCGATAATTCCACTTTTACCCGCCCACCTGCTGGTGTGTAATGTAAGGCGTTAGCAATTAAATTTGTGAACAACCGCACCAGTTGATCCCAATTGCCTACAAGGGTAAACCAATTTTCCAGTAATTCTGGGCTAGTTTCAGAAGCAGGAGGATCAACTAAGTCTAGAGAAAGGGCGACTTTTTTTTCAGGGAATAACAATTGTTGTTCTTCAACCACCTCTATCAACAAAGCGTCCATCGGACAAGGTGAAAAGATATCTTTGCTAATACCACTATCCTGCCGTGCTAAGAACAGTAAGTCATTGACTAACTTCCCCAAACGCTGCGTTAACCGTTCCACTATTTTTAATTGTTGCCGATACTGCAAGTAAGTAGCCGCTTCTGTCTCTGCTAAATCCAAGTCAGCAAGGGCAACTTGCACATTTGTTTGAATCAAAGTAATCGGACTTCTAAGTTCGTGGGAAGCATCAGCAGTAAATTGTTTGAGGCGTTGATAAGATTCACGTACAGGTTCCATCGCTTTACCCGAAAGAAACCAACCACTTGCGCCTACAGAAAGCACCATTACCCCAATACCTAGTGCCAAATCAAAAATTAACTGCCGACTGGGTTTAGTAACTTCAAACCAGGGATGACTAACACGCAGATATCCTAATACCTGCCGTCCCACTTCCACTCGTTGGGTAATTTGCCGTAATAATAGTGCTGAGTCGCTCCAAGCCCCCTTCTCTGCCTTGACTACGCGTACAGTTTCACCAGTAAGATTGGCATGAATGGGAATATTTAGGGGTTCAAATAGAGTTGACCAGAGTAATTCACCCGTCGGGCTAAACCATTCTAAGTCAATATGGTCATCTTCTACATTGTCAGCATTATTGCGAAAACTGGATTCTACATTAACGCGGAATTTGCCAACATCACCATTGATCGGCTCAACTACAAGCGATCGCTCGACAATTTCCACCACATGATTGAGGGTATCGTCAATCCGCTCGATTAATGTACTGCGGACATATAAATATACTCCACTGGCGAATAATAGTAGTAATACAGCGGTGATGGCAGTATACCAGACGGCAAGACGGCGACGAGTAGCTTGAAACATTAAGTCAGCGAGTTAGGGAAGACGAAAACAGAGATAGTATCACCAATTATTTTCTCTACATAGACTTTCAGTATGGTTATTATAAGGCGCTTCACCCTATGCACTATTTAACTTACTATGTTTAGTATCCCCCATTTAAATGGGCTATATCTGCCTGCCTTTAAGTCATTATGGCAAAATCTAAAAAAAGCTCTACTCCTATTAATCTCAGCGATCCACAATATTATCTTAACCGAGAGTTAAGCTGGCTAGAGTTTAATAGCAGGGTGTTACATGAAGCCTGTGACGATCGCACACCTCTTCTGGAACGCCTCAAGTTTTTGGGAATCTTTAACTCTAATTTGGATGAGTTTTTCATGGTGAGGGTTGCTGGTTTAAAGCAACAAGTAGAGGCGAAAGTCAGCCTGTTAACTCCCGATGGTCGGACACCACAACAACAGCTAGATGATATTCGGTCTACCCTGATTCCTCATGTAAAAAAAGAGCATCAACATTTTGAGGAAATACTTCGTCCCCTATTAGCAAATCATGGCATCCATATTTTGGATTACATAGATTTAAATCAAAAACAGCGAACTCATCTAAATAGCTATTTTGAGGAACAAGTATTTCCAGTTTTGACTCCTTTGGCCGTTGATCCTAGTCATCCCTTTCCTTTTATTTCTAATCTCAGTCTAAATCTGGCTGTTGTGGTCAAAAATCCAGACACCGAAGAAGAATTCTTTGCCAGAGTTAAAGTCCCTAGTGTTCTCCCACGATTTTTACCGATTCCGCCGGAGTTGGGAGATCAAAATAACGAAAAACCTGCCCACTGGACTGGAGTCCCTTTAGAACAAGCGATCGCTCATAACTTGGAATCTCTATTTCCAGGGATGAACATTCAAGAATATCATCCGTTCCGCATTACTCGTGATGCCGATTTGGTCTTAGAAGAAGATGAGGCAGATGACTTATTATTAGCGATCGAACAGGAACTGCGAAAACGGCGGCTAGGTGGGAGTCCAGTCCGCTTAGAAATTCAATCCCAGACTCCTGAAATAGTGCGATCGCGATTATTGCACGATTTGGAATTAACAGAAAGCGATCTTTACGAAGTAGACGGTCTTTTGGGACTGCGGGATTTGATGTATTTTATGTCCTTGCCATTGCCAGAACTCAAAGATCCACCACGCCAATCTGTTGTACCATTACGCCTGCAAAGGCTGAGGGAACCGAGTTTAGATCCAGATGCACTGGAGACAGACGAAGGAAAAGACTTTTTTGCTGTGATTCAAGAAAAGGATTTGCTAGTACACCATCCCTATCAATCCTTTTCTGCTACAGTGGTGCGCTTTATTACCCATGCTGCCTACGATCCGAATGTGTTAGCCATCAAGATGACCCTTTACCGGACTTCTGGTGACTCGCCCATTGTCAACGCTTTAATTGCCGCCGCCGAAAATGGCAAACAGGTATCCGTACTGGTGGAATTAAAGGCGCGATTTGATGAAGAAAATAATATTTACTGGGCAAGACGATTAGAAAGAGTTGGAGTTCATGTTGTCTATGGTCTAGTGGGACTGAAAACCCACAGTAAAACCATCCTGGTGGTACGCCGGGAAAAAGACCGGATACGTCGCTACGTGCATATTGGCACAGGTAACTATAACCAGAAAACGGCACGGCTGTATACAGACTTGGGATTATTTAGTTGTCGTGAAGAATTAGGTGCTGACATCACAGATTTATTTAATTTCTTGACAGGTTACTCCCTGCAAAAATCTTATCGAGAATTACTGGTTGCGCCTGTTAATATGCGCGATCGCTTTTTGGCACTAATTCACCGCGAAATCGAAAATGTTCAAAATGGATTTTCTGGGCGCATTGTTGCCAAAATGAATTCTCTAGTCGATCCGCAAATTATCGCCACTTTATATGAAGCTTCCCGCGCCGGAGTGCAAATCGACTTAATTATCAGGGGCGTTTGCTGTTTGCGTCCAGGACTCAAAGACATTAGTGAAAACATTCGCATAATCAGCATTATCGGTCGCTTTTTAGAACACTCTCGGATTTATTATTTTCATAACAATACACAAGAGGAAATCTATATCGGTAGTGCCGACTGGATGCGACGCAATTTAGATCGCCGCGTGGAAGTAATTACCCCAATCAAAGACCCTGATATTGCCAAAGATTTGCAAGAAATTATGGGAATTATGCTCGCAGATAATCGCCAAGCTTGGGAATTACAAGCCGATGGCACTTACATTCAACGCCGTCCTTATGAGGATTCTCCAGAAGCTAATTCACAAAAAATCCTTATGAATATGGCATTACGCTCAAGTGGTGTAGCCTCAAACCTGATTGATTAAAAAATAAGTTACCAATACCTTAATAACTAGCTCAACTTAGTTTTTTTTTAGAAAACTTAACTTTATTGAGAAGTTATCTAAGTTGTTTGTCATAGGTTCACACAAGTTATTCAACCACAGGATAGAGTCAGTGCTGGCATTCGTTCCCATAAACTAGAGAGGTTGTTCTGAAATAATTTCGTCTTTCCCCTCAATGCTAATGTTATCCTGTGAGCTTTCTACCTTGCGTGTTCTAGTAGTTGATGACCACGAACTGACTCGTTTAACCTTACAATTAGTTTTTTCGTGCCAGGAGAATATTCAAGTAGTAGGTTTAGCTAGTAATGGTGAAGAAGCTATAGAAATGGTTAAACGTTGCCATCCTGACGTAATTGTTCTAGATTTACAAATGCCAGTTATGGATGGCTGGAGTGCGTCTAGTCACATTAAAGCTATATCTCCGAACACGCAGATCCTTGCTTACTCCTCAGTGGAGGACGTAAATCTTCAGGAAACAAAGGCAATGTCTAGCTTTGATAACGTTTGTAAGAAAGATGTGCCTACAAGCGAACTTATTGCCTTAGTTAGGCAGTTAGGTCACCGTGCAGGCGATGGTTCATTTGCCGGATAAATGATACATCAATTATACAGCTATATTGCTTTGCCAACTCACGCTTATTTCAGTTTGAGGATTTGAGGACATGATAGTACTGATGAGCGTCGGTATAACTTGAGGTTGACGGTTAAACCGACGCAATTTTTGATAATTTCTACTCTATCGGAATGGTGCGTTGAAATTCATCAATTAATTCGTCCAGCTCTTCCAAAGCCTGATTTACGTCAACTCTCAAAGTTCCCAAATTTGGTTGCTCAAGTAAGCCTAAGAGGTACTCGCGTTTGCTTTGAACTGCGAGAATTCGTTCTTTTATAGTCTGTATATCCATTACTTTTTTCCTATCTTTAACTGCCTTTAAATTTAAAGCTAACTCAAAATCCGACATTCTGGCGCACTATACGCCCTTAGTAGTCTACTACACTAACCTTGTGGCTGAGAAACTTTCCGTGTTCCTGCATCTACCGAAGTTCTAGGCGAGGAAAACAGAACCTCTTGTTCCTAAAAATTTTGAGTTGGTTAAATATTACTGACTAGAGACGATGTTCTTCCCTAAATTGTTACTCATAGCCGATGATAATAAAACTGAGGTATTCAGAATTTATATTAATTTAAGCTCATGCTACGCAAAATCTCTTTGGGAACACTTGGTTTAACTATTGGTGGCATATTAACCATCATAGGCTTCGTCGCCTATGCTAATAATAATGCCACACTCAATCTTGTCGGATTTTTTTACGGGATTCCTCTACTGTTGGGAGGGTTGGCGCTGAAAGCTAATGAACTCAAGCCAGTACCCTTTAGCCAAACTACGTCACCGTCAGCCTTGATATTGCGGGAACAGCAAGCAACTGATACTCAAAATAAAATTCGCCAAGACATCACCCGATATCGTTACGGCCAAGATGCTCATCTAGATACAACACTTTCTTTTCTGGGTTTGAGTCCCTCAGACCCGGAACGGCCAACAGTAACAGGCTTACGAGAAACAGAAGTCAATGGCAACTATGCCCTAATTTTAGAATTTGATTCACCCCTAATACCGATTGATGTGTGGCAAAAAAAGCAGGAAAAAATGACCAACTATTTTGGGCCTGGATTGGAGGTTGAAATAACGCAGCCATCTGAAAATACAATTGAGCTAGCGCTGATCCATGCTCCACAACAGTCACTAGTCAGTAGTCAATAGTCAAAAAGAGAAATTATGGTTGTCTAAACTCCCAGAGTTGATGACTTGTCGTTATCCACATTTTTGTAACAGTTAAAGTGTAATGTTAACCAACATATCGCCCATAACTTAAGTTCTGGACTAATAGCTTTTATACACTAAGAGGTTGTTTTAGAAGTTTTTCGCTGTGACTTTAGGCACTTTTAGATCCCCCCTAACCCCCTTAAAAAGGGGAATTTGGAGGGATCTAGAACTTTTGATACCGACAAGAGGACTTTTCAAACATCCTGTAAGGGTGAAATTAAATTTTCACTTTTTAAAACCAATAGAAGCTATTAGCCTCGGAATTTCTTCTCAGACCGAATAACAACAAAACGGAAGTTTAAAATATGTTGGTAATTATAAAGCTTTTAAGTATAGGATTTCCCCCTACTTTTTTCTTAACTTATTTCCCTTCTAACCACTTATGAAACAAGTCACTTTTCTAAACGAACTGCATACCACTGCAAATATTGTCCTGGAGCAATATCTAATTCGCAAGTTGTGTCGAGTAAATATTGCGCTTGAGCTTCCGCAGTATCAAACTTTTGCAAGTCAGGCGGTAAATCTTGAATTATGAGTTGTTGGAGGGTCGTTTTGAGCTTTTCTAATAACTCTGATTGTGTCAGAAATTGCTCTGATTGATTTGTTTCTAAAACAACAAAATGATCTTGTTGATACATTAATGAGTCTGGCATTTTAAAGATTTAGTAGATGTAAATAGGGTTTAATTTTTCTGTAAGAACTTCTGATTGTTAGCGTAGCTAAGAAGACTTTCGTTTGATGTACTGTCTGGGAAGAAATTTAAAATTTAATTGGCTTAAAATATTAATTCTATTCTAGTATATCTTTATTTAAACTTAATAACAAATCTATTTTTTAATTTACCTAAACTATACTGAATGAAATGTAATAAAAATTTTACTTTATTTTTCACCTGAACTTGTTGAGAAACAAAGCTTTGCACCAAGTTTAATCTCAATCTTATGTAATTATACTCAACCTCCGCAGCACTTACCAAATAACTAAATAAATTGAAGTCAAGGATACTTGTATTTTGCCTTAAATCTCTTTGGACCATACTTTGGCGAGCATTTTAACCCGTATCTTTAGGTTTCTAAACTAACTACAGAACTAAATAATTAAGATGTGCATTTGCAATTTTCAAAAAAATTTCAATTTGACTTTAGCAATGGGGAAATATAAAAGTAACATTTCCTCCCATAACCACAGCCGAACAAAAAGGTAACAATTGCCTTCGTGTTCCAATTATAGATTTTCTATGCAACTTAGTTATCTACCGCTTGCTTGGCTCACTAACATTGAGCAGTCTATTGCCAAAAAACAGTTGATTGTGAAGCTAGACACACCTTTGCCACAAATCCTGGCATTGATGAAAACATCGATCGCTCCCATGCGATTGAGTTGCACAGCCTTTTTCAGGATAGTCCCGCAAGTGGAAGGCAACTCATGTCAGGCATAAGCTCATTTTCTGTATCTAAGCAACCACCACTGATTCTAGTGGCTGATGATGACAAAACCATCCGCGTGTTGTTGCGTAAAGCTATGGAACAAGAAGGTTACCGAGTGATCGAGGTCAACGATGGTAAGCAATGTTTAGATGCTTACGAGGCTATCAAACCGGATATAGTTTTGTTAGATGCTGTAATGCCTGTAATGGATGGCTTTACCTGCTGTAAGCACTTGCTCCAGATTGCCAGGAATAATCTAAAATCAGCTGTTGCAACCTTTGATACTGACTCGGCACTTAATAATACTGTGATCTCTAAGATATGGGAGCGCACTCCTATATTGATGATCACGTGCTTGGATGATGAAGAATCCGTAGACCGTGCTTTTGACGCAGGGGCGACTGATTATGTCACTAAACCAATTCACTGGCCTGTATTGCGCCAAAGGTTACGCCGACTACTACAGCAAGTGCAAGTATACAAACAATTAGAGGCGGCAAACCAAGCTTTGCAGCACCTTGCCAATGTAGATGGCTTAACTGAGTTGGCTAATCGTCGCCGTTTTGACGATTACCTCAATGCTCAGTGGATTAATCTGGCACAAGAGGAATCTCCTTTGTCAATGATTTTGTGTGATATCGATTATTTTAAGTTTTATAACGATAAATATGGTCATCCTGCTGGAGATGTCTGTTTACAAAAAGTGGGAGCTGTATTAAGCCTCAAGGCACAAAAACATCAGGATTTAGTAGCGCGTTATGGTGGAGAAGAATTTGCTGTGATTATGCCATACACGCCTGCATCTGGCGCAGTTCACGTTGCCGCAGCGATACAAGAGGGAATAAAAGATTTGCGAATTGTTCATGATGGGTCTGCGGTGAGTCAGCATATCACCTTAAGTATGGGCGTGGCTACTGTTGTGCCCACTTGGGAATCCTCACCCTCAGATTTGATTGTCCAGGCAGATAAAGCACTTTACCAAGCTAAGGCTGGGGGACGCGATCGCTTTGTTTCAAGTTTTTAATTGTCATTAGTCATTATTCATTAATGAATGACTAATCCTTAAAAAGGATAAACTGGTAGTGTGAAGTGAAACCATGCTCCATTATTGGGGGCAGAGTCTACCCAAATTTGACCATAATGTGCCAGGATAATCCGTTGGCATAAACAAAGGCCAATCCCGTAGCCTGCTGTACCTTCATCCCGTTGCAGGCGGAAGTGGTTTTCAAAGATGCGATCGCGATTCTCTACAGGAATACCAGGCCCAGTATCGCCAATACTAAACTGAACTTTTTGGGTAGTACGATGCAATCCGGCAACACTAATCTTGCCACCTTCTGGGGTATATTTGATGGCATTATCCAACAGATTCACTAGCACTTGACGGATGCGTTCTGGGTCAGCATATACATAAGGCAAATCACTAGGAATATCTATTTCTACCTCTTGGGATTTTGCGGTGTAGCGATCGCACAATTCTTCTAGTACATCTAAGAAAAGTTTACCTAGTTGTACTTTTTGTGGTAAAATAGGAAACTCTGTATCTTTGCCACGACCTACCTCTAAAAGGTCAGCAATCATCCGGTTAATAACCTTAGTTTGATTGCGGGCTTGTTTTAATAAATGCGCCGTCATCGATGGCTTAAGGCGCTGGAATTGTCCTGTGTCTGAATTGTAGTTAGACTGGAGAGTTTCGATCGCGATCGCAGCAGCAGTTAGCGGATTGCGAAGATCGTGCGCCAGCATAGAAATCACCCGGTCTTTAAAGTGTAGCTGCTCTTGGAGGTTATCTTTTTCCTGCTTCAAACGAAAAATTTCGTCTGAGAGTCGGATTAATTCCGCAGAAACAGCAACTGAACGAATAGTGGATTTGGGTAACATCACCCTAGTATTGTCGTCTATACGTTCTTGTAAGTCTTCCTGCACTTTTAAGTAAGCATCTACAGCGGTTTGCCAGCGAGGCCACCAGTTTTTCAACTGCGCTATTATATTACTCCCGGCCAGAACCTGTCGTGGTTCCGGATGGATTTTGATTAAAGCTGGCGTCGCTATCAATTTAAAGTGTTCTGCTAAGTAAGGTTGTTGTCCAACATCGATAGTTTGAAGTTCAAAACTATACTCAGCCTGCAATTCTTTTAAGTAAGTACGGATTCGCTGCACTTGTTGCCGGGACTTTGGGCGTCCATCGACAAACAGTAACAGCTGGAGTGGAGCCTCAGAATAAATAGGCTGATCCTGGGAAACTTGCATGTAATCGTGTTTCAGCACTGGTAACAACCCGGCAACGCTTTACAGAAAGTAAAATAAACTGACGGTTGTCAATGGTCGTAGTTCTTCTTCAATTTAATATCTATTTTAGATTCTTAATACTCTTATCAGTTCTGCGTTTTTGACATAGACATATCTTTTTCAGCCTTTTGCCGCGTTTTGGTTAACTTCATCTCCAAGAAACGCCCAAGTCCCTTGAATATAAGTCTTAATTTGCCCTGAATCAAAAATTTTCGTCAGAGCTAGCAGGTGAAAGGTTTAAAACTATGTCAATTCGAGTACTTGCTTTGAACAAGCGATTACCCAAGCAAACGCAGATGCTAATTGTATCTAATCTATCAGGAAGCTGTTAACTGTTCAGACCAAGTTTGTAGAGGGCTTTCTCAACCGCCAGTGAATCCGATGAAGTGTCTTTTTTGCCTCTACCCAATCATTACTAAAATTGGGAAAACAGTCACAGCTAACTATGTACTGGCTCTATAACTTGCGAAGCGCACCCTCTATCCAGCCTTCCTAAAATAACCCTTACCCTATCCCAGAAGAACAGGGTATGGATTGCCTGAGAGAAAACTTTGGATAACATAGAGGCGATGCCTACGGCGGTAAACTACGCATTTTTAGAGTCAGCACTCACTGCTTTCGAGGCTGCCAAGAAACTCTTGACTACAGCACAAGTAGCACTTTCCCCAGAAAATCAATTTAGAGATACTAGGAAAACTGCTGCGGCACTTGACTGCTTTGCCTATGACCCCGACCCCTAAGAACCACAAACTTACGCTAAGTTCCTGAAATTGCCTAATATTGGCATTTTCTAGCTATTGCCTTATTCAGCTTACCATCGTCAGATGAATAATTTCCAGAATCGATTTTAAGCTAGCGTTAGCGAACTTTATCTATTTCCCTCCTTGGGTGAGGCTAAGGGGGGCTTTAATTCTAGTCTATCACTTCAGTTGGTTGGCGTAGACTTTGCCCGCTGTAGGCATCGCACCAACCTAATGCATCTGGAAGGAGATAAAGCTTTTAGACTTTTATTTGGTGGCCTCCCTTCAGCGATCATTTTTGGATTGGTCAAGTACTTGCTTTGAGCATCCAAATCATAAAACTCTTATCTAGCAGGTATTTCACGTTTATTTATGTTTTTTTCCCAAAAATGTTAGTTTGCCAGAATTTTAGGGAACTCTATAAATAAGCATGGGAATTATCAAAACCTAATGGCTGTAAAACGAAGACAATACGGTAGCTTTTGCTACCGTTTACTCATTTTTAGAGATATTATCATTTTTACCAACAAAGACATTTACCAAGAGGACGTTGTGAGTCGGTAGTGTCTTTTGGTGATATTAATAAGCTAGAGAGGCAGAGGAGCAGAGTAAATGGGTTTTTATCCAATATTCCATTCCTAATGCCTAATGCCCCATGCTCATTTAATGAACAGTCTGCGCTAGGGTAGAAATTGAAACTCAATTTGTGATATCCTGTGCTTCCCTGTAAACGTCCAGCTGTATTTCTAATTTGGGCTGTTCTACTGACTTCGTTAGCAGCCTGTGCTAACAGTCCAATCACCAAAAACCTTGAAGAATCTTTGGCGGCAGATCCTAAGCTGCAAAGTAATCCAGTTGTCTTTGGAGAATCTCAGGGTAACCAACCGCAAGCACAGCAAAACGAATCTACACTTCAGTTACCACCTGATTTTCCCAAAGATATTCCCCTATATTCCAATGCCAAACTACAGGAAGTTACACCTGCTAGTGGCTCAGAAAACAGAGTCTCAACTCGTTGGTTGAGTTCTGACCCCAGCAACTTTATTGCTAGCTTTTATAGTAGCCAGTTTCAAACAAATAACTGGCAGATTTTACAACAGCCAACAGATGATGCAGGAGGTGCGTTTGAGGCACGTCGCAACAATTTGCTGTTGAAGGTTTCCATTCAGCCTAAAGCAGTTACTAACACTACACCTAATCAACCCCAAACAGCTACTGAATTACTGATTGACTACGTACCGAATAATACTACAACGGCACAACCTACCCAAACTATAAATCCTAACGAAACTACTAACGCCGTTCCTCAACCAGGAGATCCACAGTTCATTGGCCCGGTACAACCCGTAAACTTGGCAGCACAGCCACCAAGTACGGCTAATAACCAAACAACTTCTACAGTCGCAGCCGAATCTCAGGAATTCAACGATCTGAATAAGGCACCCCAAGAATGGCGGCAACATATCCAAGACTTGGCTACATTAGGTGTTTTGTCTATAGAGCCAGAGGCAACTAAGAGCAACTCTACTACCACAACTAACCAGTTTGAACCCGGTAAAATCGTTACACATCGGGAATATGCTCGTTGGCTAATAGCTGCTAACAATGCTATGTATGCCAGCAATCCAGCTAAACAGATTCGCTTGGCATCAGAAAGTACTCAACCAGTTTTTAGTGATGTGTCTGCAAAAGACCCTGATTTTCCAGCAATTCAGGGATTAGCTGAAGCTGGGTTAATTCCCAGTCCTTTGTCTGGAGATTCTACAGTAGTTTTGTTTCGCCCTGATGCACCCCTAACGCGGGAACAGTTGCTGCTGTGGAAATTACCTCTAGATACTCGCCAAGCTTTACCTTCTGCTAACTTAGATGCTGTCAAACAAACCTGGGGTTTTCAAGATGCAGCGCGAATTGACCCCAAGGCTTTAAGAGCAGTTTTGGCTGACTACCAGAATGGCGAGCAATCGAATGTTCGGCGGGTGTTTGGTTATACGACTTTGTTTCAACCCAAAAAACCAGTAACTCGTGCTGAGGCTGCTACAGCTTTGTGGTATTTTGGAACTCAGGGTGAGGGTGTGTCGGCTACTGAAGCTTTGAAATCAAAAGGCGGTTAGTCTATCGGTAGCATAAAAGTGAGCAATTCCCTTCTAAAAGGTCGTAAAGTTTGCCATTCCTTTGTTAAATAACTATTTTTTCTCAAGAAAATGTAAATCTAGGTATTTTCAGCGTTTTTACCCGTGTTTAATGAATTTTTGGTGCATAGTTAAGTAAAACAACGTAAGTTAACTCAATAGGCGTACTTAGTTTTGAAGTAAGTCAAAAGATAAGTCGTCAGACTATCGCCCTTTCATTACTTTTAAACAAATTAAAAAATATCACGGGTAAAAAAATATGAAAAAACAAGCTGTAGCAGCAGGATTTGTTTTCTTATGTTTCATGTTGCCGACCAAAGCCTCTAGTGCGAGTTTTGGTTTTGATCAGCTTTATGTATTTGGCGATAGTCTTTCTGATACAGGCAATATATATAATGCTACTGGGGGAACGTTCCCTCAAAGCCCACCTTACTTTGAAGGACGTTTTTCCGATGGGCCACTCTGGATAGATTATCTCGGAAATCAGCTAGGGTTAAAGCCTACTTTATTAACTACTATTCCTTCCACACCTCCTACACAAGGGATAAACTTTGCTTTCGGTGGTGCTAGCTCTGGTTTAGGTAATGCTCTTGTTCCCGATCCAAATTTACCAGGAGTACTCCAACAAGTCCTTGGTTTTGCTGGAACTCTGCAAGCAAATAATCAAACTGCTAATCCAGATACACTTTATACATTGTGGGGAGGTGCAAATGATTTTCTTTTTCTTAGCCCCGAAGACTCTACCACGCCAATCAGTAATATATCCCTGGCATTGAATACTCTGGTAGGAATCGGCGCGAAAAATATTTTGGTGTTTAACTTGTCAGATTTGGGAAAGATCCCAGCAGCTACAATTGACGATCGCAACCCTGCAACTCTTAGTAAATCGACTAATGAGTTTAACTTGGGTTTCGCAACAACTGTGAACGCTTTGAGCCAAAACCCGAATCTCAACATCATCCCTATTGATACTTTTTCTTTATTTAATCAGGCAAGTGCATTAGGTTTTACGAATGTCACTGAGTCTTGTCTCTCTAGGCTAGATATATGTGACCCAGGTAATAACAAGTTCCTCATCTGGGACGGTTTCCACCCAACGACTGCTGCTCATAAGGTGATAGCAGAGACTGCACTAGCAGCGATTGAGGCTAAGTCTGTTCCCGAACCTGCGATCAACTGGGGGATTTTAGCTCTTGGTGCTTTTGGCGCGTTAGGAGTGCTGAAACGTCAACAAAAAAGATTAGCGCTTGGATCGATAGGTCGGGTTGTTGATGCACAATAGTCTCATATAACAGTTGAAAACTGAACTAACTGTATTGATGTGGGATTACGATCGCTTATTTGAAATTATTGAAGAATTAGTCATGCACCATTCTCCTAGTGGTGTAGAAGCTGAGATTAACCAGTTGTTGATGCAACGATTTGCGGCACTGGGTGTAAAAGTATGGTGCGATCGCGCCGATAATATTGTTGCCAAAATTCCAGGGAAAAATCCAGACAGAGCGATAGCTATCACAGCACACAAAGACGAAATTGGTGCAATAGTCAAGAATTTCGGTGATGAAGGTCGTGTGGAAGTCCGCAAACTCGGCGGTTCTTTCCCGTGGGTTTATGGCGAAGGCGTTGTCGATTTAATTGGAGATAACCAAACCATTAGCGGTATTCTCAGCTTTGGTTCTCGCCATGTTTCCCATGAATCGCCCCAGAAAGTGCAGCAGGAAGATACTACTGTTAAGTGGGAAAATGCCTGGATTGAAACGAAGCTCACTACGGCTGAATTAGAAGCAGCTGGCATTCGACCTGGAACTAGAATGGTAATCGGCAAGCATCGCAAGCGTCCAATTCGGTTAAAGGATCATATTGCTGGTTACACTTTGGATAACAAAGCCTCTGTGGCGATTCTGCTAGCTTTGGCTGAGAACCTGAAACAGCCAGTTGTTGATGTTTATCTGGTGGCTTCAGCAAAAGAAGAGGTGGGAGCAATTGGGGCGCTATTTTTCACCCAAAATCAGCCTTTGGATGCTTTAATTGCTTTAGAAATTTGTCCATTATCTGAGGAATATCCTGTTAAAGATGGGGAAAGTCCTGTACTTTTATCTCAAGATGCTTATGGGATATATGATGAGGGGCTAAATGGACAACTACGCCATAGTGCCAAGCAACTTGATATACAAGTGCAGCTAACGATACTCAGCCAGTTTGGTAGTGATGCTTCAATTGCCATGAAATTTGGACATGTTGGGCGTGCTGCGTGTTTGGCATTTCCCACACAAAATACACATGGATATGAAATTGCTCATTTAGGAGCGATCGTTAATTGTATCGATTTGTTAAAAGCTTTCTGCGAAACTGAGTTTGAGGAATAATTAGAGGCTTTCACTCGAAGAGCGATCGCATATCAACCCAAAATAGCCAGAAAGTTTTAAAAAACCGAAGTAAGTCGGCAAGATAATTTCAATGTATGTAAACAAATATAAATTAACGTCGGGTGTGTTAGACGAAAGTAGGACTTATGCACTGTACAAATACATCGTGATGTGCATTAACTAAAATAGGAAGTTTTCAGGCTTTTCTTAATTATCCTGCGATCATAAATAGGGCTTGCTGAAAAAGTCAGAAAGAAGCAATTTCAAGGGTTGACTAGTTGTTCAGCCCCAGTCAATCATAAGTTTTTGTTGACTATAAATTTTACAATGATAAACTGCAATTATATTATTC
>JAESFO010000594.1_pt1 | contig 21347 bp, 18 predicted proteins | sample 9269421 | NCBI WGS metagenome assembly JAESFO01 (sample SAMN14502839, study PRJNA617101) | algae metagenome | isolation source: Nostoc desertorum CM1-VF14 and co-occurring heterotrophs from rocky... | place: USA: Clark Mountains, San Bernardino, California | collected 2000-06-05 | reverse complement strand
CCACCAGCTGGAACTTCGACAGGCCCAGCGAGCCGATCCATTCGGCCAGGTGGCGCGGCAGGCCGATGTAGCCCATGGCCAGCGTGAGGAAGGCCGCGCCCGCGAGGATCAGCGCCATCATGCAATAGAGGCGCGTCGCGCCCAGCAGCGCTTCCTTGAAGCTGTGCCAGGACAACGAGCCCTGCACGCCCGAGATCACCATCGCGCCGACCACGCCCACGGCCGCGGCTTCGGTGGCCGTGGCGATGCCCGCGTAGATCGAACCCAGCACCGCGGCGATCAGCAGCGCCACCGGGATCAGCGACATCGAGGCCTTGAGCTTCTCGACGAAGGGCAGCCTGGCGTCCGCGGGCGGCACGCGCTCGGGATGGCGCAGGGCCCAGAACGCGATGTAGCCCGAGAACAGCAGCGCCAGCAGGATGCCCGGCACGATGCCCGCGATGAACAGCCGCGCGATCGACACGTCGGCGCTGACGCCGTAGACGATCATGATGATCGACGGCGGGATCAGCAGGCCCAGCGTGCCGGCGCCGGCCAGCGTGCCGATCACCATGTCGTCGGGATAGCCGCGGCGCTTGAGCTCGGGCAGGCTCATCTTGCCGATGGTGGCGCAGGTCGCCGCGCTCGAGCCCGAGACGGCCGCGAAGATCGCGCAGCCCACCACGTTGGTGTGCAGCAGCCGGCCCGGCAGGGCCTGCATCCAGGGCGCGAGGCCCTTGAACATGTCCTGCGACAGCCGCGTGCGGAACAGGATCTCGCCCATCCAGACGAACAGCGGCAGCGCGGTGAGCGTCCAGCTCGAGGCCGAGCCCCAGATGGTGACCGCCATCGCGTCGCCCGCGGGGCGCGAGGAGAAGACCTGCATCGCGATCCATGCGACGCCCGAGAGCGTGAGGCCGATCCACACGCCGCTGCCCAGGATCAGGAACAGCGAGAGGATCAGGAGGCCGGCGATCGCGATGTCACTCATGGCGCAGCGCCTCCGTTCCGGCCGCCCTGGCCGGGCGGCCCCGCCACTCGATCACGAACTCGTCGATCGCGGCGATCGCGAAGACGACGACGCCGAGCGCCATCGACAGCTGCGGGATCCACAGCGGGGTGGCGTCGTTGCTCGTGGAGATGTCGTGGTAGTCGAACGATTGCCAGGCCAGGCGCACGCTGTACCAGGCGAACAGCAGCGCCAGCAGCGCCGCCGCGCCCATGGCCCAGCGCTCGAGCCAGCGCTGCGCGGCGGGGGGCAGGTTCTGCAGCACCAGCGTCACGCGGATGTGCTCGGCGCGCTTGAGCGTGTGCGCCAGCGCGAGGAAGCCCGCGCCGGCCATCATGTAGCCGGCATAGGCGTCGATGCCGGGAATGTTGAAGTGAAGCTGGCGGCCGATGATGGACAGGAGCACCGCCACCAGCAGGCCCACCATGAAAAGCGCCGCCAGGGCGGCGGCGCTCATGTAGAGAAAGTCGAGCGTCTTGCGCATCGGGTGCCGTCGGGACGCTCGCTCACATCTTCTTGTAGGCGTCGACCACGGCCTGGCCCTCGGGGCCGGCCTTCTCGGTCCATTCCTTGATCATGGTGTCGCCGACCTTCTTCATGTCGGACTTGAGCTGGGCCGAGGGAACGTGCACCGTCATGCCGTTCTTCTTGAGCAGGTCGAGGTACTCGAGGTTCTTCTTCTTCGACAGGTCCCAGCCGCGCTTCTCGGCATCGGCGGCGGCCTTGAGCACGGCGTCCTGCGTGGGCTTGTCGAGCGCGTCGAAGGCCTTCTTGTTCATCAGCACCGCGTTCTTCGGCAGCCAGGCCTGGGTGTCGTAGAAGTTCTTGATGTACTCGTAGGTCTTGGTGTCGTAGCCGGTGGAGCCCGAGGACATGTACGACTCGATCACGCCGGTGGCCATGGCCTGCGAGAGCTCGGCCTGCTGCACGGTGACGGGCTGCGCGCCGACCAGTTCGCCGATGCGCGCGGTGGCGGGACTGTAGGCGCGCCACTTCACGCCCTTGAGGTCGGCGGCCGAGGCGATCTCCTTCTTGACGAAGATGCCCTGCGGCGGCCAGGCCACCGTGTAGAGGAGCTGGATGCCCTGCTCGGCGAGCTTCTTCTCGAGCGCGGGCTTCTGCGCCTGGTAGAGCTTCCAGGCCGCGTCGTAGCTGTCGGCCAGGAAGGGGATGCCGTCGGCACCGAAGAGCTGCCACTCGTTCTGGTAGTTCACCAGCAGGATCTCGCCGAGCTGCGCCTGGCCGCCCTGCACCGCGCGCTTGATCTCGGGCGCCTTGAACAGCGAGGCGTTCGAATGCACCGTGATCTTGAGCTTGCCCGCGCTGCCCTTGTCCACGTCGCTCGCGAACTGCGTGATGTTCTCGGTGTGGAAGTTGCTGGCCGGATAGGCGGTAGGCAGGTCCCACTTGGTCTGGGCGAAGGCCGCGGCGCCGAGGGTGAGGCCCGCGAGGGCAATGCCGAACTTGTGATTCATGAGCGCTCCGGTTCGTGTGAAAGTGAAAACGAAAGCGAGCATACGTGCAAATTCCGGGCCACTTGCTGAGGCCTTTCCCTGTCATGGTGCGCGCCGGCGTTGCGTTCGCGGCATGACTTCGGGATGAAGAAAGCCGCCGCGCGGAGGGCTCCGCGGGCGGCCCTGGCGAGGCCGGCTGCGCGGCCTCGCGAACCCGTCATGGGTCTGCCGATGCGGGTCTCGATCGGCCTCGTTCGTTATTGCTTGGCGGCACTCTTCACCGCCTTGTCGCTCCTGGCGGCCACGGGTGCCTCGCCGCCCGCGTAGGCCTTGCCGTTGACCGTGAGGCCCTCAGCCGAGAGCTTGGCCGCGGCCTTTTCCTTCACGCCCTTCACGCGCTGCATGAGATCGGCCCAGTCCTTGAACTCGCCCTGCTTGCGCGCGTCGAGGATGCGCTTGGAGAGCGCGGGCCCCACGCCCTTCAGGCCGTCGAGATCGGCTTCGCTGCCCTTGTTGACATCGACCGCCGCGAACGATGCGGCGGCGAACAGCAGGGCGGCCGTGGCCACGATTTGCTTGAACATGTTTGAACTCCCTCGTTGATGCTTTTGATGCGCCGACAAGACGTCGGCTTCGGCTCAACGAGGGCTTCGAACGGGGCGTTGACGGCCGCGTGCGAGCGGCCACCATTGTTCAGCAAGGTGATCGAAGCTGCTCAGAGCTCTTCGACGCGGCGCGGCGGATAGCTGTCCCAGGCCTGGCAGCCGGGGCAGTGCCAGAAGTGCTGGTGCGCCTCGAAGCCGCAGGCCGCGCAGCGGTAGCGCATCAGCGGCCGCGTGGCCTGGTCGAGCGCGCGCTGCACCTGCGGATGGAACTGCTCGTGCTCGAAGCGTTCGCCCGCGAGCCAGCGCGAGGCCGCGACCAGCGAGGGCTGGTGCGCGAGGTGCGCGATGTAGCCGTCGCGCGGCACGGGCTGCGCGCCCTCGGCCTCGGGTGCGGTGTCGGCGGGTGCGCCGCCGAGCGCGATCAACGCCTCGAGCACGTCGATCGACGGCGATTCGGCATAGCGCCGCTGCAGCAGCGCGAGCGCCTCGGGCGTGCGCTGCGCGGCCACGGCGGCCTGCTGCAGCGCGGCGGCGTACAGCGGCAGCGCGAGCGGCGCGGTGTCGCTCAGGGCCACGAGGGTGTCGAAGGCGGCGCCGGCCTCGCCGCTGCGCAGTTGCAAGGTCGCGGTGTCGATGGCCGGACGCGGTGCCTGCGGCGCCTGGGCCACGGCCTGCTCGAGCAGGCGGCGCGCGGCAGCGAGGTCGCCCATGCCGACCTGTTCGGCGGCCTGCTCGCACACGTGGTGCGCGCGGCGCGTGCCGTAGCTGGCCTGGTCGGATTCGTCGAGCTTGCGCGCCACGTCGGCGGCCTGGCTCCATTCGCGCGAGCGTTCGTAGATGGCCAGCAGCGCGAGCCGTGCCTCGTTCTCGTAGCGCGTGCCCTCGAGCTTCTGCAGCGCCGCCTCGGCGCGATCGAGCAGGCCGGCGCGCAGGAAGTCCTGCGCCAGCGCGTGCTGGGCGCGCTCGCGGTCGCCGCGGCTCAGGTCGCCGCGGCCGAGCAGGTGCTCGTGCACGCGCACCGCGCGCTGGTACTCGCCGCGGCGGCGGAACAGGTTGCCGAGCGCGAAGTGCAGCTCCTGCGTGTCGGGGTCGTTCTGCACCGCCTCGATGAAAGCGTCGATGGCCTGGTCCTGCTGTTCGTTGAGCAGGAAGTTGAGGCCGCGGAAGTAGGCCTTGGGGGCCTGGCGGTTTTCGAGCTTGAGCTGGCGGATGTCGAAACGGGAAGCCAGCCAGCCCAGGACGAAGGCGACGGGCAGGCTGATCAGCAACCAGCTGGGATCAAAGTCCATGTTGGCGTACGGCGGGAAGGTCGGTGGCGGCGATGGTCGGCGCCGGGGTGGTGGCTGGCACGGCGGCCGTCGCGGTGGGCATGGGGTTGCCCGCGGTCGTGGCCGGCAGTTGCGCGGCGGCGCTGCGGTGCTTCCACCAGCCCGGCAGCATGCCGAGCGCGCCCACCACGAGGCCGCCCGCGAAGGCGGCCAGCACGACCAGCACCAGCGGCGCGCGCCAGTAGGTGCCGAAGAAGAAATAGACGGTCGCGTCGTGCTGGTTGTTCAGCGCGAAGGCGAAGAGCGTAAAAAAAATGGCTGCCTTGAGCAGCCACAGGAGGTATTTCATGCGCGGTCCCGTTGGCGGGACGATTCTACGGTTGCACCTGCGCCGGATGGTCCGCGCCGATGGGGGCCGGGTTCAGGCCTTCGGCGTCGTCTTGATGCCGAGTTCGGCGCTGCGGGCGTCGACCGCCTCGCGCAGGGCCTTGCCGGGCTTGAAGTGCGGCACGCGCTTCTCTGGAATCTGCACGCTCTCGCCCGAGCGCGGGTTGCGGCCGATGCGCGGCGGACGCCGGTTGACCGAGAAGCTGCCGAAGCCGCGGATCTCGATCCGGTGCCCGCGCACCAGGGCATCGCTCATCGCGTCGAGGATGGTCTTGACGGCGTATTCGGCATCCCGGTGGGTGAGTTGCGCAAAGCGCGCTGCGAGTTCTTCGACGAGGTCAGAGCGGGTCATAGGTCAAAGCAAAAGCAGGGGCGAAAAAAAAGACAGAGAGGCCACCAGGGCCTGCTCTGTCTTCGGGCGACGGCTTACTTGTCGCTGTTGTCCAGCTTGGCGCGCAGCAGGGCGCCCAGGCTCGTCGTGCCCGCGTTCTCGCGCGCCGACTGCTGGCTCAGGCTGGCCATGGCGCCTTGCTCGTCGACCATGTCCTTCTGCTTGATCGACAGCTGGATGTTGCGGGTCTTGCGATCCACGTTCACGACGATGGCCGTGACTTCGTCGCCTTCCTTGAGCACGTTGCGGGCATCTTCGACGCGGTCGCGCGAGATTTCCGAAGCACGCAGGTAGCCGATGATGTCTTCGCCCAGGTCGATCTCGGCGCCGCGGGCGTCGACCGTCTTGACCTTGCCGGTCACGATCTGGCCCTTGTCATTCACCGTGGTGAAGGTGGTGAACGGGTCGCTGTCGAGCTGCTTGATGCCCAGCGAGATGCGCTCGCGGTCGACGTCGACGGCCAGCACGATCGCTTCGACTTCCTGGCCCTTCTTGTAGTTGCGAACGGCGGTTTCGCCGGCTTCGTTCCACGAGAGGTCCGAGAGGTGAACCAGGCCGTCGATGCCGGCAGCCAGACCCACGAACACGCCGAAGTCGGTGATCGACTTGATCGGGCCCTTGACGCGGTCGCCACGCTTCGTGTTCTGAGCGAACTCTTGCCACGGGTTGGCCTTGCACTGCTTCATGCCCAGGCTGATGCGGCGCTTGTCTTCGTCGATCTCGAGGACCATGACTTCGACTTCGTCGCCCAGCGAGACGATCTTGTTCGGAGCGATGTTCTTGTTGGTCCAGTCCATTTCCGAGACGTGCACCAGGCCTTCGATGCCGGGTTCGAGCTCGACGAACGCGCCGTAGTCGGCAATGTTCGTGACCTTGCCGAACAGGCGGGTCGATTGCGGGTAGCGGCGCGAAACGCCCATCCACGGGTCGTCGCCCATCTGCTTGAGACCCAGCGAGACACGGTTCTTCTCGGTGTCGAACTTGAGGATCTTGGCGGTGATTTCCTGGCCGGCCTGAACGACTTCGCTCGGGTGGCGGACGCGGCGCCATGCCATGTCGGTGATGTGCAGCAGGCCGTCGATGCCGCCGAGGTCCACGAACGCACCGTATTCGGTGATGTTCTTGACCACGCCGCGGACAACAGCGCCTTCCTTCAGGGTTTCCATCAGCTTGGCGCGTTCTTCGCCCATGCTGGCTTCGACCACGGCACGGCGCGACAGCACGACGTTGTTGCGCTTGCGGTCGAGCTTGATGACCTTGAATTCGAGGGTCTTGTTCTCGTACGGGGTCAGGTCCTTGATCGGACGCGTGTCGATCAGCGAGCCCGGCAGGAACGCGCGGATGCCGTTGACGAGCACCGTGAGGCCGCCCTTGACCTTGCCGCTGGTGGTGCCGGTGACGAAGTCGCCCGATTCCAGCGCCTTCTCGAGGGCCAGCCACGAAGCGAGGCGCTTGGCGGTGTCGCGCGAGAGGATGGTGTCGCCGTAGCCGTTTTCAACGCTGCCGATGGCAACGGAAACGAAATCGCCGGCCTGGACTTCGAGCTCGCCCTTGTCGTTCTTGAACTCTTCGATCGGCACATACGCTTCGGACTTCAGACCGGCGTTGACGACGACGTGGTTGTGTTCGACACGCACGACTTCGGCCGTGATGACCTCGCCGGTGCGCATTTCGGAACGCTTCAGGGACTCTTCGAATAGGTCGGCAAAAGATTCAGACATTTATGGTTCCTTCCGTCAGGCAGGGTTGGCAGGCGCTCTTGCGACATTGCGTGCGACTGCACTGGATCTGGAGACGGCGGTTGGTTGTGGGCGGAAGCCCGGTTGGTTGAACAACCAGAAGGCCGGTGCGCTGTCGCGCGAAGGGAGCCTTCTGGAGCGGTAGGCGCCCCCCCGGAACACCTGGTGGGCGCGAGCCCTTCAAGCGGACTTGAAAGGCTGCACTTGCTGCCACCAGTCCAACACCGTGTCGATCGATTGCTCGATCGAGAGCTGGGAGTTGTCGAGGTGGCGCGCGTCCTGCGCCGGCTTCAAGGGGGCGACGCTGCGGGACGAGTCCCTGGCGTCGCGCGCCTCCAGGTCGGAGCGAAGACTGTCGAGTGTAGTCGAAATACCCTTTGAAATCAACTGCTTATGGCGCCGCTCGGCGCGCTGGGCGGCGCTCGCGGTCAGGAACACCTTGAGCGCGGCGTCGGGGAAGATCACCGTGCCCATGTCGCGGCCGTCGGCCACCAGGCCCGGCAGCTGGCGGAAGCGCTGCTGCAGGCCCAGCAGGGCCTCGCGCACGGCCGGCAGCGTGGAGACGCGCGAGGCGTCCATGCCGGCGGCCTCGGAGCGGATGTCCTCGCTGACGTCCTCGCCGTCCAGCAGTACCTTGCCCTCGACGAACTGCAGCGGCAGGGCGGCGGCCAGCGCGGCGATCCGTGCCTCGTGCGCGGCATCGGCGCTCAGGCCGGCGCGGCGCATGGCGAGGCCGGTCACGCGGTAGAGCGAGCCCGAGTCGAGGTAGTGGTAGCCCAGCAGGCGCGCCACTTCGGAGGCCAGCGTGCCCTTGCCCGAGGCGGTCGGGCCGTCGATGCTGATCACCGGGATGTCGGCGGCCGTGGAGACGGAGAACAGGGTCTCGAAGTAGTCGGGGAAGGTCTTGGCGACGCAGTGCGGCTCGAGGATGCGCACCGGCATCCGCGCCGGGTTGAAGGCGGCGAGCGAGAAGCACATGGCGACCCGGTGGTCGTCGTAGGTGCGGATGCTCGCGGGCCGCCAGCCGGCCGGCGCCAGCGGATGCACGCGGATGAAGTCGGGCCCGGCCTCGACCGTGGCGCCGAGCTTGCGCAGCTCGTTGGCCATGGCGTCGATGCGGTCGGTTTCCTTGACGCGCCAGCTCGCGATGTTGCGCAGGGTGCTGGGGCCGTCGGCGTAGAGCGCCATCACGGCCAAGGTCATCGCCGCGTCGGGGATGTGGTTGGCGTCGAGGTCGATGGCCTTGAGCGGCCAGGCGCCGCGGCGCACCGCGAGCCAGTTCGGCCCACTGTCGACCTCGGCGCCCATCTGGCGCGCGGCGTCGACGAAACGGATGTCGCCCTGGATCGAATCGGCGCCCACGCCTTCGATCCGGATGCCGTCGGGCCCGGACGCGGCCGTTGCGATGGCGCCCAGCGCGATGAAATAGCTGGCGGACGAGGCGTCGGCCTCGACATGGATGTCGCCCGGCGAGCGGTAGCTGCTGCCGGCGGGAATCGTGAAGCGCTCCCAGCCGTCGCGCCGCACCGCGATGCCGAAGCGCGCCAGCAGGTTCAGCGTGATCTCGATGTAGGGCTTGGAGATCAGCTCGCCGACGACCTCGATCGTGATGTCGCTCGCCGCTGCGAGGGGCAGCGCGAGCAACAGGGCGGTGAGGAACTGGCTCGAGACGTCGCCGCGCACGCGGATCGGGGCGTCGAGCACCAGCTCGCCGTGCGGCACCGGATGGATGCGAAGCGGCGGGTAGCCGGGATTGCCGAGGTAGTCGATGCGGCAGCCCAGCTGGGTGAGGGCGTCGACCAGGTCGCCGATCGGGCGCTCGTGCATGCGCGGCACGCCGCGCAGCTCGAATTCGCCGCCCAGCAGCGACAGTGCCGCGGTCAGCGGCCGCATCGCGGTGCCGGCGTTGCCGAGGAACAGCGACAGCAGCTCGGTGTTGCCGATCGCCCGGCCGCCGATGCCGGTGATGCGCACCTGATTGCCGGCGGGCTCGACGCCGCAGCCCAGCGCGCGCAGCGCATCGAGCATGACGCGCGTGTCGTCCGAATCGAGCACGTCGTGCAGGGTGGTGGTGCCGCTCGCGAGCGCGGCCAGCAGCAGCACCCGGTTCGAGATGCTCTTGGAGCCGGGCAGCTGCACCGTGCCCGAGGCGCCGGTCAGCGCGGGGAGATCGAGGAAGGCCGAGGCGTACATCTCAAGCGTCCTGCTGCGAATCGGGCGACGACGAGGCGCCGGGCTGCCAGGCGGCCCGAACCCGGCGGGCGCGCGCGATCGACTGCTCGAGGGCCTGCGATTCGCCCTCGGCCATGGCGTTTTCCATCTCGAGCAGCGCGGCGCGGAAGGCGCGCGACTGCGCCAGCACCTGCTCGCGGTTGGCCAGCAGCACGTCGCGCCACATCACGGGGTCGCTCGCGGCGATGCGCGAGAAGTCGCGAAAGCCCGGGCCCGCGAGGCCCAGGAAGCGATCGCCCTGCGGCTGGCCGGCGAGGCCGTTGACGTAGGCGAAGGCCAGCAGGTGCGGCAGGTGGCTCACGGCGGCGAAGGCGCCGTCGTGCTCCTCGTGGGTCATGGTGAGCACGTTGGCGCCGATGCCGCTCCAGACCTGCGAGGCGCGCTGCACGTTGGAGCGCAGCGTGGACTTGATCGGGGTGAGCACCACTTGCCGGCCGGTGAACAGCGAGGCCTCGGCATGCTCGATGCCCGAGACTTCCTTGCCCGCGATCGGGTGCGCCGGCACGAAGTTGCCGAGCTGCCCCTGCAGGCCACGGCGCGCGGCTTCGATGACGTCGCCCTTGGTGGAGCCGACGTCCATCACCAGCGCGTCGCTGCCGATGCCGTGGCGGATCGCCTTGAAGGTGGCTTCCGAGGCCGCCACCGGCACGGCCAGCAGCACGATGTCGGCGCCCGACACCGCCAGCAGCGCCGAGGGCGCGGCGACGTCGATCACGCCGAGCTGCCGGGCCTTCTCGGTGGTGGAGGGCGACTTGCTGTAGCCCACCACCCGTTTCACCAGCCTGGCGCGCTTCAGCGCCAGCGCGAAGGAGCCGCCCATCAGGCCGCAGCCGATCAATCCCAGTTGCTCGAACATGTGCTTGCTTGCGACGGACTCAGGCCTTGACGGGGTAGGCGCCGAGCACCTTGTAGAACGCGCAGAGACCGCGCAGCTCGGCCAGCGCCGCGGCCACGTTGGGCTGCGAGGGATGGCCGTCGAGGTCGATGTAGAAGTAGTACTCCCACTGCCCGGTGCGCGCGGGGCGCGACTCGAAGCGGGTCATCGACACGTTGTTGACCTTGAGCGGCACCAGCAGGTCGTGCACCGCGCCCGGCCGGTTGGGCACCGACACGATCAGGCTGGTGCAGTCGCGGCCCGAGGCGGGCGGCATCGCGAGCGTCTGCGGCAGGCAGATCACCGAGAAGCGGGTGCGGTTGTAGGAGTCGTCCTGGATCGCGTGGGCCACGATGTGCAGCCCGAAGCGCGTGGCCGCGCGTTCGCCGGCCAGCGCCGCGAAGGCCGGGTTGCCGGCCGCGAGGCGTGCGCCCTCGGCATTGCTCGACACGGCGCGGCGCTCGGCATGCGGCAGGTGCTTGGTCAGCCAGCCCTGGCACTGGGCCAGCGCCTGCGGATGGGCCAGCACGGCTTCGACGCCCTCGAGCGAATTGCTGCTGCGCAGCAGGTGGTGGCGCACCAGCAGGCTGACCTCGCCGACCACATGCGTGGGCGAGTGCAGGAACAGGTCGAGCGAGCGCGTGACCACGCCCTCGGTCGAATTCTCGACGCCGACCACGCCGTACTGTGCGCTGCCGGCGGCGGTGGCGTGGAAGACCTCGTCGAAGCTGGCGCAGTAGATCAGGTCGGCGGCGCCGCCGAAGTACTCGATGGCGGCCTGCTCGCAGAAGGTGCCCTCGGGGCCGAGCACCGCCACGCGCTGCGGCGACTCGAGCGCCAGGCAGGCCGACATGATCTCGCGCCAGATCGCCGCCACGTGCAGGTCCTTGAGCGGACCGCCGTTGCTCTGCTGCATCTTGTCGATGACATGGGCCACCCGGTCGGGGCGGAAGAACGGCGTGCCTTCGCGTTTCTTCACTTCGCCGACCAGCTCCGCCACGTGGGCCCGCTCGTTGAGCAGGCGCAGCAGTTGCTGGTCGAGCGAATCGATCTGCACGCGCAGATCGGCGAGGCTTTCGGAATGGTCGGGGGAGGAGGGCGGGGTAGGAGCTGGGGCGGTCATCGGTGAGGTGCGCGCGCGTCTAGGCGTGCGACCGCTCGAATTCTCGCATGTAGCTCACCAGGGCCTGCACGCCTTCCAGGGGCATGGCGTTGTAGAGGCTGGCGCGCATGCCGCCCACCGACTTGTGGCCTTTGAGCTGCAGCAGTCCCGCTGCGCGGGCGCCCGACAGGAAGGCCTCGTTGCGGGCTTCGTCGCGCAGGAAGAACGGGATGTTCATGCGCGAGCGGCAGCCCGGGTCGATCTTGTTCAGGTAGTAGGACGACGCATCAATGAAGTCGTACAGCAGCTTCGCCTTGGCGATATTGCGCTGCTCCATCGCGGCCACGCCCGTCAGCGCGCCTTCGGTCTGCTCGCGCAGCCACTGGAACGTGAGCCCCGCCATGTAGATGCCCCAGGTCGGCGGGGTGTTGTACATGGACTGGTTGTCGGCCACGGTTTTGTAGTTGAACGCACTCGGGCAGATCTCGAGCGCATGGCCCAGCAGGTCGTCGCGCACGACGACGATCGTGAGGCCGGCCGGACCGAGGTTCTTCTGCGCGCCGCCGAAAGCCAGGCCGACACGGCTCCAGTCGACGCCGCGCGAGGCGACGTGGGAGGAGAAGTCGATCACCAGCGGCGCCTTGCTGCCGAGGGCGGCGAGGTCGGGCAGCTCGTGGAACTCGATGCCGTTGATGGTCTCGTTGCTGCACAGGTGCACGTACGAGGCGTCGCCGGACAGCTGCCAGCCCGCGGGATCGGGCAGGCGCGTGTGCTGGTCGTCGGCGTTGCTCGCGGCCACGCGCGCGTTGCAGTAGCGCTGCGCTTCCTTATGCGACTTGACGCTCCAGCTGCCGGTGACCACGAAGTCGACCGTGCCGCCGCGCGACAGGTTCAGCGGGACGATGGCGTTCTCGCCGAGGCCGCCGCCCTGCATGAACAGGATCCGGAAGTTGGCGGGTACCGCCAGCAGCGCGCGCAGGTCGGCTTCGGCCTGCGCATAGATCTCGCCGAACTCCTTGCCGCGATGGCTCATCTCCATCACGCTCATGCCGCTGCCGTGCCAGTCGAGCATCTCGGCGGCGGCGCGTTGCAGCACCGCCTCGGGCATGGCGGAGGGGCCCGCGGAGAAGTTGTAGGGGCGCGGGCGGGCCGGTTCTTGCAGGGTGTGCGGGGCGTTCACGTCACTTCTTGGCGGGAGCCTTGGCCGGTGCCTTGGCGGGGGCGGCCGGCGCTTCGGTCGGGGCGCCCAGTGCCTTGGCGACGCTGGTGTCGAGGGCCTGCATCTTCGGCTCGATGGTGGCGCGGGTCTCGGCCACCAGCTTTTCCGTCAGCGCGGTCTGCATCTTGGGGTTCAGGTCCTGGTACTTCTTGCTCAGCGGCGAGTTGATCCAGGCCAGCAGCTGCTTGAGCTCGTCTTCGGTGAAGGACTGCTCGAGCAGCGGGCTCAGCGTGGCCGGGGCCAGCTGCACGGCCTTGTCGCGCACGATCGGATAGGCATCGTCGTAGTACTTCTTGAGCTCGGCATCGGCGGCCTTGGCGGCGGCTTCGCGCTTGGCCTCGGGCACCTGGGTCTGCAGGTACTGCGAACCGGCCTGCGCGATCGGGGCGCTCGACTGCTCGACCAGGCCGCGGGCCAGGGCTTCGATGCCGGGGCGCTGCAGGTCGAGGAACTGCTTGATGAGCGTGGCCTTGTCCTGGGCCAGGGCGCCCATCGAACTGCCGGCCAGGGCGACGGTCAGGAGTGCGAGCTTGATTTGTTTTTTCACTGAGGATTCTCCGTTGAAGATGTGGAAGTGTCGTCTGCGCCGGGCTCGGGTTCGCCATTGGCATCGTTTTCGACGATACGTTGCAGCCCGCTGAGTTTGGCACCTTCGTCGAGCCCGATCAGCGTAACGCCTTGCGTCGCGCGACCCAGTTCACGAATCTCGGCGACCCGGGTGCGCACCAGCACGCCCTTGTCGGTGATGAGCATGATCTCATCGTCCGAATGCACGAGTGTGGCGGCAACGACCTTGCCGTTTCGCTCACTCTGTTGAATAGCGATCATGCCTTTGGTTCCACGGCCATGGCGCGTGTATTCGGTAATGCTTGTTCGCTTTCCGTAACCATTTTCCGTGGCCGTGAGCACGCTCTGCTGCTCGTCCTCGGCCACCAGCATGGCGATCACGCCCTGGCCTTCCTCGAGCATCATGCCGCGCACGCCGCGCGCGTTGCGGCCCATCGGGCGCACGTCGTTCTCGTCGAAGCGCACCGCCTTGCCGCCGTCGCTGAACAGCATCACGTCGTGCTTGCCGTCGGTGAGGGCGGCGCCGATCAGGTAGTCGCCGGCATCGAGGTCGACCGCGATGATGCCGGCCTTGCGCGGATTGCTGAACTCGTCGAGCGCGGTCTTCTTGACCGTGCCCATCGAGGTCGACATGAACACGTACTGGTCGGCGGGGAAGTTGCGCTTCTCGCCCGTGAGAGGCAGCGCGACATTGATCTTCTCGCCCTCGGCCAGCGGGAACATGTTGACGATCGGGCGGCCGCGCGAGCCGCGCGAGCCCGCGGGCACCTCCCACACCTTGAGCCAGTAGAGCCGGCCGCGGTTCGAGAAGCACAGGATGTAGTCGTGCGTGTTCGCGATGAAGAGCTGGTCGATCCAGTCGTCTTCCTTGGTGGTGGTGGCCTGCTTGCCGCGGCCGCCGCGTTTCTGCGCCCGGTATTCGCCGAGCGGCTGGCTCTTGATGTAGCCGCTGTGCGAGAGCGTCACCACCATGTCGGTGGGCGTGATCAGGTCCTCGGTGGAGAGGTCGAAGGCGCTGTGCTCGACGAGGCTGCGGCGTGCGCCGATCTTCGACTGGCCGAACTCCTGCTTGAGCGCGCCGAGCTCGTCGCCGATGATGGTCGAGACGCGCTCGGGCTTGGCCAGGATGTCGAGCAGGTCGTCGATCTCGGCCATGACTTCCTTGTACTCGGCGACGATCTTGTCCTGCTCCAGGCCGGTCAGGCGCTGCAGGCGCATCTGCAGGATTTCCTGAGCCTGCGTCTCCGAGAGGCGGTAGAGGCCGTCGTTGCCCATGCCGAACTCGCGCTCGAGGCCTTCGGGGCGGTAATCATCGGCGCTGATCGTGCCGCCGTCGGCGCGCGTGCGGGTGAGCATCTCGCGCACCAGCTTGCTGTCCCAGCTGCGCGCCATCAGCTCGGCCTTGGCGACCGGCGGGGTCGGGGCGTTGCGGATGATGGCGATGAAGTCGTCGATGTTCGCCAGCGCCACCGCCAGGCCTTCGAGCACGTGGCCGCGGTCGCGGGCCTTGCGCAGGTTGAAGACCGTGCGGCGCGTCACCACTTCGCGGCGGTGCTGCAGGAAGACCTCGATCAGGTCCTTGAGGTTGCACAGCTTCGGCTGGCCGTCGACCAGCGCCACCATGTTGATGCCGAAGGTGTCCTGCAGCTGGGTCTGCTTGTAGAGGTTGTTGAGCACCACCTCGGGCACTTCGCCGCGCTTGAGCTCGATGACGAGGCGCATACCCGACTTGTCGGACTCGTCCTGGATGTGGCTGATGCCCTCGATCTTCTTCTCGTGGACCAGCTCGGCCATGCGCTCCTGCAGCGTCTTCTTGTTGACCTGGTAGGGGAGCTCGTCGACGATGATCGCCTGGCGCTGGCCGCGATCGATGTCCTCGAAGTGGCACTTGGCGCGCATCACGACCTTGCCGCGGCCGGTGCGGTAGCCGTCCTTCACGCCGTTGATGCCGTAGATGATGCCGGCCGTGGGGAAATCGGGCGCCGGCACGATCTCCATCAGCTCGTCGATGCTGGCCTGCGGGTTGCGCAGCAGGTGCAGGCAGGCGTCCACCACTTCGTTGAGGTTGTGGGGCGGAATATTGGTGGCCATGCCGACCGCAATACCGCCGGAGCCATTGACCAGCAAATTCGGCAGCCGGCTCGGCAGCACGGCCGGTTCTTTTTCGGAGCCGTCGTAATTGTCCTGGAAATCGATCGTTTCCTTGTCGATATCGGCCAGCATTTCATGCGCGATTTTGGCCAGCCGGATTTCCGTATACCGCATTGCGGCCGCGTTGTCGCCATCCACGGACCCGAAGTTGCCCTGGCCGTCGACCAGCATGTGGCGCATCGAGAAGTCCTGGGCCAGCCGCACGATCGTGTCGTAGACCGACTGGTCGCCGTGCGGGTGGTACTTGCCGATCACGTCGCCGACGATACGGGCCGACTTCTTGTACGGCCGGTTCCAGTCGTTGTTGAGCTCGTGCATCGCGTAGAGCACGCGGCGATGCACGGGCTTGAGGCCGTCTCTCGCGTCGGGGAGGGCGCGGCCCACGATCACGCTCATGGCGTAATCGAGATAACTGCGGCGCATTTCCTCTTCGAGACTGATGGGCAGGGTTTCTTTGGCGAAGGACGTCATTGAGCGAGAGGCTGGCGGCAGGAAGGCGAAATTTTACGCTGCGAAGGGTGTCGCACCGCCGCAACACAAGGGCTCTATTCCGCCTCCGTCCTACGCTTCGTGGCCGCCGTGCGGCCTGTTTGCCAAAGACCCTATGGCACAATCGCCTCAACGTTTTGGGTGGTGGTCACTTAAAGCGTCCTTGATTCGCAGCGCGGCTGCGGCTTTTTCCCCAAGAGGAGAACCATGAAGAAACTGAATAAAGTGGCGATGATGTTTGCAGTCGCTGCGCTCGCCACTGCCGCCGGCGCGCAGACCCGTGTCACCGCTGCGAATGGCGGTCCTACGATCGACAACTGGCAAAACGGCACCGGCGAACTGGTTTGGAAGAACGGCACGAACGAACTGTGCTGGCGCGATGCCAACTGGACGCCCGCCACGGCTGCTGCCGGTTGCGACGGCGCTCTGGTTCCCCCGGCTGCTGCGGTTCCCCCGGCTCCTGGCGTGGTTCCGCCGCCCGCCGCTCCCGCTCAACCCCCGGCTGTCGCCGCTTCGAAGGTGACCTTCGCTGCCGACGCGTTCTTCGACTTCGACAAGTCGGTGCTGAAGCCTGAAGGCCGCGCGAAGCTGACCGACCTGGTCGAGAAGATCCGTGGCGTGAACCTCGAAGTGATCATCGCCGTCGGCCACACCGACTCGATCGGTTCGGACGCCTACAACCAGCGTCTGTCGGTGCGTCGCGCCGAAGCCGTCAAGGCCTTCCTGGTCTCGAAGGGCATCGAACGCAACCGCGTCTACACCGAAGGCAAGGGCGAGAAGCAGCCTGTGGCTGACAACCGCACCAAGGAAGGCCGCGCCAAGAACCGTCGCGTGGAAATCGAAGTGGTCGGCACCCGCGCCAACTGATAGCTCGATTCCATCGACCCTAAAACCCCGCCTCGGCGGGGTTTTTTTATGCCTGAATCAATGCAGGCTGAAAGTTTTCAAGCCGGCCCTTTCGTCATGGGCTGGTCATCGTCCGTTTCATAATCCGTCATATGACAGAAAACGTGAATGCCGATCCGGCCGAACTCGCCAAATTTTCGGAACTGGCCCACAAGTGGTGGGATATGGAAGGCGAATTTCGCCCTTTGCACGAAATCAATCCTTTGCGCCTGGAATGGATTGAAGGTATTGCGCCGATTTCCCAGCGGCGCGTGGTGGATATAGGCTGCGGCGGCGGAATTCTTTCGGATTCGATGGCCCGCAAGGGCGCGGACGTGCTCGGTGCCGACCTCGCGGGCAAGGCCCTGAAGGTGGCGCAGCTGCACGCCCTCGAGGCCGGCACGCGCGGCGTGAAGTACCGCGAGGTCAGCGCCGAGGCGCTCGCCGCCGAACAGCCCGGCAGCTTCGATGTCGTCACCTGCATGGAGATGCTCGAGCACGTGCCGGATCCGGCATCGGTCATCCGGGCCTGCGCCACGCTGGTCAAGCCCGGCGGCTGGGTCTTTTTCTCGACCATCAACCGCAACCTCAAGTCCTTCATGCTCGCGATCGTCGGTGCCGAGTACGTGATGGGCATGCTGCCGCGCGGCACCCACGAGTACGCGAAGCTGATCCGTCCCAGCGAGCTGGCGGCCTATTGCCGCGCCGCCGGCCTCGACCTGCGGCAAACGCGCGGCCTCGAGCACAACCCGATCACGCGGCGCTACTGGCTCAGTGCCGATACCAGCGTCAACTACATGATCGCCACGCAGAAGCCGGCGGAAGTCCAGGCATGAAGGGCGTACCGACCCGTGCCGTGCTGTTCGACCTCGACGGCACGCTGATCGACAGCGCCCCCGACCTGGGGGCCGCAGCGGACCAGATGCGCACCGCCCGCGGGCTGCCCTCCTATCCGCTCGAGCGCTACCGCCCCATGGCGGGCGCGGGCGCGCGCGGCATGCTCGGCGTGGCCTTCGGCATCACGCCCGATGCGCCGGAGTTCGATGCGCTGCGCGAGGAGTTCTTCGTGACCTACGAGCGCTGCATGTTCAACACGCAGGCCTTCGATGGCGTCGCGCCGCTGATCGAGGCGCTGGTCGCGCGCGGGCTGCGCTGGGGCGTGGTCACGAACAAGTCGAAGCGCTTCGCCGAGCCGCTCACGCAGGCGATGCCGCTGTTCGCGAGCGCGGGCGCGGTGGTGAGCGGCGACACCACGCCGTACGCCAAGCCGCATCCCGAGCCGCTGCACGAGGCGGCCCGGCGGCTGGGTGTGCCGTCCGAGCATTGCATCTACGTCGGCGACGACGAGCGCGACATCGTCGCGGGCCGCGCGGCGGGCATGCGGACCGTGGCCGCGGCTTACGGCTACATGGGCGCGCAGGCCGATGCGACCCGCTGGGAAGCCGATGCCTTGATAACTTCTCCGGGCGAGCTCTTGAAACTGCTGGATAGCGCCTAAAATAGGCCCCCTTGGGGCTGCACTGGTTTCGACGCGGGTTCGGAGTCGCAGCGGGGCATGTCGAGCTGAATGCGCTCGTAAAACAGATTCAAACAAACTAACTGCAAACGACGAACGTTTCGCACTCGCTGCTTAATTGCCAGTGAGCCTTGCAACAGCAGGCCGATGGGCTGGGCAAGGGGGTTCTGAGCAATCAGTGCCTCCCGGCTGCAAGGATAATTACATCGGCTGGCTTCGATCCGGGTACCTTGGGTCGGGGCAAGAAAATAGGGTGCTGGCGTCCGGTGTAGCGTGCGACTGCGCGACTCCGGAAGCGAGACTTAAATCAGATCGCTAAACATGTAGAACTGCGCGATGAAGGCTTGCGGACGGGGGTTCAAATCCCCCCAGCTCCACCACATTGCCTAAGGCTGGCTCGGACCGATCCGGGCTTGGCGACCCGGGAGGCACTCCCGGGTCGGCCGCACGGCCAGACCCCCTCCATGGATCAGGCGCGCGTTTCACCTGCGTGAAAAGAGCGAGGGGAGAGCGGCAAGGCCACATGCCTGGTCTCGACGGCGCCGAGCCCAGGTGGCCGTCGGCCAGGGGCGCTATCGCGCCAGTCGGTCGCCGTCGCTGCCCGGCTTGGGCATCGGGCCGTTCGGCCCGCGTTCGGCGCGGATGGCCGACATGACGGCTACCAGCATCGCCCCGACGGCGACACCGGCCAGGAAGACCGACAGAACGAAGGATGGATCGGAGAACTGCATGGTCAGAACGCCGATTTGTACACCCAAAGGTCGCACTTGACGCCGCGGGTCCGGAAGGTCGCGGCATTGTCTTACATGCGGCGGTCCGTCGGAGTTGAGCCCCTCCAGGACAACCCGCCCCCGGCTCTTTTCGCTACCGCGCAGGGCTATATTCGGCGGGCGCCGGCGTTCCACGATTCCGCGCGTTCCCCTCGCATCTTCCTGAAAAGGCTGCCCGTGCCCGACTCCCTGACTTCGGTTCTGACGAGCTACTACGACGAGGTGCCCTACGACTCGCACCCGTTCCCGCAGACGGCGGTGGAGCACCTGGAAGCCACGGCATTTCTCTTCGGCCTCGAAACGCCCGCGCCCGCTCGCGCGCGCGTGCTCGAACTGGGCTGCGCGGCCGGCAACAACCTGATCCCCTTCGCCGAGCGCCACCCCGGCGCGCGCGCGCTCGGCCTCGACCTGTCGTCGGTGCAGATCGCGCAGGGCGTGCAGGCGATCGAGCGGCTGGGCCTGCCGAACGTCGAGGTGAAGACCTTCGACATCGCCGAGGTCGATGCCTCGCTCGGCCAGTTCGACTACATCGTCTGCCACGGCGTCTACAGCTGGGTGCCGGGGCCGGTGCAGGACGCGATCCTGCGCGTGTGCTCCGAGAACCTCGCGCCGAACGGCGTGGCCTACGTGAGCTACAACGTGTACCCGGGCTGGAAGGCGCGCGAGATCGTGCGCGACGCGATGATCCTGCGCGGCGGCCCGCGCGACACGCCCGAGGAAAAGCTGTCCTATGCCCGCGGGATGATCGAGTTCCTCGCGCAGTCGGCGCGTCCCGACAGCGTGCTCAAGAAGACGCTCGACGAAACCGCGCCGATCGTGCGCGACGGTGCCACCTCGTACCTGCTGCACGAATTCCTCGAGCCTTGCAATGCGCCGTGCTACTTCAAGGAGTTCGTCGCGCGCGCCGAGAGCCATGGCCTGGCTTACCTGGCCGAGGCCGAGCCATCGACGATGTTCGTGCAGAACTACGGCACGCAGGTGCGAGACCCGCTGCTGCGCGAATGCGGCGGCAGTCAGGTGCTGATGGAGCAGTACCTCGATTTCCTGGTCAACCGCACCTTCCGCCAGACGCTGCTGGTGAAGCAGGGCCAGGCGCGCCACATCCGCTACCGGCTCGACGCCACGCGCATTCGCGGCCTGCTGTTCGCGGGCGTGTTCCATGGCGACGACGGCGCGCCGCTCACGCTCGACACGCGCGAGCAGAGCTGCACCGCGATCCGCAACGTGAAGGTCACGCTGCGCCAGCCCGTGCACAAGGCGGTCGCGCATGCGCTCGACAGCCACTACCCGCTCGCGCTGAGCGCCGAGGCGCTGGTCGCCTGCGTGTTGCCGCTGCTGAACCAGCCGCGCGAGGCGGTCGAGCCCGCGGTGATGGCGATGCTCGAGGAGATGCTGATCCTCGGCGCGCTGCGCATCCGTCGCACGCCGGTGCCCTCGGTGGCGCAGGTGCCCGCACGGCCGCAGGCCGCGGCCTCGGTGCGCAACGCGCCGGGCCTGGCGCCGGGCCAGGCCCCGTCGGTCGCGGTCTGCAACGGCTGGCACGAGACGGTGGCGCTGTCGCTGCTCGAGCGCGCGTTGCTGCCGCTGCTCGACGGCACCCGTTCGCACGAGGCGCTGGTCGAACACCTCGAGGCCGAAGTGCGCGCCGACCGGCTGCGCTTCGTGCGCAATGACGAACGGATGACCGATCCCGAGGCGCTGAGCGCCTTCGCCCGCGAGCAGGTGGCGCTGGCGCTGCGCGACCTGCGGCGCAAGGCGCTGCTCGCCGGCTGAACCTCGCACCACACACAACCTCCGCAACCAACGACATCTCAAGAGGAGACTTCCAGATGCAACAACTTCCCTCGACCCCGAAGCTGCGCGCGGCGATCGCCGCCGTGCTCGCGCTGGCCGCTGGCGCGTCGCAGGCCGCTTCGCAGGCGCCCGTCGCGGCCGAACACGGCATGGTGGTGAGCGCCCAGCACCTCGCGTCCAAGGTCGGCGTCGACGTGCTCCAGCGCGGCGGCAATGCCGTCGACGCGGCCGTGGCCGTGGGCTACGCGCTCGCGGTGGTCTATCCGGCCGCGGGCAACCTCGGCGGCGGCGGATTCATGACGGTGCAGCTGGCCGACGGCCGCAAGACCTTCCTCGACTTCCGCGAGAAGGCGCCGCTGGCCGCCACGGCCAACATGTACCTCGACAAGGACGGCAACGTCATCAAGGGCCTGAGCACCAACGGCCACCTGGCCGTCGGCGTGCCGGGCACGGTGTCGGGCATGGAATACGCGCGCGAGAAGTACGGCACGATGAAGCGCGCCGACCTGATCGCGCCCTCGATCCAGCTCGCCGAGAAGGGCTTCGCGCTCGACCAGGGCGACATCGACATGCTCTGGACCTCGACCGCCGACTTCCAGAAGGACCCGGTCTCCGGCGCGATCTTCCTGAACAAGGGCCAGCCCTTCCAGGTCGGCCAGAAGCTGGTGCAGAAGGACCTGGGCAAGACGCTGCGCGCCATCAGCCAGAACGGTCCCGACGGCTTCTACAAGGGCTGGGTGGGCCAGGCCATCGTGGCCTCGAGCCAGGCCGGCAAGGGCATCATCACGCAGGCCGACCTCGACCAGTACAAGACGCGCGAACTGCCGCCGGTCGAATGCGACTACCGCGGCTACCGCGTGATCTCGGCGCCGCCGCCGAGCTCGGGCGGCGTGATCATCTGCGAGATGCTCAACAT
>JAESFO010000593.1_pt1 | contig 21361 bp, 25 predicted proteins | sample 9269421 | NCBI WGS metagenome assembly JAESFO01 (sample SAMN14502839, study PRJNA617101) | algae metagenome | isolation source: Nostoc desertorum CM1-VF14 and co-occurring heterotrophs from rocky... | place: USA: Clark Mountains, San Bernardino, California | collected 2000-06-05 | reverse complement strand
TACCGCCGCCGCGCTGCGTTGCCGGCTCGCCGGCAACGCAGCGCAACGACAACTACTCAATGATCTTGCTCGACCGCACCGCTCAAGATAATTGACGCTGGCCGCTCAAAGTAGTTGACGCCGGGCATCCTGGAAAGCGCTCACGTGCGGCTGGGTTCGTGGAGCGATGCTTCGAGCATGGACCGGATGCCCGCGTCGCATCTTTTCGAGTGGGTCTCGCACGATTGCGAAAAACTCGAACTGGCTCAGCTCGAGGATGCCATGAGTCCCGCGGAGGCTGCGATTTACGTGCAGTCCCTCGACCGGCTTCAGGGCTGATCGGGCCGATCGTCAGGCGTCGTCGAAAGGACGCGCAGCGTGTGCAAGCGCTCGGCCGCGTTCGAGAAAGCCGCGTTCAACTCCTCCGCGGACATGGACGGATAACCGGCGGGCGGGCGCAGCGCCTTGCGAAGGCGCTCGCACGCGGCCTCCCAGGCCATCTGGGCGATCAGCCGGGCTTTGAGGTCCGAATCGGAAGCGAGCATGAGGCATCATGTTCCGCTCAGCCTGCCGCGCAAGCCCAATGAACTTTTCGGGCGCTTCGTCCTACAGTTCGCACTCGGCGTTCTGCTTCTCAACCGTTGAGTCGGTGCGGAGACTTCCGAGTATTTTTGCAGTCGACGCCGCTTGCATCCTTGGCGCGGCCGGCGGATTGCGCCAACGGGTGGCGTGTGTGAGACAACTGGCTTTGCCTACCGGGCTATGGCTCCGCCCGATCAGCGCACTTGGCCATGTCCCGGCCCAGCGCCACTTTCTGCGCGGCCTCGCTCGCCAGGCTGCCGGTCTTCGCCCGTTCCGCCAGCCGCGCATAGAAGGCGGCCACGCGCTGCAATTCCTGTTCGTCGAGATCCTCGATGCCGATCATGCGGTTGCTGGCGCGCTTGTGGGCCGCCAGCAGTTCGTCCAGCTTGAGGTGCATAGCTACGCTGTCCTTGTTCTGGCTCTGCTGGATCAGGAAAACCATCAGGAAGGTCACGATCGTCGTGCCGGTGTTGATCACGAGCTGCCAGTTCTCCGAGAAACCGAACAGCGGTCCGCAGATCGCCCACAGCGCCACCGCCATCAGTGCGACGCAGAAGGCTGTCGGCGTGCCAGCCCAGCGCGTGACGCGGCTGGCGAAGCGATCGAAGCGTGCCAGCCAGCGCGACCTGCCGGCGTAGGCGACGGTGGCGGTGTTTGGCATTCCGCCCACAGGGCCATCCTCGTCTTCTTGAGGGTATGTGTGTTGGCTGCGCTGGATGTCTGACATGTGGAAAGCGAAAGTGCTCCTACAACCTGATGCAGCATGCACATGAAGGCAGCTTGCCTGCGACATCTCTGCGCGCATCCTCTTGCAGGAGTCTTCCTGCCCCGCCTCCCAGCGCGTTTGCCGTCGTGTCCTGTGTGGGCAGGGCATGCTCCTACGAGATTCTTCGCCAGCACGAGACGCCGCCGCCGCTTGGCGCACCTACCGTTCTTCCAACACAACAGCGTAGGAGCTTCTGATGGCAAGTTCAAACAGCGGCGGCGACCAACCTTTGGTCGCGCCTGCGGGCGGTGCAAATCCACCCGTCGAACCGCTCACTGAAGGACTGGACTCCGCCGCGGCGGCGTCGCCGAAGAAGACGGGTCAAGCTGATCAGGAACGAGTGATACGTGAGGCGGCCTATGCCGCCTACGAGCGGCGCGGCAAGACTGAAGGTGATGCCGTACAGGACTGGCTGGCTGCAGAGGCAGAGGTTAATGCGAGGAATTCTTCGAAAGTCGGGGAACTCGCCCGCAAGCTCGATGCCACACCCGAGCAGGTCGAGGAGGCCATCCGGGCCGTTGGCCCGAATGCCTCGGACATCGAACTTCATCTCAAGGGTACGCGCAGCACCACGAATGCCGAGCGTACCGACGCTACCGGCAAGGAATGACCATGCCCCAGGACACCAAGATCCCCGTCCCGAACAATGCCGAGTCGCGGCGCGCGCAATGGCAGGCGCTCGCCGAGCGTGTCGGTGTGCTCGTGCCCGGATCGCCGTTGACCGAGGAACTGGTGGCCTTTGCCGACGGCGTGATAGCGCTGCAGCGGCAGGACCGCGAGAGTCCCTTCGAGCCGCTGCGCTAAATCCAGGCAACGTCGTTCAGGCGATCGCGCTGCGCCTCACGCGCACGGGAATCGCTTTCGCCGCGGGCACCATGCTTTCGCGCGCGAAGTGCTCGAGGGGAATCAACGGATTGCACTCGGGGTAGTAGCCGCCTACGCTGCCTTCGGGCAGATCGAAGCACATGATGCGAAGACCCCTCACTTGTCGCTCGGCGTCCTCGAAGCCTTCGGCGCACACGTCGACCATGTCGCCGTCGGCCAGCGACAGCCGGGCCATGTCACTGGTGTTCATCAGCAGCACGCGACGCGCGCCGTGGATGCCGCGGAAGCGGTCGTCGAGGCTGTAGATGGAGGTGTTGAACTGGTCGTCGCTGCGCAAGGTCATGAGTCGTAGCGCGTGCGAGGATGGTGCCGCGCCCTCGCGCAACAATCCATGGCCCTTGAAGTTGGCTTTGCCGTTCTTCGTCTTCCACACGCGTTCGCGCGCGGGCAGCGGCCGCGCAAAGCCCGCCGGATCTTCGAGCCGCGCATTGAAGTCATGGAACACCTCGGGCAGCACCTGTGCGATGTGCTCGCGGATGCGCGCATAGTTCTCGACCCAGGCCTCCCACGGCACGGCCGGGTTCGGCGGCAAGGTGGCGAGCGCAATGCCCGCGACGATCGCGACCTCGGAACGCAGCGTGTTCGCGGCCGGTTCGGCGACGCCGCGCGAGGCATGCATCACGCCGGTGGAGTCCTCGATCGACACCACCTGCTCGCCGCTCGCCTGACGGTCGATTTCGATGCGGCCCAGGCAGGGCAGCAGGTACGACATCTCGCCGTGCACGAGGTGGCTGCGGTTGAGCTTGGTCGCGATGTTGACCGTGAGCCGCAGCTTCTTCCACGCGGGTTCGATGCGGTCGGTGTCGGGCACGGCCCGCGTGAAGTTGCCGCCGAGCGCGACGAAAGCGCGCACCGAGCCGTCGAGCACGCCGCGGCAGGCCTCCACCGTATTGAGGCCTTTCTCGCGCGGCGGCTCGAAGCGGTAGAGCCTCGCCATCGCGTCGAGCGGCGCGAGTTCGGGCTTCTCGGTGATGCCCACGGTGCGTTGGCCCTGCACGTTCGAATGGCCGCGCACCGGGCAGATGCCCGCGCCGCGGCGTCCGATGTGGCCGCCCAGCAGCAACAGGTTCGACACCATCTGCACGGCCGCCACACCCTCGATATGCTGGGTCAGGCCCATGCCATAGATGCCGATCACGGCGCGCGATTCGGCGAAGGTGGCGGCCGCCTGTTCCAGCGCCTCGCGCGACAAACCCGATTCGTCGGCAATCGAGGCCCACGAGGCCGCGCGCAGCCAGGCGGCGAATTCTTCGAAGCCCTCGGTGTGCTCGGCGAGGAAGCCGACATCGAGCACGCGCGGCGCCCCTTGCGCAATGGCGGCGTCGTCGGCCGCCACCAGCGCCTTGCACAGGCCCGCCAGCGCCGCCAGGTCGCCGCCGTTGCGCACCTGCAGGTACTGGGTGCTGACCTGCGTCTCGGCGGGCGTGAGCATCTGCACCGGCGACTGCGGATTGGCGAAGTGCACCAGCCCCGGCTCGCGCAGCGGGTTGAAGGTCACGATCCGCGCACCGCGCTGGCGGGCCTCCTGCAGCTGGTGCAGCATGCGCGGGCTGCTCACGCCGGTGTTGTGGCCGAAGATGAAGATTGCGTCGCAATGCTCGAAGTCATCGAGCCGCACCGTGCCCACGGGCACGCCGATGTTCTCCGGCAGCGCCACCGAGGTGGTCTCGTGGCACATGTTCGAGCTGTCGGGCAGGTTGTTGTTGCCGTACAGGCGCGCCAGCAGCTGGTAGAGGTAGCTGGTCTCGAGCGAGGCGCGGCCCGAGGCATAGAACACCACCGAGGCCGGGTCCTCGCGGCGCAGCGCGCGCAGTTCGGCACCGATCTCCGCGAAAGCGTCATCCCACGAGACCTCGAGGTACCGGTCGCTTGCCGCGTCCCAGCGCATCGGCCGCGTGAGACGTCCCCCGGCCTCGAGTTCGTGGTCGCTCCAGCCGAGCAGTTGCGTGACCGTGTGCTGCTCGAAGAAGGCCGGCGGCATACGCTTGGCTGTGAGCTCCCAGGCCGTGGCCTTGGCGCCGTTTTCGCAGAACTCGGCCGGGCGCGGATGACCGGGCTTGGCCCAGGCACAACTCACGCAGGCGAAGCCACCGGGCTTGTTCTGCTTGAGCAGGGCCTGCGTTCCCGCGATCGGAATGTGCTCGCGCAGCAGGATGCCGCCCACCGCCTTCAGCGAACCCCAGCCGCCGGCCGGGTGTTGGTAGGGCTCCGGTGTTGCCGCGTCGTTCACGTCGTCTAACGCTGGCCGGGACCGGGATTAGGTTGCTGCGCGAGGTCTTCGTGCAGACCGAAGGCGGCCGAATCGTCGTGTCGGGTGCTCTCGACGTTTTTGCGCTTGTCCCGCATGCGCTCGTTCGGGGCGGGCGAGGCCACGTCCTCGCCCGCGGCCGTGCGCTGGTTCGAGAAGCGTTCGCCGCCACCGATGTTGTCGGCACCGCCGCTGGTGGTGGGCCGCGTGCCGTCGCCGCTGCCCGCGATGCTGGGTTGGGTCATGGAATGCTCCTTTTCAAGCACCTCAACCTAAACAGCGCCCTGCGGCGTGCTTGTAGGAACCGGTGCCGTCACTGTGCGCGGCACTGTTGCGCTGCCGTCTGCGCTCTCCTCAGGCCGTGTCATCGATGGGGCCGACAGGCGGCACGCCCTCGTCCTCGCCGCCGGTACGCGGGCCGGAGCGTTCGTCGGGCACCATGCGCACGAGTTCGGCGCATCCGTCCTCGAAGGCGTCGAGCCACAGGTCGTAGGCCATCGGGCTGGCGGACAGCTCGATCCATTCCGAGGCATCGGCGCCTTGCTCGTGCAGGACCCAATGAAAGTTTCCCGCGCCCACCTCCTCGACGAATACGGCGATGCATCGAAGCGGGTCATTTCAACTTCTTGGCCAGGTACCGGCGCACCTAAGCGTTGTCCGTGCCCGCGGCGGGCGGGGCAGACTGCTTGGCGGCGCGCGCGGCGGGCGCGGGGTCATGACCGCGCTCGCCCGGGTCTCCCGAAGGCTTCTTGGCCTCGCGGCCGATGCGACTGCCGTCCGCGGGCGTGTCGATGTCCGCCTAGCCATTCTGATCGACGTTCACAGGCGACATCGACTTGAGTGTGGACATGTTCAACCCTTGGCCTTGTACTGATCGCGCAGATCACGGATCTGATCGTGGTTGCGCTGGGCGCCCTCGGCCTGGCGCTCGACCAGCGTGCGCACCGCAGGCGGCAGTTCGGACTTCAGCGCCTTGCGATAGCGGGCGACGGCTGCATCCTCGCCACGCTCGCATTCCTCGAGCATGGACAGCGCGCTGTCCGCGCCCAGCGTTCCCTTGACGTGAACCCAGCCGCGATGCAGCGCCCCGCTGGCGGTGCCGCCCGTGTCGGTCTCTCCGCCGAGCGAGCGGATCAGCGTCGCCAGTTCGGCGGCTGCCTCCGCGCACTGGGCTGACCGGCTCGCGAAGACCTGCTTGATCTGTGCGTCGTCGACCTCGTCCGCGCAGGCACGGAAACCGTACTCGCCATCGCGGGAGTTCTCGAGCAGGTCGGACAGGATCGAAACGACTTCGTCGTTGGTGCGAGTGGCGGTGATCATGATGCTGTTGCTCCTGGTTGGTTGGTGGTTGGAAAAAGGAGGTGTGAACATCCCGCGTCGGTCGTTGGAGGCGTGTAGGCAAGGGCCGCGCGCGCCCGTCATGGCGCAGCCATGAGATGCACTCGGCTGGACGTTTGGCTTACGCACAGAGTGGCGGGCTGCCGTCCGACGTGCTTAGGACAGGCCCCTGCTTAAACCCCTCGAACTGTGCCTCACCACCCGAACAACCGGTCCCGCGAGGCATCGCGAACAACGCAAAAAGGTCCCCGATGAGCCATAGCCATGCCCCGGATCCGCCCACGCCTGCGAACACGGGCCCATCGCGCCACATCGTTTCGCTGAAAGTGAATGGTCGGACCGAGACGCTTGACCTTGAGGCCTGGGTCAGCCTGTTGGACCTGCTGCGCGATCGGCTCGGCCTGACGGGCACCAAGAAGGGCTGCGATCACGGACAGTGCGGTGCCTGCACCGTTCTTGTCGATGGGCGTCGCATCAATGCCTGCCTGCGGCTCGCCGCCATGTGCGAGGGCGCGGAGATCACGACGATCGAGGGTGTGGGGCAAGGTTCGACGCTGCACCCCCTGCAGCAGGCGTTCATCGACCACGACGCGCTCCAGTGCGGCTACTGCACGCCCGGCCAGATCTGTTCCGCGATGGGGCTGCGCAACGAGGGCCAGGCCTCGAGCGCCGATGAGGTGCGGGAACTGATGAGCGGCAACCTGTGCCGCTGCGGCGCCTACCCGCAGATCGTGGCCGCTGTCTCCGAGGTGGTGCTTCAGGTGCAGGAACGATGAATCCCTTCACCCTCATCTCTCCCCCGAGCCTCGAGCGGGCATTGCACGAGTTCGCGCCCGGCAGCCAATGGATCGCTGGCGGCACCAATGTCCTCGATCTGATGAAGGAAGGCGTGGCGCGGCCCGGCAGGCTGATCGACATCACCGGGCTGGGGCTGGACCGCATCGAGACCACGGAGGGTGGCGGCCTGCGCCTCGGCGCGCTGGCACCCAACGCCGACACCGCCTGGCACCCGCTGGTGCGGGAGGGCTACCCGTTGCTGAGCGCGGCGATTCTCGCCGGCGCCTCGCCGCAGATCCGCAACATGGCGACCAACGGTGGCAACCTGCTGCAACGCACCCGCTGCGTCTACTTCTACGACCTGGGTGCACCCTGCAACAAGCGCGAACCCGGCACCGGCTGTCCAGCCATCGGCGGTCTCAGCCGCCAGCATGCGGTGCTGGGTGCGAGCGAGCGTTGCATCGCCACGCACCCGTCCGACATGTGCGTGGCGCTCGCCGCGCTTGATGCCGTGGTGCATGTGCGTTCGGCCGCGGGCGCACGGGCGATTCCCTTCGGGGAGTTTCATCGGCTGCCCGGCGAAGACCCGCAGCGCGACTCCACGCTGGCGGACGGCGAACTCATCACGCACATCGAACTGCCACCGGCGGAGCGGTTCGCGAATCACAGCGCCTACATCAAGGTGCGAGACCGTGCTTCCTATGCCTTCGCGCTGGTATCCGTGGCGGCGGCGCTTGAGTTCGACGCCGCCGGCGCGATCGGCGCGGTGCGGGTCGCGCTGGGCGGCGTGGCCCACAAGCCATGGCGGAGAACCGACGCCGAGGCGGTGCTGGTCGGGCAGCGCCCGTCCGACGCTCTCTTCGAGGCGGCCGCCGACTTGCTGCTCGAAGGCGCGACCTCGCAAGGACAGAACGGATTCAAGATCACCATGGCACGACGCGCGATCACGAGAGCCCTTTCCACCGCGACGGCGGGAACGCCGCGCGCCGGACGCAACGACGGCCCGGGCCGCCCCGACCTGAAGGAGCCGCAATGACGCGCATACCTCAGGCGTGCCGCGTGCCGGTGGCCGAACCCGGCACGGGCAACGTGCGCATCGGCGAGCCTGTCTCGCGCATCGACGGCCGGGCCAAGGTCACGGGCGAGGCGCGCTACGCGGCGGAACACCCGGCCGAAGGCTTGGTGCATGGGGTGGTCGTGAACAGCACCATCGCCAAGGGCCGCATCGTGCGCATCGATGCGAGCCGGGCACTCGCGGTGGACGGTGTGCTGGACGTGCTTACGCACGAGCGGCGCCCTCACGCTCGCTCGCTCGGCATCTTCTACAAGGACATGACGTCGCCGGGGGGCACGCCCTTCAAGCCGCTGCACGACGCGCAGATCCGCTACAGCGGCCAGCCCGTGGCCCTAGTACTGGCCGAGAGCTTCGAGGTCGCGCGTCACGCGGCGCGGCTGATCGAGGTCGAATGCAGCGCCGAGCCGCACCAGACCGGGTTGCTCGACCACACCGATCGCGCCCGCAAGCCGAGCCGCCTGAAAGCCGGATATTCGCCACCGCCCGAAGAGAAAGGCAATGCGCAGGCCGCATTCGAGGCCGCGCCGGTCAAGATCGCATCGGACTACTACAGCGGCGTCGAGCACCACAACCCGATGGAGATGTTCGCCACGACCGTGATCCGCGGCGAGGACGGCCACTTCACGGTCTACGACAAGACCCAGAGTTCGCAGAACAGCCGTTGGTATCTGTCGCGCGTCTTCGGGCTTTCCAAGAAGAAACTGACGGTGCGCAATCCGTACGTCGGTGGCGCCTTCGGCTCTGCACTGCGGCCGCAGTACCAACTCTTCCTCGCGATGATGGCTGCGCTGCACCTGAAACGCTCGGTGCGGGTCGTGCTCACGCGTCAGCAGATGTTCACCTTCGGCCATCGCCCCGAGACGCTGCAGCGAGTCCAGCTCGCTGCCGAGGGTGATGGCACGCTGCGCGCCATACGGCATACCGCGATCGCCGAGACCTCGCGCTTCGAGGACTACGTGGAAGTCGTGGTCAACTGGTCGGGACAGCTCTACCGCTGCGACAACATCCAGCTCGACTACAAGGTGGTGCCGCTCGACCAGTACAGTCCGATCGACATGCGCGCACCCGGTGCGGCGCATGGCGTGCACGCGCTCGAGGTGGCGATGGACGAGCTGGCGCACAAGTTGCGCATGGATCCGCTGGCGCTGCGGCTGCACAACTACGCCGAGCGCAATCCGATGGACGACATGCCCTACTCGACCAAGGAACTGCGCGCCTGCTACGAGCAGGGCGCACGCCGCTTCGGCTGGGAACGCCGTGCACCGCTGCCGCGCGCCACGCGCGAGGGCCACGAGTGGGTGGGCTGGGGCATGGCGACCGGCACCTGGGATGCGCTGCAGATGTTCGCGCGCGCCCGGGCGGTGCTGAAGCCCGATGGCCACCTGGTGGTGAGCAGCGCCGCGACCGACATCGGCACCGGCACCTACACGGTCATGGCCATGATCGCGGCGGCGGCGATGGGATTGCCGCTCGAGCGCGTGCGCTTCGAGCTCGGCGACTCCACGCTGCCGGTGGCGCCCATCGAGGGCGGCTCCTCGCATGTGACCACGGTGGGGTCGGCGGTGCAGGGCGTTTGCGACAAGCTCAAGCGCCGGCTGTTCCGCCTCGCGCGCGGTATCGCCGGCTCGCCCCTGGCCCGGGCGAAGTTCTCCGAGGTGGAATTCGCCAACGGCACGATCCGGCTGGCGAAGGCGCCGTCGACGGCGGTGGCGTTCGAGGCCGTGCTCGCCGCGAACGGCGCCCGTCCGGTCGAGGACAAGTACCTGTTGCTGCCGAGCATGCTCAAGCAGCGCAAGTACGTTCGCGCCACGCACTCGGCGGTGTTCTGCGAGGTGAAGGTCGACGAGGAACTCGGCACGGTGCGGGTGACACGCGTGGTCAGCGCGATCGCCGCAGGCCGGATCATGAGCGCGAAGACCGCGCGCAGCCAGGTGACCGGCGCCGTCGTCTGGGGCATCAGCCAGGCCCTGCACGAAGAGACGCATTCGGATCACCGGCTGGGCCGCTTCATGAACCACAGCTTTGCCGAATACCACGTGGCGGTAAACGCGGACATCCACGACATCGACGTGATCTTCGTGCAGGAGGATGACCGCGTGGTCAGCGAACTGGGCGCCAAGGGCGTCGGCGAGATCGGGATCGTCGGCGTGGCCGCCGCCGTCAGCAATGCAATCTTTCACGCCACCGGAAAGCGCATTCGCAGCACACCCATGACACCCGAAAAAGTCATGCGCTGACCCTCTGCAGAGACGATTTAGGCCAGGAGCGACCTTCGATCCGGCACGTGCAGCAAGGGAAATCTTGTTGCCTGACGCGGGCTTTCGTTAAGATCGGCGCCCGCCGAGGGTCGAGTATGCCAATGGATTTTTTGAGACGGATCGAGGATTGCCAGTTCCCGCTGGCGCTACATGACGAAGCTGACATCCGCAACGCGATCGTCCTTGAAGCCGCCGGGCTGATCGAGGCACAGCTTCCACCGGTTGGCGTGCCTTTGACCGAAGGCGCATCGGTCATCAACCGTGTGACAGCTGAGGGTAGAGCCGCCCTGGCCAAGGCAAAACGCTCGGGATAGTAGAAAAGTGCGCCAGGGCGGTGCTGTCACGGGCACCGGGCCAACCGGGTCAAGCGGGTCAGGCAGACGCTGTCAGCTCCGCCATCAGTTCTTCCTTGCGCGTTGCGAGCAACTCACGCATGGTCACGAGATCGAGGCCCTTGGCCGCGCGCGCCTTGGGGAACATCTCGTTGCGCTCTTCCTTGACGTGGTGATCAATGTACTCGCCCAGGACCTTGACCTTGGCGTCGAACATCTCGTCGATCTCCGCGGCGTCCTGGATCTGGGCGATCAGGTCCTTGGCGCTCGCGTGCTCGACCTCGGCCTCGTCGAGGAGGTCGGTCTCTTTCAGGGCCTCGCGCAACGCGGGGTAGAAGATCTCTTCCTCGATCTGTGTGTGCACGGTGAGTTCGGCGCAGATCTGCTGGGCAAGGTCTCGCTTTTTGCTGGCGGCGCTGGCGGCCTTTGAGCCCGCGAGTTCCTCGTAGGCCGTAAACATCTTCTTCACGTTCTTGTGGTCGGTGTCGAGCAGGCTGCACGCATCGGGTTCGGCGCGTTTGGTAGTCATGGAGTAGCTCCTGATTGATTCGTGGGAGCCGTAAGTTCAGCCAAGGCTCGTGAATGTCTCGTAGGCGCGTTGCGCATCGCGTCGAAGGAACTGCTCCGACGATCCGACGGCTAGCGCAGCTAGCGCGTGTTGCGGGTGCGGGGCCTCGGCTTCGAGGAGCGCAGGCCCTGATCGACCTCGCCAAATGGGCGGCACCATTTCCTACAGGGTGAGGTTGCGATCGCCGATCCGCGGCCATGACTGGCCGAGAGACACAAGAGTCGATCCGTGCGCCGACATCAAGCTCATGCGCGCTGTGGCGGCCTTTTTCCATCCCTTCCTCACAGGAGATTTCTCATGGCACTCACTTCAACCGGCACCCCCGTCTCCACCAGCAACGTCATCTCGTCGGAGCGCGTCGAGGGAACGGCCGTCTACAACACTGCGGGCGACAAGCTCGGCACCATCGATGACTTGATGATCGACAAGCTCAGTGGGCAGGTCCAGTACGCCGTCATGGAGTTTGGCGGTTTCCTGGGCATCGGGACGGACCGCTATCCGATTCCGTGGTCCGTCCTGAAGTACGACACCTCGCAAGGAGGCTATGTCGTGCCGATCGACAAGGCTGCGATCGAAGGTGCTCCGCGCTATGCCTCGGATCGCGTGCCGGACTACGACGACGTCTACAGCAGCTCGATCAACAAGTACTACGGTCTTTGAGCGGCGAGCGCGAAGGAAGCGACTGTGGCGCCCGATCCGAAGGTCATCGAAGGGATCGACGCCTGGTGGCGCGCGGCCAACTACCTGTCCGTGGACCAGATCTACCTGCTCGACAACCCACTGCTGCGCGAGCCTCTGACCCTTGCGCACATCAAGCCGCGGCTGCTGGGTCATTGGGGCACGACCCCCGGTCTGAATTTCATCTACGCGCACATGAACCGCGCGATCGTGGCGCGAGAGATCGATGCGATCTTCATCGCAGGGCCTGGGCACGGCGGACCGGCCGTTGTCGCGAACACCTACCTCGAAGGGACTTACAGCGAGGTGTATCCGCACGTCGGCTGCGACGCGCAGGGCATGCGCCGGCTGTTCAAGCAGTTCTCCTTTCCCGGCGGCATCCCGAGCCATGTGGCCGCCGAAACGCCGGGTTCCATCCACGAAGGTGGGGAGCTGGGCTACTCGCTGCTGCATGCCTATGGCGCGGTCTTCGACAACCCCGATCTGCTGGCATGTTGTGTGATTGGGGACGGGGAGGCCGAAACGGGTGCGTTGGCCGCCAGTTGGCACTCGAACAAGTTTCTCAATCCGAAGCGCGACGGCGCGGTGCTGCCGATCCTGCATCTGAATGGCTACAAGATCGCGGGGCCGACGGTACTGGCACGCATCGGCGACGAAGAGCTCTCCGCGCTGCTGCGAGGCTGCGGTTATGCACCACGCTTCGTCTCCGGCACGGAGTCGGCGGCAATGCACCGCGAGATGATCGCTGCGCTCGATGCTTCGCTCGATGAGATTGCAGGCATCCAGCGCGAGGCGCGCAACGGTGGCGCAGCGCGACGGCGTCCGTGGCCCGTGCTCGTGCTGCGCTCTCCCAAGGGATGGACCGGCCCCAGAGAGGTGGACGGGATCCCCGTGGAGGGAACGCAGCGCGCGCACCAGGTGCCGCTTGCCGGATTCCCAGAGTATCCCGAGCGCATCGAACAGCTCGAAGCGTGGATGCGCAGCTACCGGCCACAAGAGTTGTTCGACGCGGATGGCGCTCTGCGCGGCGAGATTGCGGCACTGGCGCCTTGCGGTACGCGGCGCATGAGTGCCAGCCCGCATGCGAATGGCGGCCTTCTGCTGCGGGAGCTGCGCATGCCGGACTTTCGCGATCATGCCGTGGAGGTGCCCGTGCCCGGCGCCGTCGATGCCGAGGCCACCCGTGTGACGGGCGAGTTCTTGCGCGAGGTGATGCGGCTGAATCAGGCCCAGGCCAACTTCCGGCTCATGGGACCCGATGAAACGAGTTCCAATCGCCTCGGTGCCGTCTTCCACGTGACGGACCGGATGTCGACGGCGCGGATTCTTCCGGGTGACGATCACGTAAGTCCCGAGGGGCGCGTCATGGAAGTGTTGAGCGAGCACATGTGCCAGGGCTGGCTCGAAGGCTACCTGCTCACCGGCAGACATGGATTCTTCTCGTGTTACGAGGCCTTCATCCATATCGTCGACTCGATGTTCAACCAGCACGCCAAGTGGCTCAAGGTGTCGCGCGAGATCGGCTGGCGCCGGCCGATCTCCTCCCTCAATTACCTGCTGACCAGCCACGTCTGGCAGCAGGACCACAACGGTTTCAGTCACCAGGACCCAGGTTTCATCGATCACGTGGCGAGCAAGAAGTCGCAGGTGGTCCGCATCTACTTGCCTCCGGATGCGAACACGCTGCTATCGGTGACGGACCACTGCTTGCGCAGTCGCGACTACGTCAACGTGATCGTCGCGGGAAAGCCACCGCAGCCCCAGTGGTTGGACATGGAGGCAGCCATCCGGCATTGCTGCATCGGCGCGGGCATCTGGCGCTGGGCCAGCAGCGACGAGGGCGAATCCCCGGACGTGGCGATGGCCTGTGCCGGCGATGTCCCCACGCTGGAAACCCTGGCGGCGGTCGAGCTCTTGCGCGAGCACTTGCCGCAACTGCGAGTGCGCGTGGTCAACGTGGTGGACCTGTTGGCGCTCCAGTCGCCGACGGAACACCCGCACGGGCTGTCCGACGCTGTCTTCGACTCCCTGTTCACGAGCGACCGCCCGGTGATCTTCGCCTTTCATGGGTATCCCTGGCTGATCCACCGACTGATCTACAAGCGCGCCAACCACGGCAACTTCCATGTGCACGGCTATCGGGAAGAAGGGACGACGACCACGCCTTTCGACATGACCGTGCTCAACCGGATCGATCGCTTCAGCCTCGCGTCCGATTCGATCGACCGGGTGCAACGGCTGCGCGAGCAGGCGGGCCATTTGCAGCAGCGGTTGCGCGACCGCTTGCTCGATCACCGTGCGTATGTGCGGGAGCACGGGATCGACATGCCCGAGATCGCCCAGTGGCGCTGGCGCTCGGGCGGGTCCACACCGCGCATGAGTTGAACGAGGTTCGCCACCATGTCCGTGCACGCCGTCGAGAACGCCGACACCGGAAAAACCGCCACGCTCTATCGCATGGTAATGCCCGAGCATGTCTGTCCCTATGGCCTGAAGGCCCGCTTCCTTTTGCGACGCAAGGGGTACAGCGTCGACGATCGGTGGCTGCACACGCGCGATCAGACCGATGCCTTCAAGGCCGAGCGGCATGTTGAGACCACGCCGCAGATCTTCATCGACGGCCGCAGGATCGGCGGCTACGACGATCTGCGACGTCACTTCGGTCTCGCGGTGCGAGACCCGGACGTGCCCTCGTACCGGCCAGTGTTGGCGGTGTTTCTCGTGGCATGGTTGATGGCCGGTGCCAGCCTGCTGGCGGCGGGTCAACCTGTGTTCAGCTCGCAGCTGGTGTCCGCGTTCGTCGCGTTCAGCATGTGCATCCTGGCGCTGCTCAAGCTGCAGGACGTCGAGAGCTTCTCCACCATGTTCCTCAACTACGACCTGTTGGCCAGGCGTTGGGTGGGTTATGCCTACATCTATCCGTTCGCCGAATTGCTGGCGGGCGTTCTGATGGCGAGTGGCAGGCTGCAGCGGGTCTGGGTGCCTTTGGCGCTTGTCGTCGGAAGCATCGGTGCGGTATCAGTCGTCAAGGCTGTCTATATCGATCGACGCGAGCTCAAGTGCGCATGCGTGGGCGGCAGCAGCAACGTGACGTTGGGCTTCGTCTCATTGACGGAGAGCCTGGCGATGGTGGCGATGAGCGTGTGGGCGTTGGCGGCTCATGGCGCGCAGTGGATGCCTTGACAGAAGAATGACGCAGCGGCCGCTCCAGGGTGGGTCGGCTGCTTTCATGAAGGAGATTCCCATGCCTCAAGTCAATGAATGGATGATGCTCGGCGAGCGAACGAGGAGCGCGCCATGATCCGCAAGCTCGCCTCGGGGCAGTACCGCCTTTATGCCCGAAAGGTTGATCCGAAGACCGGAAAGCGGCGAAACCTCGGTACCTTCGACTCCCGCGAAGCGGCGCAGCAGCACGAGCGGGAGGTGCAGTACTTCAAGCGCCGCGGATGAGCATTGGCCATCCTGGAACGAAGGGTTGGGCTTGGACGCATGGCAACGCCGGGCGGTTGCTCGAGAACGGCGATGAGTTCTTTCCGCGCGTCTTCGAGGCCATCGCCCAGGCGCGGCGCTTCGTTGCCGTGGAGACCTTCATCCTCGAAGAGGACAAGGTGGGCATGGCGCTGGCCGGCTGCTTGTGCAGTTGCGCGGAGCGAGGCGTGCAAACCGTCTTGTCGATCGACGGGTTCGGCTCCGCTCGACTCTCCTGCGCGTTCGTCCAGAGGCTCTCGGAGGCAGGCGTCGCGGTGAACATGTATGACCCTGGGCGGTCCTTGTTCGGCCAGCAGCTCAATCTTCTGCGCCGAATGCACCGCAAGCTCGTGGTCGTCGACGAGACCGTGGCCTTCGTCGGTGGGATCAACTTCTGCGCGGACCAGTTGCTGGGTTTCGGAGAGTTGGCCAAGCAGGACTACGCCGTGAGCTGCACGGTCCCGTCGTGCGGGATGTGCGAGATTTCATGCGAGGCGCGGCGGGTGCCGACATTCCCGCGGCCGAATCCACTGCGTCCGAAGCTGGGTCCGCGGCCGTGCTGTTCGTCCCCCGCGACGACAAGGCGTCGCCCGACGGTATCGAAGCCATTTATCGGCAGGCAATTCGCTCGGCGCGTGCGCGGGTGTGCATCGCGAATGCCTATTTCTTTCCGGGCTATCGCCTGTTTCGCGATCTCTGCCAGGCGGCTCGGCGCGGCGTCCACCCCGAAGATCGACAGACGAGCTGATCACGTTCTTCGATGGTGCGATCGCCCTGGCGCAAGAAGGCCGGGACAACCCGTTCGAGCCTTGCGCCGAGCCGAGCGCCTGAGGGACAGGCAGCCGAATACGTGCGACTTTCGCTGTTCAGACGTCGCGCTGAGACGCATCCAGGCGCTTACGATCCGCCCAGGGCGAACTGAAAAAGCTCTTGAAGAAGGTGCAAGCGGATGCCAAAGATGCCGACCTCAAGGACTTGGCCCGCAAGATACTTCCTGTAGTACAGGGGCATCTCCAATATGCCCGGCAGTTGGCCACCTCTGTCGGAAAGTGAGAGAGAGGCGAAGCAACACGCACTCAAAAAGAGAGGGCGATTCGCGAGGCTTGATCATGTCAAGCAGAGGTTGAAAATCCCAAAGCGTGCACGGGATTGGCACGGGCTTTCCAGGCCATGCTGGATGACGAGACGGAAGTGGTGACCGGTTGGAAAGCAAGCTGAATGATGCGATGGGCAAGGCCTCGCCGGCACGGGAGCTCGCCGAGCAGCGTCGCGGGCGGAGCCCGCAGCTGCGAAAGCTGAGCAAGGCGGGCCTCTCTCGTAGTCGTCCTAGGCCTTGCGTGGCAACGCGATTCGGAGGTCCTCCAGCCAAGCTTTCCATGCGTCCTCGCGCTGCGCGGGATCGCCGCGCAACAGGGCCGAGGGATGGAGCGTCACCAGCACAGGCCTTCCAGTGGGATCCTCCTGCCATCGACCTCGCTCGCGGGTCACTGCCACCGGGCGGCCCAGAAGCGCGCGCGCGGCAGTCGCGCCGAGCGCGAGAAATGAGTGCGGACGTACCAGGTCGATCTCGTCCTCGAGCCAGTGGTGGCAGGCTGCCGCTTCGCGCTGTGCCGGTGTTTTGTGCAGACGGCGTTTGCCTCGTAACTCGAACTTGAAGTGCTTGACCGCGTTGGTGACGTAAAGTTGTTCTCTTCGCCAGCCCAGTTCCTCCAGTGCGCGATCGAAAAGCTTGCCTGCCGGACCCACGAAGGGGTGCCCGTCCCGGTCTTCCTTGTCGCCTGGCTGCTCGCCGACGACCATCACAGCAGGACGCGGCCTTCCCTCACCGCACACCGCTTGCGTGGCTCGGGCGCCAAGCGGGCATTCCCGGCAACGGTCCGTGGCGTGCTTCAAATCGGCGAGCGCCTTCTGGGCGTGCGCGATGGAGAGCCGCGTAGACATGGGGATGCGTTTCCCGGGATCGGTCGCGATCTGAGGCCCGTCACGCCATGTCGGGCTGCCCGTTTGAAGCCATGAGGCCACCGTCCACCGGCAGCGCCACGCCCGAGACGAAGCTCGCGTCGTCGCTGGCCAGGAAGGCCACCACCGCTGCGATCTCCGAGGGGTCGGCGCCGCGCCCCAAGGGAATGCGCTCGCGGAATTTCGCCATCAGCTTTCGATTGCTTTTCATGTCCTCGGTCATCGGCGTGAAGGTCAGGCTCGGGCAGACGGCGTTGACGCGCACCCCGTCCTTGCCATGGTCGAGCGCAAGCGCCTTGGTGAAGTTGACGATCGCGCCCTTCGATGCGTTGTAGAAGCCCATGCCCCAATCGCCGCCGAGTCCGGAGACCGAACCCGTGTTGACGATGCAGCCGCGGCTGGCGATCAGGTGCGGCATCGCCGCACGGCAGCCGTGGAACACGCCGCCGATGTTGGTCGCCATGGTCTCGCTCCAGCCATCGAACGGCGCCTCGGTCACGGTGCCCTCGACCGCGATGCCGGCATTGTTGAACAGCACGTGGAGCGCGCCAAAGCGCTTGACGGTGGCCGCGACCAATGCCTGCACCTGCTTGTAGCTCGACACGTCGGCAACCTTGACCAGCGTGCGCTCCGGCGGCAGATCGGCGGCGACGCGCTCGAGCTTGGCCCTGGTGTCGCCGGCGAGCACGACGCTGGCGCCCTCCTGCGAGAAACGGCGGGCGGTGGCCTCGCCGATGCCGGAACCGGCGCCCGTGACGATGACGACGCGATCGGTGAAACGTTGCATGCTGCTGCTCCTGGACATGGAAGCGCCGCAGCTTGCGCGGTTGAACCGGTTCTCGATGTCGGCGCGCAGCGATTGCGTTGTCGGATGCGAGCCTGCGCACTCTCAATGCTGATACTTGAGCACGCTCAGTTCTCCGCCGGGCTCCAATCGCGCAATGCGCACCTCGGAGAGATCGGAGACGCCTTTTTCGCGAAGCTTGGACATCAGTTCCTCCGTGGTGATGAGTTCGCGGCGCAGCGTCCGGTGCATGATCCGGCCGTGCTTGACCAGCGGCTCGGCCGGCGGCTCAAGAAGGCGCGAGACGGTTGGCGATCGATAGCTGACCCAGTCGAGCGCGTAGTTCCAAGCGATCAGCGTCGAAATGAGCACGAGCCCATCGCCGATGGTCTTGTAGTCGCCTTGCATGGCATTGCTCGAAGCATCGGCGATCAACACGACGAAGAGCAAGTCTGCCACGCCCAACGACCCAACGTCGCGTCGCAGCAAGAAGCGGAACACGATCAGCAGAAACCAATAAACGGCGGTACCTCGCAGCACCATCTGCCATGGCGGTGTCTCGAGACGCAGAAGATCCAGCAGCGAATCCATGAGTTCATCGCGGAAGAAGCTGAGGCTGTTTACTCTCCGGGGAGGTTTCAGACGTTGCGTGTAGGCCGGCATGACGCGAGTGCGCCGGAATAATGAGGGGGGCGAGCCGGATGCGAAAACGGTGTCGGACGAAGCCGCTAATTGGGATGTGTGCGCTCGCGGCAGTCGCCTCGCAATGAAGAATGGCGATGCTCTTTCTTACCAAGCAGTGAGCTTTTTGCCATGCCTTCACGATCCTCAGGTCTGCTCGCACCCGAGCGCGCTGCGGGCCAGACAGCACTTCTGATCATCGACATGATCAACTGCTGGGATTTTCCCGATGCTGAGAAGTTGCTGCCTGGCGCCGCGTCGATCGCCCCGTACATCGCAGCATTGAAGGCGCGATGCCGCCGGTCGGGTGTTCCTGTGATCTATGCGAACGACAACCGCGGCCGATGGCGATCGGACTTTCCAGCGTTGGCGCAAGAGGCGTTGCGCCAGGGTGGTCCAGGCGCGGAAATCGCGAGTGCTCTGAAGCCCGAAGCCGACGACTACTTTGTGCTGAAACCCAAGCAGTCGGCGTTCTTCGGCACGCCGCTGGAACTGCTGCTGCAGCATTTGAAGGCGAGCCGCCTGATCCTGACCGGTGTTGCCAGCGACCAGTGCGTTCTCGTCACTGCGACCGAGGCCGGCATGCGTGATCTCGCCGTGGTGGTGCCGCGCGACTGCGTGGCATCCCAGTCGATGGCCCGCAACGCGCTGGTGCTGCGGCAAATCGAAGAGTTTCAGAAGCTGCCGACCACGCCCAGCACGCGGTTGCGGCTGATCCCGCATGCGCGCCACCTGCAAGGACGCAGGCGAGACTGAGCTGCCCGTCTAGCAGCCGCCTGCCTGAAGGATTTGCCAGGAAGCAGTTCTTCGACGGGCAGCCTATAGCGCTCCTGTCTGACCGTCGCCGGCCGTTGCTCGCGGCAGTGTCGCCCCATGGCTCCGCTTCGCCACCTTGCCGTCACCGTCTTCCAGGCCAACGCTAACGCCTTTCGGTGGCGACTGGTGGAGCTCTTGCCAGATGGACAGTGGAGCGTCATCGAAGAGCAGGCTTCTATGGTGAAGAGCTACAGTGCCGCGATGGCGGCCGGTCTGGTTCGGTTGCAGGGTATGGTCGAAGACTTGAGTGTCGGACCACGCGAGGAAGAGGCGGATGCGCCTGCAGCAAAAGCGGCTTCGGGCATGTTCGGCTTTGGATTCGGTCTGCCGAAGTAGCCCGCTCCCCCGTCCGAGTGACTGCATTGGTACGCGTCGACGTCCGACAGGCAGCTCCTGCGCGAGATCGGAAGTTGGGTGCCTTCCAGCTATTCTCGAAAGGAAGCGACCATGAGACTTGAACAAGCCAGAAACGACGAGCGCGACGGACGACGGGTCTTTCGCTGGGGTATCGGTGCAGTGATCGTGGTGGTCCTGCTGGTTGTCTTCTACAACGTCATGTCCCACCGCCGCAATGACGCGGCACCCGCGGGTGGCCAGGGCATTTCCCAGCCCGCGCCACAGTCGGCGCCAGCAAGCCCGAACGGTGGCGGTGCTGCAGGCGTTGGAGGGGTCACGGGCAATGGCGGTGGCGGGGGGCAGAGCCAGACCGGTACGCAATAGCCCCGTGTGAGCCGGTGGCTCATGGGTCGCGCGTTTATTCGCCCGTAGTGGCGCGGCGCAATGCCGATCCTGCGCTACCGCTGGTTCTTCTCATGAAGACGAGAGGAATGCGTTGCGGGCCTTTGATCGTCTCGTTACTTGGGGAGTAGCACTTTGTCGACGACGTAGATCACACCATTCGATTGGTAGACATCAGCGATCGTCACCGTGGCCGTGCCACCCTTCTCATCGGTGATCATGACCTTGCCACCTGCTGACTTGGCGATCAAGTTTCCGCCGGCGGCGGTCTTGAGTGTTGCCGAGCCATTGCCGTCCTTAATCATGTTCATCAGCGCTGCCGCGTCGAGCTTGCCGGGAACTACGTGGTACGTCAAAACCGTGGTGAGGGTACCTTTGTTCTCCGGTTTCAGAAGCGTATCGACGGTGCCGGCTGGAAGGGCCGCAAAGGCGTTGTTGGTCGGTGCAAAGACAGTGAACGGTCCCGGACTCTTGAGCGTGTCCACCAATCCGGCAGCCTTGACGGCCGCGACAAGCGTGGTGTGATCCTTCGAGTTGACGGCGTTGTCCACGATGTCCTTGGCCGCGTACATGGGAGCACCGCCGACCATGACTTGTGCAGTCGCGACCGCGGCGGTTCCGAGCATCGCCATCGCGACAAGGCACGAGGAAAGCAGGCGGGGCAGGGTAAAAGAACGCATGAATAGCTCCTTGAAGGTGTTGGCCTGAGCAGACTGCAGCAGGTCACTCTTCTACGGATGCCCTGAAAAGGTGGATGAGGATGGTGAGCGCGCCGCATGGGCATGAATCCGGCATCGTGGCGACTGCGTAGCGCGAGCCTGTGCCCTTGGCACTGTCAAGTCCCGCGGTTAGTCCCTGCTGGCTGCTAGCCGGTTCGAACTTTTCCGACAGTACGCTTCTTCTTTTTCCGACGCCGTGGCCCATGACATCGCGCCATACTTCTCTTACCCAAAAGTGTGACAGCTAACGGGCTTGCGCTCGGCTTCTGCCGGGCGCTTTTCTTTGTGCGGCCTGCGTGTGTCCACGAAGAAAAGAGGAACGACCAGCGGTTGCTGGCCTCCGGGAGTTGCTTGGCGAAGCCGATGTGAATGGATTGAACTTGACGCGACGTAGCCTGCCTCTTGAAGCGCTTTGCCGGTGCATAGACGGCGCCCGGGCATGGTGAAAACCCTCGGTAAAAAAATCACATCCGGTTGAACTTCCGGCCCGTACTCATCCAGAGCCGACGTTCGCGTCGGACGAGTCGTGCCTGCCGTATCCACCATTTACACCGAGGTGACGCCGATGAGATTCTCCCTACCCCCCGCAAGGGCCTGTGTCCTCGTGCTCAGTGCCGTGACCGCCGTGGGTGCCATCGCATCCAGCCACCGCGAGGCACCGTCGATCGCGGGCATGCCCAAGCTCGATGCCACCGACTTCTACATGTTCC
>JAESFO010000592.1_pt1 | contig 21399 bp, 19 predicted proteins | sample 9269421 | NCBI WGS metagenome assembly JAESFO01 (sample SAMN14502839, study PRJNA617101) | algae metagenome | isolation source: Nostoc desertorum CM1-VF14 and co-occurring heterotrophs from rocky... | place: USA: Clark Mountains, San Bernardino, California | collected 2000-06-05 | reverse complement strand
GTTCGCTGCCCACCACCCCGACGCCGGTCCCCGCCCCCGTCGTGCTGCTCGACCCCGGGCACAACGGCGGCAACGCCGCGGCCCCGGCCGCGGTGAACCGGCCGGTCCCCGACGGGCGCGGCGGGACCAAACCGTGCAACACGACCGGCACGTCCACGAACGCCGGCTACGCCGAGCACACCTTCACCTGGGACCTGGCCGGGCGGGTGCGGTCCCGGCTGGAGGCCGCCGGTGTGCGGGTGGTGCTCACCCGCCCCGACGACGACGGCGTCGGCCCCTGCGTCGACGCCCGCGGCGCGGCGGGCGGCCGGGCCGGTGCGGCGCTGGCCGTGTCGCTGCACGCGGACGGCGCGGCGGCCTCGGCCGGCGGGTTCCACGTCGCCTACGCGGAGCCCACGGTGCACGGGACCGGACCGGCGTCGCTGCGCCTGGCCACCGGGCTGCGGGACGCGCTGCGCTCGGCCGGGTTCGCCCCGGCCGGCTACATCGGCCGCGACGGGCTCGACGGCCGCGAGGACCTGGCCGGCCTGAACACCTCGACCGTGCCGACCGCGCTGGTGGAGGCGGGCAACATGCGCAACGCCGACGACGCCGCCGTGCTCACCGACCCCGCCGGGCGGGACCGGATCGCGGCGGCGGTGGCCGCTGCGGTGCTGGCACAGCTGCGCGGCTGAGCACCTGTGCCGCGGCCACGACCCGTCCGGGCCGGGGGTCAGCGCGGGTCGATCGCCCGGGCCCCCAGGTGCGAGGTGAGGATCTCCAGCGCGGCGGCCTCGGGGTCGCGACGGGCGCCCGGCGACGCCGCCTCGGCCGCGGCCTCGGCGAGCATGTCCTCCTCCTCGGCGGCCTGGTTCCGTACCGGGGCGGGTCGTGCGCCCGGACCGTCGCCCCCCTGCGGTCCGGCATCACGAGGGTCCGGCGGTGCGTCCTCCGGCGGCGGCTCCGGCGGCAGCGGGACGTCGGAGTCCCCCGCGGGACCGCGGGTGGGCCGCCCGCCCTGCTCGCGCTGCGGGGCGTCGCGCTGGGAGGGGCGCTGCGGCACCGCCCGCTGCGCGCGTTCCGGTGTGGCGGCGCGACGCGCGGTCGCGGCCTCCCCGGTGTCGCAGTGGACCCGCCACTGGACCCCGAGGACGGCGCGCAGCGCATCGGCGATCACGTCGGTGTTGCGCGCCTCGGACAGCCGCCGGGCCAGCGGCGGGGCGCCGATCGCGAGGACCAGGGTGTCGCCGTCGACCGCCCGGACGGTGGCGTTGACCAGCAGCGCCTCGGTGCTGCGGCTGCGCTGACGGACAGCGGCGAGGATCTCCGGCCAGACCCGGCGGACCGCCGTCGCGTCCAGCGAGGACGCCGACGACACCGGCTGCGCCGACTCCGGCGGTACGGCGTCGGCGGGGGCGCCGTCGCGGGGCGGGGCGGGGCGACGGGCTGGGGCCTCCTGCGCGGCGGGCTCCTCGACCCCGCCCGCTCCCGGCCCGTCCGCCCGGCGACCGTCCGCCGGCCGACCCTCTGCGGCCGGGCCGTCCGTACCCGGGCCCTCTGCAGCAGGTCGGTCGGCAGCCGGGCCGTCCACCGGGGCCGGGCCGGCGGTCGCCGGAGCGCGTTCCGCGGAACGCTCCGCGCCGGACTCCGCACCGGCGGAGGGAGCAGCGGGCCTGCCCGAGGACGCCGCCTCCGTCGCGGCGCCGCCCGGCCCGCGTGGTCCGGTCGCGGCCTCGGCGTGGGGCGCCGTGGCGCCCGCCGGACGGTTCCCGGCATCCGCGGACGCGGGGCCACGACCGGAGGGCTCACCGCCCCGGTCGTGGGCGTCGCCGCCCCGGTCGTGGGCGTCGCCGCCCCGGTCATGGGGGCCGTCGCCCCGGTGCGCGCCGGGGGCTGCGGCCGGGGCGGCAGCGGTGGCCGTGGCCCGGCCGTCGTCGCGTTCCGCGGAACGCGCCGCGCCCGCCTCCGGTCCGGTCGCCGCAGGCTCCGGGACGGCGGGTGCCGGGACGGTGGCTGCCGGGGCGGTGGGTGACGGGACGGGCTCGGCGGGCCGCGGCGGTGCCGGGGCGGGCACGGCCGTCGGCGCCCCTGCCTCGCGTTCCGCGGAACGCGACGGTGCGCCTCCGGTCGGCTCCGGGGTGGCCGGGCGCTCGCTGGGCCGGACGAACCGCTTGGCGGCTCCGCCGTCGTCGGCCGGGCCGGCGGGGCCCGGCGCGATCGCGTTGCGCCGCTCGATGCGCTCCAGGCGTTCGAGCAGCCCGCCGTCGGAGGTCGTGGCCGCCGGGAGCAGCATCCGCGAGACCAGCAGCTCCAGCAGCAGCCGCGGGGCGGTCGCCCCGCGCATCTCGATCAGACCCTGGTGCAGGATCTCGCCGTAGCGGGTGAGGGTGGCCGGGCCGAGCCGGGCGGCCTGGTCGGCCATCCGGGACAGCTCGTCCGCGGCGCCGTCGACCAGTCCCTGCTCGGCGGCGTCCGGCACTGCCTGCACGAGCATCAGGTCGCGGAAGCGCTGCAGCAGGTCCGAGGCGAAACGACGGGGGTCGTGCCCGGCCTCGACGAGCCGGTCCACCGCGCCGTAGACGGCCGCGCCGTCGGCCGCGGCGAGCGCGTCGACGGTGTCGTCGATCAGGCCGGAGTCGGTCACCCCGAGCAGCGCGACCGCGCGCTCGTAGGTCACACCCTGCGGCCCGGCGCCGGCGAGCAGCTGGTCCAGCACCGACAGCGTGTCCCGGGCCGAGCCGCCCCCGGCCCGGATGACCAGCGGGAACACCGGCGGCGCGACGGTCACCTGCTCCTCGCCGCAGATCTTCTCCAGCAGCGCGCGCATCGTGCCGGGCGGGATCAGCCGGAACGGGTAGTGGTGGGTCCGCGACCGGATCGTCGGGAGCACCTTCTCCGGCTCCGTCGTCGCGAACACGAAGACCAGGTGCTCCGGGGGCTCCTCGACGATCTTGAGCAGCGCGTTGAAGCCCTGGGTGGTGACCATGTGCGCCTCGTCGACGACGAACACGCGGTAGCGCGACTCGGCGGGCGCGTAGAACGCCCGGTCACGCAGCTCGCGCGCGTCCTCGACACCACCGTGCGACGCCGCGTCGAGCTCGACGACGTCGATGCTGCCCGACCCCTCGGGGGCGAGCGCGATGCACGAGTTGCAGACGCCGCAGGGATCCGGGGTCGGCCCCTGCTCGCAGTTCAGCGAGCGCGCCAGGATGCGGGCCGAGGACGTCTTGCCGCAGCCCCGCGGCCCCGAGAACAGATACGCGTGGTTGATCCGCCCCGCGGTGAGGGCGGTGGCCAGGGGCTCGGTGACGTGCTCCTGCCCCACGACGTCGGCCAGCTTGGCCGGGCGGTACTTGCGGTACAGAGCCAGAGCCACGAGGGGAAGGCTACCCAGGGGGTCCGACACTCCGGGGACCCGCTCGGAGACAGAAGGGGACCCCGCGCACCCGCCAGAGCCTGTTGACCCTTGCTGCCTTCCGGCCCTGGGGGAGTTCACAGGATGGACGCCGCACGGGGTCCACGGACAGTGTGCCACGGACGGCGCCGTCGGGCGGCGAGGGGGCCGCGTCGGATCGCCGAGGGCGTCGCGTAACCTCTTTCGCGGAGGATTCGCCTAGTGGCCTAGGGCGCACGCTTGGAAAGCGTGTTGGGAGCAATCCCTCAGGGGTTCAAATCCCCTATCCTCCGCCAGCCTGAACAGGCATAACGCCGGGCGGCTCCCACGCGGAGCCCCCGGCGTTCGGCGTTCAGTCTCATTTCCAGTCTCACTTGTCATCCGGCTGGCCCCAGATCAGACCGCCCACACGCTGGGCGACGTCGCTGCGCACGACCCCGGTGATGTGCTGGTAGCGGGCGGCCATCGCGGTCGTCGACCACCCCATCAGGCCCATGACCGCGCGTTCCGGGACGCCGAGGATTAGCAGCACTGTCGCCGCCGTGTGGCGGGCGTCGTGCAGGCGACCGTCCCGGACTCCGGCGTCGCGCAGGAGCTTCTTCCAGTGGTGGTAGTCGGTGTTCGGGTTGAGCGGTTCGCCGCGCTCGTCGGTGAAGACGTAGCCGGAATCCCGCCAGAGTTGCGCGGCCGTGTCGCGCTCGCGGTCCTGCTCCTCGCGGTGGGACTTCAGGAGCGCGACCAGTTCGTCCGGGAGGCCGATGGCGCGGCGTCCAGCACGCGACTTCGTCTCGTCGGTCTCCGGTCGGTCCGCCAGTCGCTTCGGGCAGAAGCCGGCCTTCTTGCCGCACGAGCCGCCGCAGCCGTGCCGGTAGCGGGGACGGAGTCGGCCCCGGCGGACGAGCAAGGTTCCGGTGTCGAGGTCGACGTCCGTCCAGCGCAGCCCGAGGACCTCACCCTGCCGGAGCCCGAGCGCGAGGGCGATGGCCCAGCGGGCGTGGTTGCGGCCCTCGGCGGCGGTCGCGAGCAGCCGTCGGACCTCGTCGATCGAATAGGGCTCCACCTCCGTCTCGCTGACCCGAGGCGCCTTCGCGAGTGCAGCCGGGTTCCTGGTGATCCGTCCGCGTCGTTCGGCCTCCCCGAGTGCGGTCCGGAGGGTGCGGTGCGCCTGGTGGGCGGTGCCGGGCGAGCTGCCGTTGCGGATCATCCGCGCGTACAGCTTCTCCAGATGTTCGGGCTGCAGCCGGTCGAGGCGGTGCGCACCGAGCCCGGGGACCAGGTGCGTGCGGATCGCGACCCGGTACCCGGCGAGCGTGTTCTCCCGGACGACCGCGGCGGCGATGTTCTCCACCCAGTGCTCCAGCCACTCCCCTACCGTGCCGACCCGGCCGGGCGTCTGGACGGTTGCCGAATCACGGTCGCGTTCGAGCTTGCGGACCGCGCGGATGGCGTCCGCCTTGGACTTGCGCATCACGTGACGTCGGTCGGGCTTGCCGTCGTCCCGAACCCCGACGGTGACCCGGCCGTGCCAGTAGCCGTCTTTGCCCTCGTAGACGCTCGACGTGCCGTTCGGCTGCCGGGTGCGCTTCTTCTCGTCGGTCACGCCGCGCTCCCCCGCAGTCGGTCGACGTAGACGACCAGGGCGTCGCGCGGGATGCGCCGGAGCCGACCGATCCGGACCGACTCGACCTCCCCGGCGGCGACCAAGGCGTACATGAGCGTCCGGCCGATGCCCAGCAGCTCGGCGGCCTCCTCGACGGTCAGCACGATCCGGGCCTCGCTGATCTTCGTCATGCCGCAGCTCCCTCAGTTGCCGAACGGTCGTCGGGTGGGGTGTCGGTGGTGGTGAGGACGGCGGCGTCGTAGTCAGCGCGCCAGCGGGAGCGTTGGTTGATCGCATGGAGCAGCAGGACCGTGCGGGGTGGCACGTCCGAGTCCCCGGGTTTGGTCGTCTCCCAGGTGAACGGGCCGTCGTCGACGGCGTAGGCGGGCTGTACCCCGGCGCGGTCGAGCAGTTGCCGAACGAACGCCGTCCGCTCCGCCCGGTGGTCCGAGAGCGACTTGTTGGACCACTTCCGTGAGACCAGCACCCGGCGCCCGGCGATGCCGAGGTGTTCGGGCTTGTGCGCCTTGCCCTTGCAGTGCCCGGGTGTCGTTCCGGGTCGGGCGCCCTTGGGCTCGATGCCGTAGAGCAGCCAGATCGGGCAGCGCGGCGAGCACGGGGTGACGGCCAGCTCGGCGGCCAGGCGGCGGGCGTGCTCGCGCTGCCGTGACGTCGCAGTGTCGTCGAGGCCGGCGGCCTGGCCAACCGACTTGGTCAAGTACTTGGTGAGGTAGCCGACGTGGCGGCCGGCATCCTCCGAGCCGCCGAGGATGCCCTTGACGTGGACCTGCGGCCCGAACACCACCGTGTGCGCCGGAGTGGCCAGCGCGTCCGGATCGGTCGCCTCGTCCCAGGTCGGCAGCGGCTGCCGGGTGTCCGGGTCGACGAACGCCTTGTGGTGGTGGTCCCAGCGCGGGAGCCGGTCCCCGGAGTAGACGATGTCGTCGTGGGGCGGCCACCAGACCTGGTGGTAGGTCGCGGCGGTGATCGCGCGCAGCTCCGAGCGCGGGATGGTGCCGCGGATGGCGGCGTGGAAGTGCGGCGCCCCGCGCTTCTGCGGCTCCACGGTGCCGAAGTACTGCACGTCCCAACCGACACAGCGGCGCGTGTTCTGCCAGAACCGATCGAGCAGCTTGGGGAAGTGGATCGCGTCCCGCGCCGCCCGGCGGTAGTCGTAGCTGTCGGGGTCGAGGGCGGCGCCGTGCTTGTCCACCCGTCCGTAGCTGTCCAGGGTCAGCGTCAGGAACGTGGAGGGCCGGTACTTCCCGCCGAACACCCGGCCCACGGTGCGGTCCTCCACCGGGCGACGGGGCAGGTTCGGTGCGTCCTGCCGGCGCCGGGTGGAGCGCCGCACAGTCTGGGGTGTCGGGTCGAGCGGGGCGAGCCGTCCACGGACACCGAGCGCGCGCAGCTCCTGGTCCACCTCGGCGACGGTCTCGCGGATCTCCTCGCACTCCTCCTGATCGCCCTTGGCGCGGGCGTCGGTGTAGGCGGCGTGCAGGTCCGCCCGCACCGCCATCAGCTCCTTCTGCGCCACGGTCGGGTCGGCGGGCTTGGCGATCGGCTCGGCGTCGAGGTGCCAGCCCTCCCGGCACTGGACCATCCGCAGCCCCCGGGCCTTCTCCGCGCACGGGCGGCACTGGTCTTCCCGCGTCGACCCGCAGGGGACGGGGACGACGTCGACCCGGCCGCTGCTCTGGTCGATGCGCCGCATCGCCAGGGGGCGGACGCAGACGCCATGGTCTTCGGCAAGCTGGGTGGCGACCTCGTTGGACAGCGCCAGCATGGCTTTCTGGGTGCGGGTCATCGACTCCTGGTCGACCGGCACCGGGGCCGTCTCGGGGGCGCTCACGCGGCACCTCCGGCGGGCAGCACGGGCGTCCCGGGGCGGAACGGCAGCACCGGCGCGGGCAGACGGGCCGGGTCCGGGGCCGGGTTGGTCAAGAACCGCTCCAACTCCTTGATCGCCTCGTCCGACACCCACGCCGCCCGGACCCGCAGGGGCTCGCGGACACCCTCACCGAACAGGTACCCGACGCCGGGTTCGGACTCCCCGATGCGGTTCGCCCACGCACCCCGGTCATACGCCTGGTCCCCGAGCACCATCCCGACGTGGGACTTGGAGGCCACGCGCAGGCAGATGCGGCGCGGGAACAGCTCCCGGACCGGGACAGTGTCCTTGGTCGGCTCCTGCACGTAGCCGCGCACGGTGTAGCCCAGCGCGCGGCCCTGGGTGGTCAACAGCGCAATGCGTTCGGTGATGGCCTCGCGGGTCTTGCGGTCGCCGACGTAGCGGAGCAGGGCGCCGATCTCGTCGAACTCCACGATCTCCAACGGGGTGTCCCGGGTGATCGGGACGAGCCGGGTGGTTCCGGCGTGCTCGCGCTTGCGGGTCTCCATCTGCTCGACCAGGTCGTCGAGCAGCGCGAGGGCGTCGCGGCTGGTAACGGCGTAGCGGTGGAACACGTCGCGGCCGTAGGCCAGTTCCATGCCCTTGGGGTCGATCCCGTTGACCCGCACGAGGCCGTCGCGGATGGCCGGGGCGATGGACAGCAGGGGTGCCCACATCAGCGAGCCCTTGCCCGCGCCGGTGGCGCCGCCGATCAGGGTGTGGCTGCCGCGGATGGACTGCCGCCACTCGGTGCCGTACTCGGTCGCTCCGGACAGCACCCGGTCAAGGTCGATCGCGTCCCCGGAAAGGCCGGCCATCGCGTTGAGGTCGGGTGCGGTGACGGTGGCGTCGAGGAGGTTGCGGCGCTGGTAGTCGATCGACACGACGTTCGGTGCGAGTTCGCGGACCTGGCAGCGGTTCACCCCACGCGCCACGGCCAGGGCGCGGGCGGCGGTGTCGAAGTCCTCCGGGGTCTGCCCGGGAACCAGACGGACCTTGACCTCGTCCCAGGACGGTCCGGAGCGGACCGAGAGGATGCGCGGGAGCTGGTCGCGGCGTGGGCGCTCCCGGGGCGCGGTGGCGGTGCGGCGCAGCGGATTGACCTGAATGACCGTCGCACCCGTCCGGTCGGGCACGGTGAGCCCGCAGGAGCGCAGCCAGCGCGGCATCCGTGGGGCGTAGACGAGCCAGCGCTGCCACCAGGAGCGCAGGTGACGCCCGGCCCAGCGGTCGAAGGAGGGCAGCGACGCGATCCGCCATACCCAGAGCACAGCCGCCACGGCGGTGAGGGTGAGTAGCAGGGACAGCCAGCCCCACCACCAGCACCACGCCGACACCACGGTCACCGTGGTCGTGGTGCGCCAGTGCCGGACCGCCCACACGGCGGCGAGGACGAGGCCCTTGGCGGCGAACCATAGGGCGATGAACACGACCGCGGCGGTGGCGAGAGCTTCCAGGACCTTCGCGAGGTAGTGGCCGATCTTGTAGAGCAGATACACGGCGACCGCGAGCAGGGCGCCGCCGACAGCGAGGATCTGGTTGACCGACAGCGGCACATCAGCCGACGGGGCAGCAGCGGTGATCACCTGCGGCCTCCCTTGCGACGGGCCGGGCGGACGGTGGTGAGTGGGACCAGGGCGAGCTGGTCGAGGTGATCGGCGCAGCGGCGGCGTCGCAGGTCGGGCGTTCGTGGAGCGGGGCGCGGCAGACCTCGCACCGGGCCGGGCGGGTCGGCTTGGTGGCGTTCATGCGACGTCACCGCCCACAGCTGGGGTGGTGGTGATGGTGAGGCCGGCGCGGTGCAGGGTCCGGCGCTCGCCGGGGGTGGTGCCGCCGGTGATGCCGTAGCGGCGCGCCGGGTCCTCGGTGGCCAGGACGTCGGCGAGGCAGGCGGCGCGGACCGGGCAGGCCCGGCACACCCGGCGCGGTGTCTCGACCGAGGCGGCGCGGTCGTCGACGGGGAAGAACAGCTCGGTGTCCAGCCCGGCGCACGCAGCGTCCTCGCGCCATCGAGTGTCGGTCCTCGGAGCGGTGTGGTCGGTGATCGGGACCAGCCGCAGCACCGGCCGGCCCTGGCCCGGGGCGCTCATCGGGCCACCGCCGAGGTGTCCGAGAGCCCAGGTGCGGCGGGGTCGGTGAGGCCGAGGTCGGCCCAGTTGGACATGGCCCCGGCGACGTCGGAGGTGGGGCGGCGGTCGGCGAGTGCCTGCCAGTCGTCGGCGGTGTCGTTCCAGTAGCGGGCCTGGCGCTCGTTGTCGAGGATCGCGGTGACGACAGCCTGGACGTAGATGACGGGGACGCCGTTGGTGGCTGTATCGCGTTCCAGGACGGTCCACCAGCGGGCGCGGCGGGTGTGGAGCTCAGCGAGGCGACGGGCGCGGACGGCGTGGGCGAGCAGGTCCCCGGCCGGGGGTCGTGCGGTGTCGCGGATCGCGCGGCTGGTGCGGCGGAGGCCGGCCTCCACGAGCCGGGCTACCGGGATGACGGCCGGGGCGTCGGCGGAGGCGGTGGCCGCGGTTGCGGTGTGGGTGTTCATCTAGGGTCGGTGTCCTTCCGAACTCAGATGCCTGGCTAGGGCGTGGGGTGAGGGAGATCCGGAGGGGGAGCCCGTTGCAGCGGGCCCCCCTCCACCTATGTGCGCAGGTCAGGCGGCGTCCTGGTTCTTGCCCGGTACCGGGCGCTGGTGGCCGGGAGCGCGCATCCCGGCCGCCCGGAAGCTGTAGGCCACCCGCGGTCGGCCCCCGGACTCCTGCACATACGGGGTGACGGTCAGGCCGTCGAACTCGACCGGGCGGAACGGCAGCCCCGCGGCCGCCTCGGGCGGGACCGGCTGGTGCGGGGCCGCGATCTTCACCGTCACCGTCTTGTCCGTACGCCGGGCCGCCGGGTCCGCGGCGAGGACCGACACCGACCACACCGGCAGGCCGGATTCCTTGTCGAGCTGCTGCACCGGACGCCCCGGGGCGGACTTGTCGAAGTCCCGCACCGGCTCGACCTCCGAGACGACGAACGCGCCGTGCGGGAACACGTCACCCATCGCGACCGGAAACTTGGTGGTGATCGCCATCTGGCGCCTCCTCGGGTTGTTCGGCGAGACGGTCGTGTCTGCCGAGGTCAGACCGGCGAGGCGGACGTTCCCGACCTCATCGCGGACTAACTAGTCCTACGATGAGGCGAACTAGTCCGGTTGTCAAGGACTAGGAAGTCCTACGACGATGGGGTGCGTGGAAATGGGCGAAGTGATCCGGCGACGCCGAGCGGATCTCGGCATGTCACAGGCCGATCTGGCGCGCGTCGCCGGTGTCGACACCCGCCAGATCCGCCGCTACGAGGCGGGTGAGCAGCAACCCCTGCTCTCGGTCGCCCTGACCATCGCCGACGCCCTCGGGATCTCGGTGAGCGAACTGGCCGGCCGCACACCCGGTCGCGTCTCGCTGACCGGGGACTGGTGGGCGTCGTGGCAGACCACCCGCTACGGCGTCGAGAAGATCGCGACCCAGCCGGTGCACATGCGCCAGGAGGGCGACCTCGTCCACATCGCCGCCACCCGACGCGGACTCAGCCAGGCCGAGGGCGGCTACCTCTGGTCGGGCGAGCTGCGCCTGTGGGACAACCAGATCCTCACCGGCTGGTACGCCGCAGCAGACGGGGCCGTGCGCTCCAAGGGAACGATGTTCCTCGCCATGCACCCGCACGGGATCGAGTTCACCGGCCGGTGGGTCGGCCTCGGCTACGACGATCAGGTCATGACCGGCTGGGCCACGATGGGCCGCACCCGTGAGGACTCCGACCAGACCATGACCGACCTCATCGCCGCCCGCGGCAGCACGCCATGAGCGGGCCGGGCGGAGTCGAGCCGGAGGCGGTCGAGCTCTGCGAGGTCGTGATCACTGCACCCGACCCCGAGTGGCTGCGCGAGTTCACCCGCGACCTCGTCGTCGACCGGCTCGCCTCCAACGTGCACAACTTCGCTCCCGTGCACTCCACGTACCGGTGGGACGGCGAAGTCCACGACCGCACCGAGGGCCGAGCCGCACTACACACCCGTCGCACCCTCATCCCGGCGATCGTCGAGCGAGCCGCCTCCGCGCACCCCTACGACGTCCCCAGCATCAGCGCCCGGCCGATCTACGACGGCAGCCCGACCTACCTGGCCTGGATCCGCGACCAGACCGACCCGGCGCCGCCTAAGCGCTCTGCCGAATCCGCCTCTTGAGGATCAAGGCGCCGCCTCCGGCGGCGCGGGGGCCGGCCACGCCGGCCCCCGTCGCTCGCTCACTACACCTCCGGCCCGTTCGCGGCGCCGTGGCCCGGCTACCCGGCCCCAGGACCTCCGAGGTGACGCCTACTCCACGCGAGGATCGGCACTCGTTGCGAGCTGTGCCGTCCCAGAACGACAGCGATCAGAGCGCGCGGAGCCGTTCGGCTTCGGCGCGTATGCGCTCGTCGTACTGGACGAGCAGTGTCGTCGTCGAGCTGGCCCGTCGTCGTGAGGGCGAACAGCACGCCGAGCGCGAAGTTCCACTCGTTACCCGGCGGCTCAGCAGGTCGGGTCCGGATCTCAACGACTCGACCGAACGAACCATCGAGCAGTTCGAGCGGGCCCGGTTTCGGGACTGGCACTTCGGCGGTCATGCGGCCAGAGTGGCGCGCAAAGGGTCGTCGGTCGAGTTCCGATCCGGTGTGGTCCCCCTCGGCCGGAGAAGTGTCCACGCCGCGGCGCCGGCCGCAAGGGCGCCTACGGCGCCGCTACGCGATGGCTGCGCCACCCTTGCCCCCGTCACCACGACGAGGAGATCGGCCAGTACGAGGGGATGGGGGAAGAGCGGGCACAACCCCGCGGCGCGGCTCACGGGCGCGGGCGGCCGGTCGGTTGTTGCGTCGCAGGACAGGTCCGGTTTGGCAGCACTCTGAGAAACCGCCGCCGTTCGGCTCAAAGTGCACCACTTATCGAATCGACCACCTGGCGAACGATGATGTCCGGGTCTTCGTAAGCGACTTGGTGGCTGACGTGCTCGGCGACGACGACGCGACCTCGTGGAGCCAACGCCGCCAGGAGATTGTGGCTTCCGTCGAGGTGGGCGCGGTGGGCGTCCGGCATTCTCGCGGGACGGCGACCAGCGGAGATGACGGTGGTCGGCACGTTCGGAAAGTGGACACCCGGCTCGCCCAGGATCCTGGCCACCTCGCCGAGATGCGCGTCCATGTGGGACAAGGTGTCGGCTAGGTCGTGGATCGCCGCTGGTGTCCGGTAGAAGCGCACGGCCTGCTCGATCAGCTCGCTCGTGGCCCTGGGGCCGGCGAGTCGAGCGCTGATCCGGGATCCGGGGCGGGTGTCGAAGAAGCCCCGGGCCGACGCCCACGCCATGACTCGAAGCTGTGCGATCGCGACGGCCTGCAGCGGAACCCGCAATGCTCGCGGCGTGGGTGGCGGAGCGGTCGGCGTGGGATCGACGAACACTAACCCAGCCACGTCCTCTGGATGCCGAACTGCGTGGACAGCCGAGACGAGCCCTCCGTAGGACCAGCTCACGACGATCCCAGGCAGCCGGACTTCCACCGCGTGGAGGAGATCGTGCAGGTCGTCAGCCATCTCGGTGATCGTGCGGCGCTGCACGCCGGATGATCGCCCTACACCCCTGCGGTCGTAGGTGACGACTGTCGCGACCTCAGCCAAACGATCCTCGACCACCGGCCCCCAGGAGCCGCCTACGCCTTGGCCGCTGCCGGCGGCCTCCAGTACCACCGTCGGGCCCGGGCCCTCGCCTCGGATCTGAACGCACACGGTGTCGCCACCCAGCTCGATCAGCCGGGGAGCGTCGTTGAAGCGCTCCGCCCACACGTCACTCATCGGAGCCCGTCCCCTCGTCGATCAGTCCCTACCGGGCAGCAGGCGCCGCCCGCCGTACTTCTTGTGGACCGCTTGCTTGGAGATACCGAGCGCCCCGGCGATCTCGCTCCACAGCAGGCCCCGCACCCGTGCCCGCCGCACAGCGACCGCCTCCAACCGATCGGATTGACGACGCAGCTCGGCGAGTGCACGCAACGCCGCCAACGGGTCACTGTCTTCGGCGCGTTCCGCGAGAGCAGCGAGCGTGTCATCCATGTCAGTCAATGTAGGTTGACTCCAGCTGGGAGTCAACTATTGTTGACCACACTGCGTTGGGCCGCCCCGCGTCGCCCGTCGACGTGATCACCGGGGACGTGATTCGGCGCTACCGGTCCCCTTCAAGACGATCGCGCCCGCTCCGCGCAGTCTCAGTCGCAGTCTCATTCGTCGCCGTTCAGCGAAGTCCGGGCACGCTGCGCCAGTGACCGCAGACGCAGGTACAGGACGAGCCGACCGCGACCGGACACCGCTCCCCAGACTTGGAAAGCGTGTTGGGAGCAATCCCTCAGGGGTTCAAATCCCCTATCCTCCGCCAGCAGGAAGGCGGAACGCCGGGCACACCCTCGCGGGTGGCCCGGCGTTCGTCGTTCCCGGCCCCGGTCTCCGCGGTGGACGGGCGAGGCGACGAGGTCCGATCCCTGCGCACCCTGCGACGGCCCGGCGGCGGACGGGACGTCGAGGCGCTGCGAGGTGGGAAGGCGGCGCTCGATCCGAACCGGGTCCTCCTCAGCGCCGCACTCGGCCTGTGGACGGCGGCACCGCTGATCGCCTTCTTCGCGCAGCTCTCCGCGGGAGTCGGCCTCCCCGTCGTACTGACACCGGCGGCAGGACTCGGCCCGCTCATCGTCGTCGTCCCGGCTGTCGTGACCCGGCACAGCCACTCGGCGATCGGTCCGTTCGACCTCCTCCGTGCGGCGATCGCCGGGGCGGCGCTCGTCGTCTGATCCGGCTTCGACGCGGCTCCCACCGCGATGGTCTTCGCGGTCGGCGCCGACACGGCAGCGGCACTCCCCCACCGTCCGGAAGACCTGGCGCGACCGCCGGCTCCGAGAACCTGGTGTTCCACGTCCTGGTCGGCCTCGGAGCTGCGTTCACGCTCCTGGCGCTGCGCAGCGGGGTCCCGCCCGACTGGGCATTCGCGGTGTACATCCTGGTCCTGTGCCTGCTGCTCATCAGCCTCGTCACGGCACGCAGGCAGTCCGCGCTCGTGTGCTCCGCTCGTCGGCTGCAGGGGCACCTGCGGGCACCAGGCGTCCGCTCGGAGCTCGCCGGCGGTCGATCCGGGTCTAGGGTCGACGACGGACCGGCATCGGAGGACGTGCTGGGGGCCGGCCGCGCCGCCGGTCGAGGGCCGTCGTCCCGCCCGGCCGCGCGGTGTCCCGGATGCCCGGTCCCTGGATCCTGCCGTCGTGGAGTGAGGTGGGCGATGGACGTCGATGTCCTGCGCTACGTGGTGACGCTCTCCGAGGAGCTGCACTTCGGACGGTCCGCGGCGCGGCACTATGTCGCCGAGGGGCATTTCGGACGACGGATCCGGCGGCTCGAACGGGAGCTCGGTGTCCGGCTGTTCGACCGCACGACGCGCCGGGTGTCGGTGACGCCGGCCGGGGCCCGCGTCATCGCGCACGCCCGCACGACCCTGGCCTCGTTCGACAGCCTGGTCGAAGCCGTTCGCGGCGTGGAGGCCGACGGGCAGGTGCTGCGGGTCGGGGTACTCGGGTTCGGTGTCGCGCACCGATGGCGGACGCTCGTCTCGGGCATCGCCGCCGCGGCACCGGGGGTCCGCATCGAGTACGAGGAGCTCGATCTGATGGACCAGTACGACGCCGTACGGAGCGGCGACGTGGACGTCGGGCTGGTGCACCATCTGGGTGGCCTCGACGGCCTGGTGATGCAGCCGGTGCTGAGTACGCCACGGGTGGCGGTGGTCCCCCGCACGTCGCCGTTGGCCGACGCGGACCGGCTCGTGGAGGCCGATGTGGCGGATCTGCCGTGGCTCCCGATGGCCGGAGCGGACCCCCGGCTCGCCGAGTGGGCGGCGGCGGGCCGGCAGGGCGGGCGGACGGGGCAGGTGATCCGCCGACCGGCCGCGATCCCGACCGCCGTCGCGACGTCCGGGCGGATCGGCCTGCACGGGGCGGTGGCGGTCCGCTACTGCAGCCATCCGGAGGTGGCCTTCGTGCCGCTGGAGGGAGCGCCCGTCGACGTCGCCGTGGCCACCGGCGGGCACGACGACCGCCCGGTAATCCGGGCGGTCCGGGCGGCCGCGGAGGCCACCGCCGGTGCCCGGGGCCCGGGGATTACGGCCGATCCGATACATGATCCCGGCGCGGCCTGCGTGCTCGACTGAGGGCGTCGGCCCACCGGGGCCGGCTCCCCCGAAGACGTGGAGGCACCCATGGCATCCGGTCGCACCCTCGTCACCGGCGGGCACGTGATCTCGATGGACCCCGCCATCGGTGACCTGCCCACCGGCGACGTCCTGATCTCCGACGGGGAGATCGTCGCCGTCGCTCCCGTCGTGGAGGCCGACGGGGTCGACGTCATCGACGCCACCGGGCACATCGTGCTCCCGGGACTGATCGACACCCACCGGCACACCTGGCAGTCGCTGGTGCGCGGCATCTGTGCGGACTGGCCGCTCGGGGACTACTACTTCGGCATCAGGCTGGGGATCTCACCGGCGATGACCCCCGACGACGTCCGGCTGGGCCAGCTGGTGGGTGCCGCGGACGCGCTCAGCGCCGGTGTCACCACGCTGCTCGACTTCTCGCACACCAACAACACCCCCGACCACTCGGACGCGGCGGTGCAGGGCCTGCGCGACGCGCACATCCGGGCAGCCCACTGCCACGGATTCTTCGAGAGCTCGCCGGGGGGCTCCCGGTTCGGGACCCACGCGGACCGTCTCCGGGACTTCCGACGGCTGGCCGACACCTGGTTCCGCGACGGCGACGGCCTGCTCTCCCTCGGCGTCTCGCTGAACGAGGTCTTCGGAGTGCCCTGGCAGGCGACCCTCGACGAGTTCGCCGTCGCCCGCGAGTACGGCGCCCTGCTCGTCAACCACACCGGATGCGTGTGGGGCAGCTCGATCACCGGTGGGGTCCTCGAGCTCGACGCCGCAGGTGTCCTGGGCCCGGACATCGTCCATGTGCACTGCAACGCACTCACCGGCGAGGAGTGGGCCGCGCTCGTGCGGTCCGGCGGCAAGGTGTCGATCTCGGTCGAGACCGAGCTCAACATGGGTATGGGACGGCCGGTGTTCGAGGCCTGCCGGCGTCACGGCCTGGCCCCGACCCTGTCCGCGGACGTCACGAGCCTCAACAGCGGCGACCTCTGGCACCAGATGCGGTTCGGCCTGGGCTTCGACCGGTGGGACGCCACGCACGCGCTGAACCTGTCCGGCCGCATGCCCGACGTCGTCACCACACCGGCGTCCGACGCGCTGCGGTGGACCACCGTGAACGCGGCCGAGGCGATGGGGCTCGGGGACCGCATCGGCTCGCTCACCCCCGGCAAGCGGGCGGATCTCGTGCTCGTCGGCGGAGACGCACTCGAGCAGCACCCGCGGACGGACCCCTACGGGAGTCTCGTGTTCCAGACGACGGTCGCGGACGTCCGGACCGTGCTGGTCGACGGCCGGGTGGTCAAGCGGGACGGCGTGCTCGTCGATCTCGACGCGGTGGACCTCGGTCGTCGGGCGGACGCAGCGGTCGACGCCCTCCTCGGCCGCATCGCCGACGGCGGCGGGACGCTCCCGGGCACACCACCCGGTGCCTGGGACGCGCTCGAACCGGTCTTCGCCGAGCATCGCAGGGCCGTCGGCCGATGAGCCGCGCGATCGAGCGGGCGGACCTGGTCGAGGTCGCGGCCGGAGTCTTCGCCTACGTGCAGCCCGACGGCAGCTGGATGATCAACAACACCGGTGTCGTGCTGGGCACGCCGAATCGTCCGCTGCTGGTCGACACGACCTCGACGGAGACCCGGAACCGAGCGCTGCTGTCCGCGGTCGCGGAGGTGGCACCGGGCCGCCCGCTCGCGCTGGTCAACACCCACCACCACGGGGACCACACCTTCGGCAACTGGCTCCTGGAGGCGGACACCCCGATCCTCGCCCACGAGCACTGCCGCGAGGACCTCCTGGCCGCGGGGCTCGTCGCCGCCCGGCTGCTACCCGGCCCGGACTACGGGCGGCAGGAGATCCGCCCGCCCGACGTCACGTTCGCGGGCCCGATGACCCTGCACCTCGGTGACCGGCCGGTGCAGCTGATACCGGTCGGACCGGCCCACACCCGTGGGGACATCGTCGTCCGGCTCCCCGAGGACGGCGTCGTCTTCGCCGGTGACATCGCGTTCGCCGGTGGCCAGCCCTTCCTCGTCGAGGGCAGCGTCGCCGGGTACCTCCGTGCACTCGAGGAGCTCCGTGCACTCGACGCCGAGGTGCTCGTACCGGGGCACGGCCCGGTGTGCCGTGGAGCCGAGGTCGGCCGTCTGCTGGACGATCTGGAGGGCTACGCCCGCTTCGTCGATGCCGTCGCGAGGGAGGGTCACGCCGCGGGAACTCCCCCGCTGGAGGCCGCACGTGCCGTCGCCGACGACCCCTACCGGGACTGGCAGGAGGCCGAGCGACTCGTCGGCAACCTGTACCGCGCCTACAGCGAGCTCGACGGCGACCCGCCCGGCACCCGGCTCGACCTGGGCGCCGTGTGGGAGGACATGACGGCGTTCCACGGCGGCCCCATCCGCTGTTTCGCCTGAGGAGGAGAGATGCGTCTCGCGACCTGGTCACATGAGGGCGTCGTCCGGTCGGGCGTCGTCACCGACGTCGGGCTGCACGCGTTGCCCGACGGCAGGACCGTGCTGGACCTGGTCCACGCCGGTCTGCCCGCCGCGTTGGAGGCGGGCGCGTCCGCGCTGTCCACGGCGCCGGTCCCGCTGTCCGAGGTCCGGCTGCTGCCGCCGATCGCCCCGCCGACGATCCGCGACTTCGTCGCCTTCGAGGAGCACGTCGAGGGCGTGCTGCGCGCGGTCACCGCCGAGGCGGCGGTGCCGCCGGAGTGGTATCAGGCCCCGACGTTCTACTTCACCAACCCCTACGCCGTCGTGGGCGCGTTCGACGACGTCGCGGTGCCACCGGGCAGCGAGCGGTTCGACTTCGAGCTCGAGGTCGCCTGTGTCGTCGGCAGGGACGGACGCTCGCTGACACCCGAGCAGGCCCGGGGCCATGTCTTCGGCTACACGGTGCTCAACGACTGGTCGGCGCGCGACCTGCAGAGCCGGGAGATGCGCGTACAGCTCGGACCGGTCAAGGGCAAGGACTCGGCGACGACGCTCGGACCGTGGCTCGTCACCGCCGACGAGGTCGAACAGCACCGTGACGCCCACGGCTTCCTGGACCTCGCGATGTCGGTCACGCTGAACGACACGCTCGTCGGGCACGACCTGCTGGGGAACATGGGCTGGCCGTTCGAGGAGCTCCTGGCCTATGCCTCACGCGGGACGGAGATCCGGGCCGGGGACGTCATCGGCTCGGGGACCTGCGGGAACGGTGGCTGTCTCGCGGAGCTGTGGGGTCTGCGGGGGACGGACGACCCGCCGCCGCTGCGCCCCGGTGACGTCGTCGAGATGACGGTCGAGGGGATCGGGTCGATCCGCAACCGAGTCGTCGCGGGCCCGACGTGCCCGGACGTCCGACCTGCCCGGCCCCGTCCACGTACCCGGAGGGAGACCCCGTGACCCACACGGACGAGCAGACCTGGTCGGCGACCTTCGGTGCCGCCGACGCCGACGCGGCGTGGTTGCTGTGCGACCGGCACGATCCCGACGCGATCGCCTTCACCCTGGTCGACGTCGACCTCGCCGGCCGCGACCTGAGCTACGGGGAGCTGGCGGACCGGTCCCGCCGGATGGCCACGGTCCTGGCCACCCACGGGGTCCGGGCCGGTGACCGGGTGGCGGTGCTGATGGGCAAGCGGATCGAGCTGGTGGTGACGCTCATGGCGATCTGGCGGCTCGGTGCCGTCCACGTACCGCTGTTCACCGCGTTCGCCGCCCCCGCTGTCGAGATGCGGGTGGAGGCCAGCAGCGTCGGTGTGATCGTGACCGAGCCGGCCCAGCGTGCCAAGCTCGACGCCCTCGACGGCCGGACCGTGCTGGAGGCGGGGCCGCGTCTGGACGCCGAGCTCGATGCCGCCGAGCCCGTCACCGGGCGGGTGGCCGTCGGGGGCGACGGCCAGCTGGTCGAGCTCTACACCAGCGGCACCACAGGACACCCCAAGGCGGTCCCGGTCCCGGTCCGTGCCCTCGCGGCGTTCAGTTCCTACATGGTCTTCGGACTCGACGTCACCGACGACGACGTGTTCTGGAACGCCGCGGATCCCGGCTGGGCGTACGGGCTCTACTACGGCGTGCTCGGCCCGCTGGCCGTCGGCGGGCGGAACCTCCTGCTCGACGCCGGCTTCGGCGTCGAGACCACGTACGCGGTGCTGGAACGCTTCGGCGTCACCAACTTCGCTGCGGCCCCCACCGTGTACCGCGCACTGAGCCGCGCGACCACGACGCCGACGGTGCGGTTGCGGCGGGCGTCCTCCGCGGGCGAACCGCTGACCCCCGACGTGGTCACCTGGGGAAAGGACGCCCTGGACGTCGAGATCCGCGATCACTACGGGCAGACCGAACAGGGGATGGTGATCGTCAACGGTTGGCACGACGAGGTCCGCGCCCCGGTGCGGCCCGGCTCGATGGGGCGGGCGCTGCCGGGGTTCCGGGCAGCGGTCGTCGATGGACAGATCGCGCTCGCCACCGACAGCCCGTTGATGTGGTTCACCGGGTACGTCGACGCCCCGGAGCGGACCGCCGAACGCTTCACCACCGACGCCGCCTGGTACCTGACAGCCGATATCGGGAAGGTCGACGCGGACGGGTACTTCTTCTTCACCTCCCGTGACGACGACGTCATCCTCGCCGCCGGATACCGGATCGGCCCGGTCGACGTCGAGAGCGTCCTGGCCACACATCCACTGATCGCCGACGTCGCCGTCGTCGGCGCCCCCGACGAGGTGCGTGGTCAGATCGTCGTCGCCCACGTCGTCCTGGTGGACGGTGTCGCGGCTCCGGACGACCTCGTCACCGAGCTGCAGGACATGGTCCGGTCCCGGTACTCGGCCCACGCCTATCCACGGCAGGTGCACGTCGTGGACTCCCTGCCCCGCACCCCCAGCGGGAAGGTCCAGCGCTACCTGCTCCGGTGACCACGATCCCGCTCGACCACACCGGAACCGCGTACCAGCCGCAGCTGCCCGACCTCCGCGACGTTCTTCGCCAGCTCGGTGTTCACCCAGGCCAGGGTGTGGCCGACCGTCATCTCCGGATCCCCCTGCCACGGGAACGTGGCGACCGCGACGAGGTCGTCGTCGGACAGCCCGTCCAGGACGTCCGCCCACTCGTCACGCAGCGCGCGCATCCGGGCGACGGTCGATGCGGCGTCGCCCGGCCACACCACGTCGGTGCGGTCCCGCGGGGTCCGGCCGCGGAGGTGGTCCAGCGTCACCGACCACCACCAGTCGATGTGCCAGGTGACCCACGCGATCGTCGGGACGGGGACCGGGTCGGGTTCGGAGTCCGCCCAGTCGGGCCGCCACGTCCCGTCGCCGGACGGGTGCACCGTCCAGCAGACGCGCGCCGGCCGCCACAGGGTCTCGTGGTCGTCGAGCCGGTCGAGGTGGTACTCGAACAGGGCCCACGTCAGGTCGAACTGCCACCGCAGGAGCGCGACACGGGATGCGGACATCGCCCGAGCCTGGCATTCCACGGTCCCGGCCGAAAGTACGAGGCCCCGCAGGCGGAACCGGCCTCCGGGCCGATCCGCGAGCCCCGCACGGCCGCCACGCTGGACCGGTGCACCGAACAGACGTGAGCGCTCCTCCGGATCCGACGGCCACCGCCCCCGGCCGGGTCGACGCCCTCGACACCCTCCGCGGGCTGGCCCTGTGCGGGATCCTGCTCGTCAACATGCCCGCGATCGCCGGGCTGCCGTCCGCCGCGGGCCCCTGGAGCGGCACCCTGCCGCAGTGGCTGGAGCTCACCGCGCACCAGCGCTTCTTCCCACTGTTCTCCTTCCTGTTCGGGCTCGGCACCGCCCTGTTCCTGGACGGGGCCGCCCGGCGGACCACCCGGCCACGGCTCGTGCTGCTGCGCCGGCTGCTCGTGCTCGGCGTGCTCGGCGCCGCGCACCATCTCCTGCAGCCCGGTGAGGCGCTGCTCCCGTACGCGATCGTCGGCGTCGTCGTCCTCCTCCCGGCCTCCTGGCTGCCGCGGCCGGTGATCGCGCTCGGCGGCGCGGTCGCTACGGGCGTGGCGCTCGCGTTCACCAGCGGCGGGCTCCTCCTCGTGCCCGGCCTGTTCCTGCTCGGTCTCGCCGCCGCCCGCTACGGCCTGCACCACCGGATGGCGGCGCCGAACCGGGCCGTGTGGACGGCCGTGCTGGCCGGGGCCGTCGTCGTCGCGGTGCCGCTGCTCAGCATCCAGGTCGACACGATCGAGCACAGCGGGTTCGACCGGGTGTCCTCGACCGCCGGGCTCGCCATGGCCGTCGGGTACGCGAGCGCACTGGTGCTGCTGACGGCGTCCCGGGCCGGGCCGTGGGT
>JAESFO010000590.1_pt1 | contig 21540 bp, 19 predicted proteins | sample 9269421 | NCBI WGS metagenome assembly JAESFO01 (sample SAMN14502839, study PRJNA617101) | algae metagenome | isolation source: Nostoc desertorum CM1-VF14 and co-occurring heterotrophs from rocky... | place: USA: Clark Mountains, San Bernardino, California | collected 2000-06-05 | reverse complement strand
ATTACGTGGAAGTCTTGGTTCTTTACAACAATTGGCCATTGTATTAGGGATTTTTATTGCACTACTTTGTAACTATTTTATTGCATTAGCCGCAGGTGGATCAGCAGAATTAACATTTTGGTTTGGATTTACTGCATGGCGTTGGATGTTCTGGACAAAAACTCCTATCGCGATTCTATATGTATTTGCCGCATTAATGATTCCTGAATCACCTCGATATCTAATATCACAAAAACGATTTCTAGAAGCAGAAAATGTTTTGAAAAAAGTTTTTGGAGGTAATATTCAAGCCAAAATTGAAGAGATTTCCCAAACACTTTTAACACAATACAAGCCTAAATTATCTGATTTATTGAGCCGCAATGGTGGTCTTTTGCAAATTGTATGGATTGGATCAGGATTATCTATCCTGCAACAGTTTGTTGGAATCAATGTTATTTTCTACTACAGCAATATTTTGTGGCAGGCAATTGGTTTCTCAGAAAAGGATTCTCTTTTGATTACTATGATTACGGGAATTATCAATATTGTAACTACATGTATTGCGATCGCCTATGTTGACAAAATAGGCCGTAAACCCCTACTTTTGCTGGGTTCAATCGGTATGACTATAACGCTGGGTACTTTGACTGTTGTATTCAATAATACTTTTATTGCTTCAGATACAGGCAATCCCACTCTTACAGGTTCGCTAGGAATTATTGCACTTTTAGCAGCTAACTTGTACGTAGTATGCTTTGGATTCTCTTGGGGCCCAATTGTTTGGGTGCTGTTGGGAGAAATGTTTAATAACAAGATTCGCGCTGCTGCTCTCTCTTTTGCAACAGCCGTGCAATGGATTGCAAATTTTATTGTTTCTACTTCATTTCTTCCCTTAGTTAAGTCTCTTGGTTTAGGTTCTATTTATAGTTTTTACACTATTACATCAGCAATTTCCATCTTTTTCGTTGCTTTCTTGGTAAAAGAAACAAAAGGCAAGGAATTAGAGGAAATGTAGTTTTACTCGCAATCACGTAGTTATAAATTTTGGTTCTCACGTTGGTTTTATGATGAAGCATTAATATTCCGGTTTTGTAGAAATCCCCAAAAAACTAAAGCTCCTTCATAGCAATGAATACAGGCTATTATTAGGTTTTAATTATTGTTCCCTCCCAGAAAATTAGCTGAAGATTATAACCTTTTTCCCCTACCTACTTATAATTTAGGGCAATCATTATGCGGAATATATTGGAAAATTCTCATGCAGCTATATTTACCTTAATTACTGGTGACTATTCTCTTCAGAAAAAATTATTTTATGCTTATTCCAATAATTTTAGTCGTCTTAAATATGATCAAATAACTGAAGAAATAAAATTTGATTTTCGTCAGGTTTGTGCAGATTTGATGAGGTACAAAATTGAAAAAAATGAAAAAACGATTGAAGCAACTATCAATAAAATTGATGATGACGAAATATGGCATATGGCTTTTAAAATACTTAAAATGTATGATAGTTTACAGTAGAGCAAACATATCGGCTCTTCATTATTGGCGTTGCAGAATAGAAATATGAATTAGAGCGATCGTTATGCAATGTCCAAGATGTGCATCAACCCACCTTCGTAAGAATGGTCGGCAACATGGTAAACAAAACTACATATGTGTTCAATGTGGGCGTTAGTTTATTGATTCTTATGAATCGAAAGGTTATTCTGAAGAATTTAAACGTGAGTGTTTGGAGATATATGTGAATGGTTCTGGTTTCCGTGCGATAGAACGAGTTAAAAAAGTACAGACGCTCGTGGACTCGCTCTAAGCGAAGCCATGCCGAAAATTTTACGCTTTGTTATCATACGACTGTAATAAATTGGGTAAAAGAGGTTGGGAATAGCTTACCAGGCACACCAGAATTTGATGAGATACCTGAAATTACGCAAGTAGACGAGCTTCAAACTTTTATCGCGCTCAAAAAAAACAAAATTTGGCTGTGGACAGCAATTGTAGGAGCACGTTCCGGAGTAATAGCCTGGGTTTTAGGTGACCGCAGTTCCGAGACTTTTAAGGTTTTGTGGCAGATTATAAGCTGTTGGCATTCTTATTTTTATATTACAGATGGTTACCTAGTTTATGCTTGTTTTATCAGTGATAAAGATCATATTGTCAGTAAAACTTACATGGCTAAAGTTGAAGGAGAAAATAGTCGTTTCAGACATTAATCTCGCTCGTCTATATCGTCAAACATTTTGTTATTCCAAGTTCGAAGAAATGCTTAAACTATCTATTCGATTAGTAATAAATTATCTTAAGTATGGTTCAGTGGCGCTGCAAACGCGTAGCTCCCGCAAGCTTGAGGCGATGGCTACGCCCGCCGCAGGCATCGCATGATTCATATTTTGATTTAGCAACGCTAAATAAATTCACAAAGAATACAATCTGACGAGTGGCTCCTGAATTATTTCTTGTTAACTGTGGTATTGGATTAATTTTGTCAAGTATTCTTTCAGCAATGCAAAAGCTGGCAGCAACTAGAGGGTAGATATCAGATGTTTGTTGAATCAACCATTGTCAAACCAGAGGAACGTCATGCTCTTGTGATTGGGGGAAGTATAGCTGGACTGCTAGCAGCTCAAGTACTGACCAAATACTTTAACCAGGTAATAATTATTGAACGCGATCATTTGAGCGCTCAACCAGAACAGCGCCCAGGTGTACCGCAAGCTCATCATCTCCACATCTTACTCAAACGGGGTTTGGATGCTATGGAACAGCTTTTTCCAGGAATCCAGACTGAATTAGCTGCATCCGGGGCAGTCGCCATTAACGCCAGCGCTAATTACCTGTGGTATGGGTTAGGAGGATGGGCACCCCGGTTTAGTTCCGATTTGAACATCTACAGTTTAAGTCGAAATTTGCTCGAATGGATTATTCGCCGTCGATTAACTGCTAACAACCGTGTTGTATTCGTGCAAGCTTCCCAGGTTACTAGTTTGCTGTCTAACCCCAACAGAACTCAAGTCACGGGTGTGCAGGTACGCCAAAAAATTGCTCACAGGCAAGAGACCTGCGGTAGACAAACAGATTTTAGTGCTGATTTAATAGTAGATGCTAGCGGACGTAATTCTCATGCTCCTAAGTGGTTAGAAGCAATGGGTTATACACCACCGAAAGAAACTGTGATTAATTCCTTTTTGGGCTACGCTAGTCGCTTATATCAAGTTCCAGAAAACTCTCAGACTGATTGGCAAGGTGCATTGGTAACAGCAAAAGCGCCAGGCACACGCGGTGGTGTGATGTCTGCGGTCGAAGGAAATCGTTGGATAGTTACACTTGCTGGAATTGGTCGAGATTATCCACCAACTGACGAACCTGGGTTTTTAGACTTTGCTCGGAGCTTACGCAATCCAATTATCTACGAAGCAATACTGGATGCTAAAGCCATTTCACCCGTGAGTGCCTATCACCGCACGGAAAATAGGTGGCTTCACTATGAAAAACTGTCGAGATTGCCGTCAGGGTTTGTGGTAATAGGTGATGCTGTTTGTGCTTTCAATCCCGTCTATGGACAAGGCATGACTACTGCGGCTCTAGGGGCATTGGCGTTAGATGAGTCTTTGAGCAAGCAATTATCTCGCCATGCTGATGGAAATTTAGTCGGGCTATCCCAAAGCTTTCAAAAGCAACTTAGCAAAATAATTGCAGTCCCTTGGCTAATGGCAACAGGTGAAGATTTTCGCTGGAATACTACTGTGGGTGAACGACCAAATTTGATCACACAACTCATGCAGCAGTATCTAGATCAAGTTTTGCTGCTGGCTGCCCAAAGCCCTGATATGCACAGGCTTTTCTTAGAAGTAATGCACCTACTTAAACCTCCTAGTGTATTTTTGCATACTAATATCTTTAGACAGGTGCTACAGCGAATTATCAGGGAATTTTAGATATGCAAACTAGATGTGGTTTAGCTTATAAAACATCCTCTCATCCCCATTGCATCTTAATCCTTTTTTGATGGGGGAGAGTGAACAACTACTTGCCAATAGATCAACGACTGCATTGATACTGTTTCAGGTAATTCAACTTATGATTATAAATTGCACTTGCTGAGATGTTAGATGCTCACATAAATAAGACTTTTCTGCCTTTAAATAACGATTTTGAGCGGCTCTGACAACTATACCTGTATCTTTTTTACGTTGAAGTGGGAACATTTAGGTAATCAAAACTTGAGCATAAAATAATCATAAAATAATCAAAAATTATTTCCAAGACAATCATTAAAAATCACTCTTGCAAGCTTTCTACTATTAGAAATATTGCTTGATTATAGCTTGATCTTTTAGGAGTATATATGTCATAATCTAAAACAGTTGTAGTTCATGGTAAATATCTGCTGTACTTCGTGCAGTAGCTAAATTCTGGATTTCTCTTGCCCGAGGTTTTACAGGATAAAAATGCACAACAATTTAGCGTAAAAAGGTTAATTTGTTAATATCATGATAAGCAACTAAAACTAGGATAATCTCTCTAGGATTTTCAAAATCTAGAGAGAAAACTCCTGGTTTAAGTGGTAAATTATGTTTTACCTTGGTAACATTTTGAGTGTTTAAAGGTAAATTGAGATTTATTATAATATTAGCCCAAGTTGCGGGTTATGAAATATAAACTAACCATTTAATGCGAGCGCGCACAACAGCGACTCCGACTCAATCAAAAGTAAAAATGCTGAATCAGATTAACAATACCTTTGCAAAAATAAGAGCCTATAAAAAGTTTGGCAAAACCAGCAAAATGATTTATATAAGCGTTTACCTTACAAGGTAGCTTAGGGCCTCAAACCCTTTATGCTGGGGACAATACCTTTAAAAAACCTTGCGGGAAACCTTGAAGTAATTTTTAGGACTAGTCCTAATCAAGAGTGAATTAAATGCGTTTGCCCTGATGAATCTTTCCCTCCCAGCCTCTCTTTCCGTTTCCTACGGTGTATACACAAGTCCTAAAATCCTTGCCTGGTAAGATACAAGCCTTAGTATGCAAAGTTTTGAACTGAGCAAGGTGATTATCAATAGTGTCAACTTATTGATAAAGTTTTAACGGATATTGAATGAAAAAGTAAGTAAATTTTACTAAGAAACAATGCTTACTAACAATTCTGTACAGGCAGAGACAAATCAGCACTTGGGAATACGCCTACCACGGACTCTAAGTTATCTTGAAACCTGGGGCTTCGGCTTAACGGGTCATGTTGGATGGATTGGTACCGCCCCGATTATTCATGCAGCGTTAGGTTCTAAAGCTATTTTAGTTTGGTTGTTTGGCACGATCATCTCCTTTTTACTTAACTTGCAGATACAAAGTCTAGGTAGACATTGGCCAGATGTCGCCGGAGGAACACCAAACTATACCACAAGGCTACTAAAAAACTTTCCTGGCTTGGACCGTTACGTAGCCTTAGGATACTTTTTTAGTTGGGCAGCACCACCAGCACTCTATGCAATTATTCTGACAAACCTAATTAAAGCCAATCTTGAAACATTAAATATTTCTTGTCCAGAAGCTTTTTTGAAAGTTCTTTTTACAGCAATTCCTTTTATTTTGGCTTTCAGTGGCACTCGTGCTTTAGCACTCCTGCATTTATTTTTTGTCTTCCCAGCTATTTTATTACTACTTCTGTTTTGTATTCAAGGCGTAATATGGTTAGCCTTCTCAGCTACTAGTTTTCAATTTATCCCAATTAGCACACATAGCCTGAGCTTTGAAGAATGGGCAAAGTGGTTTTTTTTGGCTAGCTATTCAATTTATGCTTGTGAAACCACTTCTTCTTTTGTTGCTGATAGCCGCCACCCATATAAAACTTTGAGTTTCTTAACCGTAGCTGCTTGGCTAATTCCTGCGGTGTTTTTAGGTGGTTCTTGGGTATTAATGTGTTCGACTCCAGATCCAATAATAGACGATGCGTTCTTAAATCTGGTAGAGGCTTCTAAGCTTTTTTGGGGTGAATCTGTCTCTTTTATAGTAACACTTATTATTACTATATCCTGCCTTTTAAGTGCTGCTACGGCGGTTTCCAATTCTCCTCGAATATTATACCAACTTGCTTTAGACGGTCAGCTTTCTCCTCTATTTACATTAGTTTCCCCCCAAGGTGTTCTTGGTCCCGCTATCTTAGTGACCTTTCTGCTGAGTCTGCTTTGTTTGAATTTGGGAAATATAACTCAACTTGTAACAGTCGCAGGCACCTGTTATCTTGTGTCGATTATGGGACTACATCTGGGGCTATGGCTGTGTCGAGAGAAACCGCAGGTACTATGGCCTTGGTGGTCACTTGGTTTTTTCTTTGTAGAAGCAGTAGTTCTAATAGTAGGAGGTTTAGCTTGGAATTGGAGGGATTTTTTAACAGGTTTATTATTACCTATTATTTTGATGCTAGGAGATGTAGCGCTACGCCGCTTAAAATTAGCATCATTATACCCAAAATGGTGGGCACAGCATTACAAAGCTAACTTTAATAAAAACAACCAGGATTTTGTAGTATTACAGGTGATTGTCTTAGTACCATTAATTTGTATTACTGCCACAAGCGCTTGGATTATCCGTAATTTATTAGACACAAATTCTAATAATACTGATAATTCTTTATTAGCTATTCTATTAGTAACGTTCTCTTTTTCAGGGGTTGCGATCGCTTGCTGGACAACTCTACCACAAATTGTTGCTATTGATGATGCACGCAAACAAGCAAAAAGCCTATTCATTACTACTCTCGATACCGTTCCAGATACTGTTTTAGTTTTAGATGAGGACGGTAAAATTTGTCAGACAAATGCTGCTGCTGAAGAGTTATTTCAAACAGATATTCAGCAATTGCTTGGGCAAAAATTGAATCAAATATTAATATGCTATCGCGGTAAACCGGAACAGTGGCCTATTAGGAGTGGGCAAACATTAAAAACAAATCAAGGTCTACGAATTGTTGAATCGACTATTTCACAGCCATTTAATTATCAGCTACGACAGTATGTTGTTATTGTTCGTGACATCACTAAGCGGAAGTTAGTAGAAAAAGAGTTAGTTCAGTATTGTCATCATCTTGAGCAGATGCTTCTAAAAAGCACCATTGAACTTATTAAAGCGAATCAACAACTTGGAAAAGACATTATGAAGCATCAACAAGCACAAGAGCAACTACTACACAATAGTCTTCATGACGGGCTAACCGGATTACCTAATCAACGATTCTTTCTGGAGCAAGTGCAGCAAGCAATAGAACGTACTAAACAGCAAAATAAATATTTATTTGCCGTACTCTTCTTAGACTTAGACCGCTTTAAAGTTATTAATAATAGCCTTGGACATCTACTAGGAAACCAACTTTTAATTGAAGTTTCTTATCGACTCAAATCAGTTCTGCGAGTCAAAGACATAGTTGCCCGTTTTAGCGGGGACGAGTTCACAATCTTAATTAAGGAAATTGAGGATATTAATACCGTCATACAGCTAGCCGAGCGAATTAAAAAAGTATTAGCTTTCCCATTTCAATTAAATGAGCATATAACGTTTACTAATGCTAATATTGGCATTGCTTTAAGTAAAACAGATTATGAGCAAGCAGCGCAGATTTTACGCGATGCCCATGTGGCAATGTACCGTGCCAAATTATTTGCTAAAGCACGCTATGAGGTCTTTGACCCAAAAATATATGAGCGTGCATATTTGCTCTTGGAGTTAGAAATTGCTCTGCGAAATGCAATGCTCAAGCAAGAAGAATTTCGCCTTGATTATCAGCCAATTATTTCACTGGCAACTGGCAAAATTATTGGATTTGAGGCTCTGATACGTTGGCATCATCCAGAACGAGGACTTATTGCCCCTCAAGATTTTATTCCCCTGGCGGAAGAAACTGGAATGATTGTTAGTATCGGCCAATGGGTGCTTTATGAAGCCTGCCACCAAATGCACAAGTGGCATAAACAATTTCCTAGCTCACTACCCCTGACAATTAGCGTTAATTTTTCTGGAAAACAAATCACCGAACCTGATGTATTTAAACAAGTTAAACATATTTTGAAAGAAACTGGACTGAAGCCATGCAGTTTGAAATTGGAGATTACTGAAACCTTCTTGATGGATAATTTTGAATTAGCTACCACCGTACTTTCTCAGTTAGCAACGCTGAATGTTGATATGCACATAGATGATTTTGGTACTGGCTATTCATCCTTGAATTATCTGCACCGTCTACCAATAAAAACCCTTAAGATTGACCGTTCTTTCGTCAGTAATATAGGTAGTCGAAAAGAAAATTTAGAAATTGTTCGAGCTATTGTGACATTAGCTCATAATTTAAATATCTCTGTAACAGCAAAAGGGATAGAAACTGTAGAGCAATTAGGACAACTAAAGGCGTTACAATGTGATTATGGACAAGGGTACTTTTTCTTACCACCTATAGATGGTGAACAAGTAGAAAGACTACTTGTTGCTAACTTGTGTTACAAAAAGTTTTAAAACAATAAAATCTTAGAATCAATTTTCTTTAAAGAAACTTAACTTTTTCCCAAAACCCAATTCCGATTTAAAAATGCACAAAGTGAGCAATATTAGAATATAGTGGATTTTATTCTCAACACCCAATATCCTCTGATCCTTTCAGCAAAGGCTTGTACCTTTCACTTAAAGATGAAATATAGTATAGCTTTTCCCGGTCTAATGCAATAGACAAAAGATTTTGTGTAACTTTAGGTTTTATTGAGAAATTACTTAAACAATATAGATAAATAGGAAGTATCGCGCCTAAGATTAGGACGAAACAAACTCCACCAAAGCTGAACGAACAACAACTTGATGTTCTTTTTGAAATAGTAGAAGCTCACAATGATGCCACCTTGAAAGAAATTCGTGAGTAATTTCAAGAAAAAACAGGAAGCACGATTGGTATTTTTACAGTAGATAGAATGCTACAAAAAAGGGGAATCAGCTTCAAAAAAACATTATATGCCGACGCCAGGGTACCTGCTACAGCTTCGCTATCAGAAAAAGAGGCTGAAATAGTTCAATTATTAAAAATACAGTTCTGGCTACTAATTCAAGGAATACCGACTGAGAAGCTTATATTCCTTGACGAAGCAGGAGCTAATTTATCTTTAATAAGACGCTCTGCTCGCGCCCAAAAAAGTAAAAGAGCGCACAGTTCTCGACCTCAAAAGCGTAGTAAAAATGTTTCCATAATTGGTGCAATTGGTCTCAAGGGTGTAATTAGCCAATACAGCTTTTTGGGTGCAACTGATGGTCTGGCATTTGAGGCTTATATTTCTCGAAAATTAGTTCCTAAACTTGAAGAAGGTGATTATGTAATCATGGATAATTGCTCAATTCATAAAGGGAAAGAGATTGAAAAAAATTTGAGGCTGTCGGAGCTAAACTAATTTATTTACCACCATATTCTCCTGATTTTTCACCAATTGAAAATTGTTGCTCAAAGGTTAAGAACATTCTACGTTCTATTGGTGCTAGTAGTTATCCAGATTTAGCAAAAGCAATTGAAACTGCTTTGAGCCGAGTCTCTTGAAATGATATCTATAACTGGTTTACTCATTGTTGCTACTGTACTTCACTAGACTGAGAAACACTATAACGGGTTTCATTAGTTACTTCAATTACATTGTGTGTGAAAACCTAAGTTTAATGAAAACTAATCTTTTAGAAAGCAAATCTTTAGTTCTAATTGTTGATGATGAATCTTGTATGCGTATGATACTACGGCATTCCTTGGAGCGGGAAGGCTATCAAATAGCGGAAGCTCAAAATGGTATAGAGGCAATAAAAGTTTTTAAGCAATTGCACCCTGATATAGTGCTCCTTGATGCTTTAATGCCGGATATGGATGGGTTTGAGTGTTGCACTCAGTTGGAGCTTATTGATCATAATAAGCACACTCCAATTTTAATGATTACAGGGCTTGATGATCAAGAGTCAGTTGACCGTGCATTTGAAGTGGGGGTAATGGACTATATTACCAAACCAGTCCATTGGCCAGTTTTGCGACAAAAGGTAAAACTCTTGATTCAGCAATCTCAGTTACAGCAAGAACTAAAAGCCGTTAATGTGGAATTACAGCGATTAGTTACTATCGATGAGTTAACTCAACTTGCGAATTATAGCCATTTTATTTATTATTTAGAAATGCAATGGAATATTTTAGCACATCATAAAGATTTTTTATCCTTAATCTGGTGCGATATTGATTATTTTAAACAGTATAATCACATATATAATTATACTCAAGGAAATAAATGCTTACGGAAGATAGGTTCTATATTAAAAGATAATGCACAAAAAAATAAAAATTTAGTAGCAAGGTATGGTGGTGATAAATTTGTTGTGATTATGCCACGTACTAATAGACATGATGCACATCAAATCGCTGAGACAATACAAACTACACTAAAAGGTTTGAAAATTGAGCATGAAGGTTCTAATTTTAAATATGTAACTTTAAGTATAGGTGTGACAACAACGATTCCTCCTATTTCAGCCTCATCAGAACAAATACACTTAGATAATTTTTTAAAAGAAGCGGAGAATCAACTCTATAATGCCAAAAAGTACGGGCGCAATATAATTTATTGCCCTAATACCAATTCTTTATGAAGCGCAGATTCCTTACTTCATAAAACCACGGTTTAGGGGATGAAGCAACCTGACAATACTCAATTGAGTGTTAGGATAAGCTGAAATCGATTTCATTAATCAGATACGCAATGACTTTTTGGTAGTTCACGAGAACTTAGAAGTCATAAAACTGTGTAAGGAATGAGGATTAAATAAGATACATAATTACTGGATCTGCGGTACGGCTGTATAATTCCATTGCGGCAAATAATCGTCAAATACAATCTCCATCATCTGCTTAAACTCCTCTGTAACTTTGCGACCGATCTTGTATACGCCATCTAAAATTGTTGTAAACACCTGAAGCCCTGTCTTGGTCTTAGTTTTTGCGATTAACTCCTCGACTATCTCAACACTCTCAAAAATTACCCCTTGACAAGAACGAGTCACATGAGGAAACAACCGATGTTCAATGGGGTTGTATTTTGAGGTGTATGGAGGATAATGAGCAATCCTAATCTCAATCCCCAGCTGATTGACCAAGGCTTGTAAATCTTGTTTAAACAGGTAATGGCGAGAATTGTTACTGCCACCCCCGTCGCACAGCAATAGGATAGAATTAGCGGTCTGATAGCGCTTTGAGCCATAATGTTGCCACCAATAGCGAAGTGAATCACAGGCTTTCCTCACCCGTGTTATGACTAGTTCCAATCTGGATGTAGCCCTCGTTGAGGAACAAGTCATACAACCCATACGGAATCACCATACCCTCAGCTAAGGTGGGCCAATCATGGTCAAACACTTCTATTTCGGCTTGGGTATACAACTTCCCTGCTCGATATAATCCCCCAATCAGTTCTTTTTTTTTGTATCCATGCTGATCACAGGATTGCCTGCGGCTTGATAGGTTTCAATCAACTCTTCAATCTTTTCAAACTGTTCATTGCGCTGGGGATGCGCTCCGGTGCTTAAACGCTTTTGAGCTTTGCGTCTGCGGTAGTTATGGCGGTTTTGATTACTGGAAAGCGAAGTGATACGGAAACGGTCATGCTTCGTTTGGAGGGGGGTGGTTGGAAAAGTGCCGATACTAGTAACTCGCTAGCTACCTACCCTACATCACGTTCCGTTTTGGAGAGCAGTGGAGGGGGCAACTCCTTCACTGACTTTAATTTAAGCCAGCCAAAAGTGCGCTCCACAACCCAGGGCTTTAGTAATATAGTAAAACCTTTCTTTTCCAAGGGTCGAAGTCGAATGGCACTAAGAAAAGCTCTAAGGTATGCGGGATAGGCACTACAGATTCTAAAGCTATTAAATTAAATAAACAGTGAAGGTTCAGGGATGGGATAGGCAATTGTCCTGTAGTAGTGCGATCGCTACTGACTCATGGTGGGTAAGCCATCGTTGTGCCAGATGACAAAGACAGTGGAGTTAGATGTACTGATTGTCCAAAAAATTTTTTTAGGTAGGAAAAGCTTACTCGTTCATGAAATACTTTCCTTGATACGAGCAAGCCAACATCATAAATACTACTGTGACACTACGAGTACAAATCCTCAAGGATAAATTTAGTCAGGGTTTAGGGCTACCTTTTAAAGAATTGCTGCCAGAATCTGCAATAAAACTTGCAATATCTGAGCTAAAAATCAAATATAAAAAACGGTTGTTTGACCCATTCGTAACTTTATGGGCATTTTTATCTCAAGTATTAGATACAGACAAAACTTGTAATAATGCTGTGAGTAAAATAATTGCACATTTGGCTGAGTCAGAAGTAGAAGTTCCCTCAACAGATACGAGTGCTTACTGCCAAGCACGGGCAAGATTACCAGAAAAATTGTTAGAAAAAGTTTTCAATTATTCAGCACAAAAACTGGAAGATAAAGTAACCCAAGAACATCTATGGTGTGGTCGAAATATTTTAGTGATAGACGGCTCGACGGTCTCTATGCCTGACACTGTAGAAAACCAAAAAGAATACCCACAACCCAGTAGCCAAAAGCCGGAATGTGGATTCCCAATTGCCAAAATTGGTGTGATATTCAGTTTAGTAACGGGAGCTGCCGTTGCCTTGTGCATAGATGTTCTGAACACTCATGATATTAAATTAGCTAGAAAACTGTACAGTTTTCTCAAACCTAATGATGTGCTTGTAGGAGATAGAGCTTTTTGTGCTTACGCCGATATGTTTACTATCAAAAAGTTTAATTGTGATGTCGTGTTTCGTAAACATCAATCTCGCACAACAACTATGCGAAAAGGTAAAATTATTGGAGATTGCGACAAATTAGTTACTTGGTATAAGCCTAAAGCTTGCCCAAAAGGATTGGATAAAGATGAATTTAATGCTTTACCTCCTTCGATAACTGTGCGAGAGATTTACTATTATATTGTTATTCCTGGTTTTCGGACTCAACAAGTTAGCTTAATTACCACTCTTTTAGATGGATCTTCTTATTCTACTCTGGCAATTGTTGGACTTTACGGACAACGCTGGGATGTTGAACTAAATTTAAGACATCTCAAAACTACCTTGGGTATGGATATTCTGCGATGTAAAACACCTTCGATGATCCGCAAAGAAATTTACGTTTATTTGCTGGCTTACAATCTACTTCGTAGCTTAATGTGGTCGGCTGGAACTACTTATACTACCCCTCCAAATTGCCTATCACTGCAAGGTACTCGCCACCATTTAATTAACTTTATTCCCAAATTATTAGCAGCAACTTCTCAAAAACGCCACCAAATTTATCGCACTTTGCTAAAAGTTATTGCTCACAAGGCTGTTCCTGACCGTCCTGCTAGAAACGAACCACGAGTCCGTAAACGCCGCCCGAAAGCTTATCCCTTAATGACCAAACCCCGGCACGAATTACGAAAGCAGTTGCAAACTGCTTAATACACAAGCGTTTCGGCTTTTCTTAGTGCCATTCGGTCGAAGTCCGATTTCAACAATCCACCGAAATGCATCCATCACTCATCGCATAAATTCTTCTCCTCGGTATCCTCCATACATCCAAATGGTATTTAACCATAAAAAGTGTCTAATCAATTTTGCATAGATATTTACCAAATCAAGTATAATGCAGCATCAGGAAGAAAGTCTCCATTTGTTGGGACAAGAGATTAGCCAAATCATTGCCAATAGCTCAACGACTGCATTGATACTGTTTCAGGTAATTCAACCTATGATTATAAATTGCACTTTTTGAGATGTTACATACTTCCATGAATAAGGGTTTTCTGCCTCTAAACAACGATTTTAAGCGGCTCTGACAACTACACCTGTATTTTTTTACGTTGAAGTGCGAACACTCAGGCAATCAAAACTTCGGCATAAAACAATCACAAAACAATTAAAAGTTATTTTTAAGACAATCATTAAAATAATGCAAGCTTTCTAGTAGGAAAATTGCATGATTTTAGCTTGATTTTTTAGGAGTATATGTGTCATAATCTAAAACAGTTGTACAGGGTAAGCTCATCTAATTTAAGAGACAATAGACTTGACAAGTAAAACAAGTTAAGCATAGGCAACAGGATGAGAAATTTACTTGACATAAGACCAAGATAAGTGAGATGACAACAATGCTGTCGTCGAAAAACTCAAGGAATTAAGCTTTATGTCTGAGGGCTTTGAAACTAAATCTACTAAAGCCAAGGAAAGTTCTCGTCATCAGCGAAAGCCTATAGAAATAGCATCCATTGGAGCTATTCAACAGAGTTTAGTGGAGCATTTCTCTGATATCAAAGACCCAAGAGTAGAGCGAACCAAGAAACATCAACTCGCAGACATTCTGGTAATCGCAATTCTCGCAGTTATAGCCGGAGCGCAAGGATGGGAAGATATTGAGAATTATGGCATTGGTAAACAAACATGGTTAGAAGATTTTTTGGCATTACCACATGGAATTCCGTCAGATGATACTTTTCGGCGCGTATTCGAGTTTATCAACCCAGAAGCATTGAATCGATGCTTTTTGAAATGGGTAAAAACCCTTGTTACTAATATGGGAGGAGAGATTATCCCCATAGATGGTAAGACGATTAGAGGCTCCTATGACCGAAATCAAGGCAAGAAGATGCTTGTCGCATTGGTTCTTTCCACAGTCCGCAAAATTTTGCCCTTTTACGACGCTTTGCTCTCAATGCTCTTAACCGTGAACAGACCTATAAACGTAGTCTTCGTCAAAAAATGAAGCGAACCGCTATGGATAACAATTATATGATTCAGGTTCTCAGTTGTTGTTTCATTAACAATACATTAGATTCTTCTGATTCCTTATGTCAAGCCTGATTGAGATGCTCTTACCCTGAACAGTTGTAGTTCATGATAAACATCTATTGTACTTCGTGTAATGGCTAAAATCTGAATTTCTCTTGCTCGATGTTTTTCATAATAAAAATGCACAAAAATTTAGCTCAAAAAGTTAATTTGTTAGTATCATGATAAGCAGCTAAAACTAGGATAATCTCTCTAGGATTTTCAACTCATTTATTCATTGTTTGTCTGACTTATCATTTTTACATTATTGCATCAGCAACTTTCATCTTTTTCGTCGCTTTCTTGGTAAGAGAAATAAAAGGCAAGGAATTAGAGGAAATGTAGTTTCACTCGCAATCACGTAGTTATGGATTTTGCTTCTTGCGTTGGTTTTATGATGGAGCATTAATATCCAAGTTTTGTAGAAATTCTCAAAAACTGAAAGCTCAGTCATAACAATCCATACAGGCTATTATTAGGTTTTACTGATTATTCTGTTCCAGAAAATTAACTGAAAAGCCTAAACTTTCTTCCCTACCTACTTATAATTTAAGGCAATCATTATGCAGGATGTCTTGAAAATTTTTCATGCAGCTATATTTACCTTAGTTACTGGTGATTATTCTCTTCGCAAAAGATTGTTTTATGCTTATTGCAATAATCTTGCTTATCTTAAATATGATGAAATACCTGAAGAAATAAAATTCGATTTTCGTCAGCTTTCTACAGATTTGATGAGGTGTAAAATTGAAACAAATGAAAAAACAATTGAAGCAACTATCAATAAAATTGATGATAATGAAGTATGGCATATGGCTTTCAAAATACTTAGAATGTATAATACTTTACAGCAAGTAGAGCAAATATATAGCACTTCTGCCTGCTATAAGGTACGCACACAGCCTTAAAAGTTAGGATAGGAAAGGGATATAGGTAAAATTGTGCTTCATAATAGCCGGAAGTGATGTATCGGCTCTTCATTACTTGTTATGCTAATAAGCTAATCGGCATTTAAGCTGCAATATAGCTGACATTACCTTTAGCCCCGCTCGTTTTCTATCTCCGCTACTTCTCGCTGTTGAAAGCGAATAGCTCAAGTACTAATGCACGCACAATAGGATAATTTCAGGCAATACCGTTGCCAAAACAAGAGTATGAAGAGATGGGGCTGCTGTAGTAAAGTTACTGTCTTTTTAAAGTGAAATAGATGCTGTTGTTTCGAGTATTTCTGAGTCGAAACTAGGCTATAAAGCAATGCGACAAACATTTTTGTTTCAGTTTTTGTCTGCTACTGAGGATAGAGCATCGTAAATTCAAAGGAGGAAAATCATGTCTGAAACAGTAAAAACATTACAGATATCGCAAATTGAGGTGTTGGCATCTGGTCTGGATAACCCACGTAAGTTGAGCTTTGGCTCTGATGGAGCACTTTATGTTGCCGAAGCAGGACGAGGGGGAACAGGTATCAGTATTCCGTCTCCATCTCAACCAGGCGCGTCTGTATTCTATGGTGCAACAGGTGCAATTACCCGAATCCAAAATGGTGTTGTAGAACGAGTCATAACCGGACTACCATCGCTGGCATTACCTGATGGAGCAGATGCAGCAGGTGTGAATGACATTGAGTTTGATGCCTATGGAAACGCCTATGCGATCGTGGGTCTTGGCAGCAATCCAGCCAATCGAGATAATATTCTACAAGTTCCTGATTTTAGCCAGTTGATCGCGATCAATAACTTTGATGGTGGTGCTTCTTGGACAAGATTGAGCGATTTTGGTGCTTATGAGCAAAATAACAACCCCGATGGGCAAAACGTAGACACTAACCTCTATGACTTGCTGATTAAAGATAATACAGCTTATGTCGTAGATGCAGGTGCCAATGATTTGCTCAGTCAGCGAGCCTTTAGCAGCGAACCGACTTTAGAAACAGTCTTTCCGACTTATACCACGACTGATCCGCTCACGGGTGAAGTCGTAGCCCGACAGCCTGTCCCCACCTCAATCACCCTTGGTCCTGATAGCGCTCTCTATGTTGGCGAGCTGACTGGGTTTCCTTTTCAGGCAGAAACAGCAAAAGTTTACCGCATTAATGCTGAAGGTCAACCGGAAGTTTATGCAGGTGGTTTTACAAATATCGCTGATCTGGCCTTTGATAAATTTGGCGGTCTCTATGTCCTGGAATATGATGCGGATGGAATCTTGAATGAAAGTGACGCAGGTGCCCTGATTTATGTATCTCCAGATAGTAAAACTCGCACCACGATCTTGGATGATGAGCTAATTAATCCGACAGGTCTAGAAATCGGTTCTGATGGTGATATTTATATTTCTAACAAAGGCTTTCTTGCAGGACAAGGAGAGGTGCTGCGGTTGAGTTTAGAGAAGGATACAACCTTTGGTTGCGCTCCGCTGTATGACATGGTGAAGTACTGCATGATAACGAGCACAGCAGATAGCGCTCGCTCCCTGGAGTTGGGATGACTTGATTAGCTATCCCACACTTTGCTGATGCACCACCCACCACCCACCAAATAAAGTGTGAATACACCGGAAATTTTTGGGTCTTTTATTCAGAAGAATCATGCGTGACTTAAACAATACTTCACTAGATATCAAAATAGAGATTGCCTCGGCTGTCATATCCTCAGCTGAGATTCTGCAAAGATTAAGTTCAGATAGCAATCGCACTATTCGCGCTTTAGTAGCTAGTAATCCCAACACTCCTACTCACGTTCTACTTAGGCTAGGTGTAGAGTTTCCCGACGAAATTACCAGTAATCCTATCTTCAATCTTAAAAAGCAGGAAAATCCCGATAGTGAATTTATTAGGCTTTCATTGGCTCGCAGTTCGACTACACCAATCGAGGAGTTAAAGAAATTAGCTCTTGATAGGGATAAAAATGTCCGCATACACGTTGCTCTTAATCCTAATACACCAGTCAATATTTTAGAGTTAGCCCTTGATAGCAATCAAGATATTCGCTTATCCCTAGCTCTTAATCCTAATACACCAGTTGATATTTTAGAAAAATTAGTCCTTGATGGCGATAAATATGTCCGCAGACACATTGCTCTTAATCCTAATACACCAGTTGATATTTTAGAAAAATTAGCCCTTGATAGCGATAAATCCGTCCCCTCATACCTAGCTCTTAATCCTAATACACCAGTTAATATTTTAGAAAAATTAGCCCTTGATAGCGATAAACTTGTCCGCATAAACGTTGCTAAAAATCATAATACACCGACTTTGTTGCATGAAACAGAAACAAGACACACCAACTCTTAGCAGAGTTAATGATTATTTTTCCACTTTGTAGCTATCAGGTTTGCCTAATTGAATCATGCGATTAAGTGCAGCACATTGCAGGAATAATTCAACAGCTTGATTATCAAAAAAGCCTCGTCTCAGCTTACCCCAAAAAATAATTTTGAGTCGAAATATAGCTGTTTCAGAAAAGGAAAGTCGATGATATCTGCTTTCTTGCTTCCATTGCGGGTGACCAATTTGATGTATCCGACGCAAATTTTCATCTCTAGGATGTGGGGGTAGTTCAAAGTTAATAGGCTGTTGAATCTGGGCATTACTGCGAGGTGGAATTGTGGGTATTCTAGTGGAACTACTCAACAATGCCTACAAATATGCTGCTGCCAACGAAACTATTGCAGTATTGCTATGTGCCACACCGTCAGATCTGCGATTAAGCGTGAGCAATTCTGGTGTAGAAATTTCTAAAGATCAACTTTCTCATATCTTCGATAAATTCTACCGCATTCCTAGTCATAACCCTTGGAAGCATAAAGGAACAGGATTGGGGCTGGCATTGCTTCGTAAGCGAGTGGAACAACTCCAAAGCACCATTATTGTGTCTAGTGACCACAAGTGGCTCACCTTTACACTGCAAATTCCTTGGAGCATAGAGCAGGATTCTTTGGTCTTCTTGCCAAATTGGGATGCTCCCACAACTACAGACCAGGGTTGAGTTCTCTAAAGTCACTGTTTTCTCTACTTAAAACTCAAAAAGATTTTCTGCACCACTAAGCTGTTTCAGTTACAGCACTTTCCAGTAATGTGAAGTACAATAATGCAAAATAGATAAACTATTATTATGAAACCATATTCCGTCGATCTTAGAGAAAAAGTAGTCAATGCTTATCACTCAGGAAATATTTCAGTTAGAAAGTTAGCTGTAAACTTTGGTGTTGGTAAAGCTTTTGTGCAAAAAATGTTGAAACAGTATCAAGAGCAAGGACATGTTAATCCTGGTAAGCAAGGGACAAGAAAAAAACCAGTACTAGCAGAATCGGGGACGCAACTTGTTGCATTGGTAGAAAAATATCCAGATGCAACTCTTTCTGAATATTGTGAATATTGGCTCTTAACTCAGGGGCAATTAGTGAGTAATAGTATGATGTGTAGAGAATTGCAAAAATTAAATCTAACTCGAAAAAAAAACGATTAGGAGTAGTCAAGCTGCTACCGATAGAGTCCAGTTACTCAGATGTGAATACAGAGAAAAAGTTAGAGATATAGAGCCTAAAAATCTGGTATTTTTGGACGAGATGGGCTTGTTACTTGGGTTAATGCGTAATCATGCTCGCAGCGAAAAAGGAAGTAGAGTCTATGATTTAAAACCATTTTATCGAGGCAACAAAGTCACTGTTATCGGTGCCATCAGTATGGATAAAGTATTGGCTGTAATGACACTAGATAATTCAATGGATAGTAATGCTTTTCGTGTATTTATCGAAAAGTTGTTAGTGCCTCAATTATGGACAGGTGCAGTTGTCATCATGGACAACCTCTTTGCCCATAAGCTCAATGAAATTACACCCATAATTGAATCTGTTGGTGCCAGTGTCATCAATCTATCTCCTTATTCCCCAGATTTCAATCCCATTGAACATTGGTGGTCACAGCTTAAAGCTTTTATCAAAACTTTTTCTCCAAAAACTACTCAAATGGTGGATGTATTGATTGCAGTTGCTTTAAACCTTATCAATCCTATGCACCTGCGAAATTGGTTTGCTAACTGCTGCTACTGTACTTCATGATTCAGGAAAGTGCTGTAATTCAACCTATGATTATAAATTGCACTTCCTGAGATGTTAGATACTCCCATAAATAAGAGTTTTCTGCCTCTAAACAACGATTTTGAGCGGCTCTGACAACTACACCTGTATTTTTACGTTGAAGTGCGAACACTCAAGTAATTAAAACTTGGACATAGAATAATCAAAAGTTATTTCCAAGACAATAAATCACTCTTGCTAGCTTTTTATCCTTGAATATATTGACTTGAATAAAGCTTGACATGAGAAAATATATGTGTAAAGTTAAAACAGTTGTGGTTCATGATAAACATCTGCTTTATTTCGTGCAGTAGCTAAATTTTGAATTTCCCTTGCCCGATATTTTGCAGAAATAAAAAATGCATAATAATTTAGCCCAAAAAGGTTAATTTGTTAGTATCATGATAAGCAACTAAAACTAGGATAGTCTTTCTAGGATTTTCAAAGGCTAGAGAGAAAACTCCTGGTTTAAGTGCTAACTTCTGTTTTACCTTGGTAACATTTAACGCACTTCACTAGACTGAAAAATGCTACAATATTTATGAACAAAGAATGGGTTGCTAAAGTACTTATAATCGATTTACCATCAAGTGAAGCAGAGAATCTGGAAAAACACTGCTCAAAGAGTGGCAAAACACAAAGCGATGTAATCCGCGAATTAATTCGGTCTTTACCAGTAAGTTTCAAGAATACTTCACACAAGTAAAAGACCCAAGAACAGAAAGGACGAGATGGCATTTACTTACTGATATTATTACCATTTCCATTCTGGCATTAATCGCCGACGCTCAAGGTTGGGAAGATATTGAGGAGTATGGGATTAATAAAAAAGAATGGTTGCAAACATTTTTAGAACTACCATTTGGAATCCCCAGCCATGATACTTGTTATTTGGATATTTGAGAGAATTAACCCCTGCATAATTTGAGCAATGTTTTCGGCAGTGGGTTCAATCATTGGTTGAGAAATTAGGAGTAGAAGTAGTAGCCATAGATGCTTTTGTGTTCACAGAAATTGATTGCCGAGAAAATTATTGCAGAGTAAAGCGGATTATATTCTGAGCCTGAAAGATAATCATTTCACACTGCATCAACAAGTCAAAAATTGGTTTGGAGCAGCACAATGCATTGGATTTGAAGGTATCAATATCAGCATTAGTCAGCGTATCGAGAAAGGACATAATCGCATTGAAAAGCGTACAGTTTACACTGTACCTGTGTCCCAGATTCCTGGACTTTATCAACTAGATTTATGGGTAGGGCTAAAAACAATAGTGATGGTAGTACGTTCGATTCAGCATTGGAATAAAACAACACAAGAGGTGCAATTTTACATTACTAGTCTCGTCAGTGATGCAAACAAAATTGCTAGTGTAATTCGACAGCACTGGGGAATAGAAAATTCTGTTCATTGGACATTAGATGTTACCTTTCATGAGGATGAGTCCTGAATTCGTTCTCTGCACAGCCCACAAAATTTTGCTTTATACCAATTTAATATGAAGCTACATATAATAGATGGAGGCAAACTTGATAAATTTGAATACTCATGAGCCGTCCTTTTGAGATTGAAATCGCAGAGAGCGAAGAAGAACTAAAAAAACGTCTGCA
>JAESFO010000589.1_pt1 | contig 21737 bp, 21 predicted proteins | sample 9269421 | NCBI WGS metagenome assembly JAESFO01 (sample SAMN14502839, study PRJNA617101) | algae metagenome | isolation source: Nostoc desertorum CM1-VF14 and co-occurring heterotrophs from rocky... | place: USA: Clark Mountains, San Bernardino, California | collected 2000-06-05 | reverse complement strand
CCGGGCCGGGGGCGGGGGGGCCCCCCCCCCGCGCCCCCCGCCACTCCAGCCAGACCTTGGTGTCGTCGGGCGGGTCGAAGTTCAGCTCGGGATGGTCGTGGTCGTCCACCATCGGGACATGGAGTGGCCGTGCGGGTCACGCCGAGCGGGCCGGCTGCGGCTCGGGTCTCGGCCGACCGCTCCCGGCGGAGGCGAGGAACGGGCGCAGCGCCGCGGCCATCTCGGCGCCGTGCGTCAGCGGCGCCATGTGCGCCGCCGACGCGACGTCGGCGACCTCGGCCGCCGCGGCGGAGGCGGCGAGCCGGGCGAGCCAGTCGGCCGAGCAGATCCCGTCGCGAACGCCGCGCAGCAGCAGTACCGGCCCACCGAACCCGCCGACCGCATCGGACAACGGGTGGCGCCGCGTGGCCTCCAGCGCGCGAACGAAGCTGACCATGCCGCTGAAGGTGTAGTCGCGCACCAGCTGCGGCACCTGCCCCGGGCGCTCGGCCACCACGTTGCGCAGCCACCCCCGCACCAACGCAGCCCAGCTCCCGGCACGCGGGTCCGCGGTCGGGCCCACCAACACCAGGGCAGGCACCCGACCCGGGGCGGAACGAGCCACCTCGGCGACGACCTGACAGCTCGCCGAGTGGCCGAGCAGCACGGCGGATCCGATCCCGAGGTCGTCCATCCGCCGCAGCAGCCGCCGCGCCGACGACCGCGGGTCCAGCGGTGCCCGCGGCGAGGCGGGCACCCCGTAGGCGGGCAGCGCCAGCGCCGTCGCCGGGAACGGCAGACCCAGGCACGACAGCGTCGGCTCCCACCCGCGGACCGACAGGCCGAGCCCCGGAACGGCCACGGCCCCGACCTGGCCGAACCGGGCGCCGTCGGGTAGCGGCAGCACCTCCGGCGGACAGATCCGCGCCGGCAGCCTCATCGGTCCCCTCCCCCACTCCGCGGTTCTGCCGGGGACCGACCGTGGCCCACACCGTCTGGTTCCGCAACCGGCGCACGACACCCCGGCTGGCCACCGAGTCGACGATGGCCAGCCCGCGTCCGCCGAATCCACCCAGCCGCGACCGGCCGACCGTCGGTGATTTCTGCGGAAGCCCGTCATCGACCTCCACGCGCACCTGGACAGGTCGGCGATGCACGTGGATGCGGACGGTGTCCACCCCACCCCCGTGATCATGAGCGTTGGCGATGAGTGCGGTGACGACCAGTTCGGCGTCGATACCCAGTCGCCGATCGACACCACGCAGCTGGTCGCGGAGCCAGCCCGGGACAACCGTCACCCGCGACGGGGTGCACCCGTCCAGGGCCGACCGAGGCCGACGCGGCGCTCCACCCCGCCAAGCGCGCGGGCCGCAACTGGGTGGAGCGCGCCTGACCCGGCGTCGGCGGACATCCGCCGGGAACGTCACCTCCGCCCGGTGACGGAGGTGATGGCGACCTCGACGGTCGGGTACCAGGTGAGCGCAGCCAACCTCCGCTGCGCGGCGGGCGACAGACAACGCAGGTCGAAGGTCCCGGCCACGGCGAAGCCGATCCGACGACGGCTACAGGCATGAAGCGCGTGCCCGAGCGCCTCGGGGCCACCTCGGCTGATCGTGTCCGACGCCGACACGTCGATGACGACGACGTCGAGCCGTCGGTGACCGGCCCGGGCCATCTCGATCTCCGCATCGAGGAGGCGCAACAACCGGCCACCGGAGGCCGAGTCGAGATGGCCCCGTGTCCGGATGACCGTCGTGCCGTCATGAGGGTGGGTCACCAACGGTCGCTCCGCGCCCGGTCGGAGCGGTGAGGTACGACCGCCGTGGGTCACAGATCCGAGATTCTCCATGGTCGGCTCCCAGCACAGGTCCGTCGCGCGCGGAGCGCTCCGGGCGGAACGGCGAGCTTGTACTCGACCCGGTGCCGTGCAGCTACCCGAATCGTCGCGGCCCACACCTCACGGCACGAGCCCAGGACCATCCGGGTTCCGCCCGGCCGCAACCCGGTGCGTCTGGATCGCGCCCACCGCGACCTGATCGCCGCAGACCGGCGCACCGCGACCGTCGCCGAGATCGCCACGAGGTGGGTTCCGGTGACCCGTCGCGGTTCGCGGCCTACTACCGCGCCGCACACGCGGTGCCACCGAGCCGCACCCTGCGCGAACGTAGCCGAGGGCCCGGAACCCGATCCTCCATGTCCGTCCCCGTGCGACTTCTCGCCCGCCGCGCCGCCTCGGCAGCGGCCACCACCGGAACAGTGACCACGGATCCCACCGTCGTCACCTCCGACAACAAGGCCGACCAGCGGCCGGCCGAGCCCGGCGGCGACCGCGACGGTATCCCGTTGCCCTGGAGCCAGGAAGGCGCTGGGGCCGCCCCGCTGCACCACCGGTTCCTGCCGCGCCCCGGCACCTCGACCGGCGCCCGGTGACCGGATGCACCGCCGTTCTCGGCGATACTCCCCGCTGTCGCGGGTACAGGACGACGATGTGGACCAGGAGCCGGAAGCCCACGGGGGGCGAGCCCGTCAGCACGCCGCCCGGTCGGTCCGACGCCCGCGCCTGCGGTGCTCGGGCGACACGAGACCGCCTCTCGCGTCGGTACAACGCCGGCCTGCATCGGAGCGCGACCCGGGATCACGACATGGACCGTCCTCCGGCTGTGGTGCGCCGGTCCGGTCCGCCGCGTTCGGGATGTCTGCCGGAACCGACCTCGGCCGCAGGGACCCGGCGGTAGGTGACGATGGAAGACAAGCCGAATCCCGGCCGCAGGACGTACTGGGGCGCGCGATATACCCGCAGCTGGTTCACGATGCTCGTCGGGGCACCCCTGGCGGTCGGCATCTACCTGTCGATCCTGCAGAACACGTCGGCATGGCTGGTGCTCGCGCCGATCACCGTGGTGATCATCGCAGCGCTGTGGCTGGTGCCGGTGGCGGTCGTCTCCGACAGGGGCATCCGGTTCGTGCTGTCGGGCACGGCCCTGCCCTGGTGCCGGGTGGCAGCGGTACTCGACCCACGCCCCGGGGACGAGGTGGTGCGGCTCGAGCTGACCGACGGGCGCGTCGTCAGGGTGCCTGGCGTGCCGCCGAGCGAAGCTCGCTACCTCCGGACGCTGCGCTCCGGTGGGTCCTGAGCGCACGCGCCGCCACCCGCCGTCCGCTCCGCGTCGCGGTACGGACTCGTACCGCCTGCAGCTCCGGAACACGCAGGGCTGCTGACGCGCCCTGCGCACGTGGTCAGGCAGTCGCCGGGCGTGGAGCAGCCCGCCCGGCGCCGTAGGTGAGGCGGCGCAGCAGGGCCTCGGCCGGCCCCCGCCGGCCCGCGCGATCCAGAGCAGCGGCGACGACCACGGTGGCCATCCAGGTGGCGACGGCGACCGCGGCAGCCGCGGCGGCGCCGAGCCCGCCGCCGAGGTCGAGCAACGCCGGCTCGGTGGCGACGAACCACACCGGCGACTGCGCGATGTAGAACGTCATCGACCGGCGACCGCAGGCGACCAACGCGTTCGTGACCGGTCCGCGCCGCCGGCCGAGGCGGTCCGCCACGAGCGCGATCGCGGCCGTGAAGGCCAGCCCCCCGGCGACACCGGTCGCCGCGAACGTCGCCTCGGCCAGCACGCCGGCCACGACCGAGTCCGGGGCCCACACACCCACCGCCTGCAGCGCGACCGGCTGCGCGCCCAGCACCGCCACCGGGAAACCGACCAGCACGACCCGGGTCAGGAGACGCCGGTAGCGGTCGGGTTGCTCGAGCAGCCGCATCCGGCCGGCCCAGACCCCGATCAGTACCGCGGGCGCGACGCTCAACCCGGCGAGGGGCAGCACCACGAGGGCAGACGTGCGCAGCACCGCGCTGTCGAGCAGGGTCGCCCCGACGGCCAGCGGAGCGTCCGCGGCGAACTGTTGCAGGGCAGTAGCAGACGCGACCCCGAACACGAGCGTGACCACGAACACCGTCCACAGCCGACGGCCCGACCAGGTCACCACACCGGCGAACAGCAGGGCGAACACGCCGTAGGAACCGATGATGTCACCGCTGTAGAGCAGGACGACGTGGGCGATGCCGAACACGACCAGCCAGGCACCGCGCCGCCGGATCAGCCGCCGCGCGTTCGCGGGGTCCCCGCCCGGGCCGGTCTGGCGCCGGGTCATCTGTACGAGGCCGTAGCCGAACAGGAGCCCGAACAGGGGCGCGGCCCGCCCGTCGACGACGGAGGTCAGGAGCCACTGCACGGCGACGTCCACCGGGCCTCCACCGGCAGGTCTGGCGAGCAGGTTCCCGCCCGCGTGCAGCATCCGGGAGTGGGCGAGGGCGATGAGCAGCAGCATCACCCCCCGCGCCAGATCCGGCGCCAGGAGGCGCTCCGAATCCGGTGTCGGGGAGACCCCACCGACCGCGGTCCGACGGGTTCGCGACATGGGACGCACGGTATTGATCTCATCCGATTCTGCGCATCGTTCCGGCGGAGGACCACGCCCCTACGAAGGGAGGAACGTCGTTCGCTCTTCGACCCACCTGTCATCGGCACACCGGCCCGGGTCCCGGTGCCGCGGTCCGTTCGAGCGCCGGGACGAAGGTCGGGGTGGTGGCCGGCCATGCCGGGGAGGCACGGGCCCGTTCGGGTCGCCGGTGCGGGCGAAGGCCCAGTAGGCGATCATCTGCACGTCCAGCTGTTGCCGGCCGGTGCCGGTGTGGACGGTTGGCCGGCGAGGGCAAGGGTGCCTACGACGTCGGAGCCGTGGGCCGCGGTCGGGCGGGACACCGTCTCACCGCTCGGGGTGGTGCTGGGGATCGGAGAACAGGTAGGTCGAGACAGGTGCGGTACGGGCGTAGTCACGCTCCAGGCCGCCGTGGTCGACCAGGCCACGGAGTAGGAACACACCGGATCTCAGCCGACCCGCTCGCGGATGTGAACTCGTGTCCAATCCGATGGCGTAGCGGGTGCTGTCGGCCAGCCCGAGCGCAGCGCTGAGAGAGACCCAGTTCGGATCGCGCACGGCCCCTCCATCTCGCGTCCCTCCTGCGGTACCGCGTCAGCGTTCGACTGAGCGCCACGGCGGACGTCCGGGCAGAGAGCCCTCGCCCACGCGAGCCGTCGAGGACAGCCCGACACGGCATGCACCATGCCCGCCGAGGTCCGGTGGGCACCACCTCGAGGGCTGAACCGCACCCCACACCGCGCGGGGCTCCCCCACACCCGTGCCGTCCCCGTCGTGCTTCCGGTACTCCTCAGGACGGTCGACCGGCCGCGGGCGCGACACGTGACCGCCTCGTCGACGTCCTCTACCCCGACAGCACTGGCCCATGCGGCGCTGACCGTCCTCCGTCCCTGGGGCGTCCGCGGCGTGCTGGCCGACTTCACCCTGCCGGCGCCCGGGCTGAACGGACCTACCCGAGCGGTGGCTCCACACCGGTCGTCTGCTCGATGGCCTCCACGAAGCGGCCACGCAGTTCAGATGACGTAGGCCTCGTGTGTCTCGGGCGCGAAGAGCTCAGCGGGGGCGAGCTGGCGGTCGGTCAGGCCCTGCTCGTATGCGTAGCGAAGGAAAACGTCCAGCGTCCGGCGGTTCGCATCGAGGCCGTAGGGCCAGAAGTCCCGGCCCAGCAGCGTTCGGGTCCGCTCGACCTCGTCGTAGAGCCAGGGGACGGCGTAGGGGTTCGCCGCCGTTTCCGCCATGCGCGCCATCGAGAGCGACTTGGCCTGCTCGAACGCACTGAGCAGGGAACCGGCCAGCCAGGGCCGCGCCTCGTAGACGTCCCGCCGCAGGACCACGGTGTGCATGATCGGGAAGATTCCGGTGTCCCGGGCGTACTGCTCCTCGACCGCGCGGGGGTCGGCGAACAGGCGTCGTACCTCGGGCCGGCCCTCGAGCATCGGGCGTGGCGTGCGGGGCGCGTAGAGCGCGTCGATCTCACCGGTGACGAGCATGTCCACCAGCGTCCGGTCCGGAGCGATGGGTGCCACGTCGATCTCCGGCGGCAGGTCCAGGGCCTGCTTCTCGACCCGGCCCGGAGAGTGCATGCCACCGGTCCGGTACCGCACCGACGCCACCGGGACATCGTGCCGGTCGGCCAGGATCCCGCGGATCCACACCACGGCCGTCAGCTGGTACTCGGGTACGCCGACCGTGCAGCCGACCAGGTCCGACGGGTTCTCGATCCCACTGTCGCCGTTCACGTAGATGCCGTGGTGCCGAAACGATCGCGAGGGGAACGCCGGGATCGCGATCAGACCGCCGGCGTCCGGTGCGGCCGCGACTGCGGTCGCATAGGACCCCAGTGACATCTCTGCTGCGTCGAACTCCCGGTGCCGGAGCATCCTGAAGAAGGTCTCCTCGACCGGGAGGCTCAGATAGGTGAGGTCGACGCCGTCGGGCCGGACGGTGCCGTCGGCCAGCGCGCGGGTCCGGTCGTAGTCCCAGCAGGCCAGGGTGAGCGGGACGCGGCTCATCGGGGACCTCCGGGTCCGGGGCGCCCCGCGGCGCGTCGCCCGCTCGTCTCGCAGGTCATGTCTTCCTCGCAGATCATGTGCAGCTCCTTCGGGGGGCGGATCCGGGTCGGGCTCGTCGCCGTCGTTCGTGCGACTGCCGGAGTCGGTGAGCACAGCCGGGAGGGCGGGTCAACGACCGCACCGACGGAGCATCGCGTTGACCAGCGGAATGCCGACGTACACCGCCAGCGGGACGAGCACCATGCTGGTGACCAGGGACTGGGCGAGCACCGGCAACGTCGTCACGACCGGGCCGGCGGTGGCGGTGAACAGCAAAGAGAACGGGAACAAGCCGGCCCAGACCACCACGGCCGTCCGCCACCGGGGCGGCGCACCGGAAGGCTGCGCCCGGCCGACGGTGACCGGGACCGGTGCCCCGTCGGTGAGCAGGTCGGCGGCAGCCAGGCACCGGGCCCGCGAGGCGCTCGCCTCCCAGACGGCGAGCGTGGCCGCGCTGTCGAAGACCAACGCGACCGTGACGGCACCGTCGTCGTGGCGCTCGACCTGCGAGTCCAGGTGGCCGAGGACGCGGGAAGCCTCGGCGCCGAGCTCCGCCGCCCAGGCGTGGAGCTGCTCGTGACGCCCGGGCAGAGGCCGGCGGGTGGCCGACACCGTCACCGGGAGCCGCAGCGTCTCCGACACGGCGGACTCAGCGGGCTGCCGGGGGCAGCAGCCCGGGCGGCAGCCCGTACATCTGGTCCTGGACGACGTCCACGATCGCCGGTCCGTCCTGGGCCAGGGCCTTCTCCAGCGCCGGGCCGAGCTCGTCGTCGGCCGTCACCCGTACGCCGTAACCGCCCAGGGACCGGGCGAATTCGGCCAGGTCGGGATTGCCGTAGAAGACCCCGAGATAGCGCCCGGCATGCGCCGCCCGCTGCCGGTCGCGGGTGTTGCCGTAGGCGCTGTTGTTCATCACGACGTTGACGACCGGGATCGACTCCCGGACACAGGTCTCGAAGTCCTGGGCGACCATCCAGAAGCTGCCGTCCCCGCTGACCGCGACCACGCGCTGGCCGGGGCGGGCCAGCGCCAGCCCCATCGCGGCGGGAAGGCCCCACGCCATCGCCCCGCCCGCAGAGCCGAAGAACGACCCGGGGCGGTGCAGGCGCAGGTAGCGGTGGCTCCACGGGCCGAAGCTGGGCGCGTCCTGCACGAGCAGGACGCCGTCGGTGTCGGCGATCCCTTGCAGGGCGGACACCGCGGCCACACTGCTCACGCCCCCGGCGGGATCGTCGTCGGCCAGCGCGGGCGAGGAGAGGGAGGACGCCCGTTCGTACGACTCCCGCAGAGCACTGCGGCGATCGGCGCGGCGCGCGGCCAGGTCCGGTGCGGTCCCGTCCACAGCCTCGGTCAGCGCCCGGGCGGCGAGCGCGGCGTCGGCCACGATGCCCACCTCCGGCAGGTACACCCGCCCGAGCTCCTCCGGGTCGACGTCGACGTGGACCAGCCGGGTGTCCGACGACACCAGGGTCCACCGCTTGGTCGTGAACTCGGAGAACCGGCAGCCCAGCGCGACCAGTACATCGGCGTCGCGGACCACGTCCTCGGTCACCGAGTGCGCGCCGTAGCCCAGCGCACCGAGGAACGCGGGATGGTCGTGCGGGACGGAGCCCTGCCGCAGCCATGTCGTGAGCAGCGGAGCTCCGAGCCGGTCGGCGAGCTCGAGCACGGCGGCCGGGTCCCCGCCGCCACCACCGCCTACCAGCACCACGGGGCGCTCCGCGTCGCGCAGGAGCGCGGCCGCGTCCCGCACCGCCGCGGGAGCCGGGCCCGGCGGGTGGTTCCGTGAGCGCACGGCCGGGCGGACAGCGTCGTCCACGACGTCCTGCAACACGTCCAGCGGCAGCGACACCACGACAGGTCCCGGGCGGCCACCGACGGCCGTGCGGACGGCACGTTGCAGCAGCTCCGGTACCCGTTCCGCCTGATGGATCTCGACGGCCCACTTGCTCATCGGCCGGAACGTGGCGACGACGTCGAACTCCTCGAACGCGCGGCGCTCCACGACCCCGGCAGACACCTGCCCGACCAGCAGCACCAGCGGCACCGACTCGTCGTAGGCGTTCTGCACGGCGATCGCGGCGTTGGCAGCTCCAGGGCCACGGGAGACGAGACAGACCCCGACCCCCGCACCGGACCGGGACACACCATCGGCCAGGAACCCCGCCACCTGCTCGTGACGGGTCGAGACGAACCGGACGGCCTGCTGGCGGGCCAGACTGTCGATCAGGTCCATGACCGTCGTCCCCGGCACCCCGGCGACCAGGTCGACCCCCTCTGCAGCCAGGCACTCGACGACGAGGTCCGCCCCCGTCCGAGCCGTGGCCCCGTCCTCGATCTCCATGGATCCCCCTGTCGCCGGGCTTCCCGTGTGTATTGACACAGTCGTGAGTTTGGCAGAAAGTCCTTCTGCATCACAGAGGAAGTTTCCTTCCTGCGGCGAACAACCTCGAAGGGCGGGACCGTGCCGTCCCGGTCGCCGCGCGACCCACCGTCGGCGGGAGAGCCGTGTCCATCCACGTCATCGGCGTCGTGGCCCTCGTACTCGTGTTCATCGTGGGCACAGTCCGACCGGTCAACATCGGCGCACTCGCACTGATCGCGACATTCCTCGTCGGCACCCTCGTCGTCGGCGAGAGCCCCGACGAGGCGATCGCGGGATTCCCCCCCGATCTGTTCGTCCTGCTGGTCGGGGTGACCTACCTGTTCGGCCTGGCCGCGGTGAACGGGACCCTGGAGTGGCTGGTCGATCGAGCCATCGGGCTGGTGGGCGACCGCCCCGTCCTGGTCCCGTGGCTGATCTTCATCTTCTCCGCGATCCCGACCACGGCAGGCGCACTCGGCCCGGCAGGCGTCGCCATGCTGGCCCCGCTGTGCATGCGCCTGGGTGAGCGCTACGGGATCGACCGCCGGATGGCGGCGTTGATGGTCATGCACGGCTCGTGCCTCGGGAACTTCTCGCCGCTCAACGGCCTTGCGGTCATCGTCCGCCAGACCGCCGAGAACAACGGACTCCAGGTCTCCGCCGCCGAACTCTTCCTCGGCAACGCGGCGTACAACATCATGCTGGCCGTCGTGATCTACCTCTGCTTCGGCGGTCGCGACCTGCTGCGCCGGCGTCACGAGCAGGCGACGAGCGCCGCCGCGCTCGTCCGCGCGGGCAGTGCCGGGACACATGTGGCCGATGGCGACGCGACGAGCAGAGCGGTCGATGCCGGGCCCGGTGGGGCGGCCTCGGGCACGACCTCCACGAAGCCGTCCCTCGACGTCCCGGATCGCACCCGGCTGCGCCTGGACCAGATGGTGACGCTCGTCGTCATCGTCGCCGTCGCCGTCGGTGCCCTCGTCCTCGACCTGGAGATCGGCTTCCTGGCCCTGATCGCGGCGGCGCTGCTGCACCTGACGTTCCCGTCCCGTTTCCAGCTGGCCGACAAGCGGATCGTGTGGTCGGTGGTGCTGCTCATCTGCGGCATCGTGACCTTCGTCGGGGCACTGCAGCGCTACGGCACGGTCGACGTGATCGGCGGCGGGATCGCCGCGCTGGGTGCGCCGCTGCTCACCGCGTACCTGCTCTGCCTGGTGGGCGCGTTCACGTCCGCGTTCGGCTCCAGCGCCGGCCTGCTGGGAGTCCTCATCCCGCTCGCGGTGCCGTTCCTCGTCCAGGGCGAGGTCGGTGTGACCGGAATGATCATCGCGCTGTCGATCTCCGCGACCGTCGTCGACTCCACCCCCTTCTCCTCGGTCGGAGCACTGACCCTGGCCACCGCGCCGGAGCAGGAGCGGCGGCCGCTGTTCCGCACGATGCTCGGCTGGGGCGCGGCGATGGTGGTGACGGCACCGGTGATCACGTGGCTCCTGTTCGTCCTGCCCACGAGCTGAGCCGACCCGGGGAGACACCTCCTACTGCCGCACGTCGGCGACGACACGCCGCCGGCTCGTTCTTCCGGAAGGACTCACCCATGACCGTGTCCGACACCCCTCGCGCCGTCGTCGACGGCCGTTTCGAGGTTCTCCTGGGCGGTCGGCCGCTGGGCGGTACGGCCCGCTACGAGGTGGAGGACCCGACGACCGGCGGCACCCTGACCGATGCCCCGGACTGCTCGGTCGAGGACGTGGACCGCATCGTGGTGGCCGCCGCCGGGGCACAGCGCGCCTGGGGATCGCTCCCGCCGAGGGCGCGCGCGGCGACGGTGCGCGAGTTCGCGGCTCTGCTGCGGGCACACACCGACGAACTCGCCACCCTCGACGCGGTCGATGCCGGGTTCCCGCTGCCGGTCATGCGGGCCGACGTCGACGCGGCGGCGACCCTGCTCGAGATCATGGCCGACCACGCCCTGGCCCTGGGTGGGGCGACCTACCCGCTGTCGCAGAACCTGCACTACAGCCTGCAGGAGCCCTACGGCGTGGTGGGCCGGATCGTCCCGTTCAATCATCCGCTGTTCTTCGCCGCAGGGAAGGTCGCCGCTCCCCTGGTCGCCGGTAACGCCGTCGTCCTCAAGGCTCCCGACCAGGCGCCGTTGTCCTCGCTCCGAATGGCCGAGCTCGCCGCCGAGGTGTTCGGGCCCGATCTGTGCGCGGTCGTGTCGGGGCGTGGCGCGGTCAGCGGACAGGCGCTGGTCAGACACCCCCTGATCCGCAGGATCGGCTTCATCGGGGCACCCGACACCGGACGGCTCATCCAGCGCGAGGCCGCGGAGTCCGGCGTGAAGTACGTGACCCTGGAACTCGGCGGCAAGAACGCCCTGGTCGTCATGCCCGACGCCGACCTCGACGCGGCGGCGGCAAGCGCCGTCTCCGGGATGAACTTCACCGCCACCGCCGGACAGTCCTGCGGATCGACCAGCCGGCTGCTGCTGCACGAGTCGATCGCGGACGAGGTTCTGGCCTCCGTGGTCGAGCAGGTGCGCGCCGTCCGGGTCGGGCACCCGCTGACCGACGGGACCCAGATGGGCCCCGTGATCGACCGCAGACAGTACGACAAGACGCTCGGTGCGATCCACGCCGCGACCGATGCCGGCGCCGAGGTGGCCGCCGGTGGCGGGCGCCCCGACACCGTCGGTGAGCAGGGCTGGTACGTCGCCCCGACCGTGCTCACCGACATGGCACCGGACAACCCCGCCGCCACGGAGGAGATCTTCGGCCCGGTGCTCTCGGTGCTCACGTTCGCCGACGAGGCCGACGCGGTCGAGATCGCCAACCACACCGACTACGGCCTCACCGCCGGTGTGTGGACGAGCGACGTCACCCGCGCCCACCGGATGGCCGGGCGACTGCAGGCCGGCTACGTCTGGATCAACGGCAGCTCCCGCCACTACTGGGGACTCCCCTTCGGCGGGACGAAGTCCTCCGGCGTCGGGCGTGAGGAGTCCGTCGAGGAACTGCTGTCCTACAGCGAGACCAAGGCCGTGACAGTCGCTCTGCAGGGCTGAACCCGGTTGACGCACCCAGAGCAAGTTGCTCTACTGAACAGAGATGGACTCTTCTAAGCAGAACACGCACCGGGGCGGCCCACGGGCGCCCGAGGGGACGGATCGATGACCGACCAGACCGACGTTCTCGACGCCGTGCGTCGCGGGATGATCCCCGCGCACGTCTACAACGACCGGGAGATCTTCGAACTCGAGAAGGAGCGCGTCTTCTCCCGAGCGTGGGTCTTCGTCGGGCACGAGTCCGAGATCGCCCGGCCCGGCGACTACGTGGTCCGCAGGGTGCTGGAGGACTCGTTCATCGTCACCCGGGACGAGCAGGGCGAGATCCGCGCGCACTTCAACATGTGTCTGCACCGGGGCATGCAGGTCTGCCGCGCCGAGATGGGGAACGCCTCACACTTCCGCTGCCCCTATCACGGCTGGTCCTACCGCAACGACGGCCGGATCGTCGGCCTGCCGTTCCACCAGGACGCCTACGGCGGCGAGGCAGGCTTCAAGCGCAAGGGTCAGCGGCTGCTGCCGGCCCCGAACCTGGCCACCTACAACGGCATGATCTTCCTCAGCATGGACCCGCAGGCTCCTCCGCTGGAGGAGTTCCTCGGCGACTTCCGGTTCTACCTGGACTACTACACCAAGCAGAGCGCCAGCGGCATCGAGCTGCGCGGCCCGCAGCGGTGGCGGGTCAAGGCGAACTGGAAGATCGGCGCGGAGAACTTCGCCGGCGACATGTACCACACCCCGCAGACCCACACCTCGGTCGTGGAGATCGGCCTGTTCCGCGAGCCCAAGGCGGAGAAGCGCAAGGACGGCGCCACCTACTGGGCCGGGGCCGGCGGCGGGACGACCTACAAGCTCCCGCCGGGCACCCTGGACGAGCGGCTGCGCTACGTCGGCTACCCCCAGGAGATGGTCGACCGGATGACACAGCAGTGGTCGCAGGATCAGCGTGATCTCGTCGGCACCGACGGCTTCATGATCAGCGCGGCGTCGATCTACCCGAACCTGTCGTTCGTGCACAACTGGCCCCGGGTGGCCGAGTCGGACGACGTGCTGCCGTTCATCTCGATCCGGCAGTGGCAGCCGATCAGTGAGGACGAGACCGAGGTGCTGTCCTGGTTCGCGGTCGACGCCGAGGCCCCGGAGGAGTTCAAGGCGTTGTCCTACAAGGCCTATCTGATGTGCTTCGGCTCGACCGGCATGTTCGAGCAGGACGACGTGGAGAACTGGGTCTCGCTCACCAACACCGCCGCCGGCTCGATGGCACGGCGGCTCCAGCTCAACAGCCGGATGGGGATCCTCGAGGACGACACCGAGGTCGTCCCCCAGCTGACGCCCGAGCAGTTCCACGGCCCGGGCTCGGCCCACACGGGCTACAGCGAGTACAACCAGCGGGCACTGCTGCATCGCTGGGCCGACGATCTGGCGACCCCACAGGCGGCCGCCGGCACCCTGACCGTCGGTGAGCCCGAGGCGGTGACCCCGGCATGAACAACCCGACCACGACCGCACCGACCGGTCCCGGGACGCATTCGTCGCGGTCCGCCCTCGGCGGGCACGCCTCCCGCGTGCAGCGCACCGGGACCACCATCGGCTTCGGCGACGAGCGCCACCTGACGGCCCACCAGTGGCTGGTCGACGAGGCGTGGCTGCTCGACGCCCAGGCCTACAGCGAGTGGCTCGACCTGCTCACCGACGACATCCACTACCTGATGCCGGTACGGGTCACCACCGCCCTGGGCGCCGGTTACGACACCTCGCCGGGCATGGCCCACTTCGACGAGGACAAGTACTCGCTCTCGCGCCGGGTGGCCCGGTTCCTCACCGAGCACGCCTGGACCGAGGACCCCCCGTCGCGGCTGCGCCACCACCTGAGCAACGTGCGCACGTTCGCCGCCGACGACCCCGATCACCTGGTGGTGGAGTCGGCGACGCTGCTGTTCCGCAACCGGGGCGACGTCCGCGAGGGTTCGTTCGTCTCCGCCGGGCGCGAGGACCTGCTGCGCTCCACACCCGAGGGCTGGAAGCTGGCCCGCCGCACGATCCTGGTCGACGACTCGGTCATGCGGATGCAGAACCTGGCGATCTTCCTGTGACGCTGGGGTGGGAGGGCGAGCAGGCCGACGCGCGGGCCGCGCGCCGGGCCGCGTCCGAGCACGCCGAGCTGCTGGAGAACGCCGCCGGCGAGCCGATCACGGTGGCGAACGAGTTCGCCGAGGTCCGGGTGCGTCTGGTCCGCACCCGCAACGGGGCGCGGCTGCTGGTCGAGTCGCCCAAGTCCGGGCAGTGGGTCACCCTGTGCCCGCTCGAGCTCGAGTCGCTGACCTGGCAGAACACCGCCACGTTCTCCGCGATGATCGGCACCCCGTTCGCCCCGTTGATCCCCGACGAGGACACACCGCCCGCACCGAGCGGGGCCGACTCGTGACCGGGTGGCTGGAGGGCAGGCGCGCCCTGGTCGTCGGGGCCGGGTCGGGCATCGGCCGCGCGGTCGTCGACGTGTTCCGGGCCGAGGGCGCCCGGGTCGCGGTCCTCGAACGGGACGCCGAGAAGTCGGCCGCCCTCGCGGCGGCCCGACCCGAGGTGCCGGTCACCGTCGGCGACGCGACGACCCGCCACGACAACGACCGTGCCGTCGCAGCCGCGGTGGAGGCCTTCGGTGGGCTGGACGTCCTGGTCAACTGCGTCGGGGTGTTCGACTTCTACCGCAGCATCACCGAGCTCGACGCCGACGTCCTGGACACCGCCTTCGACGAGATGTTCCGGACCAACGTCCTGAGCCACCTGCACTCGGTGAAGGCGGCGCTGGGTCACCTGCAGGAGTCCGGACGCGGGGTCGTGCTGCTCACCGAGTCGACCTCGTCCTACTCCCCCGGCCGCGGCGGGGTCCTCTACATGTCCTCCAAGTTCGCCGTCCGCGGACTGGTCACCGCCCTCGCCCACGACCTGGCGCCCGAGGTACGGGTCAACGGCGTCGCGCCCGGCGGCACGGTGGGCACCGACCTGCGCGGACTGCCGAGCCTGGGCACCGCCGACCGCAGCCTCGGTGACACCCCCGGCCGGGAGCAGGAGCTGGCCGCCCGGGTGCCGCTGCAGGTGGCGCTGTCCGGCGAGGACCACGCCTGGAGCTATGTCTTCCTCGCCTCCGAACGCGCGCGCGGCATCACCGGCGGCGTCGTGCACCCCGACGGCGGAACCGGCGTCTCCGCGCCGCGAAAGCGTTCGTGACGAACCCGACCCACCCCACAGAGAGGACCACCATGGCCCGGCTACTGGCCGACGTCGAAGCATGCCAGGGATACGGCAACTGCATCACCGGCGCCCCGGACGTCTACGACATCGACGACGACGGCAAGGTCGTGCTGCTCCGGACGGAGATCGCCGACGAGGACCGCCCGCGGGTGCAGGAAGCGGCCCGCAGCTGCCCGGTCGACGCGCTGGGCATCGAGGACTGATGGACCGGACCACCGGCACCGTCGTCGTGGTCGGCAGCTCCGTCGGCGGTGTACGCACCGCGCAGGCGCTGCGCACCGAAGGATTCACCGGCCGGATCGTGCTGGTGGGGCAGGAGGCCGACCTCCCCTACGACAAGCCGCCGCTGTCCAAGCAGCTGTTGGCCGGTGTGTGGGACACCGACCGGATCACGCTGCTCGGCACCGCGGCCGCCGAGGCGGCCGGCATCGAGCTGCGGTTGGGCATCGGCGCGGCGCGGATCGACGTCGCCGGCCGGCGTATCGAGCTCGCCGACGGCACGGCACTGGGCTACGACGCCGTCGTCCTCGCCACCGGAGCCGACGCCCGGCCCTCCCCCTGGATCGCCGAGTCCGGGGTGCACGTGCTCCGCTCGCTCGCCGACGCCACCACGCTGCGCCGTGACCTCGACGCGCAGGGCCCCGTGGTCATCGTCGGCGGCGGTTTCATCGGGGCCGAGGTGGCCGCGACCGCCCGCTCACTGGGCCGGGAGGTGACCGTCGTCGACCCGCTGCCGGCTCCGATCGGCCGGGTGGTCGGCGACGCCGTGGCCGAGCACGTCACCACGCTGCACCACCGGCACGACGTCGCCACCCGCTTCGGGGTGGGCGTGGAGGACGTGCACGGGCGGGCCGGAGACCTACGGGTACGGCTCACCGACGGCACCGAGCTCGGCGCGGGCACGGTGGTGGTCGGGATCGGCGCGATCCCGAACGATGCCTGGCTGCAGGACTCCGGCCTGCTGGTCGACGACGGCGTCGTCTGCGACGAGCACGGCCGCGCACCGGGATCCCCCGACGTGTACGCGGTGGGCGACGTGGCCCGCTGGTACCACCCCGGCCTCGAGGAGCACCGGCGCGTCGAGCACTGGACCAACGCCGTCGAGCAGGCCGCCGTCGTCGCGCACAACCTTGTGCACCCCGACGACCTCCGCGCACACCGCCCGGTCGAGTACGTGTGGAGCGACCAGTACGACTGGCGGATCCAGATCGTCGGACGGCCGGGTGCCGCGACCCGGCACGAGCTGCTCGGCGACCTCGACGGCGCGCAGGCGCGCGGCGCCGCGGTCTACACCGACGACAGCGGCCTGCTGTGCGGCGCGGTCACGGTGAACTGGCCGAAGGCGCTGGTCGTCTGCCGCAGGCTGATGGGCACTGCCGCGACGTTCGACGACGCCGTGGCCCAGCTCGCCGGGCTCCCGGCCCGCCGCGCGGCGAGCACGTCGTGACCGACCCGAGCACGGAGCTGGCCCCGCTCCGCCGGCAGGTCGCCGACGCCTGCCGGGTCCTGGCCGCTCGCGACCTGGCCCCCGGCTATCTCGGACACATCAGCCTGCGGATCGACGAACGCCGGCTGCTGGTGCGCTGCCGGGGACCGCAGGAGCGCGGGCTCGCCTGGACCACGGCGCAGGACGTGCACCTGGTCACGCTCGACGGCGAGCCGGGCACCCCGGACGAGCTGCAGGGGTGGGACCCTCCGAACGAGCTGCCGCTGCACGCCGAGGTGCTCCGGACCCGGCCCGAGGTCACAGCCGTCGTACACGCACACCCGGAGACGGTGGTCGCAGCCGACCTCGCCGGGCTGGGTATCCGCCCGATCATCGGCGCGTTCGACATGCCCGGCACGAAGCTGGCCCACGCGGGTGTACCGGTGTATCCCCGCGCGGTACTGATCCGCAACCGCACACTGGCCGCGGAGATGCTGGCCGCCATGGGCAGCTGCCCGGTGGTGCTGCTGCGGGGGCACGGTCTGACCAGCGCCGGCGCCGGCGCCGGCGTGCCGGAGGCGGTACTGAACGCGGTGTCGGTGGAACGGATCGCGCGGCTGTCCCTGACCGTCGTCTCGGCCGGCGGGCGGCTGCGGGACCTGCCCGAGGCCGACATGGCCGAGCTGCCCGATCTCGGCGGCTCGTTCAACCATGACACGGCCTGGCGGCACGAGCTCGCACGGTTGGCCTGACATGAGCGAGCACCGGAGTTCGGACCCGGCCACCACCCATGCCGAGTGCGACTCTCTGCACAGCAGACATCGCGTAGGGTCGTGCCATGGACGGAGTCGAGGGCTTTCCGCCCTCACCGGAGTACGGCGAGTCGCCGCGGTATCCGATCGAGTCGGTCGACAACGCGTTGCGGATCCTGCTGCTGCTCGGCGAGCGACCGCGGCTGCGGCTCACCGACGTCAGCCAGTATCTCGACGTCGCCTCCTCGACCGCGCACCGATTGCTGATGATGCTGCAGTACCGCGGGTTCGTTCGGCAGGAGCCCAGCACCCGCGGCTACATCCCGGGGCCGACGCTGGACGGGCTCGCCTTCGGCGTCCTCCGTCGGCTCGATGTGCGCACCCGCGCGAGGCCGGTGCTGGAGAGGCTCAACGCCGACCTGAACGAGACGGTGCACCTGGGCCGGCTCGAGGGCAGCGACGTGCATTTCATCGATTCGATCGAGAGCGGCCGGGCGCTGCGCGTCGGGGGCCGGCTGGGCCGGACGATGCCGGCGCACTGCACGTCCAACGGCAAAGCGATGCTGGCCACCCTCACCGAGGCGGACCTGTTCCGGATCTACCCCGACGAGGAGCTGACCCGCCTGACCCCCAACTCCGTGGGGACCCGCACCGATCTGGTGCGCGAGCTCGCCGAGGTTCGCAGCCAAGGTTTCGCGACCAGCCAGGAGGAGAGCGAGGAGGGCGTGAGCTCCCTCGCCGTCGCGCTGTCCTCCGGCCCGACGCCGCTGGCCGTGACGGCCTCCGCCCCGGTCAGCCGGATGACGGCCGGTACCCGCGAAACCGTCCTCGCGCAGCTGCTCGCCGCAGCCGAGGAGATCGACAAGCTCCTGCTCTGACGCTCCACATCGTGGGGCGAAAGACGTCCACACGATCGGAGACCGCACCCGCATGACCATCGAGTCCGTAACCCCGACGACGACCGACCTCCGCCAGCTGGTGGCCACGTCGTGCCGGGTGCTCGCCGCCACCGGCCACCACGACCTGATCTGGGGGCACGCCTCGGTCCGCGACCCGCACGGCCGCGGCGTCTGGCTCAAGACCGCGGAGTGGGGGCTCGACGAGGTCACCCCGGAGCGGGTGCACCTGGTCGACCCGTCCGGAACGGTGCTCGAGGGCGACGGCGCACGGCACAGTGAGTACCCGATCCACACCGAGATCATGGCGGCCCGCCCGGACGTCGGCGCGGTCGTGCACACGCACCCACCACATGCCGTCGCCCTGGCCGCCAGCGGGCAGGACCTGCGCCCGGTCAGCCACGCGGCCAACTACTTCGTTCCACCGGCGGTCCCGCGCTTCACCGATACCGCGGACCTCGTCCTCACCCCGGACCTGGGCCGATCGGTCGCGCTCACACTCGGCGACGCCCGGGCGGTGTTCCTGGTCAACCACGGCATCGTGGCCGTCGGTGCAACGCTGCCGGCGGCCACCGTCGCCGCGGTGCTGCTCGAGCAGGCGTGCGAGCAGCAGCTGCGCACGCACGCCGCCGGTGGATGGCCGACCTGGTCGCCGCCCGAGGAGTCGCTGGCCAAGCGGGACCACATCTACAACGACCGCGCCGTGCAGGCAGCCTGGGACTACCTCGTGCGCCGGTGGGGAGGCTGAGCCATGCAGTTCCATCTCGACGGCTACCGGACAGGCGATCCCCTCGTCGAGGACGCGCACCCGTGGGTACGGGAGCGGCCGTCCGGCCTGCCGGACGAGACCGACGTGTTGATCGTCGGCTGCGGTCCCGCCGGTCTCGTCCTGGCGGCGCAGCTGGCCAACTTCCCCGACATCCGGACGGTGGTGGTCGACCGCAAGGACGGCCCCCTCGAGGTCGGACAGGCCGACGGGGTCGCCTGCCGCACCGTCGAGATGTTCGAGGCGTTCGGCCTGGCCAACCGCTTGATCGACGAGGCGTACCGGGTCAACGAGGTCAGCTTCTGGCGTCCGGACCCGGAGGACCGGTCCCGGATCGTGCGCGCCGGTCGTGTCGACGACGTCGAGGAGGGCCTCTCCGAGATGCCGCACGTGATCGTCAACCAGGCCCGGATGCTCGCCCACCTGCGCGAGCACATGGAGCGGTCGGCGAGCCGGACGACACCGTTCTACGGCCTGCAGGCCGACGACATCGATATCGACACCAGCGGCTCGTCCGACCACCCGGTCACCGTCGAGCTCGTGCACCTCGAGGGCTTGCAGCCGACCGGCGAGTCCTCGACGATCCGGGCCAGGTATGTGGTCGGCTGCGACGGATCGCGCAGCGGTACCCGCCAGGCGATCGGCCGCAGCCTGGTCGGCGATCCGATGAACCAGTCCTGGGGCGTCCTCGACGTCCTGGCGGTGACCGATTTCCCCGATATCCGCCTCAAGTGCGCCGTCCACTCCGCCAACGACGGCAACATCCTGATCATCCCGCGGGAGGGCGGCTACCTGGTCCGGCTCTACATCGAGCTCGACAACGTCCGCGACCGGGACATGCTCCGGAACCAGGACGCCACCCCGGAGAAGCTCACCGCCGTGGCGAACCGGATCCTGCACCCGTACACCCTCGAGGTGCACGACGTCGGGTGGTGGGCGGTCTACGCGATCGGCCAGCGCCTGTGCGACAAGTTCGACGACGTCCCCGCCGGTGAGACCGACACCCGCCTGCCGCGGGTGTTCATCGCCGGCGACGCCTGCCACACCCACAGCGCCAAGGCCGGGCAGGGCATGAACGTGTCGATGGCCGACACCTGGAACCTCGGCTGGAAGCTGGGCTCGGTGCTCCGCGGAACGGCCCGACCCGAGCTCCTGCACACCTACAGCCAGGAGCGCCAGGAGGTCGCCCAGGAGCTCATCGACTTCGACCGGGAGTTCGCCGCTATGTTCAGCGCCCGCCCGTCGGAGTCCGACGCTGCCGACGGGGACGGCGTCGACCCCGCCACGTTCCAGCAGTACTTCCGCGACCAGGGACGCTTCACCGCGGGCGTCGCCGTCCGCTACCCACCGTCGATGATCACCGCGGCCGGGTCGTCCCAGCACCTCGCCCCCGGGTTCCCGGTGGGGATGCGGTTCCACTCCGCCCCCGTCGTCCGGCTGGCCGACGCCGCACCGATGCACCTCGGACACGTCGCCCGGGCCGACGGCGCCTGGCGTCTCTACCTCTTCGCCGACCGGGCGGATCCCGCCGCCACCCGTTCCGCGCTCCGGCAGCTGTGCGAGGTCCTCGGCTCGGACCGGTCGGCACTGACGCGGTTCACCCCCGCGGGCACCGAGCCGGACTCCGTGATCGATGTCCGGGCCGTGTTCCAGCAGCACCACCGCGACCTGGCCCTTGACCGGATGCCTGCGGTCCTGTTGCCCCGCAAGGGCAGGTTCGGCCTGGTCGACTACGAGAAGATGTTCTGCCCGGACCCCGCCGAGGACGACGTCTTCGACATCCGGGGCGTGGACCGCGAGACCGGATGCATGGTTCTCGTCCGCCCGGACCACTACGTCGCGCACGTACTCCCCCTGCACGGACACGAGGAACTGACCGATTTCCTGTCCGGAGTCCTGCTACCGGCGCGATGAGCTCCGATCACCCCTCACCCGGCGGGTTCCTGGGTGAGGGCGGCGGGACGTACTCGACCCGACCTCGTCTGTCGACTACATTCTATAGAGTGTGACACCAGCTCTCGAGGATCCGCTCGTCGTCGACGGCTCGGCCGGACTGACGACGTTGCGCCTGCAGCGGCCGCACCGCCGCAACGCGCTCGACCACACCCTGCTCGAACGCCTGCTCTCCGAGCTCGGCGCGGCGGCCCGGCGCGGTGACGCCGCACTCGTCCTGACGGGCGGGGACTCCTACTTCTCCTCCGGTGGCGACGTCGGCTCGATGCCCTCCGCCGCCGACGGGCTCTTCGGTCCCGCCTCCCGGCTCGCCCTGGTCCACGAGGTCGTCGAGACGATCGTGCGGACCGACGTCGTGGTGGTCGCCGCCGTCGAGGGCTACGCCGTCGGTGCGGCCTGGGGCCTGGTGCTGTCCTGCGATCTCGTCGTCGCCGCCGACGACGCGTTCTTCGCCGCCCCGTTCGCCGCGCGCGGCCTCACCGCCGACGCCGGTACCGCCTACCACCTCCCCCGCCGCCTCGGCCCGCAGCGCGCAGCCCGCCACCTGCTGCTCGGCGAGCGGCTCGGTGCCCAGGACGCGGCCGACGCCGGCCTGGTGAGCGAGGTGGTCCCCGCGGGGACTGCGACGGCGCGGGCCGGCGAGATCGCCGCGCGGCTGGCCGTCGGGCCCCGCGGGTCCAACGCCCTGACCAAGCGTCTCGCGGCCCGCACCCACGCGGGTCTGGCCGACTTCCCCGCCTCGGAGCGGGTGGCCGTGTCGCTGGCCGGCCAGGGCCCGGACGCCGCCGAGGGCCGG
>JAESFO010000587.1_pt1 | contig 21985 bp, 20 predicted proteins | sample 9269421 | NCBI WGS metagenome assembly JAESFO01 (sample SAMN14502839, study PRJNA617101) | algae metagenome | isolation source: Nostoc desertorum CM1-VF14 and co-occurring heterotrophs from rocky... | place: USA: Clark Mountains, San Bernardino, California | collected 2000-06-05 | reverse complement strand
GTGTGCGTCCGATGAGGAGCACTCCGTCACGATCGCCGGTAGAAGACCGGCGACGGACGGAGAGATCCAGGCCATACTCCTCGTATGCGCGATGAGCGGTGGCGGGTCGAGGTCGGTACGGAGAACGCGACGTGGCTGGCGACGCAGTGCCGCACCGCGATGCTGGCCCGGGAGTACCGGCCGGTCGACGTGGGCGACGGCGTCGTGGAGTTCGACCGGCTCGCCCTCGGCGCGATCCGCGAGCTCGGCGAGGAGGAGGACGGCTACATCTCCGACGACGCCGAGGGCGTGCGCATCTGGATCGGCGACGACGCCTACGAGCTCGAACGCCTCGACTGAGCCCGGGGACGATCCCGGGACGACGAAGGGCCCGGCCGCGAACGGCCGGGCCCTGTCGTCACGCCGGGTGGATCAGGCGATCTGCCGGTCGGTGGGGTCGATCGGGCGTGGCAGCACGGTGCGCCCGGTCAGGTACTCGTCCACCCCGGCGGCCGCGGACCGGCCCTCGGAGATGGCCCACACGATCAGGGACTGGCCGCGGCCCATGTCACCGGCGACGAACACGCCGTCGGCGGAGGACATGTAGCGGTCGTCGCGGGCGACGTTGCCGCGCTCGTCCAGGTCGACCTCGAGGTCGTTCAGCAGGGCGCCCTTCTCCGGGCCGACGAAGCCCATCGCGAGCAGCACCAGCTGCGCGGGGAGCTCCTGCTCGGTGCCCTCGACGGGCTCGAAGCCGTTGTCCCCGCGCTTGACCTCGACGATCCGGATGCCGGCGAGCTTGCCGTCGGCGTCCTTCACGAACTCGGTGGTGTTGACCGAGAACAGCCGGTCGCCGCCCTCCTCGTGCGCAGAGGACACCCGGTAGACCGTCGGGTAGGTCGGCCACGGCATGTTGTCGGTGCGCTGCTCGGGCGGGGTCGGCATGATCTCCAGCTGGGTCACCGAGCGCGCACCCTGGCGGTGCGAGGTGCCCAGGCAGTCGGCGCCGGTGTCACCGCCGCCGATGATCACGACGTCCTTGCCCTCGGCCGAGATCGGCGGCGCGTCCAGGTCGCCCTGCTGCACGTGGTTGGCCCACGGCAGGAACTCCATCGCCTGGTAGACGCCCTCGGCGTCGCGGCCCTCGGCGGGCAGGTCTCGCCACGCCGTCGCACCGCCCGCGAGGACGACCGCGTCGAAGTCGGCCCGCAGCTGCTCGACGGTGACGTCGGTGCCGACGTCGACCGAGGCCCGGAAATGGGTGCCCTCGGCGACCATCTGCTCCAGGCGCCGGTCCAGGCGCGCCTTCTCCATCTTGAACTCGGGGATGCCGTAGCGCAGCAGTCCGCCGATGCGGTCGGCCCGCTCGAACACGACGACGTCGTGCCCGACCCGGGTCAGCTGCTGGGCGGCGGCCAGCCCGGCCGGCCCCGACCCGATGACGGCGACCTTCTTGCCGGTCTTCACCTCGGGCACCTGCGGGGTGACCCAGCCCTCGTCCCACGCCTTGTCGATGATCTCGATCTCGACCTGCTTGATCGTGACCGCGTCGTCGTTGATGGCCAGCACGCACGCCGCCTCGCACGGGGCGGGGCACAGCGTCCCGGTGAACTCCGGGAAGTTGTTCGTGGCGTGCAGGCGCTCGATCGCCTCGCGCCAGTCGTGGCGGTAGACCAGGTCGTTCCACTCGGGAATGAGATTCCCGAGCGGACAGCCCTGGTGGCAGAACGGGATGCCGCAGTTCATGCAGCGCCCGGCCTGGGACTCCAGGGTCTTCGTCGGGAAGTCCTCGTAGACCTCGCGCCAGTCCATCAGCCGCAGGTCCACCGGCCGCCGGGTGGGCGTCTGCCGGGGAGTGGTCATGAAGCCCTTGGGGTCACCCATGAGCAGCCTCCATGATCGCCTGGTTGACATCGCGGCCCTCGCGCTCGGCGTTCTCCGTCGCGAGCAGCACGCGCTTGTAGTCCTTGGGCATGACCTTGCCGAACCGCTCGACCGCGTTGTCCCAGTCGGTGAGCAGCGCGTGCGCCACCGCCGAGCCGGTCTCGGCGTGGTGCCGCTCGACGAGGTCGTGCACGATCGACCGGTCCTCGTCCGAGAGCGGGTCGAGGTCGACCATCTCCGGGTTGACCCGGTTCTTGTCGATGTCGAGCAGGTAGGCCACGCCCCCCGACATCCCGGCCGCGAAGTTGCGCCCGGTCCGCCCGAGGACGACGACCCGGCCACCGGTCATGTACTCGCAACCGTGGTCACCGACGCCCTCGACGACGGCCACCGCGCCCGAGTTCCGGACGCAGAACCGCTCGCCGACGACACCGCGGATGAACATCTCGCCCGAGGTCGCGCCGTAGCCGATCACGTTGCCGGCGATGACGTTCTCCTCGGCGGCGAACGGCGACGACGGGTCCGGCCGCAGGGTCAACCGGCCACCGGACAGGCCCTTGCCGAAGTAGTCGTTGGTGTCGCCGACCAGCCGCAGCGTGATGCCCTTGGGCACGAACGCACCGAAGCTCTGCCCGGCCGCGCCGGTGAACGTGATGTCGATCGTGTCGTCGGGCAGGCCCTTGCCACCGTGCGCCCGGGTCAGCTCGGACCCGAGCATGGTGCCGACCGTGCGGTTGACGTTGCGCACCGGCAGGTCCAGGCGGACCCGGTCGCCGTTGCGCAGCGCGCCCTCGGCCAGCTGGATCATGGTGTTGTCCAGCGCCTTGTCCAGGCCGTGGTCCTGCTCGCGGGTCCGCTTGCGCGGCGCGTCGTCCGGCACGTCGGCGATCCGGAAGATCGGCGAGAGGTCCAGGTGCTTGGACTTCCAGTGCTGGGCGGCGGAGTCGACGTCGAGCACGTCGGCCCGGCCGATCGCCTCGTCGAGCGAGCGGAAGCCCAGCTCGGCGAGGATCTCGCGGACCTCCTGCGCCACGAACTTCATGAAGTTCACGACGTACTCGGCCTTGCCGTTGAACTTCTTGCGCAGCTCCGGGTTCTGCGTCGCGACGCCGACCGGACAGGTGTCCAGGTGGCAGACGCGCATCATGATGCAGCCCGAGACCACCAGCGGGGCGGTGGCGAAGCCGTACTCCTCGGCGCCGAGCAGCGCCGCGATGACGACGTCGCGCCCGGTCTTGAGCTGGCCGTCGGCCTGGACCGTGATCCGGTCACGCAGCCCGTTGGCCATCAGAGTCTGCTGGGTCTCGGCCAGGCCGAGCTCCCAGGGACCGCCCGCGTGCTTGATCGAGGACAGCGGCGAGGCACCGGTGCCGCCGTCGTGGCCCGAGATGAGCACGACGTCGGAATGCGCCTTGGACACGCCGGCGGCCACGGTCCCGACGCCGACCTGGGACACCAGCTTCACGTGGATGCGGGCCCGCGGGTTGGCGTTCTTCAGGTCGTGGATGAGCTGCTTGATGTCCTCGATCGAGTAGATGTCGTGGTGCGGCGGCGGCGAGATGAGGCCGACGCCCGGCGTCGAGTACCGGGTGGTCGCGATCCACGGGTAGACCTTGCCGCCGGGCAGCTGGCCGCCCTCACCGGGCTTGGCGCCCTGGGCGATCTTGATCTGGATGTCGTCGGCGTTGACCAGGTACTCGCTGGTGACGCCGAACCGGCCGGACGCCGCCTGCTTGACCGCGCTGCGGCGCGAGTCGCCGTTCGGGTCCGCGGTGAAGCGGTCCGGGTCCTCGCCGCCCTCACCGGTGTTGGACCGGCCGCCGATGCGGTTCATCGCGATCGCCAGGGTCTCGTGCATCTCCTGGGAGATGGAGCCGTAGGAGATCGCACCGGTCGCGAACCGGGTCATGATCGACTCGATCGACTCGACCTCGTCGACGGACACGGGCTCGCGCAGGCCGTCCTTGAACGTGAACAGGCCGCGCAACGTCATCAGCTTCCGCGCCTGGTCGTCGACGGCCTTCGTGTACTCCTTGAAGACCTCGTAGCGCCCGGCCCGCGTGGAGTGCTGCAGCTTGAAGACGGTCTGCGGGTTGAACAGGTGCAGTTCGCCCTCGCGACGCCACTGGTACTCGCCGCCGACCGGCAGCGCCCGGTGCGAGGCACGGACGTCGTCGGCGGGGTAGGCGCGGCGGTGGTGGGAGAGGACCTCCTCGGCCAGGACGTCGAAGCCGACGCCGCCGATCCGCGACGCGGTGCCGCGGAACGCCGAGTCGATGACCTCGGAGCCCAGGCCGACGGCCTCGAAGATCTGCGCGCCGGTGTAGGACGCGACCGTCGAGACACCCATCTTCGACATGGTCTTGCGGACGCCCTTACCGAGCGCCTTGACCAGGTTCTTCGCCGCGGTCCGGCCGTCGACACCCGGGACGTCGCCGCGCTCGGCGAGGTCCTCGACCGTGGCCATCGCCAGGTACGGGTTCACCGCGGAGGCGCCGTAGCCGAGCAGCAGCGCGATGTGGTGCACCTCGCGGGCGTCCGCGGACTCCACGACCAGCCCGACGCGGGTGCGCGAGCGTTCCCGGACGAGGTGGTGGTGCACGGTGCCGGTGAGCAGCAGCGACGGGATCGGCGCGTGCTCGGCGTCCACCCCGCGCTGGGACAGCACGATCAGGCGGGCCCCGTTCTCGATCGCGCGGGACACCTCCTGCTTGATCTCGGCCAGCCGCGACAGCATGCCCCTGCCGCCGTCGCGGGCGGTGAACGTGCCGCGGACGACGTGCGAGGCGAAGCCGGGGAACTCCCCGTCGTCGTTGATGTGGACGATCTTCGCCAGGTCGTCGTTGGTCAGCACCGGGAACGGCACGACGATCGTGCGGCAGTGCGCCGGCGTCGCGTCGAGGAGGTTCTGCTCCGGGCCGAGCTGGCTGAACAGCGAGGTGACGAGCTCCTCGCGGATCGCGTCCAACGGCGGGTTGGTGACCTGGGCGAAGAGCTGGATGAAGTAGTCGTACAGCTGACGCGGGCGCTCGGCGATGGCCGCGATCGGCGCGTCGTTGCCCATCGAGCCGATCGGCTCGGCCCCGGTGACCGCCATCGGGCGGAGCAGGACGTTGAGCTCTTCCTCGGTGTAGCCGAGGGCCTGCTGGCGCAGGTTGAGCGTCTCGTGGGTCGGGGTCTCGCGGGTACGCGCGGGCAGTTCGTCGAGCCGGATCAGACCGGCGTGCAGCCAGTCGGTGTACGGCTGCTCGGCGGCCAGCGCGCCCTTGACCTCGTCGTCGTCGACGATCTTGCCGCGCTCGGTGTCGATGAGGAACATGCGGCCCGGCTCGAGGCGGCCCTTGCGGACGACCTTGTCGGGCGCGACGTCCAGCACGCCGACCTCGGAGGCGAGCACGACCAGGCCGTCCTCGGTGACCCAGTAGCGGGCCGGGCGCAGTCCGTTGCGGTCGAGGACCGCACCGATCTGGGTGCCGTCGGTGAACGCGACCAGGGCCGGTCCGTCCCACGGCTCCATCAGCGTGGAGTGGTACTCGTAGAACGCCCGCCGGGCGGGGTCCATCTCGGTGTTGTGCTCCCAGGCCTCCGGGATCATCATCAGCACCGCGTGCGGCAGGCTGCGCCCGGACAGGTGCAACAGCTCCAGGACCTCGTCGAAGGTGGCCGAGTCCGACGCGTCCGGGGTGACGATCGGGGTCAGCCGCGACAGGTCGCCGGGCAGGTTCGCGGACTCCAGCAGCGACTCGCGGGCCGCCATCCAGTTCCGGTTGCCGCGCAGGGTGTTGATCTCACCGTTGTGCGCCACGTAGCGGAACGGGTGCGCCAGCGGCCACGCCGGGAACGTGTTCGTGGAGAACCTCGAGTGCACGATCGCCAGCGCGGAGGTCACGCGCTCGTCGTTCAGGTCCGGGTAGAACGCGGCGACCTGCGGCTCGGCGAGCATGCCCTTGTAGATGACGGTGCGCGGCGACAGCGACGGGAAGTAGGTCTCGGTGTCGTGCTCGACCCGCTTCCGGAAGCAGAACGCGCGGCGCTCCAGCTCGATGCCGGCGGGCGCGTTCTCCGGGGCGTCCCCGGTCAGCTCCACGCCGCCGACGAACAGCTGGCGGAAGCCGGGCATCGCGTCCCGGGCGATGGAGCCCAGGTCCGCGGCGTCGGGGTCGGTCGGGATCTCGCGCCACCCGAGGACCGTGAGGTCCTCCTCGGCGGCGAGCGCGTCGATCCGCTCGATCGCCGCGGCGGCCTCGTCCTCGTCACGCGGCAGCATCGCGATGCCGGTGGCGTAGGCGCCCTCCGCGGGCAGGTCGAAGTCGGTGACCTCGCGGTAGAACGCGTCCGGGACCTGGATCAGGATCCCGGCACCGTCACCGGTGTTGTACTCGGCGCCACGCGCACCGCGGTGTTCCAGGCGCAGCAGGGCCTCGATGGCCTTCTGCACGATGGCGTGGCTGCGCTTGCCGGTGACGTCGGCCAACATGGCCACACCGCAGGCGTCGTGCTCGTGATCGGCGGCGTACAGCCCACCGGGCGAGGGGCGACGCGTCTGGTCACTGATCGCGGCCAACTGCTCCTCCTGTCGTCTCGGTGCACCTGGAGTCACCCGCATCGGACGACCCGGACCGGGCAGCTCGCTGCGGTCCGAAGAAGGTTCTCAGAATACAGCGCGCAGCCCGAGTGGGACGTGCGACGAGGGCCGTTCAGGTGCACCGTGCCGCCGGGTGGGTGACCGGCGGACGGAATCCTCTTCCGGGCACGCCGAGCGGCCGGGCGCTGACTTCCAGTACCCGGCCATTCCTGCGGCACGGTTCGACCACACACCCCGGCGAGTGCGGTCTGGCGAGTGCACAGAGTCGCACGCCGCCACCGCGATGCGCTACTGAGAGCGGCCCACCGGTCCCGTGATGTGGATCGCTGACCATGCGAGCAGGTCGACGTTGCCGGCTCGTGTCCGGACGGTGAGCGAGGCGTGACCATCCGTCGGGAGCGGCGTTCTCCTGCATGGGATCGCCGGGGGCGTCCGCACCGTTACGCAGCGCGTCCCCGGGTCGGGCAGACTGCTCCCTCGTGAACGTGCCCCCGATCCGCGTCGCCACACCCGGGCCGCCGCAAGCTTCACCCGGGCGGGTGACCGGCGGCCGGGTGGTGGAGGTACTCGCCGACGTCGCGACCATCGGTCCCTGGTTCGCGGTGGCGACACCCGCCGCCTCCGGGACCGTCCGGTGGGCCGACCTCTACGCCGCGCCGGTCCCCGGCGGCCCGGACCCGCTCGGCCGGCGGATCGGCGAGGTCACCACCGCGCTCGGCGGGGACCGGCGGATCGGGGCCTCGGTGGCGGTCATGGGGCTCGCGGCGCGGATCGTGTCGATGCCCTTCGCGACCGTGGCCCTGCACGGTGTGCTCCCGTCGCTCGGCGAGCTGCGCCGCGACCCCGGCGCCGCCGACCCGTGGGCGCCGAGCCTGTCCGCCGGGCCCACCGGCGTCGCCACCCCGGACGTCGCCGACGACCCGGCGGGCGCCGCGGACCTGCTCGCCCGCGAGCTCGCCGCCACCCACCTCGATCCGCTGTACGCCGCCGTCGCCGCCCGGGCCGTGGTGTCGCCGCGGGTACTGCGCGGCAACGTCGTGTCCTCGATCGGCGGGGCGGCACGGGTCATGGAGGCCATGCGACGCCCGGACCGGCGCCGCTACCTGGCCCTGCTCGACGCGCTCGCCGACCACCCGGTGCTGCGCGGGCCGCTGCCGTCGGGGGCCACCGGCCGGCTGCTCCGCCTCGACGACACCGACGCGGACACCGAGTGGGCGTTCCGGCGCCGCTCCTGCTGCCTCTATGTCCGCGCCCCCGGCGGCGGGACCTGCGGCGACTGCGTGCTCGTCGGCCGGGCCTGATCCGGACCCACCGGACCGGGTCCTCCCGCGCACACCGCGCGGGGGCGGAGGGGATCAGGCAGGCAGCGCGATGTCGGCGACGGTCACCCGCACCCGGGCGTCGAGGCCGCAGACCGTCGCGACCTCCTCGGTCACCTCCCGGCGCACCCGCTCGGCCAGCTCGGCGCAGTTCGTGCCGAACCGCACCCCGACCGTCACCCGGATCTCGGCCTCGCGCCCGTGCACCGACGCGACCAGGCCCTGCACCCGCAGTTCCTCGGGGACCGGGTCACGGGGCAGCCAGTCCGCGGCCAGCCCCAGCAGGGTCTGCGCGACGTCGCCCATCAGCGCCGCCACCCCCGGCACCCGCCGGACCCGCCGCGCCGCCACCCGTGCGACGGCCAGGTCGGAGACGGTGACCGTCGTGCGCCCGCTCATGCCGGTTCCTCCCACAGGTCCTCGACCAGGATGTCGACCCCGGCGATCGGCACGCCGAGGGTGCGGTCCCCTGCCGAGATCATCATCTGCCGGACGCGCGCGGTGACCGAGGCGAGGTCGACCCCGAACCGGGCCGCGACGGTCACCCGCACCCACACCGCGGCCGGGTCGTCCCCCGAACCGTCCGGGGCACGCAGCTGCTCGATCCGGCACCGACGGGCCCGCAGCCCGTCCATCGTGTCCACGACGTGCCGCAGCGCCGCCTCCGCGGTCGGCCTGCCCAGCCAGGCGTCCGGCCCCAGGGCGAGCAGCTCGTGCGGGCGCAGGTCCGCGACGACCGCGCCCATCACCTGCTCCAGCACCGACGGCGGCGGTCGCAGCGGCTCGGCCGCCATCCGCGCCACCAGCCCGCCGAGCCGGTCGTGGTCCGCGTGCGCGCGCATGCAGTGCGGACAGGTCAGCTCGTGCTCGTCGAGCACGCCCGCCTCCGCGTGGTCCCAGACGTCGGCGGCGTCCCGGCCGCAGGCCAGCGGCTCGACGCGCTCCGCCCCGCTCCTCTCTACCGCCATGCCCGCATCCTCTCCGCCAGTGCCCCGCGCGCCCGGTGGATCCGGCCGCGGACGGCGGTCTCACCCGCCCCGGTGATCTGCGAGATCTCGCTGTAGCCCAGCCCCTCCAGCTCCCGCAGCACCCAGGCCGTGCGCTGGTCCTCCGGCAGCGACGCCACGGCCCGCGACAGGGCCGCCATCTCCGCGTCCACCTCGGCGGCCCGCTCCGGGGTGGGGGAGCGGTCGTCGGCCGGGGCGCCGGGCCCGTCGTCGGTCGGGAGCGGTTCGGTCCGTCGCCGCCGCCGGACCAGCGCGGTGCAGCGGTGGGTGACGATCCGGTACATCCAGGTGGAGAAGGCCGCCTCGCCGCGGAAGGTGCCGATCCGCCGCCAGGCGTCGACGAGCGCGTCCTGCAGGGCGTCCTCGGCGTCGGTGGCGTCGCCGAGCACCCGGACCGCGACCCGGAACAGGGCGTTCTGGTGACGGCGGGCCAGCTCCTCGAACGCGCCGACGTCGCCGTCCTGGGCCCGGACGACCAGCGTGGTCTCGTCCAGCGCGGCCCGCGACGGCACCCGCGCCGGCCGTGCCGACGGCACGCCGGGGCCCGGGGGCCCGGCGGCCGGTGGGCCGCTGACCTGTGCGTTCGCCATGGACGCCCCGTCGGGGTGTGGGAAGTGGAGGGTGGGGTAGTCCACCCGGTCAGCGACGGTAGCGACCGGCTCGCACCCTCGCCCGCCGGACACGCGATCAGGAAGCAGGTGAGCCCCATGGGTCTCGGAGACAAGATCAGCAACAAGGCCGAGGAGCTGGGTGGCAAGGCCAAGGAGGCCACCGGCAAGGCCACCGACGACAAGGACCTGCAGGCCGAGGGCAAGGCGGACCAGGCCACCGGCAACCTGAAGCAGGCCGGCGAGAAGCTCAAGGACACCTTCACGAGCTGACCCGCGCACGACGACGGCGGCGGCACCCCGCAGCGGGGTGCCGCCGCCGTCGTGTGTGGCTAGGGTCCGAGCCGTGACCGACGCCGCCGCAGGACCCGGCCCGCAGGCCGTCGCGGACGCCGTGCTCGCCCACCCGTCGGTGCTGCGGCTCGACGGCGGCCCGTTCGGCTCGATCGCGTCGTACCTGCCCGGGCACCGGGTCCAGGGTGTGCGGCTGGCCGACCCGGTGGAGATCGCCGTCGTCCTGCGGCTGGGCAGGCCGTTCGCCGTGGTCGCCGACGAGGTCGCCGACCGGGTCCGTGCCGTCCTCGGTGACGACACCCTGGCCGTGGACGTGACCGTCGCCGACGTCGGTGCGGGCGGGTCCGTCGCACCGTGACCCGCGCCCGGGCCGTCGCACGGTGACCGGGCTCGCCTAGACTCGCGCGAGCCCCGCCGTCACCGGGCGCGTCCCACGTACCCGGCGGCCGGTGGCACGGGACGCCCGGCGCAGAGCCGGGATCGTCCGGCGCCGGCGGGCGGGGCCACCGACCGGGGGCCGCGCGAGCCGCGGCCCGTTGCAGCACTCGTACCGCCCAAGGAGTTCCACCGTGAAGAGCACCGTCGAGCACCTCAGCCCGACGCGCGTCCGGATCAACGTCGAGGTGCCGTTCGACGAGCTCAAGCCCGACTTCGACCGCGCGTACAAGAAGATCGCCCAGCAGGTCCGCATCCCCGGCTTCCGCCCGGGCAAGGCGCCGGCCCGCATCCTGGAGGCCCGGATCGGCCGTGGCCCCGTCCTGGACGAGGTCGTGAACGCCGCGATCCCGGTGAAGTACCAGGAGGCCGTGGTGACGTCCGAGGACGTCAAGCCGATCGGCCGGCCCGACATCGAGGTCACCGAGATCGCCGACGGCGAGCGCATCGCGTTCACCGCCGAGGTCGACATCCGCCCCGAGATCACCCTCCCCGACCTGGACGGCCTGACCGTCGAGGTCGACGAGACCGAGGTGACCGAGGACGAGGTCACCGAGCAGCTCGACCAGCTGCGCGCCCGGTTCGGCACCCTGGCGGGTGTCGAGCGTCCCGCGCAGTCCGGTGACTACGTCCAGATCGATCTCTCCGCCGCCGTCGACGGCACGGAGATCGAGGAGGCCACCACCACCGGCTTCTCCTACGAGGTCGGCCAGGGCGGTCTCATCGACGGCATCGACGAGGCCCTCGAGGGCATGTCGGCCGACGAGGAGAAGACCTTCACCTCGAAGCTGGTCGCCGGTGAGCACGCCGACAAGGACGCGGAGATCACCGTCAAGGTGACCACCGTGAAGGAGCGTCACCTCCCCGACGCCGACGACGAGTTCGCCCAGCTGGCCTCGGAGTTCGACACGCTCGACGAGCTGACCGAGAACCTGCGCGAGCGTCTGGGCCGGTCCAAGCGGATGGAGCAGGCCGCGCAGGCCCGGGACCGTCTCCTGGACAAGCTCGTCGAGGACACCGAGGTGCCGCTGCCGGAGTCGGTCGTCGCCGCCGAGGTCGAGACCCGCACCCACGACGCGGTGCACGCCTTCGACCACGACGAGGACAAGTTCGGCGAGTTCCTCTCCTCGCAGGACAAGACCCGCGAGCAGTTCGACACCGAGACGCGGGAGGAGGCCGAGAAGGCCGTCCGCTACCGCCTCGTGCTCGACACCCTGGCCGACCGCGAGGAGATCTCGGTCGGGGACCAGGAGCTCACCGAGCGGATCGTCTACCAGGCGCAGCAGTACGGCATGGCCCCGGAGCAGTTCGTCCAGCAGATCCAGCAGGCCGGCCAGCTCGGCGTGATCTACCAGGACGTCCGCCGCTCCAAGGCGCTGATCACCGCGGTGCGCGCCGCCACCGTCACCCTGCCGGGTGGCGAGGCCGTCGACCTGTCCGACCTGCTCGGGCCGGACGAGGACGAGACCACCGTCGAGGAGATCCCCGCGGCCGACGTGGACGGTGCCGACGACACCGCCGACGACGCCGCGGACACCACCGCCGACGAGGCCTCCGGCAAGGCCGACGCGAAGGCCTGATCGGCGGTCGTCGCGCGGTCCCGCACGACTCGTCGTGCGCTGTCGGCGAACATCGGGCGTCGTTCCCTACGCGGGGCATCCGCTCCGCGTAGGGTCGGCTCCGAACCGGTCCCCAACCGGACCGTGAACGGGTTCGCAAGACCCGACACCGGAGAACCGAGAGCGATCCAGAGGAAGACTCCGGGACCCTCTCCCGCGGCGTCCGCGCCACGGGGGCGGGCCCGACTTCGGAAAGCAGGGTGAAGTGAGCCAGCAGGACACCGGCCCGTCCGCGGGCCGCGGCACCGGGCCGCAGATGCGGTCCGGCATCAGCGCGATGTCGCTGTCCGACTCCGTGTACGACCGCCTGCTCCAGCAGCGCATCATCGTGCTCGGTCAGCAGGTGGACGCGGAGATCTCGAACCGCATCGCGGCGCAGATGCTGCTGCTCGCGGCCGAGGACCCGGACAAGGACATCGAGCTCTACATCAACTCGCCCGGTGGCTCGGTCACCGACGGCATGGCCATCTTCGACACGATGAACCTGATCCCGTGCGACGTGGCGACCACGGCGATGGGCATGGCCGCGTCGATGGGGCAGTTCCTGCTGTCGGCGGGCACCCCGGGCAAGCGCTCGGCGCTGCCGCACGCACGGATCATGATGCACCAGCCGTCCGCGGGCGTCGGTGGCACCGAAGCCGACATCACCATCCAGGCCGAGCAGTTCCGCCGCACCAAGCGGGAGATGGCGGAGCTGATCGCCCAGCACACCGGTCAGTCGGTCGAGACCATCGAGCGGGACTCCGACCGGGACCGCTGGTTCTCCGCGCCGGAGGCCAAGGACTACGGCTTCGTCGACCACGTCGTGACGCACGCCGGGCGGATCGGCGAGCAGAACGGGAGCGACAAGTGAGCACCTTCGACCCTCGCCACCCGGAGTCGATGACCGACCTGCGCGGCCCCGGAGGCTGGGCGCCGGACCCGGCCCGCTCCCGGTACGTGCTCCCGTCCTACGTGGAGCGCACCAGCTACGGGGTCAAGGAGTCGAACCCGTACAACAAGCTCTTCGAGGAGCGCATCATCTTCCTCGGTGAGCAGATCAACGACACCTCGGCGAACGACACCATGGCGCAGTTGCTGGTGCTCGAGTCGCTCGACCCGGACCGCGAGATCTCGCTGTACATCAACTCGCCGGGCGGGTCGTTCACGTCGCTGATGGCGATCTACGACACCATGCAGTTCATCCGTCCCGACATCCAGACCGTCTGCCTCGGGCAGGCGGCGTCGGCCGCGGCGGTGCTGCTGTGCGCGGGCACCCCGGGCCGCCGCATGGCGGTCGAGAACGCCCGCATCCTGATCCACCAGCCGGCCACGCAGGGCGTGTACGGCCAGGTGTCGGACCTGGAGATCCAGGCGGCGGAGATCTCCCGCATCCGCAAGCGGATGGAGGAGGTCATCGCGCGGCACTCGAACCGTTCCGCGGACCAGGTGCGCGAGGACATCGACCGGGACAAGATCCTCACGGCCGAGGAGGCCAAGGAGTACGGCCTGGTCGACGAGATCGTGCAGAGCCGCAAGCTGTCCGGTACCGCCGGCGGCAAGTGACACCCGGGTCACCGGTGGCCGGTTCCGGCCGCCGGTGACCGCCCGGCGACCCGCCGGGGAACCGGACACCGCTTCCGGTCCCCGTGCGGGCCGCGGGCAGGTACCGTCAATCCGCACGGGGCGACGGGCGCGACGCGAGAACGCCGGACCAGGACTGGGGATCGACACCTATGGCACGCATCGGCGACGGCGGGGACCTGCTCAAGTGCTCGTTCTGCGGGAAGAGCCAGAAGCAGGTCAAGAAGCTCATCGCCGGCCCCGGCGTCTACATCTGCGACGAGTGCATCGATCTCTGCAACGAGATCATCGAGGAAGAACTGGCCGAGGCCGGTGAGGTCAAGCTCGACGAGCTGCCCAAGCCCACCGAGATCCACGAGTTCCTCGACCAGTACGTCGTCGGTCAGGCCACCACCAAGCGCACGCTGTCGGTGGCGGTCTACAACCACTACAAGCGCATCCAGGCAGGCGAGCGCAGCCGTGCCGCGGGCGGCGACGCCTCCGACGGCATCGAGATCGCCAAGTCGAACATCCTGATGCTCGGCCCCACCGGGTGCGGCAAGACCTACCTGGCGCAGACGCTGGCCAAGATGCTCAACGTCCCGTTCGCCATCGCCGACGCGACCGCCCTCACCGAGGCCGGCTACGTGGGCGAGGACGTCGAGAACATCCTGCTCAAGCTCATCCAGGCCGCCGACTACGACGTGAAGCGCGCCGAGACCGGCATCATCTACATCGACGAGGTCGACAAGATCGCGCGGAAGTCGGAGAACCCGTCGATCACCCGCGACGTGTCCGGCGAGGGTGTGCAGCAGGCGCTGCTGAAGATCCTCGAGGGCACCACCGCGAGCGTCCCGCCGCAGGGCGGCCGCAAGCATCCGCACCAGGAGTTCATCCAGATCGACACGACGAACGTCCTGTTCATCGTGGCCGGCGCCTTCGCCGGGCTGGAGCGGATCATCGGCGAGCGGGTCGGCCAGTCCGGTATCGGCTTCGGCGCCGACATCCGCTCGAAGAAGGACCTGGACTCCGCGGAGCGCTTCGCCGAGACCCTCCCCGAGGACCTGATCAAGTTCGGCCTGATCCCCGAGTTCATCGGCCGGCTGCCGATCGTCGCCTCGGTGACCTCGCTCGACAAGGACGCCCTGGTCAAGATCCTGACCGAGCCGCGGAACGCCCTGGTGAAGCAGTACCGCAAGCTCTTCGAGATGGACGGCGTGGAGCTGGAGTTCGCCGAGGACGCCCTCGACGCCGTCGCCGACCAGGCGATCCTGCGCGGCACCGGCGCCCGTGGCCTGCGGGCGATCATGGAGGAGGTGCTCCTCCCGGTCATGTACGACATCCCCAGCCGCGACGACGTGGCGAAGGTCGTCGTGACGGCACAGACGGTCAAGGACAACGTCAACCCGACGATCGTCCCGCGCCAGCCGCAGCGCCGGGAGCGCCGCGACCGCTCGGCCTGAGCCGCGGCCAGAACCGACCCGACGCCGGTCCCACCTGCAGGTGGGACCGGCGTTGTCGTTTCGAGACCCGCTCGGGTTGCTGCGCCCCTCCGCACTACTTAGCGTTGCTCCGTCAACTACGACGGAGGGCGACATGTCCGGATTTCTCACGCGGGAGCGCATCGTTGCTCCACCCGGATGGAGCCGGTGGCTCGTCCCACCGGCCGCGCTGTCCATCCACCTGGCGATCGGCCAGGTCTACGCCTGGAGCGTCTTCAAGACCCCGCTGGCGAACGCACTCGACCTGTCGGGCGTCGCCACGGCGCTGCCCTTCACGCTCGGCATCATCATGCTGGGCCTGTCCTCGGCGCTGTTCGGTACGAAGGTCGACAGCAATGGCCCGCGCTGGGCGATGGTCGTCGCGTCGAGCTGTTTCGTCGCCGGGTTCCTGATCTCAGGTCTCGGCCTCTACGCCGAGCAGTACTGGCTGGTCGTGCTGGGCTACGGCTTCGTCGGCGGCATCGGCCTGGGCATCGGCTACATCTCGCCGGTCTCCACACTGATCAAGTGGTTCCCGGACCGCCCGGGCCTGTCCACCGGCCTGGCGATCATGGGCTTCGGCGGCGGCGCGCTCATCGCGACCCCGCTGACGAACTCGCTGCTGTCGGCGTTCGGCGGTTCCGGTGACGGGGCCACCTCGGCCGGCATCGGGTCCACGTTCCTCACGATGGGCCTGATCTACCTCGTCTTCATGTCGGTCGGCTGGATCCTCATCCGGGTGCCCGCCGAGGGCTGGACGCCGCCGGGCTGGGACCCGTCGACGGCCAAGAAGAGCGGGATGATCTCGACCGGCAACGTCTCGGCGAACAACGCGATCCGCACGCCGCAGTTCTGGCTGCTGTGGGTCGTGCTGTGCTTCAACGTCACCGCGGGCATCGGCATCCTGGAACGGGCCTCGCCGATCTTCCAGGACTTCTTCGCGGAGAACGGGGCCACGGCCACCCTCGCCGCGGCGGCGGGCGGGTTCGTCGCGATCCTGTCGCTGGCGAACTCGGCCGGGCGCATCGCCTGGTCGTCGCTGTCGGACGTGCTGGGTCGCAAGAACATGTACCGCATCTACCTGGGCGTCGGCGCGCTGCTGTACCTGCTGATCACGCTGATCCCGAACCAGTCGCGGGCGCTGTTCATCGTCGCCGCGGTGCTGATCCTGTCGTTCTACGGCGCCGGGTTCGCCACCGTCCCGGCGTACCTGCGGGACCTGTTCGGCACCTACCAGGTCGGCGCGATCCACGGCCGGCTGCTGACGGCGTGGTCCACCGCGGGCGTCCTCGGCCCGCTGATCGTCAACGCGATCGCCGACGCGCGGATCGAGGCCGGTGTCGAGGGCCCGGCCCGGTACACGACCGCGTTCATCATCATGATCGTGTTGCTGGTCATCGCGTTCGTCTGCAACGAGCTGATCAAGCCGGTCGACGCGAAGCACCACGAGCCGTCCGCGCAGGCGGCCCGCACCCCGACCCAGAAGGAGACCGCGTGAGCAGCGTTGCCGAGACCGGCGGGTCGTCGACCTGGGGGCCGGTGCAGTGGATCGGGGCCGTCCTGGCCTGGGTCTGGGTCGGCGTGCCGTTCGCCTACGGGCTGTACGAGCTCGTCCTGAAGATCCCCGCCCTGTTCGGCTGAGTCTTCGCCCGCCGTTCACCCGGACGGTCCGGTTCGTCATCACTCGTCCGGGTTAGAACGGCGGGCGTGGCTCTCTCCCGACGCTCCCTGTTCCGCACCGCGGCCGCCGGCGGTCTCGCCGGCGCCGCGACCCTCGTCCTGCCGGGGGCGGCTGCGGCCGCACCCGCCCTGGTGCGCTCCGGCCGGCCGGTCCTGACCCACGGTGTCGCCGCCGGTGACGTCCGGCCCGGCTCCGGGCTCGTCTGGACGCGCGCCGACCGGCCGTCGCGGATGGTCGTGGAGGTCGCGGGCTCGCCGGACTTCCGGCGGGCGCTGCGGGTCCCCGGCCCGGTGCTGACCCCGGACACCGACCTCACCGGGAAGCTGCGGGTCCCGGCGACGCGGGGGCGGGTGCACTACCGCGTCGTCGCCGAGCCGCTCGACGGCGGTCCCGCGAGCGCGCCGCTGACCGGCTCCTTCCGGGCGGTCCCCGGGCGCGGCGAGCTGGTGCGGATCCAGTGGTCCGGCGACGTCGTCGGGCAGGGCTGGGGCATCGACCGCGCCACCGGCGGCATGCGGATCTTCTCCGCGATGGCCGACCGCGACCCCGACCTGTTCCTGCACTCCGGCGACACCGTCTACGCCGACGGCCCGCTCACCGAGACCGTCACGCTGCCCGACGGCCGGGTGTGGCGCAACGAGATGACGCCCGAGAAGGCGAAGGTCGCCGAGACCCTGACCGAGTTCCGCGGCCAGTTCGCCTACAACCTGCGCGACGACAACCTGCGCCGGTTCGCCGCCTCGGTCGGTCAGATCGTGCAGTGGGACGACCACGAGGTCACCAACAACTGGTACCCGGGGGAGATCCTCACCGGTGAGGTGGGGGAGCGCTACACCGAGAAGCGGGTGGACGTGCTCGCGTCCCGCGGGTTCCGCGCGTTCCACGAGTGGCAGCCGGTCGACCCACGCACCGCCGTCGACGGACGGGTGTACCGGCGGGTGCCGTTCGGCCCGCACGTCGAGGTGTTCGTGCTGGACATGCGCACCTACCGCAGCGCGAACTCCGCCAACACCGGCCGCGGCGAGCGGATCCTGGGGGAGGCCCAGGCCCGCTGGCTCGTCGACGCGCTCGCGTCCTCCCGTGCGACGTGGAAGATCGTCGCCTCGGACATGCCGATCGGGGTACTGGTGCCCGACGGCGACACCGCCTGGGAGGCCGTCGCCAACGGGGTGCCGGGGCCGCCGAGCGGGCGCGAGTCCGAGATCGCCGGGGTGCTCGCCGGGATTCGCCGGCGGAGGGTCCGCAACGTGGTCTGGGTGACCGCGGACGTGCACTACACCGCCGCCCACCACTACGCCCCCGAGCGCGCCGCGTTCACCGACTTCGACCCGTTCTGGGAATTCGTGTCCGGCCCGCTGCACGCCGGTGCCTTCGGTCCGAACGAGCTCGACCCGACCTTCGGTCCGCGGGCGGAGTTCGTGCGCGGACCGTCCCGGCAGGGGGCGAGCCCGCTGGAGGGGTTCCAGCACTTCGGGGAGCTCGACGTCGCCCCCGACGGGACGACCCTGGAGGTCCACCTGCGCGACCAGGCCGGCGCCTCCCTCTGGACCACCACCCTGCGCCGGACCTGACGACCGCGTCCGCAGCCTCCGGCGTGGCCGGCAGCGGTGCGCCGACCCCCGCCGGGGCGCGACGACGTCTCCGGCCGCGTCCACACCCCCTGGCGGGCTCCCACACCTGTTGCGACGGGTGTGGGAGCCCGCCAGGGGGTGTGGATCAAGGGGACGGCTCCGTGGTCAGCGCCGGGATGCGATGTCCGGCTCCGCGGGGAGCCGGGCGGTGGTGGCCGGTCCGGGGACGGGGGTGGTGGTCACGGCCACGGCGGCCGGGGTCGCAGGGACCGCGGCCGGGCTCGGAGGGGCCGCGGGCGGGGTGGCCCGCCCGGCGTCCGGGCCCGTGCCTGTCCCCGTGACCGCGTCGGGCACGTCGGTAGCACCGGCCGTGTCGGGCCCGGCGGCCGCGTCGGACCTGTCAGCCGCGTCGGAACTGTCGGCCGCGTCGGAACTGTCGGCCGCGTCGGACCCGGCGGCCGCGTCGGGCGCGGTGGCTGCACCCTCCGCGGCGGGTGTGACGGACCCGGTGGGCGCGGTCGCGTAGGCGGCGGACAGACGACGGTAGGGGCGGCTCGCCAGGGCTGCGAGGGTCAGCACCACGCCCAGGGCGCCGCAGACCACGAACACCAGGGCGATCGCGCGGGCGGTGCCGGTGCCGAACCAGGAGCCGATCGCGGCCGCACCGGCGCCGCTGTCGCTCATGTAGGGAACCACCACCAGCTCGGTGAACGGGGCCAGCAGGAACGCGGTCAGCGGCGACGCGGCCTGCTCCACGCTCTGCGCGAACCCGAAGACCCGGCCCTGCCGCCCGTAGGGCACGACCCGCTGCAGCACGGTCTGCTCGGCGGCCTCGGCGAACGGCATGAGCAGCATGAACACCGCCATGCCGAGCGTGAGCATCAGGATCGAGGCCTGCAGCGGGAACAGCATCGTCGAGGCCCAGAGCACGGCGTTGACCAGCAGCAACGTCCGGACCGGGCGGCTGCCCAGCCCGATCCGGGCGACGAGGAGCCCGCCGACGATCACCCCGGCGGACAGCACGCCCCACAGCAGCCCCCAGGCCGCGACCGACATCATCGACAGGCCGTAGGGGTCCATCAACGCCATGAACGCCCCGCCGAGCAGGTTGTTCACACAGGAGAACACGATCAGTGCGGGCAGCCCCGGCACACCCGCGACGAGCCGGACGGTGCCGCGCAGGTCGAGGCCGCCCCGCTCCTCGACGGTCACGGGGACGGCCGGGCCGGCCGGTGCGGGCACGACCGGGATCCGGACCCGTGACAGGTGCACCAGCGACACGACCAGCACGACGAGGGCGGCGACGAGTACCGACCGCATCCCGTCCACCGCGACGAGCAGCCCGGACGCGACCGAGGTGACCAGGAAGCTCACCCCGGTCGCGGTCCCGACCAGCCCGTTGGCGCGGTCCCGGACCGCGGCCGGGACGAGCAGGGTGACCAGCGTCGGCAGCGCGATCGTGCGCAGGTTCCCGGCGATCACACCCAGCATCAGCGCGACGACCAGCGTCCACAGCAACGGGTCCGTCGGGTCGCGGAACGCCCCCTCGGGGGCGAGCAGCAGCAGGACCAGGCACAGCGCGTAGACCACGGCGGACACCGCCGCCGAGACCTGCATGACCGCGCGCTTGCCGAACCGGTCCACGACCCCGCCGAACGGGATCCCGGTCAGCGCCGTCGCCACCAGGAAGATCCCGGCGATGATGCCGGTCGCCGCGACCGACCCCGTCTCCAGGAACACCCAGAACGTCACGGCGAACCACACCGTGAAGTTCACGACCGACACCACCAGGGTGCTCACCAGCAGGTGCGCGAAGACCCGTTGCGTGCCGTGCCGGAGGTCGAGCTGCGTCATGGTCCACCGTCCTCTCGGGGTGATGGACCGACGCCGACGGCCGAACTCATCGCCCGCCGCGACGGTGGACGATGAACCGGACTTCAGGTCAACCGATCATGCCGTCATGTCGAGGTGGGCGACCACCTTCGACGGGCGGATCCGGACGACGAGCTCGCCGGGGACGCCGTTGCGCCGACCGAACTCCTCGGCCCGGTCGGCGCCCATGTAGCGGCCTCCGAGCGCGGTCGCGGTGCGCAGGAGCTCGTCGGGGTCCGTGCTGATCTCGGCGACGCCCTGCACCTGCACGAAGGCGTACGGCGGCGCGGGCAGGTCGGCGGTGAGCACGACCCGCGGGTCGCGGACGATCGCCCGCCCCTTCGCGGTGTCCGCCCCGGTGTCGAAGACGATCGTGTCGTCCTCGACGAGGAACCAGACCGGCGCGACGAGCGGGCGCCCGTCCTTCGCCGTCCAGCCGAGCATTCCGGTACGGGTGCCGTGGTTGAGGAACTCGACGACGTCGGGTGTGAGAACGGGCATGTCGCCGAGCCTAGGGCGAGAACCCGCCCGACCACCCGGGCGACACCGGGTCGGGTCCGCCCGGGCCGGCCGCGACCACACGCGCTCACCGCCGGGGCCGTGCCGGCAGGCAGCCGTGGCCGTAGCCGCGTGGCGGTCCCGAAGACCCGCCGGGGGTGCCGCGTCGCCCGCCGCCGGGGGAGGGTGTCCGCCATGGACGAGCTCACACCCGGCACCCTGCTCGGCCGCCAGGTCGACGGCGTCACGTGCGGACCCTCGGTGCTGGTGGTGACCGCGGTGCTGGCCGGCTCGGGGTGGCCCGGCGTGGTGGCGGACCGGTTCGCCGCCGCCCAGCGGACCGCGCACCGCCAGGCCAACCGGCTCTGGCCGCGCGCCCTGGGTACGACGCCGTGGGGGATGCGGGCGTGGCTGCGCCGGCACGCGCCCGCCGCGGGACCGTTCCGGATCCGCCCGGCGACCCGCGACGCGCTCGCCGCGGTGCCGGCCGCCGTCGGTCCGGTCCCGCTGCTGGTCGGATCCCGGTGGCTGCCGCGGCACTGGGTGCTGGTCCTGGGCGTCGACGACGACGACGGCCGGTGGCGCGTCTACGAGCCCGGCTGCGGCCGGGTGCGGGCGTTCGACCCGGCGTTGCTCCGGCGGGGCGACCCGGCGGCCGTCGGCGGGGTGCTGGGGTGGCCGCGGCCGTGGTGTCTGCTGCTGCCCGTGGGCCGGGCGTAAACGAGCGGTGATCCGGACGTCACGGACGCGGGTGAGGGTGGGGACATGGCTCCCCCCGACCCCCGCCCGCTGCTCGCCGCGCTCGGCCGGCGCGACTTCCTCCGCGCGGCCGCCGCCGTCACCGCGGCCGGAGGGCTGGCCGGCTGCGGCACGTCCGCCACCGTCCCCGGGTCCGTCGCGGCGACGCTGCCGGACGGTCCGCTGCAGCCCGGTGCGGGCGACATCCCCGGCGACCACTACCTCGGGTCCGACCCGGCCGACGTGCGCTGGGGCTACGTCCCGGCGATCGGGGCCGCTCCGGTGCTGACGATGCGGTCGGGGCAGACCGTCACCATCGACACCGTCTCCCACGAGGGCATCCTGGAGGACCAGGGCCGGGACCCGGTCGCGTGGTTCGGGCGCCACGGGGTCGCGGCCGACGGTGTGCTCTCCGATGCCGTCGCGGTCGCCCGGGACTACCGGCGCACACCGCGCGACGTCGACGCCGACGGCCCGCACGTCATCACCGGGCCGGTGTTCGTCGAGGGTGCGCGCCCGGCGACGTCCTGAAGGTCGAGACCCTGTCCGCGGTGCCCCGGGTGCCCTACGGCGTCGTCTCCAGCAGGCACGGGAAGGGGGCGCTCGGGCGCACCGCGTCCGGCGCGCCGCCCGCCGGGATCGCCCTCGACGAGGTCATGCCGCCGCCGGCCACCGACGGGCGCGCCACCGGCGACCCCGCGCGCTACGGCACCGTCTCGGTGTTCACCCCGGTCCGCGACGGGGCGGACGGCCCCGAGGCCCACCTGGCGTTCGGCGAGGGCCAGGAGGTGTCGTTCCCGCTGCGCCCGTTCATGGGCACCATGGGGGTCGCCCACGCCGCGGCCGACGCCGAGAACGCCCCGGAGCTGAAC
>JAESFO010000586.1_pt1 | contig 22139 bp, 23 predicted proteins | sample 9269421 | NCBI WGS metagenome assembly JAESFO01 (sample SAMN14502839, study PRJNA617101) | algae metagenome | isolation source: Nostoc desertorum CM1-VF14 and co-occurring heterotrophs from rocky... | place: USA: Clark Mountains, San Bernardino, California | collected 2000-06-05 | reverse complement strand
CATTGTGCCATGCCTGTCCAGCCCCCTCGCCAACAATGCCGCTGGATGCGCCCCTGATCAGGGTGCTTGTGTCCGGCCGCGCCGCCCGCTAGAATCTGCGCCCCTGCTGAGGCGTTTGCCGATGGCAGGGATCCGGAGAGGTGTCCGAGTGGTTGAAGGAGCACGCCTGGAAAGTGTGTAAGCGTCTAAACCGCGCTTCGGGGGTTCGAATCCCCCTCTCTCCGCCAGACTCTGCAAACCCCTGAGAAATCAGGGGTTTTGCTTTTCTGGGCCTAGCAAGGGGCAGGACACAAATCGGGACACATCCCGATGAGAGTTCCCCATCACTTGATCAAGACGCCAGCGGGGTTTTCGTTCCGTCAGCGCGTGCCCGTCGACCTCCAGCCCCTTCTGGGTTGCCGAATTCTCAAGCGAAGCCTTCGAACGCGCGAAATGCGCAGCGCCCAGGCTTGCGCCCTGGTGCTGGCCGCCCGCTATGCTGAGGTCTTCAGCGCCATCAGGAAGAACGGCATGGGCGAGAAGACGGCAGAGCAATGGCTCCGGGAGCTTCGGGGACAACGGCTCCAGGACTACACCCTGGAACGAGACGCCAATGGCGCCCTGCGTATCCAGGCGGAGCCAGGCGAAGACACCGAGGCGCTGACTCGCGCTATCGAGAGCATCGGTCGGGTCAACCCTGCGTTCTTCGGCGCGGCAGCCGCCCCGGCAGTTCCCTCCAAGCCCCAGCCCAGCAAGGTCCTGTCGCTGATGGAAGCGCGTGATCTTTGGCTCAAAGCCATTGCCCCAGACACCATCCCCAAGACCTACAGCATCAAGAAGTCGGCCATTGACGGGTTCGTGCGCGTCACCGGCCCTGACTATCCCCTGCCGAGCATCAACCGAATCGACCTGTCGAACTTCTATCAGTCACTCGCCGACGCTGGCATCTCAACCCCGACCCGAGTGAACAAGCAGTCCTATCTGGGCGGCTTCTTCGATTGGTTGATTGCCGCTGGCTATTACACAGACAGCAATCCGGCCCGAAGCCATGTCTCATACGGCAATAGCGCCAAGCGAAAGCGGCGCAAGCTGGGCTTCAAGGCCTTCGACCTGAAGCAGATCAGCCTCCTCTTTGCTCCATCGGCCTTTGCCACCTTGTCACCTGCCGCGCGCTGGGCAGCGTTGTTGGGCCTGTATACGGGCGCCCGTGCCTCTGAAGTTGGGCAGCTGCTGGTGAGCGATGTGCAAACGGAGGGAGGGGTGGCCTACATCCATATTAATGACGACGGGGAGCACCAGCGCCTCAAGAGCGAGGCCAGTATCCGGACTGTCCCGATCCATGCTGACCTGATGGCCCTGGGCTTCGGCGACTATGTTGCCAGCCTGCCCACCTCAAGCCGTCTCTTCCCCCAAGCGAAGGCCAATGCCGTCAATGGCGCTGGGAACTGGATCTCCAAGGCCTTTACCCGCCACCTCGCTGAGCACGGGAGAACGTGGCCCAAGGCCAAGCGCGGTTTCCATTCCCTGCGTAAGACGGTTATCCAGCAGATGCAGGGCTTCGGTGTCACCTCAGAAATGCGCGCCCAGATCGTCGGCCACGAGCTTGATGATGAGCACCATCCCGTCTACAGCCGGGAATTCACCCCGGCAGAAAAGCTCAATGGGCTGGTCACCCCTGAATTCAAGACAGCAGGGCTCTCATCCTTGAGCTTCAATCTTGAGCTCGCTGCACTGAAGAAGTTGCTGGGGTAGCGGATCTCCGCGCCAGGAAAATTACATGGAACGTCTAGGAGTGTCTCTAACGGGCCAACATTGGCACTGACAAACGCCGCGACTATTGCGATCAACGCAAATGATGGTTTTATGAAAGCTCCCCCACGTTAGGAGCTTCATATGCCCTTAGAAAGAAAGCTGGCTATCGCCAGTCGAGTGCTATGCCCTTTGATTGCCCAAGACCGGACACGAGACACGCAAGAGCGGATCGAAGACATCATCCATGCCCTCGAAATTGCCGACGAGCTGATCAACCGATGCATGCACCCAAAGCCTCCTGCTGACGACCACACACTGAAACCTGCTGTTAGGGTCAAAGAAGCCGTGGTGGAACGCGACCAGGTACAGCTCAGCGACATGATTTCAGAACGCCGTGGCGCAGCGTCAAAGCCCACTCGCGGACCTACCTACCACTGAGTTTTCGAAAGGAGGTTGGCTAAAGCCCCGGTTCGCCGGGGCCTTCGCTTGTCTATCAGTGCAACCGTGCTCCAGGATTTCTGACAGGATTCATTACGAGCAAGGGGTCCGCTGGAATAGGGGCTTCAGGAGCGTCAATGGGCGCATCCTCCAACACCGGATATCTCCGAAGCAACACTTCACTCCAATTCTCCAGCTGCGAGAGGGACTCATCCGTCTGACGGTTGTAGTCCTTCTGAGCGGCGGGACCAGTGGCCTCGTGAGCGCGTTGATACTCCAGGCGCCCCAGTTCGAAAGCCCGAACCCGGCGCGCCCGACGCCGCGACCAGTCTGAGCGATTCAAGAGGCCCGGCTTTGGGTTCTGGCTTTCGAAGCTCTCCAGAGCAAATTCCGCCTGTGCTAGCCCATGCTGAGCACGGTCTTCAGCTCTCAGCCTACGCTTGAAACGCAGCGCATCCCGCTTCAACTTCTTCAGTCTTACGAGCAACTCTTCCAAGTCGCCACGAAGCTTGGGCGCTGCGACATGAGCGGATATCAAGGTGGCACTGTTGCGCAGCAACCTGCGCGTAAATCTAAGCCGATCTCGCAGCGCCTCAATCCACGCCTCGGCCCAAATTTCTAGCACGGCCTTCAACGCCTGCTTGGATGCGGTGGCCTGCAGCTGCCGCGCCCCGTCGTCGGCAACCGCCCCAACCGGCATGGCTTCCCTACCCCCGTTAACCAGACGAGTCGCTCCACCAGGTGACAGCATTGGTAGGACGGGAGGATGCGAAGCAACTTCGCGCGGGCCGACCGGCGTGGCTTGATCGGATGCGGGCTCCATCAACCTGCCCTCTCCTGCCATCTCGGCCACGGCGCGATCCCAAGCGGCGCTGTTGGCCTGGTGGATCCCGTCATTGCCCTGCTTAAGGACTGTATCGGCGCCTCGGCGATGAAGCGCCGTCGCATCTTTGCCCAAATGAAGCCCTGGGATGCGTGAAAGCTCCGCCGCTGTAAGCTCGTCGCCTTGCTCTGCGGCCTCGGCGGCCTGATTCTTCAAGCTGCGGTGATCGACGCGTGCCGAGACACCGGCAGCGGCCAGGTGAGCATTGATAGCCTCTCCTACCATCTGGCGAATCCATTCCACTTCCCCTCGGCCTGAAGGGCCGCCATCCAGCTCCCTGGTCTTGTCCTTCAACCCGTCTGCGTCCATCCGCCTAGTCGTGGCTAGGATGTGGACGTGATAGTTGAGCCCGTCAGCGGTCTGTGGCTCATGGATGCTGGATTGGACAGCGAACCTGTACCGCTGGACCAGACAGCGCGATATCTCGGCTGCCAGATCGGAACGCTGCTCTTTGCTCAGTTCGTGTGGCAAGGCCACCTCGAACTCTCTAGCGACCGTGGCATCTTTTCGGCGCTCCGAAGCCTCGGCTGCAGGCCAGAGTTGTCGGGGGTCGAAAGCCCAGTCGGGAGCGTCGTCGGGAGCGAGGCAACGGGTCTCAACGACCCCGCCGCGCCTTCGGTAGTCGTGTCGAAGCCCCGTTCGCTCATCGAGGATCAGCAGGCCTGCGCGATAGGCCGCTGCAGCGGTGGATGCGTGCCCCTGGGCACGGCTGAAGGTCTTTACTCTGGTGTGATAAATGGCCATTGATGCTCCTCGTCCCGGCCCCCGCACTTGCCTTTATGCCTATGTTTTAGGCTTTGGCAAGCGCTTTTTAGGGGGTCAAGGGGCACAGCCTCTTGCGCACGCATTGCCCGAAGGGCAATGCCTAAGTGCGCTCTTGCTCCAATGACGCCCCGGCTGAGACGCCCTACAAATAGGCCAGTGCTATTATCCGCCGACGCTATGCCTGTTGTCTGACGAGTGACGATGAGCGCACGAGAGCATGGGACATGGCCAGCCGTCCTAGAACAAATCGTTAGAGCAATATGGCTGCATCTAGTGTCCACCACCCAAAATGCTCAGACAGCTCTTGCGGGTTGCACGCCCGTCTGAGTGGAAATGAAAAATAGCAACACCTATCAGACTCCGCCAACTCCCGAACGCGAGCTATGACTAAAATGGAAAGCAATGAGCGCATCACGATCACCTCGATTCCTACCCCTGTCCTTTCCGAAACGGCCGCAAAGAAAGACGTAATCATCCTACCCGAATTGGCCAGCCTAGGATCCGGCAGCCATGTATATGCATCCACTTCCATCTCTCTGAAGAAGTATGCTGAAAAACAGGTAGAGATCGACTTCCTTACGCAAATGGATGACCTATATGAACAACGATCTTCGGCCATCTATCTGCCACCGATACTGTTCGTTGCCCAAGCCTTAATCGATAACCAGGAACTCGTAAAGGCGACACTTGATATCATCATCGCCTTCATTCGAGACTCAGGGAAACCTGAAAGCGCACCCGTAGAACTGTCCTGTTTGGTAGAAGAAAAAGAGGGGGCGCGAAGCGTCAAACTGGACTACAAAGGGCCTGTCGACGGGCTATCCGCCCTTGAAGCCGCCCTAAAAGAGGCAGTGCGTCGTGGAAAGTAAATTTTTTGGCTCAGCTCCTTTCACCCCTCAGGGAGTCGTGGAAACGTGCCTTGCCTACATAGCCTCGGCAATCCAGCTCAACCTCATCGTTCGCTCAAGCAAACTCCAAGAAGAAAAGATCAAAGAGATAAATGATTTCATCGCAGAACTTAAGGGCTTCAAAAACTGGGCCACTGATAAGGAGGCCGAGCAATTTGCCAACGATCTATTTCACTTCCAGTGCTTCCTCAGAAGTGTCCAATCCACCCTAGAGACTTGGATCAACATAAAGAATAGTGAGCCGGAGAAGGCTTGGCACTCCCTTATGGATGCGATTGACTACAAAGACATAGCCCTGAGGATCAACGATTACGAAGGAATCCGAAAACATGAAGCACTGCTCGTAGACACGCGGCGACTACTCTTTCCTGAAAACATGATCTTCAACAGCCCCGCGTTCCGATCCACAATAGGCGACTGTTCGATCTGCAGCACCCCATTCCAACACTGCGACCATATTGAAGACTTCATATATTCGGGCAGACTTTGCCGCAGGATTAACATTTCAATCATTGAAGCAAATCATTCTGCCATTGTGAAGAATCCACGTGATCCGCGTTGCATCATGACCGAACGTTCTGATGATGACGGAAACATGATTAACATGCTCTCACTGGAGCTAACTGGAGAACGGCGCGAGAAGGGTCATGAGGCGATGCACCTGACCGGGATCTTGCTAGCAACCCAGCCTCTAGACTTTGACTAGCGGCTTAATTTAATTAAGCATATAACTATAATATCAAAACTAACTTCAGCCAAACTAATCGGAAGCTGTTTGTTAGAACATTTGGCTTAAACAGTACGCGATGCGATCAACCTGTAGGTCGACTTGACCGAGATATCCAGATGCCTTGCTGCAACGGCAGGGCCATTGGACTCAACCAGCGCGACGACTTGCGACTTGAAGTCGTCCGTATAGCGGCGGCGGGTGAGACATGACATGAAGAACCTCCAAGTGCGATCAAATCATCGCCTCTTGGTGTCCGTTTCAGCAGGCCAGGATCACCTCGCCCCTCGGGACACTGAGACATGAGCCGTACCTCAGGTCACCTGACCGCCACCTCAGCAGGTGGCAATCACAATCGGCTCGAAAGCACCCAGGTGTCGGGACTGCAATCAGAATATCGACTGCCGCCCCCTTCGAGCAAAGCGGCGGCGGAGTAGCCACGGCAGCCCCCACAACAGCAAGAGGGGCCAGAAGACAACCTGGCCGAAGAGCATCAGCCCAAATACTGCTCCTTCAGCGGTAGTGCCCTCCTCAAACACCACGCTACAAAGCCACCACAGTGCCGCGACCGTGATGAGCCAACGCACCACGTTGAAAAACGTCCACATCTGAACCTCCTAGCCAGGGGTTGGCGGCGAGCTTGAATTCAGCGACGGTCTACGACGGTCCAAGTGCCATCGACCTTGTCGATGACGAAAGTGCCGACAAGCTGCTGTTGCTCAGTGCGAGTGCCCAGCTGATACCGCGCAGTTCCAGTGACACTGCAGGCATAGCCAGGACTGTCCCCTCGCACGCACTCGCCCACCTTGAGACGTTCAAAGGTCATCGTCGTTCCCGTCGCTTCCTTGAAATATGCAGTCAGCGCCCTCTCGACATCGCCGCTCCCAGGACCACCCGAGCAAGCAACCAGCAGCGCAGTAGCGGAAAGCGTCCAAAGCTTCTTCATGTCAATTCCTAGATCAGTCGATGAGTAGGCAGTGACTGCCCGGATTCGTTGCAGCACCAGGCAGGACTTCGCTATCGATCACGGACCCGGCCTTATTGATGACGATCACGATCTGACTAGGCCGCGCAGAGGAGTCCTCCTCACGCTCGCCGAGGTAAGCCAGAGCGATGGCGTCCTTGAAGTCATAGACCTTGCCGAAGCCAATGACGCTATGCGCTTCGGGAGGCAGCAGAACCGGCTTTCCATCGAGCTTGATAGCGCGTTTGTAGTCCCGGCCTTCCACAGGGTCGATCCGACCAATGCTTGTTCGCACGGGACCGGTGGGGATCGCGGAGCCATGACCTGTGGACCAGATGAACTCGGAGACCTTGGGCTTCCCTCCCCCACCAACCTTGAACTGGCCGCTCTGCAGTTGGCACGACAGGCTGGGCGCAGCCCCAGCAGAAGCGGCGAACGCCAAGAGACCCACCAATGCCCAGCACCTCATATCCATACGACTGCCTCCCGATCCATTTTTTGCGTTGAACGCAAATGACCCGCTAAGCTTATGCGGTCAAACTCTGGAGAGTCAACGTGTTTGTTTCTACCGGATGCCCGCCCCTCAGCCCACGCCTACAGCCCTTGGTCATCGCCTACGCGCAGCGCGCGTCGCCAAAGGCTGGACGCAGGCGCAGCTAGGGGAGATGTTGATGGGAGTCGATGACTCGAACACGACTGCGCCTCGCATCAGTAGATATGAACGAGGAATGCACAAGCCGGACTTGGAGACCATCGAGAAGCTCGCAGAGCTTCTAGACCTTCCTGCGGCTTACTTTCTTGCTGCGTCGGATGTAGTGGCTGAGGCCATCCTGCTGCTTTCTCAGCTTGATGCTAGGAGGCAGAAGGAAGCACTTGGGCTGATCAAGAGATTGATGGACGCCTCATAGTGGCCGCAACCATCGCCACGTATGCCTAAATGGCTTCAACGATTACTACGCCACAGACGCACCGTTAGACCTTCACCTGCATTGGGCATGAAACCCAAGGAGTGATCGTATAACCCACGAGTCGATATTGATAACTATCGCGTTTACATTTCAATCTTTGTCTTGCTGAAATTTAAGCTAACTGACAAGACGGAAGTGCTTGCGCGATAGTCATGAATAACGATTTATTTTGTCATGATCCAGGGAAAATTAGAACTATCTATTGACGTGCGATCAAATAGCCTTACTTTCGATGCCAGTCAATATTAAAGGGTGGCAATAAAAATGAAGAGGAAGAGAAAAGCGCTTAGTCAGAAAGATTTTTGGTTTGAAGCCTACATTGCAGCACTTCATCGCCTGGACCATGAATTGGCTTTGGTCGAGGCAGATAGGGCGCTAGAGGCATGCAATAAAAGATGGATGAGGCTATCGAAAAAAGTTCAGATATGGGCAAGCCTCAGTGACTGCCCCGTTGGAACGGGTGAGTGGCATCAGGAGTAAGTCGGGTCCGAATATTCGGGTTCCGGCTTGCAAGACAAATCGATGTTAAGCAACGTAGCGAGCTCTCGCAGACTTGACACTGCTTGCAAAAACCCATCGTCAGTCATAACAAGGCAGTTGATAGGTTGATCAACTTCGCCATCTTCGCTGCAGCTCTTGCAGAGCCAATCCACATATTGTTGGAATTCTTCATATTCTGCACCATACGCACTTTCAATTGACTCAATATATCCGTTGGATTGGATGTCAAACTGAATTCGCGTGGATGTGGATAGCATTTCCTTCGCGGGCAGACGCTGGGTGCCACGCGTATCGCCCTTGAACTGATAGTAGAGATGTTTAAGGCTTGAGATGCACCGATCACTGGTTAGCTCATCTACACGGCGCATAGAGATGCAGGCGTTGATATAGGGCTCAACTTTAATCATTCCGTCTCGCAGCTTTCCTCGATCTTCGCCTTCCCAGTATGCAACTTGATGAATTCTCAATGAGCGTCGCAACATCTTGGCCCTCTCCTTGTCAGAAGGATTGGCTTCAAAGTCCTCAACTAAGCGTTTTAAGGTGCGGAAGGCTGCCTTCGAGTGAACACTAGCTCTGCTTTTGCGCTTTCGCTTCTCTTTTAATTTCCACTCATCTCTTATTCCTTGTCTAGTCGGTTTAACCTCTACTAAGAAGCAAAATCCCTTCATCGAGCTAAGGGCTACGTCAGCAGTCGAGGACTCGGCGTTGCCGTCTAGTGTGACGAAACCCGGCGGAATAACACCGCGAAGCGCCACATCATCGATAACGCCGCCCTGCCCCTGAAACCGAGCACGAATCGAGTTGAGTAGATCCTCTCGGGAGAGTATGTCATGAAGCTGCAAGCGCCACTGCATATCGCGAAGTCCAACCACAACCGATTCTTCCCAAAGTCTAGCCCTCTTCTTTCCTGCCATCCCAGTTCTCCTGTTGGCGCGTTAGTGGTTAGTCTCGCCCCACGACGATTCGCAAAATAGCAATGCGGGCTCCTTTGGTGAAGAGATCCATGACTACCAGTCCGGCGTTTAAGATTCAAAGCTCACCGTCAGTGCCTGGGTTCATCCCAGGCAGGCGTCAGGCGGACAAGCAGCTATCCTTGGATCTACGCTGACTGGTCTTCCAAAAACTTGGCAAGAATTGCAGCAGACGGGTAGCTGGACATCGAGGCAATACCATTTGCCAACTCCACGGGGAACAGTGCCCCTTCGAATTTATGGCTCACGATAGATGGCAAGGTGGCTAAAATCCGCTGTAGCCCGATCAAATCCTCTGCAAGCGGACGTTCGCCCGCATCCAGATAGCTGCCGGTTGGCACATTAAGAACCATAGACATACCTGGGTCGAGCTTCACAAAGAGCTTTTCTCCCCAGTTGGTCCGCTTGCCGTAGGGGTTGGACAAGTCCGGGGAGCGGTAGACCTCACGACGGACATAGTTGTGATCGAGTGCGGCATAGCTGCCAGGCTCTCCTCGCTCGTGCGGTGACGCAAACTGCACAATTGATTGCAGGTGATCTACGAAGGCGCCGCTCTTTTCTTGTCCGATGATGTGCACACCACGGCCCTGGCTCACAGCGAATGCCAAGAACTCACGAATGTTAGGGACGAGCTTTGAATACTGACTGCGAAGCGATAGGGGCCCGTCCTTGATGAAAAGGGTCTCCCCTACCAGGGACTTATCCGTATGACCCCACGCAACTCGAATGGCTGTAAAGAGCATCAGATGCTCCATAACCAACATGTAGGAGGACGCCACTGAATCTGGAGCGCTGTCCTCATCCATGTCCAAATGAAAGCCAATCAGGTCCGAGACAAAGACTGTCTGATTGCAATGAGCACACCCCCCCTCGTCTGCGTCATGCGGCAGCCCTTCGATCATGGAGTGACAATGCGGGCACTCAAAGGCGGGCGACGACGATGTCCCATCGGTCCATTTTTTGTAGACGAGCCATTTTAGAGTGTCAAAGAAAGCCCCATCTTGGTCAATCTTAAAAGAGTCCCTAACGATGTGACGGACAGCGTCGTAGTTGTTGCCTAGCGGGGTTCGCACATTCTTCAACGGGAACACCGTGGAATGGAAAATCGCACTACCCCTGAGAACGTCCTGCAGCAAAAGGGGGTGCGGGTTCTCCTTATCAATAGCATCAAGTTTGGCGCGATCTACCAATAGGAGTGCCGTTTTCACGAACGCCACCTCTTTAGGCGGCTTGCCCTCTGAGCGAACGGCAACGAACGAACCATCGACCGCCCAAACACTTCGGAGAGGAAGCGCCCCTTTGGTATCGATGGAGTGCCACAAGGTTCTGGACGTATCGGACAGCAGCGGCTTGGCGTGTTCGAAATCGCGAACCAACTCCTTGACCCAAGCGCTCTGAACAACTGACAAATGACCCAGCTTCGATGCGGATTCGAAGGGTAAGCGCGTTCCGGCACTGTAGGGCATGTCAAATGGCCTCGAACTTGTTTGCCTGCACTGGAATGACGAACCGATGCGACATGGTAAGCATGCGCATATAACCAGGTGTCTTAGCTCTGAGGATGTCCTGCTCGATACCCTCGAAGGCGATCTGAACTCGTCCCAACGCACGGGCCTCATCCTGGCTGGATAGATGGCCGACGAAGAAATTTTCTGTCTGAGCCAAAAGGTCCTTGTTGATCGTGGAGGGTGACTGGGTCGAATACACCATCCCGATGTGGAACTTCGCCCCCTCCTTGGCAAAGCGAGCATACACTCCGGTCAAATCACGCGCATCAGGAGGAAATAGGTTATGGGCCTCCTCGAAATACAGCTGAACGAAGCGACCTCCCAGAGCGTTGCTAACAAACTTAGTCTCTTGATGGGCGAACACCGCCTTCGACAACATGTCGGCAAAGTAGCGACGGATTTCATCCGTTGCATTACCCAGATCTAGTATTACAGTCTTTCCGTCGTCCAAAAGCTTAAGGATTTCGGCATTGAAGTCTCCAGCATGGGGAGAGTGAAAGACTCTGTAAGGACGCAGCATAGCTGGACCTGTCCCCAAGGCTCCGGGACTGAAGAATTTTAGAAGCGCGAGATGATCCGCTTCGAACATGGGCTTCCCAGATGAAGAAGTAAGCTCTGGGTGGTTAGGATTCTCCCTAACGAACTGAGCCATAACTTCAAGCTCAGCCCTCAACCCATCAGGTGAATCGATAGCTGCCGGCGCATCCGTGTCGCGAACAGCCTGATACGCGGCATTGCGCAAATTTTTATTGAAATGCGGATTGAAATTCTTTGCATTCTTTGAAACAAGCCCCAAGGCCCTCAACCTGGCCTCATCCATTTCAAAGCCAGCCTTTGAGAGAATTGCCCAGAACATCTGAATCTTTCGAATTGGCCTGACCTTTTCGCCATCAGGAAGTGCTTTTATGCCTTCGATGGAGGGCAGCTCAACGCTGCTGAAGCTTTTGACGTAATCTGCGCTCTTGTTTGCTTGCGCAAGCATGGAGCCAATGACCTGGATAGCTGAATCAGTCTGCTCGTAGAAATTCAGTCGCAAAGGCTTAGAGGGAGTTTCCGCTCGGCTCGTCAAGGCATAGACTTCGCAGCGGTCTGCATTGGCCGAGCGGATGGACTTGTTCCCATCTTGCGGATTGTCGTTGGCATACTCGCCATTCACATCAAAGATCAACTGGCCTACTGACTTGTCATCTGCTGTTGCATCAAGCATTCCCTTGGCAATGAGCTTGACTACGTTGGACTTACCAAGCCGCGTCTTGCCGAACATCGCAGTTCGGCAGCCCTTGAAATCTCGCATGGAGATTGATACGCCGATTCTGCTTGCGGTTGCGCTGGACAGACCGCACTCCATCGTCCTCAACGCCCCGATTTCGATCTGGCTCTCTGGCTTGACCATGCCATTGACGATTACTCTCAACAGAGCGTCATCCGGCGCAAAAACTTTGTATCGATGTGCGCTCACCACATTGTTCACATCACCGGAGTAGGCGAGACGTTGCATAGCGGCAGGATCGGCGTAAAACATCCCCAGCACATCACAGTCCAGAGCCCCCCACTGCAACTCGCTCTGTGTCCAAACATCCAGTTCTGGCATGGACTTCTTGTGCAGCTCAAAATACGTCTGCTGAACTTGATTACTCAGTGGCGTGGGTGACACGCCAGTCACTCGAAGAAGGGTGAAGTGCGCCGGTGCCGCCGCCGTATTTACCGGCGTCATGATCAAAAATGAGCCGCGAGGGATTCCGCCCACGGCCAGCTTGTAGGGATCGCTCGTGATGATCTTTGCAGTGTCGAAACCTAGCTCTAGCACGTAGCCCACAAAGCGCATCTTGCTTGTCTGCTTTGCAGCCTCATTGCGCGCCTCCGTCTCAAGGAAACTTCGCAGGGCATCAATCGGATTGCCTTGCGTGGCCGAGGTATGCATCAAGCTTCCAAGCGTGGACATAGCGACTCCTTTAAATATTGCAAGTAATGATGAGCTCTTCGAATTGCTTGCGACTCGCACCATCAGCAGATATCTGAGAGAACCGGCTTGCTGAACGCGTCAGAAAATCCCAGCTCTCATACAGTGCGCGGACAGAATGATGATTGGCATTGGTTGCCACGACTTTGGCACCACGCGCGGCTGCACGCTTGAGTGCTCTTGCTAGTCGTTCCTGGTCAGCCCAAGAAAAGAGAACTTCGTTGTACTTGATGAAACCGTTAAGGTTGTGCCGAACGGTATATGGCGGGTCGGCAAAGACCAGATCGCCTTCCATCGCTTCATCGATCACCCTTTCGAAGTCACCGACACGAAGATCGGCCGTGGCCAGTAAAGCAGCCATGGATTTGAAGTCGTCGGTCTCCATCAAAACGCTATCTTTGCTACCGCGAGGCACATTGAACTCACCTTGGCGGTTCACACGATAGATACCGTTAAAGCAGGTCCTGTTGAGATAGATCATCCGCGAGGCCTTTTGGACCAACTTCGTGGGCGTTCGCGCACGGACGGTGTAATAGTAATTGCCGTCTGCGTCGTGAAGTCGTTGGTGGTAGGCCAAGCTTTTCTTGAGGCCAACCCAGTGATCCTTCATAGCCTGGTAGGCGGCTATAACTTCCGGGTTAACGTCGTTGAGCACGGCCTGTTGCGGCCGCAAATGAAAGTAGACTGCGCCGCCGCCAAGGAACGGCTCGAAATACCTGTTATAGGTAGTCGGGAAGAGACCCGCATGATGCCTGACAAACCAGCGCTTCCCCCCTGCCCATTTTAGGAACGGGCTAAGCGTAGATTGGGCGCCCCTATCGAGACCTCCTCCCACTTCGGTCTCACCAGTGTTACGCCAGAACGACTTAGACTTAGCCCGCAGATTCATAACACCCCTTTCCTCTCAATTAAAGCATCAGGAGGGGCAATGTCAAGCTCTGACACAGGCTCCTTGGCTTAAGCTCACTGATGGCCTGCTCCGTAAAAAGCTTGCGCCGCTATGACCATTGAGCCTACTCCTCCGTAGTGAGCTAACCTGATCAATCCTGATTCCAGCGCCGCCTCAGCAAAACAACGAAGTCCTCGATCACACGACGCGCGTCAATCGACAGCACCTGCCTGACTTGATGCGCGGGAGCCAGGAATACAGGCTCCTCATGCTCACCCTGTCGCCATGGGAACTGTCCCGAATTGGGGCTCGCATCATGCTCCGCCCTGGTGCGCCATGCGCCGCCACCATCCCCACTGAGCCTGACGGCTGGCACGATGTGGGTGATTCTCTCAGTGGGATCGATCCGCGAGAGCAGCCATGCCGCATACCCCACAGCGCTGGCCAGTTTGCTAGCTATGTCTTCTTCCAAGACCACTGGCAGCCCCATCCCGCGTGCCGGAGGCGGCACGGGAAGACTGATCAACAGATCACCGTTTGGCCAAAGGCGTACCGATGCCCCAGACCTGTGGCCGTCATCCTGATCCACGACGAGTGCCTCACCTTCCAACCGAGATCGGCTACCGGCCGCCCGATCAAAAATCGGGTGTGCGCCAAAGAGAGCGCTCTGCTGAATCTCCGCAATCAGGGAAGGAGCCTCCATCTCTGCGGGTCGAAGGATGGCTGAGACGGGACCGCTGGCTATTGCCAGCTGAAGTGTGTTCGCCCCATATCCCCGCTCCAGCGCGGGAAGGAGCCTAGTCGCCCTAGCCTTCAATTCTTCAGGATTCAGTGGCGCTACGGCATGAGCTAGCTCATGCCGATGAATGGCGCGGGTCACCTTGTCCTCCAAGTCCTCTGGGGACACAAATTCCTGTCGGAAGAGGCCTCCCTCCCAACCTCCGACTTCATTGATCAAAGCAACCTGGCTATCTTCCGGCTCCGCACCTGCCAGCAGGAAGACAAGGATGGGCTTACGGTTTCGCGCTTCCAGAATTTCTTCGTGAGTGGCCGAAACCCCGCCCGCTTGGGGCACACCGTAGCGAGGCCCCAAGATCAGGATCACAAGATCGGACTCTCGCACTCCGCCAAGGCAAGCAACTTGCGGAGAGCTAGGCCTAGCGCCGAAGTCCTCCGCCATGATGGGAGCGTGCCCCAGCCTCTCGACGGCACGCTTCACTGCGGCTCGCTCGGCTTCCATCCCGGAAATCAACGAACTAATGAAAACCTTCATCTCGACACCCCAGATACGACGGTTGAGCGCCAGCGTTATGCCGGACCAAGAGCCAAGGCTCCATTAGACAATCAGGCGGTCTCCCAAGATGAGACAGCAGGGGCGCAAGGCCGCCCCTGCTTGGATGCACTATCCAGGGAAAGCCGGGAATTTTTCGTTAGGGTGGGAAGCCTTCCAAGTTGTGTAAGCGGAAGTCCCTTCCCATGCAGCGAACGCGCGAGGGGTTCTGCCTCGGCCGCTCCAGGTTTCGCCCGTATGTGGGAGCCAATACTTGGGCGCGACTTCCTTCTTCACACCTCCCGCCTTCTTAGGGGCATCAGCCCCAAGTAGGCTGACGATCTCGGCGCGCTGCTTCGCAGAGAAGCTCTTGCCGTATTGGGAAACGAGGTTGGCGACCTCCGCGAAGGCATCAGCGGCCTGCTCTTGGAGAAGCTGGACTTCCTGCTCCTCCAACTTGCGCAGCTCTTCTGCAAGCTTGGCTTTAGCGGAGGCAATCGAATCAAGTGACGGCTTGGTCATTCTTAAAAACCTGAAATTGGTGGCGAAAAGAGAGAAGGTAGATAGGAAGCTCTGGACGCTAAGCGCCACCGTCCCTCCACCGGAAACAAGCTATACGGTCTTTTCCCTCTAGACAACCGGGCCGGGTCTGGAAGGGATGGAGTTCCCTCCATTCAACCTAGCCGGGGTTGCCACTTGCCATAGAGCCTGGGCGAGGCGACCCAACAAAGAGAATGGAGGATGGTGATGCCCATCGCAAATTCGAAAAGATCCTGCATGCCTATTCTGTAATAAAGCACGCTTAGGCGTAAGCACACTCAAAATCGTACAGTACACAAATGACTGCAAGATAGAAGCGGTCACCCAAGGCAAACCATTACGCGACAAGGCTCCAAAAGGCACAGAGGACTAATTCACCAGAAAAGTATTCGCGCTAATTTCTACGGTTCGGCGAATGCCTAAGCAACGCGGCAACGCTCTAGATCTCGTTTGACGAATCAAAGCCAGGCCTTAGCACTGCTCCCATCATCCAAGGAGACAGGGCCGTGCCAAAAACAGTAAAGAACTTCCTTCAAGACTTCCCTTTTAATCCCGACGCCGATGACACGCTTCACCTTAAGGGCATCAGGATCGGGCGCTTCCGGATTGATGAGCTGGTCATCACCGGACGCGAAGCGGCCATCCATGCGCAAGAGATCCTCAACGCGGCTATGGAGCGCTCCCGACGCTCTCGCATCAATGCCGCAGGCACGCGCTACCTTGAGCCCCTATCCGCAGGCCACCCCGCCCGGCTTCTTTCCGTAGAGATCAAGGACTATCTGGGAGATAGAGAGCGCCGCTGCCTCGCACAAGAGACCATCGACTCTACGGCCCGAACCCTGCGGCTTCTCCAGATGACCTGCGGGGACATCCCCGTGTCGCGCATTGACCACCCCCACATTTACCGCCTCTGGGACCTCATGCGCTGGTCACCCCCAGGGCTCTTCTCTGATCCCGCCTATCGAGGGATCAGCTATGACGAAGCAATTGCCTGCGGCAAGGAGCTAGATGTTCCTCAGCTCGCCCCTGCAACGCTTGAACGTCATCGACGCTTCCTGGTCTCCTTCTTCAATCAGCTGGTCAAGACCAAAGCTATTGATGCGTCCCCCATGGCTGCGTTCGCAGAGATCAAGAAAGACCTGGTCACCGATCCCAACAAGCCAGAGCGGCTCTTTGATGAAGACGACCTCCGCCGCATCTTCGACCCGAAGACGTTCATTCCCTGGGCGAGCAAATACCCCCACCGATGGTGGCTCCCCATAATCGGCCTGTATACAGGCGCACGCATCAACGAAGTCGCTCAGCTGAAGGTCGCCGACATCGTCCAGGAGAGCGATGTCTGGTGTATCCGCATCCAGAAGACTGTGGATCCTGACTTGGCGCACCGGACCCGGCTCAGGAGTCGGCAAAGCCTAAAGGGCAAGGCATCTATCCGAACGATCCCCATCCCGAAGCCCCTGTTGGACGCAGGCTTCCTAGACTTCATGGATGACATCAGAGAGTGCGGCCACCCTCGCCTCTTCCCACACCTATCCGCTGGTGTGAACCGTAAGACCGGCGAGACCAATGCTCGCTACAGCCTGGCGGCGCTTAGCCAGTTCAGCCGCTACATGAAGGACCTTGGCTTCCCTAGAGGGGTCGGGTTCCATGCCTTCCGCCACACCATCGCTACAGAGCTCCACCACCAGAACGTCCCTGACGAAGACATTGCTCTGATCACGGGCCACTCTGTCAGCAAGCGCGTGCCCGTGCTTCACGATGCTTACTTCCACAAGAAGCCTGCCGTGATGCGCAGGAAGCAGATAGAGACCTTGGAGAAATACAGGCCTGCCGTGGTGCTTCCAGTCTATGCCAAGGGGCAATTCAAGCGATGCTTGAAGGACAAAAAGAGGTTCTATCCTTAAGCATCGAAGCAGAATCAGCCCAGCCGGGAGGTAGTCCAGCCTCCACGCTGACTAGCCTTGCTACATGGGATACATTCGAGGCCTATGGGCAAGGCTAGGACGCCGCCGAGCCGTGCCCCTGACATTTCTGGTCCCAGAAGGAGCTGGTAGCTAAATGGATTCAACTCGATTGCGGGCACCTGTTACCCATCGTTTCAAGCCATTCGGCGCCTGCATCTATTGTGGTGCTACACAAGGGCGCTTGACCGAAGAGCACATCGTGCCGAAAGGCCTTGGTGGAACTCTCGTACTGCCAGATTCAAGTTGCGATCCGTGTGCAAAGCTTACGTCCCAGTTCGAAATGAGAGTGCTTCGCGGATTTTTGGATCGCGGCCGCCAATCTTTGGGAATAAAGGGTCGAAAATCTCATCGACGGCCCGCCACGGAATCGATGAAACAGACCTTCATACGCGCCGATAATTCCCTGGTTGAGCACGATGTCCCTTGGGATCAAAGCGTCAAAGTCATGCACCTCCCCGTCCTTCCTCTGCCCGGTTTCCTCGACCCAAAATTTCCGCCCGATCCTTCTGCAGAGGGCATAGAGGTTTCCGCCATGGATACGCTGACCATGGGACTTGGCGAGGGGGAGACAGTTCGCGAGCACACCTCTGTCGGCATCCAGTTTCAGGACAGGATGGACATCTGGTCATTCGTCCAGATGCTGGCCAAGATTGCACACGGCTACCAGGTCGCGGTGCACGGTGCTTTTCCTATTGAGCAAAGCCCACTGGTGCCCATCATTCTTGGCAAGCGATGGGATGCGCGAAACTGGATTGGTTGCACAGAGCAGGATCCGCTTCCATCTGATCGTCAGTGCTTGCACCTTCTCCAAGACGTTCCATTGACGGGCGGTGATGGCTCCAGCGCTTCGGTGATCCGCATCAAGCTGTTCGCCGACTATCCGAGCCCGACCTACGCTTTAGCGGCCAGACTTCAAGCCTGAAACGAGAGCGTTGCCTTCCTACCAATAGGCGCTGCGCCTGGACTTCGAACTAGACCAGCGTAAAGACATAGGACACCTTCATGGCTCAACCGCAGGAATCGACCGTCGCAGTAATGATTGACTGCGACAACGTTGCCCCCGAAATCGTGGACTTCGCGCTCCTCATGGCTGCGCAGGCCGGGCGCGTAACGCTTCGACGGGGCTACGGCAATCGCGCTACCTTGGGCAACTCTTGGCAAGAGGCCCTGGTTCGCCAGGCCTTCACTCCATGCCTTCAGTTCCAATACGCAGCGAAGAAGAACACCTCCGATATCGCCCTGGCCTTGGATGCACTGGAGGCGCTCTTCGATCAGCGGGCAGACATCTTCTGCCTAGTGACCAGCGACTCCGACTTCGCCTACCTCTGCAGGAAGCTCCGAGAGCGCGGCGCCACGGTTCTGATCGTCGGCGAAGCCAAGACTCCCGATGCTTTGCGCAATGCCTGTGACCAGTTCTTCGAGTGGTCCGCCCAAGAAGCCTCATCGCCAGAGCCGCCAGATCTTCAGGACCCGCCGCACCCTGCTGAGCACAGCAGCGAGGCAAAGAGCAACGGCAGCGCGCCGCTCCCCAAACGCCGTCCTCGGTTCGTCATCGAGGCTGTCTCGCTGCTTGCCGGTAGCACGCCAGAGGGCAAGGTTAGCCTCAATTCTTTAGGCTCTTATCTGAAGCGAGCAGATTCCGGCTTCTCGCCTGGCATCTATGGGCATTCCGGTCTTCTCAATATGGTGAAGACCTACGATCTCCTGTCACTCAAGCAGGAAGAGAATGGGCAGTGGTCCGTAAGCTTGGCGCCTAAGCCAGAGACAGCCTGACGCGGGCCACTACTGCCGCTTGGCGCATCGCACCAAAAAAGGGCCCCGCGTCTGCGGGGCCCTAGACTTCAGTAGCCGTAACCAGATCGACGCGGCTGCGTCCTCGGCTGGTTGTAGGGGCTACCGTATGGATTGCTCTGCGTTGGCTTGTAAGGATCTACAGTCCCGGACTTCCCGTTGTAGGGGTTGTAATTTCCTTGGGTGCTGTAGTTGTCCAGCTTGGTGGAGTTCGCATTGCTACGGTGGTGAGGCTGGACGTAGGTACCGTCCGAGCGATAGTGCCCCTTCACCGAATGGCTCTGAGCCGAAACAGCAAAAGAGCCCGCCAGAGCGACACCAGCGGCAAGGGTGAGCAACAGCTTTTTCATTTCCTTCTCCTTGGATGGGGCATCAGTCCCCACAGCCTCGTGCCCCCTGCATAGGCTGCAGTCCCCCGATCCTTCTCTTGGCTGAACACAGGCAAGACTCGGAACGGCAAGCGTCCGTGTCAATTATTTCACCTTTCCCATTGGGACAGGGGCAAAGGAGCAGCCATATCTAATGCCGCGCGAGCCGAACTGCACATGGTAGCGACACCATCCAAATATTCCCCACCCCTTTACTTTTTCCATAAATCAATTAAAAGCTTCCAAACAGCTAACGAGACAGAGAATGAACGAAGCCAAGAGAAAATCCGAAAAAAAAGAATCGAATTTAGCCATAAATATTATGTTTACATTCATACTCACGGTCGGAATACTGCTTGGAATGGTCATTACCTTCGTCGCACTCTCACCCGGAACGGATGCTCATACTTGCCAAGGGGCCGCGGCTAGCTCATCCACAAAGACGACGCCCACAGCATCAGGCTCGCCAAAGTCCCAATGATTGTCCACAACCTGGAGTTAAATCTCTTACGCAACCCGACGGAGCAAAAGAATGCAATCAAAAATATTGAGAACCAATTTGTCGCTGCGAATACACCTTTTTCAGGAAATTTATCCCAGTTAAATAAAATAATCATCTCGGCACCCAAAGTCACAACCGAGATCAGCGAGAGCCAGCGCAGACTAATTGAATCAAGCCCACCATCAATAACTTCTTCCAGCCCATTTGCGAAAAGATGGAATTTCCGCCACACCTCAGCGACCTTTTTCCGTGCATTTGAAATAAGCAGACTTATTTTAAACTTCACCCCACAACCTCCATGCCATGCGGCTTGTTGAAAATCTTTACTGCTGCTGATCTTACTTTACTGGTGTGCCATCAGGAACGTCATACATGATGTCAGTGATCTCACTCACAAGACGGTGATCAAGCAAGAGAGTAATGATGACCTTCGCAGTCGCTGCAGTTGGAATTATTCTCCCAGCCTTATCGAAGGTTACGCCCCACTTCCGTTTCGTCGCAACGGCCTTGAGCGCCTTGAGATACTTGGGGTCAGAGTAAAGGGATTTTTCCTGAATGACCGCCATCCTCTTCAGGTGCGTACCGTTCTCACCTACATATTCCAACAACGGCGCCATATCAGTAAATAGAGCGGAGAAAGACGGCTCCGCCTTGAGCTCGCCAAACGCCTGAACGTAACCAGCGCGATACTGCATCATTGACTCAAAGCCCCTTTTGTTCGACACCAGAAGAACATCGTCCAAGGCGAAGATGTCAAATCGCGGCTCAAGGGTGAACTCATCACCTGCTACAGCGGACAACTGTCCATTCTCAAAAATGGCATTAATCACGTTTTTCTTTTTGTAGACAGGCTTCCACGTCATCGGAGTGCGCCGCGTGGCGTAGAGGGTCTTCCCGTCCTTTACAAACTTCACCAGGTAGCCGACAGCGCCTTTGAGCTTCTTAAGATCATTAGTCGCATGGTCAGACTCCGGCTCGTCAACGAGATCCTTTAGAACCTGAAAGTCGGTATCACCCACAGCAATAGTAAGGCATCCATCATCGGTGGGCTGAGAGAGATGCCCATATGGAATCCACTCGTTAATGCGCGCCCTCTCATTTTCCGCAAAACCCTTGAGAGCGTTATCCAGGACTGGATCCGTCTTGATGTAGTACGCCTTGAATTTCTTGGTGCCAGCGCTCCTCTTAAACACCCAAAGGAACACGTTTGACCCGGCGAGGTCAAATGCCTTGAGGCTTTTCAATGCCAAATCGCTCATGGGTCCCCCATCAAATATACTTCCTGAACATCCTCAATAAGCTGCTTGCCAGGCAACAGCTTTCCTTGCTTCAGCGCGCGCACGGTCTTACGGACCTGTTTCCCACCGACAGCAATATCAACCTCATACAGTCGCCAGCCGAAAGCAATCAATACGGGGTTCATCAGAATCTGCCCCGACCTATACGTAATCAAAAACAAGAGCACAAGAAAAACGAAGAATCCCGCCAACTTCTGTGGATCTCCGTAACTCAACCCCATGAATGATACAACGTAGGGGAAAACATAATTAATCAGGTCATTCGGAACGGGCTTCGCGGACAGAACCTCAGCTTCGCTCTTCAGTCGGACAGCCTTCATGGAATACATCGTCAGCCAAAGTGCGGCTGATGTAACCACTATTGCTGCCAAGGATGCCCAAGGGTGCTCGAAGATCTGTAGTTCGCAATCAAACTGTCCTCTCCAACCACATACGGGTTGTCCCCACAGCGCTTTTTTTATGTCTTGCGCCGCCAGTACAAAGGCCAGCGGGGCATACGACCCTAGAAAAAGCACTCCTGCTGACCACATCCGAAATTGCATTCCGGTATTTCCTTCTAGTCCACCCCTCTGTTGCCAAGCATAGACCGGCCTCGTCTCATCGACCGAGAACTCCGCCGGGTCAAGGACGCCAGCTAAAGACACCCATTGATTAGAAGCCCTCATAGATAGCGGCTCGCCTGCGGGGATCTTTAGGACGGCCCAAGCCGACGAACTCCAGGCCGTACGCCTGCTCGCATCATGGTGCGAACTTGGGTAGCATCCGGGACACACCACAGGACACAAATCCGGTTTGTGGACGCCTCCGGAGCTAGGCGGGACGGTCAAGGTACTGTTTCCCCCTCTCTCCGCCAGACAAATGAAGAAGCCGCCCTCTGGGCGGCTTTTTTATTTGGCTGGCGGAGAGCATCGGGCGAGAGAAGCCCTGCCGGGGTTCGACGGTTCTGCAGGAGCAGAACCGGACCGCCGAAGGCGGGTCCCGGGGCGCAGCGCGCACCGGGATCGGGTGCATGGATGCACCCGACAATCCCCCTCTCTCCGCCAGATAACTGAAAAAGGCTGCCTTCGGGCAGCCTTTTTCAGTTATCTGGCGGGGATGCGAAGTGCGCTGCGCGCGCTTCGCCCCAAACGTTGCTGCGCAACGTTCGGGCCCCTCCCCTTGCCGGCCTCTCCCCGCCCCTGTCGGGGCAGCCC
>JAESFO010000583.1_pt1 | contig 22276 bp, 16 predicted proteins | sample 9269421 | NCBI WGS metagenome assembly JAESFO01 (sample SAMN14502839, study PRJNA617101) | algae metagenome | isolation source: Nostoc desertorum CM1-VF14 and co-occurring heterotrophs from rocky... | place: USA: Clark Mountains, San Bernardino, California | collected 2000-06-05 | reverse complement strand
TATTGCCACCTACTACAAAAAGAAAAAAGTAATAGGGCAAACGGTTGGTACGCTGATATGGTGCGGCATCCTCTTCCGATAGATGCCCAAAACCAGGAGAAACAATCCGAATAGGTAACTGATTATTTTGACTAAAATGCTTTAATAACGAATCGATCTTTCCCATAATACTATTACTTACAGTACGGACTTTGAATGTTACAAATCAGACAGACAATTATTCAAGAGAAAAACCAGGCAAAGCCCGGCGGCACCCTGCCATCATACTATTGCCGATGAATAAGTTTTTTATCACACCAAAGATAGATATCTATTATTACCCGCAATAAGCCTGTTCCTTTGCCGGTTAGCTCATTATAATCGTAACTCACACTTGGTACAACAAAAAAACCAGCCTCCCGGCTGATCTTTTCGCAAACTTCTATTTAGATCGCTGAAGCATTACGCATCAGGAATTTCAGGTTCCACGAGCTTCGCCAGCTTTTCGAGTGACTCCTGCCAACCGAGATAGCACATAGCAGCAGGTATCATGGGTGGAATATTTTCCTGGGTGATCTTAATATCTGTACCAGCGATGCTTTTTGTAAGCCACACAGTAGTGACCATCTCACCCGGAAGGTTGGGATCGTCAAACTGATCGGTATATTGTAAAAACTCGTTGGGTTTTATCTCCAGGTATTTGCCACCAAAAGAATGGCCGTTGCCTGTTGTAAAATTGGTAAACGACATGCTGAAAGTTCCACCGGTTTCGGCATTCATTTCGTGAACAGTGCAAAGAAATCCGTAAGGAGGCAACCAGCTGGCGATGGCCAGACTATCGGTAAAAGCACGGAATACTTTTTCAGGGGAGGCTTTCAAAACCCTGTGTAATGATACGTTGTTGTCAGACATAATATTAGTTTTATCCTACTCGTATGGCTTTTCGGTTTCGCCCGTTTATGTGGTTGCTGCTCCACTCGTTGACAACACAAAGATGGCATCTAAAATGAACAAACAGGGAGTGTATCTGCGACAATTAAGGGGTGATATCCGCTTTATAAAAAGGTTGAACCGCGAAGACGCCAAGACGCGAGGAGTAACATAATATAGTTTACAAAAAACTTTGCGCCTCCGCGCCTTCGCGGTCAAAAAAACAATATTATTTAACTCACTATCATGCTCCATAAAATTACTATCTTTCTAATTGTAGTTTTGTTTGTAACAGCCTGTAATAACCAACCCGTTCTAAAAGCAACAAATACTATGACTATCAACGACACCCCCACCGTAACATCCGGCCACGCCGAAGTAAACGGCATTAGCATGTACTATGAAATATATGGAGAAGGCCGGCCCCTGGTGCTGATACACGGTGGCGGCTCCACTATTCAAACCAGCTTTGGCAGGATCATTCCCTTACTGGCACCTCATCACCAGGTTATTGCCGTAGAGCTGCAGGCTCATGGTCGCACCAGCGATCGCAACAGCGAACTCTCTTTTGAGCAGGATGCCGATGACGTGGCTGCATTACTTACAAGTCTGAACATTACTCATGCCGATATTTTCGGATTCAGCAACGGCGCTAACACAGCCTTGCAAATAGCTATCAGGCATCCGCAGCTTTGCCGTAGAATTATTGCAGGTTCTCCACTGCTGAAAAAAGATGGCAGTTTCCCGCAGTTCTGGGAGTTTATGAAACAAGGCACATTCGACCAAATGCCGCAGGCCTACAAAGACTCATTTTTAGCCGTTACACCAGATAGTGCCAAACTGATGACGATGTACCAGAAGTGCGCCAATCGAATGATCTATTTTAAAGAGTTTAGCGATGCCGAGATACGATCCATACAGGCACCGGTGTTACTGGTGAACGGCGACCAGGATGTAGCCACATCAGAACATGTAGTAGCTATGTCGAAACTGATACCCCATTGCCGTTTAGCCATTATACCCGGCGGACATGGCGCTTACATGGGAGAAATTACCACTTTGAAACCCGGTTACCAAAGCAGCGACTTTATTGTGCCGATGGTAGAGCGGTTTTTAGAGGGTGATTAAGGGTAATTTGCGAAAGATGATGACGTCACTTTGATCCGTAGACAATATATCGCCGCCATGCCGCTCAGAACACGTTCGTGAAAAAACTGCTTTTAATAATTTACCGCTATGCGACATTTATGCGAACCAGATGCCTGGAATAAATATTTTTGAACAAACCTCATACGCTTTAAAGGAGCATTATAATGTACCCAATTTCTATAAAAACGGGCAAGCCCGTAGCTGCGGGCGAAATATTAATAATGATGAATTGACCCAGGTATACAGATCCGCATGGCGGCGATATATCCATTCCAACTTCGGCCCGCAATGCAGATATAGTATCATTTAATATACTTTTGATAGTATCAAATGATACTATCAAAATGAAGCCTGAGATAAATATCAATTTCCTGATAAACGCTAAAATTAAATTAAAGCATCTTACTTTTTTATCCATACTAATCGCATTGGTCGCATGCAAACAAAAGAAAATGGAAAAGAAATTTTTTAGTTGGGAGGATTTTTCAAACGGATTTGGAAAAGAAATGGTTTTGGCTGAAGATGTTTTCAATAGCATGAAGGAAAGCGGACTTAAGAACGGAACGCTCACAAAAATGGATTTTACATTCATTTCCGACCAAAAAGAAAAACTGGAAAAACTGAGCACTTTTCTCGCGGAACATTACCCCTACTCTATGGAAAGAATTCAAAAACCGGGGAATACCTGGGAACTAAATGGACAAACAAATGAAATCCCTATCACCCAAAACAACCTACTGTACTGGGCATTGGATATGCGAAAAAGAGCTTATGAATTTGATTCTTTTTTTGACGCTTATGGAGGGATATCTAATACAACGGTTCCACGGTTTCTTGCATTGGACAGTTCCAAAGCAGCTGATTACTTTGATAAAGCTCTTCAGTATTATGATGAAGGAAACCTAAGTGGTGCAATATTCTATTGGTCACTCGTAATCGATATTGATTCGACGGACGTAAATGCTTATTATTCGAGAGCAATAGTTAAAAATGAACTTCATACCTGGAAAGCAGCGCTCAAGGATTATGATAAAGCCATTGAACTGGCACCCAACTTTGTAGATGCCCTCATCAACAGAGGAAGTCTAAAAGATGAAAATGAGGATTACCAGGGTGCTATTGCCGATTATAAAACTGTTTTAGGATTTGCTAACATTGAAATAGAAGACAAGCAAAACATATATTTTAATCTGGCAAACACCTACCTTAACTTAGGTGATAAGGATAAGGCTTGTGAACACTGGAAAATAGCATTGTCTTTGGGAGATGATAAAGCCCCGGACCAATTGAATAAATATTGTATTGAATAATTTGCACATGAAAGCGACCATCTACTCTCACATGGAAATAATAGGAACAACGCAGCTGGAAGCGGGAGATATCTCAATGGGTAGAGTTTGGGGAGTATTTCACCCCAACGAAACGTATATTCAAAAAATACAACAACATGCCTGGAACTCCACCCTATCGTATTCATTTCAACACCAAAATTGGACGGCCTTAAAATTGAATATCCTTCTGGATAATGGAATGTTTTTATTACCAGCAGGAGGCATTACATTCGACGATCATCAGGAATTCCCAGAAGAACAAAAAAGAATTTACCTCGCCGGTATTGATACAAAAATAATAGAAGACTTTATAGCGACTGAAGCACCGCGGCCTTTTGTAGAAGAACCATGGGATGCATTAACCATTGAAGAAAAATTGATGTACGAAAAAGAACTGGAAACGGAAATTCGCTGCCCGAACTCATTACTTAAAATTTTAAGTAAAAAACATGTTCCTCACATTTTAAGTGACGCTTGTTTTTCCGCCATTTGCAAAGACCAGTGCTCAGATGATATACTCTTTGAAATTGATAGCCGGTCTATCAAAAAAAGATTTGCAATAGTACACCTAACCTGGCTGGGCAAACCTGAAAAGCCAGGCTTTCCAACAACAACATTATATAACGATTATGATGAGTTTAAGTATTTTCGAATGTATCCAGATAAAGCAAATTGGGAATATTAATATGAAAAGCTACTTACTGCTATTTCTTATATTACTCACCCGGTCCGTACCGGCACAAATACAAACCTATTCAGGAAAAAAGATCAGTAGTACAGCTTTCACCCAACAAATAACCAAGGCCATGGACTCCCTGAAAGTACCAGGCATGTCGGTGGCAGTGATTAATAAGGGAAAGATCGTTTTTACCAAAGCATTGGGATGGGCAGATGTCGACTCAAAGAAACCGGTAACCAACGCTACCCTTTTCGAAGCTGCATCCCTCTCCAAACCGGCTTTTGCATTCTTCGTAGTAACATTAGCCCGTAAAGGAGTGATTGACCTGGATAAGCCTTTATTTGAATACCTGCCGGCCTCCCATATTGCCGACGAACGATATAAAAAGATTACCGCCCGCATGGTGTTGGCCCACACTACCGGACTGCCGAACTGGAGCGAGGGTACACCGATGCAACTGGAAGCGGAGCCGGGAACCCAATTTTCGTACTCGGGAGAGGCCTATGTGTACCTGGCTAAAGTGATTGCTCATTTAAAAGGTCTTACGCTGGAAAACCTGGACGCTTTCTACCAGAAAGAAGTGGCGCAACAGGCAGGTCTGAAGGATTTTCATTTTATGATAACGCCTGCTATCAAAACCAAACTGGCTACTGCTTACCAGGACAACAAGAAGGTTTTCGATGACCGCAATCGTCAAACGTTTGACCCTGCCGGAGGTTTATATGCCAATGCGGGTGAGTACGCAAAGTTTTTATGTTACCTGATGAAGCAACAGCCTGTCTTAAAAGAAATGATGAACCCGGTAATTGAACTGGAAAAAGATCATATCATTCGTACATTTTTTGGCGTTGATGCATGGTCTATGGGGTTGGCTGTTATTCCGGTTAACCACACCGTCAACTACTGGCATGGCGGCAACAACCTGGGCTATACAGCTTCTTTTATGATCAACCCTGAGAAACAGTTGGCTTATGTTTTTTTTACCAATGCTGATCAATGTAATGGCTTGAAAAAGATTTTTGAAAATATCTTATGGCAGTAATACCCCTGCTCATCGAAAAAAACACAACTAAATTCTTTCCTATTAAAAACTTACTTATTTTGCTGCCCGATTCGATTCAACGCTTATCAAAAAATTGGAACGCTAAACATGGAAGAGCAAAAGAAAAATGGCAACGCAAAAAAGAAAGTACTGCTAACCATCATAATAATACTTGTAGCTATAGTGGCTGGATGGTTTATCTATAATGCTGGCAAAAGAAATGGCGAAATAGATGCCTTATCAGGCGACAATGTAGCTTATGCAACAGATGCAGCCGCAGATGAGCATGGCCTGGCTACCATGCAGGATTATGAATACTGGAAAGGCGCTACCTTCCGTGTCAGCGAATATGATAATATCCCTGTTAATTATAAAAGAGCTATTGTGAAAATATTTATGGATAATAAATATTACGAAAGGGATGGGGAAGATCAATACCACCTGACATCCATCAAGGACCGGGCGCCGAAAATTTATGCCTTTGGCAATTTCACGGGTCGTAGCCAGGAAGGCAAACCCGATATGGCTTTCTTATTAGAGAAACAGGATTTTCAAAGCAGCGCGCTCTTTGTTATTTCGAGCCTGGGTGATATTTTATATTGGAAAGAGTATAGCTCGGACCTGCCTATTATTAATGCTTTCAAAAAGGGCAGCAAAATATTTATAGACCAGCCTACCCTGGAGCCATCGCCCCTGGACGGCATCATCATACAATTCAAATACAGTAAAGACGCCTTGGTATACAATAGCCAGTTAAAAACATTTGAACCTTATCATCAATATACCAAAGAGGAATTAGAGGGAGACCATGAAGAAGGCGATGAGCCAGACGTGGAGCCTGAAGAAGCGACCATGCAGCAACCCGACTCGTCAAAAACGGCAGAATAGCCCATTTAAAGAGGGAGCATTGGTACACTTTCCAGTCCTAACAACAATTCAGATTCATGCAATAGTGTTACGAGTAACAATTTGATCTGGTGAGGCAGGTAACCGAAATATTTTTTAAAAGCCGTAGAAAAATGCGAAGCATGTTTATAGCCTGAAAGTCTGGCTACCTCTGCAATTTTCATATCCTCATTAATCAGCAATTCTTTAGAGCGGTTCATCCGCTGGGTATGTACATACCCGAAAACGGTGGTTCCAAATACCTGCTTAAAATGCTTCTTCAAATAGCATTCGTTGGTACCTACCTGTTGTGCCAGGTCGAGTAAGGTACACGAGCGGCTTATATCAGCATCGATAATATCCTTTACATCGTACATTTTCTCCAGGTTGCTATCGCTGGTATAAATTTCAGGCATCGCTTTATAGAGCGCTTCATACTCCTGGAACTGCAGCATCAGCAACTCAATAAATTTTGATTTTAAGTAAAGCGTTTTGTAGTAGCTCTTATGCTCAAACAAAAACATATCGTATAAAAGCGACTTCATGCGGGAAGTAACTTCTATGCTTCTTTCATTCAATAGCACGGGGCTATTTTCTTTCAGACTACTGAAAAAAGTTTCGTGCATGGGGTTGTCTGACGAAAGGAACCGCTTAAAATAATCCACCTCGATATTGATTATATACAGCTCCGAATCTGCCTCCCGGGTCCAGACGTTATCAAATACCTGTGTATTGATAAATATCAGGCCACTTTGGTTATGCTGCACATCTGCAAAGCTTTTACCTGTAAGCCCGTTATTAAAAACGCCGCGGCATTTAAAACAAAACACCAGGCTTACATACGGTTTACAGCTTTTAATGGATAAAGATTGGGTTTGAACAGAATTACCCAATATGCGTATAAAATGAATGTCTTTGGTAAGAAACTCGTAAAAATCGCAGTTATAAGGATCGAAAAGGTCGCTGTTATGCGATTCCACTACTTCATGCTCTTCCATCCGGAACAGGTCTGAGTAGGGAACAACAGTTGTTTTCAACGCCTTACCATTAAGCATAGTTTCTACACTTTCCATTACTTATTCTTGCCTTAAAGGTTTCGATCTCATTGCAAAAATGAGCTATTTTTTTCCCGGGCACTTACGGGATGCGGAATTTTTTTCAAAATTCCCGATTGCGTTATTGCTTTTCCGTTTGCAGTAAATGAACCATTTCACCTTTGCACCCTGAAAGTGGCTGGAGGATCTGCAACCACTAAGCTCCGTTTTCAAACGCCGGGCAGACTCCACAACCCTCCACTGGAATAAATAGCGTAAGCAGATGGGATATAACAAAACAATGGTGTGGGTAATAGGTTGCAGCATGGCAATCTTTTTTTGTGTAAACCTGCAGGCGCAACAACCCGCTGTGGTAAAAGGCACGGTGAGCAACGAAAAAGGACAACCTGCAGAAAAAGTAACCATCGGCGTTTCTGAAAAATCCAATTTTACGATTACCGATGCCAAAGGAGGTTACCAATTATCTCTTCCCGCCGGCAAGCACACTGTTACCGCTACGATGGTAGGATACGAATCGCAGCATGCCGATATTGAAGTAGCCGAAGGCAAGACCATTATCCTGAATATCCGACTTAAAAAGTCTAAGCCAGAAGACCTCGAGGAAGTGACAGTTGGAGGCGTTACTAAAAAGAGAGCGCTGGAAACCCAGGGGTTTGCGGTAACCGTTATCGAAACTAAAGAGGCTTCGTTGAGAAACTTAACTACTAATGAGCTGCTCGACAGAGCTGTGGGAGTGCGTGTTCGGCAAAATGGCGGCGAGGGTTCGCCTATTGAATATAACCTGAATGGTATGTCGGGAAGCACCATTGGCTTATTTCTCGATGGTATAGAAATATCTACCTATGGCTCTTCTTTTAACCTGAATAATATCCCTCCGGCGATGATTGAGCGGATAGAAGTATATAAAGGAGTATTACCCGCGCATTTGAGCGGCAACTATATAGGTGGGGCGATCAACGTGGTAATGAAGAAGGACGCATCGGCCAATAATATTACCGCGGCTCTTTCCTACGGATCCTTTAATACCTACCGGGCAGACGTAAGCACTTTGTATCGCAATCAGAAAAACGGGTTAACAGGTCGCGCATCGGGATTCTTTAGCCACTCAGATAACAACTATGAAATGTGGGGTAAATTCTCGAAGTACACCTTACCGGGAGGACGCATTATTCGTAATTACCGTACCCGCAGACCTAACGACGAATTTGAAACCATCGGCGGACGTTTTGAATTGGGCTTTACCGATGTAAAATGGGCTGACCAGTTTTTTGTTGGCTATAATATATCGGACTCCTATAAAGAAATTCCTCATGGTGTTACTATGACCAAACCTTATTTTGGTCGCTTCAACGAGTACCAGGCGCATGTGTTCAGCTTAAACTATACCAAAAGGAATCTCTTTGTAGATGGGCTTGCCTTAACAGTAAACGCTGTACATAGCATGCGGAATACCTACTTGCAGGATACCGTTAGCTTAAGGTACAATTGGGATGGAACCTTGCTGGTAAAGAATTCAGAGGGTCCGCCCGAAACTTATGGCTACGAGCCAGGAAGAGGTCAGCAGGGGGAGGCTGTGATAAGTGATATTGACCGTACGATTTCCAATATACGTTCCAACCTGGCTTATACGATTGTTTCAGGTCACCGGGTTTCATTAAATCATAAGTTTGAGAACGCTAACAGAAACGATAAAGATCTGCTAAACCCCGCAAGAAGCCGGTGGATCACCCAGAACGAGTTAACGACGAATATCTGGGCGCTGAACTATGAATCAGAGCTTTTTAAAGGCAAGTTAAGAACGAATGTTTTTGGCAAATATGCTGTTTATCTAACCGACCAGACTATTCCTGTAAGGGAAACAGAGGGCGTTTTGGTGTATGAAAACAATAAAACAAAACGAGACAACCGGGGTTTTGGTGGTACCCTTTCTTACCAGCCCATTACAAACGGTTTTTTAATCATATCTGCAGAAAAGTCTTTTATCATGCCTACCGACCGTCATATTTATGGTGAGCCGGAAAACAACCTGTTACCTAACCCGGATATTCTGCCTGAAATGGCCATCAACTATAACCTGGGAGCCCGTTATAATATTTCACGTTCCACTAAACATAAATGGTCATTCTATGCCAATGCATTCTGGAGAAACGGGTACGATAAAATCATTCAGCAAACCCGTGTAGATCCGGTAATTGAAGGGCGTGAAAACCAGGTAGAAGATATACAGGTGACACAATTTGTGAATCTATCCAAAACTCAATCCGTGGGTTTTGAGGCGGAAGTAAACTACATTTTCAACAACCGGTTGAATGCCATGTTCAACCTGTCTAAGTTCAACTCCCTGTTTAAAGTAGAAACTGACGAAAGGGGAAATCCTCATAGCCTGTATGACAGACAGGTACCTAATGAACCTTTCTTCACTGTAAACGGCAATCTTCAATACCGTTTGAACAATATTTTTCAGAAACGCTCGGTGTTGAATCTTTACTATAATGTTGGCTATGTAGCTCCTTTTAGTACGATCTGGATAGAATCGGAATGGTTTACCACACCGGCGCAATTCCCCAATGACCTGGGCGCCAGCTATCGCTTCCCTACCGGCAAACTGGTAGTGAGCCTCGATTGCAAAAATATTTTCAACGCAGAAGTATATGACAATTTCGGAGTTCAAAAACCCGGAAGAGCCTTCTTCATAAAATTAAACTATACCATCAACAATTTTAATAAATAAAAATGTGGAATAAGCCAGGATATACAATGTTCGCTCAGGCAATTTCCATGAGATAAAACCAATAATTATGAACAATAAACTTTTAACAAAAGTTATGTTTGGCGCAGTACTGGTAGCCGGTACTTTGGGCGCTTGTAAAAAAAGTGATAATCCTGTTACAGAAGGCCCGTCAGGTCCTGATGCATGGGACAGAAAATATATTACATTAACCGCTGCTATTCCTGACGGTGAAGGCACAGCAGGAAATGGCGGTACCATGGCGTATGCGATTACCCTGGACCAGGCCATCAATCCTAATTTTGAAGTAAGTGCAATCGCTAATGGTTATGGATTAAGATCTCAGCGTACGGCCCGTGTGCAAGGATCTACCAATGGCAACTTCCTCTATAATATCCAGTATACCGGAACTGACGGCGGTATTTTTAATAAATACAAAGTGGAAGGTCAAAAGAATTTTGTTGATACCCGCGAAGAAGTAAACACAGAACCCATCCTTGGATCTTCTCCACGTTGGGTGGTTGCTGCGGAAGGCATTGGTGTGGGTGTTTTTGCTTCTGCTACTATTCAGGCCTCTGGAGAAGGTGCCGGTGCTACTTTTGTAGATGTAAAAAGCACCGCAAAGATTGCTGTGATCAACTTAAATGATCCTCAGGTAACACGCCAAACAGAATTCACGATTCCGTTCACTGCGGCACAAACCAAAGACGGTTACCAAATCGGACGTATAGATATGCCTATTTTAAACGCAGCAAAAACAAAAATTTTCATAGGCTGTAATTTGACAAGAACGGATGTTACCAAGTTATCAACAGTAGGCAACAATGGTACACAAAGCTGGAGTTCTGCCTCCAATCAGCTCGGAACAGCTACCCTGGTTGTGGATTACCCATCTTTAGCGAATCCAACTTTAATCTACTCCACACAAAGCAGCTTCGGAAATAATGGCTATCGTACGATGATTCAACACCTGGGAGACGACGGTCATATTTACCAGGGAACCGGCGCTAATACAACTGGTCAACCTTATATATTACGTATAGATAGGAATACAAATACTTACGACAACAGCTATTTATTTGATCTGAAAACAGCCTTGGGATCATCAAACAATGTTGCCATCAGGGCCTGGAGATATATTAAAGAAGGGATAGGGCTGGTTATGTATACCGAAACGGGTGTAAATGGCGGTTATCTTGCCTTAATAGACTTAAATGCAAAGACTGCGACCAAATTAACTACAGAAAATCAAACGGACATTGGCTATTCTGGCCGCACAGCCAATACTACAACCGGTGTTACTGGCATTACCGGTACTTTCAGCCAGTTTCAAAACATTGGCGTAGCCGGAGACAATTTTTATGTACCGATGACTCCCAACGGTGTAGATGGAAACCTTTACATTATCAATTACAAAACAAAAGCTGTTACCAAAGGTGCGAAATTGAAAAACCAATCTGGTAGTTTCTACCTAGGCGCTTACTAAAAATACCTCTCATTACCATAAGAGCCTGCTGCGTCTGGTCATGATGCAGCGGGCTTTTTTATGCGAACTTCACTAGAGCTGATGGAAGAACAGGCCATTCCAAAACAAGATGTAAAATTTGTCATAATTTTGTAGTATAAACACTAACACAAATTGAACAACAGGCCCTTCTTGAATAACAACCTTCAAAAAGCTACTATTAAAACTTCAAAGAGTTTGACGCTCTGGATAATGGCTTCCTTTTTGATGTTGCTATACTTTACCGCCTGTAAAAAAGAAAAGCTGCCGGAAGCAGAACCGCCTGCACCGAACTTCTCTGTCACACCCTCCAGCATCACACTCAATTTAAATGATTCCTACCTGATCCCACTTTATGTGCTTAAAGACAAAGACACCCTGCCTGCAATAGAAGTAGTGTGGAAATCGGAGAATGAGGAGATCGTAGGGTTTTATTCTCCGGGCGTTATAACGGCCAAATGGGCCGGACAAGCTAATGTTATTGCCGAGGGAAAAGACGGCAAAGAACTGGCCCGCTGTGCCGTAACTGTTACCGATTCTAATGTTTATAAACTACGACTCATACTGAAGGATAAAGGAAAGCATACGACATTGTCATTAAGTAATCCTTCGGGATTTCTTTCGGCCAAAGCCCTGCAACGCAGGCAAAAACAATCGATCAACGTAGACGAAAATGACCTGCCGATTGCAGATGAATACCTGCAGGAGATCACCAAAATTGGTGGCACCATTGTGGCCAAAAGCAAATGGCTCAAAACAGTTAGTGTACATGTTAGCGACCCAACCTTACTGCAGAAATATAAAGCACTTCCCTTTGTAGCAGATGTAAAAGTGGTATGGGCCAAAAGAAGCAATGTTTACAAGGGCCCTTCAGCTAGCTGGAATTTTACCGGAAGTAACGCATCTGCTGCTCCCAACATCACCATATCGGCTGATAATAGTGTTTACGGACCTGCCTATGAAAATATCAGGCAGAATAAAGGCAATGCTTTGCACCAACTGGGTTTTAAAGGCCGTAATATGGCCATCGCAGTAATTGATGCGGGCTACAAGGATGTTGATAAAAACGCGATGTTCAATAATGTTCACTTATTGGGAGCTAAATCTTTTATTTATGAACAGCCTAACCCGTTTTTTATGGATGAGCATGGGGTTGCTGTACTATCTATTATAGGGGGTGCGAAACCGGCCCAGTATGTCGGCGCTGCTCCCGAAGCCAGTTATTTATTGCTTACATCAGAAGATAATACAGATGAATACCCCATTGAGGAAGATTATTATGTAAACGCATTAGAATATGCAGACAGTGTGGGTGTGGATATTGTAAATACCTCCCTGGGGTATAAAGGGTATTCTTTCCCGGACATGACCAATACATTTGAAATACTGAATGGTGCAACGGCCCATGCTTCCCGCGGTGTATCTATGGCTTTCTCAAAAGGTATACTGGTAGTAGTTTCTGCGGGAAACGATGGCAGCTTTGTAGGAAGTCCGGCCGACTCGCCCGGCGCATTGGCAATAGGAATGACTGACGCGGCCGGAACAGTAACAACTGCCAGCTCCAGGGGCATGACGGTAGATGGCCGCATCAAGCCGGATGTAATAGCTTTGGGCGCCGGCAGTTACAGGATTACCAGCCTGGGTACCATTGCTACCGGAACCGGCACTTCTTTCGCCGCACCGGCGATCACCGGTATGGCCGCCTGTTTATGGCAGGCTTTCCCTAATCTAACCAATTTGCAAATAAGAGATATTATACGGCAGTCATCCGACAGATATGCCAATCCTGCATTGCCCTATGGCTACGGTCTGCCGGATATGCAAAAGGCCTATACCCTGGCTCAACATCTAAACTAATTTAATGACCGGGTCAATTTAAAGAGAGCATTTTTGCCGATCACAATGCTGATATTTTTTTAAAACCATTTGGGGGTTAAGGAACATTCAGGATATCATCCCGGCTGTCCCCTCATGCCCCCGCCGTTGACTCCTGACAGATTAGCTGACGGCTTCTCAAGGGACACCAACACCATCTTATTGAATACCAATAATTTATTTTAATCCAGATTCTTCCGGCCTGCGTCCTAAATTTTCCGTATTTCGTAACCTGCCCGCCGCCAACTGGTTTTACCTTTGCGCTTCAGTTTTTCCTTTAAAGGAAAACCGAAAAAACATTGAAATAAGTCAACATGAAGCAAATATTTTTGAGCGCATTCACGCTCCTCACTATTATTTCTTACGCCCAGCCAGGGGGTGGTCGTCCGGGAGGCCCTTCAGCAGCTCAACCAACCAATACATTGATGAGCCCTGATTTCTGGAAAACGCAACCAACCGTTGACCAGGTAAAAGCGGAAATCGCAAAAGGCAATAGTCCCTCACAACCCGACGCTGCTTCATGGGATCCCACAGCGAGAGCGATCTTAAATGAAGCGCCCCTGGAAACCATTAAATTTATGGTGGAGCAGGAAGGCAATGGCGTAAAGAAAAAAACACACCACAGTGCTTCTTACTTACATTGGGCTGCATCCAGGGGCAATATAGACCTGATCAACTACCTGATCGAAAAAGGGTCAGACGTACATCTTAACGACAGCCACGGCACTTCCGTTGTGGCTAATGCGCTTACCGGAGGTAGTAAAAACATTCCGGTATTGGAAGCCCTGTTTAAAGCCGGAGTAGACCCTAAAAAAAGATATGATGATGGCGCCACCTTATTGTTAATGGGTGTTGCTAATGACAAGGATTTAAGTCTGTCTGATTACCTGGTAAAAAAAGGGCTATCCTTTAACGACAAAGATGAGTATGGCAGCACTGCAGTTGACTATGCCGCAAAACTAGGTAACCGCGATATCATGCAAAAGCTGATGGCGAAGGGTCTTAAGCCTACTAACCGTGCATTGTTCTTTGCCACACAGGGTTCGAGGATGACTCAAAATGGTATCGAGGTTTATCAATATCTGGTAGAGCAGTTAAAACTGGATCCTAAAGCTATCAATCCTAAAGATGGCGCTACCATTTTACACAACCTGGTACGTCGCCCTAACAAAGAGCTGATTGACTACTTCCTGGCCAAAGGTGTTGATATCAACAAAAAAGACAGTGAAGGCAATACCGTGCTGATCAATGCAGCAGCCGGAAGCGATGCAGCGTTAATAACAACCTTGCTGACTAAAACTTCCAATATCAATGCAGTAAACGATAAGGGCGAATCGGCTTTAACCAAAGCAGTTGCCAATGGATCGACAGAAGTGGTGAATTTGCTATTGCAAAAAGGCGCTGATATTAAGGTGGTAGATAAAGATGGTCATAACCTGGCTTATCACTGGTTTAACTCCTTCAGGGAAGGCAGACCCGGCAGCCCAATGGGGGGTGGCCAGGCACAACCACAGGGTGATGACTTTGCTGAGAAGCTCGTTATATTAAAAAGCAAAGGCCTTGATATAACAGCTCCGCAGGGTGATGGCAGCTCACTGTTTCACCTGGCAGTAGCCAAAGAAAATGCAGCTTTGATCAAAAAAGCAGCAGAACTGGGTGCTGATATTAATGCACAGGACAAAGAAGGAGCCACAGCATTGCATAAGGCGGCATTAATTGCCAAGGACGACCAGATCTTAAAATCCTTAATTGCATTAGGTGTAAAGAAAGATCTGAAAACAGGATTTGAAGAAACAGCTTACGACCTGGCGAAGGAAAATGAGTTTTTGAAAAACAACAATGTCTCTATAACCTTCTTACAATAAAATATAAACATGAAATTATTTATAAAAAGCATAGTAGCTATTGGTTTGTTTTTCATTAGCCCTGCAGGTATGGCGCAAACCAGCTCCTACAAATGCATGATACAGATGAATAGTTACCAGGGCGAAAAAGCTTACGTTATTGTATCATTGATCAATCCTAAAGGAGCATACGAAAAAACGCTCAGGGTGATGGGTCCCGATAAGCAATGGTTTAATACCCTGAAAGAATGGTATAAGTTCCAGACCAAAAGTAAAGAAAAGATAAGCGCTGTAACCGGTGCTTCTATAGGCGGTGGCGATCGTGCTGTAGTGACTTTGGCAATCGACAGCAAAAAAATAAATGCCGGGTATACCCTGCGTTTTGAAACTGCTGTGGAAGAAAAGCAATATCACACCAAAGATGCAGAAGTACCTTTGACTACTGCAGGCCTGGCGGCAAAAACGGATGGTAAAGGTTATATCAGGTATGTGAGGTTTAGTGGTAGTTAAAGGTTAGAGAAAAGTTGACTGGTTTACTGGTTAACAAGTCAACAAATTAACTAGTTAACCATTCATAAATAACGATGATCATTTCAATTTGGAGATATAGCCATTTAACACTGGCTATATCTTCTTTTTTATTACTGACAGTTGCATCGATAACTGGTATCTTTTTAGCATTTGAACCGGTTATTGAAAAATCGCGTGACTATAAAGCTACTGGTTTTGATACGCTCACTTTAGCCCAAACCGTACCCTTATTAAAGGAAAAATTTCCTGGTATACAGGAGATCTCGGTAGATGATCACCATTTTGTTTTGATTAAATACGCCACTGAAGAAGGCGGCGATAAGCAGGTATATGTAGATCCTGCAACGGGCAAGGTATTAGGTACACCTACGGAAAAACTGCCGCTATTCCAGTGGATGACCACTTTACACCGCTCGCTGTTCATACACGAAACCGGAAGGATTCTAATGGGCATAACCGCCTTCCTACTCATACTGATTGCAGTGTCAGGCATCTTCCTGGTAGTGCAAAGGCAGAACGGTTGGAAAAACTTCTTCTCTAACGTAGAAAAAACCGGCTTTGCTCAATACTATCATGTCGTCTTTGGCCGGTTATCACTATTTTTTATCCTGGCTATTGCACTCACCGGAACCTATATAGCGGTTTACCGGTTGATGCCAACACCAGGCAAAGCCAGCGCCCTGGTTGATGAAACACAAATCAGGGAAGAGCCTTTAAAGGATCTGGTTGATTTCACGGTTCTCCGCGAAACCCCGCTTGCCAACCTTCAGAAACTACAATATCCTTTCTCCGACTTCCCGGAAGATTATTACACTGTTCAGCTAAAAGACCGCGAATTATGTATCAACCAGTTTACCGGCGATGTACTTGCCCAGCAGAACTATACCCAAACCTATCAATTAGCTAATTTCAGCCTGCGCTGGCATACAGGCCGGTCGGGAACTATCTGGTCGCTACTGCTCGCGCTGGCATCCGCTTATATACTGTTCTTCATCTATTCCGGCTTCGCCATTACTTTACAACGCAGGCGTAGCCGGTCTAAAAACAAATTCAAAGCTAAAGAGGCCCGGATCGTTATTTTGGTAGGTTCTGAAAACGGGGGCACTTTTAAATTTGCTGATGCCATTTACACACAATTGATCAGGCACGGCGAAAAAGTATTTTTAACCGACCTTTCTAATTTTACAGCATTCCCCAATGCCGAGCATTTGATTGTTATGACCAGTACCTATGGCCAGGGTGATGCGCCCTCCAATGCGAAAAAACTAGCGGATCGAATAAAGCAATATCCGCAAAGCAAAAGTATTCAATATGCTGTTATAGGTTTCGGATCCAGGAGTTACAGCCAGTTTTGTCAATTTGCATTCGATGTGGAAAAACTATTGCAAAACACTACATGGGCAAAGGCAATCCTGCCTGTTTATACCGTAAACGATAAATCGCCCCAGGACTTTAGTGATTGGATAACGGATTGGACCCGCAAAACGGGCTTCAGCATGATCATGCCCCGCAAATTACTGGAACCCAATACCGCTGATTTAAAAAAACTTTCAGTAAACAGCCGCACCAACCTGGATGAAGAAGCCAGTTTTATCATGCAATTTAAATCTGCCCAACTAAAGCACGCTGTGTCAGGTGATCTGTTGGCCATTTATCCCAGGAATGACCATCGGGAGCGACTCTATTCAATCGGGAAGGTGGATAAAAATATCCAGCTAAGCGTGAAGCTTCACGAGCATGGTTTAGGATCTTCTTTCCTTAATAACCTACAACAGGGTGACGTCATCAAAGCGAAACTGGTGAAAAACCAGCACTTCCGTTTTCCTAAAAAGGCTAAAAAAGTTATCATGGTATCCAACGGAACGGGCATTGCACCCTTCTTAGGTATGATCAGTGAAAACCGCAGGAAAACTCCCATTCAACTTTATTGCGGGTTTCGTAACCGGTCTTCCTTTACTTTATATGAACCGTTTTTAAAAGAACAGTTGAGCAAAAGAAGTCTCGCCGGGCTCAACCTGGTATTATCGCGGGAAGAAGAAAAAGAATATGTAAGCCATCGTTTATTAAGAGATAGCGATGCGGTTTTACAATGCCTGAAAGAAGGTGGCGTCATCATGCTTTGCGGATCTTTATCGATGCAGAAAGATGTACTTGAGATTCTCGAAGATATTTATAAACCTGAAGACAACCTTGGTACAGAAGTGTTGCTTAAGCAGGGCAGGATTTTGACAGATTGTTATTAGTGAGCAGCCATGCAGTGTATTAACCGGGGAGAACATGAGAAATGGAGATGACGCGGAGATATCAGAAAGTTCCATCCTGCTTATTCGTTTAACAATATTATTTTTACGGGCAATGTGGCTTCAAAGGCTTGCAGCTGCATAAAGAATAAGGCTGAGAAGACAAATAACAGGCCTTGCGTTTTATAATGATCACGATTAATGATACGTTTATTTTTTTTACTGGCTTTAGTGGTAGCCGCAGGAGGCAATAGCTTTTCTCAGGTAAAGCGTACCCGCGACGCCTTCCTGATGGGCGGACGTTTCGACATTACTATAGTAGCTAAAGACTCGCTTACTGCCGAGCAATATATTGATACGGTTATTGCAGAAATATCCAGGATTGAATACCTGATCTCCGACTGGAAGCCTGAAACCCAGGTTTCCAGGGTAAACCAGAACGCTGGCATACAACCGGTGAAAGTAGACAAGGAAGTGTTGGAACTTACTGTACGCGCCCTGAAGATCTCCGAAATCACGAACGGCGCCTTCGACATCAGCTTTGCTGCTATGGAAAAGATATGGAAGTTTGACGGAACCATGACTACCATACCATCGCCGGAAGCCGTAAAAAAAGCGCGGCAAAAAGTGGGTTATAAAAATATTATCATCAACAAAGACAGTTCGACCATCTTCCTAAGATTGCCCGGTATGAAAATTGGATTTGGCGCATTGGGCGAAGGCTATGCGGCAGATAAATGCAGAGCTATGATGCTGGCTAGAGGCATCACAGCCGGCCTGATCAATGCAACCGGGGACATACAGGCCTGGGGTAAACAACCCAATGGCAGGCCCTGGCGTATCGGTATTAATGATCCGTTTAAAAGCAACGACCTGGTGGGTGCCATAGCCATCAATGGTGCTATCACCACCTCGGGCAGCTATGAAAAATACGCCCTGATAGACGGCAAGCGTTACACACATATCATCAACCCTGCAACAGGGTATCCCGCAACAGGCCTGACCAGCGTAACCATTACAGGCCCTGATACAGAAATGGCCAACGCATTTAGTACTTCCATTATGGTATTGGGGAAAGATGCCGGACTGAAATTACTAAAACAGTTTCCGGAGTACAAAGCCTTTATGATTACTGACGGCGGAAAATATATAACCAGCCCTGGCTTTAAAATAGAAAAGATAAAACGTTAATTCACCTGGTGCTGTAGGAGATTACTAAAAACTTAATTCCTGCACGTTACCCATTTACCCAAAGCGCCCTGTTGCACGTTTACGGGCTGGCAATAGGAATAATCAGGTCTGATATCCATTAGGGTATTTTAATAGACAAGAACCCCTGAAAGCGGCAATGCTTTCAGGGGTTTTACTATTGCTGTTTAGGCTGGCACCTGTTTTCTACCATTTCGCAACATCCCTTGCATTTACAAGGGTCTTATCTACTTTAATATTATTGCCGCCCAAAACTTTGAGGAATAATTTAGTATCCGCCGGATACACAGGTTTATTTATTTCAATATTCTTACTATTATTCACCAATACTACCGGGTCTTTTTGTTTACTTTCAAATTTCACATGATCCAGCACAATCCCGTCAGCTAAAATCAGTTCGGCGCCAATATCGGTAATCAATGTAGTGTTTTTTATACGGATATTTTGTATGGCCGCCTCGGGTAGTCCCCTCACAAAAATGCCTTTTTTCGCTCCTTCACAAACAATATTCTCAAACTCCATATCCCTGAAAACAGGTGTACCTTCTCCAAAAGTGGTATCTATTTTTCTTACACCATCGGTAGCAAATGTTACGGCGTAATGCATATCAAAGAAGATCGCTTCCTGGTCTATATTGCGCATCTGGATATTACGGGCATAGATCTTTTCTACCACGCCGCCGCGGCCACGCGCCGATTTGAACCGTAGTCCTTTATCGGTTCCGATAAAAAGGCAGTTTTCAATGAAGATATTTTTAGTACCGCCGCTCATTTCGCTGCCTACTACTACTCCACCATGCCCTTTATACACCAGGTTGTTCCTGATGATTCCATTCTGAGTAGGCATGCCGCGTTGGCGTCCTTCCTCATCTTTGCCCGACTTAATACAGATAGCATCATCTCCAACATCAAATACGCAGTCTTCCACGATAAAATTTTTGCAGGACTCTATATCCAGGCCATCTCCATTATGCGAATACTCAGGATTTTTCACTGTCACATTCCTGATGATCAGATCCTCGCTCATTAGTGGATGCAGGTTCCAGGCGCCTGAATTCTGAAATGTAACCCCTTCCAGTAAAATCCGTTTACACTGTGTCAATACCAACAGGTTGGGTCTTAAAAAGTCTTTCATGTCGGCGTAGTCGCTTAAAGACTTGCCTGGTTCCAGCAACATACTGCGTTTGGTTTCGCTGGCTATTTTAAACTGTTCTGAGGGATACCATCTCTTACCGTCGGTACTAATAACACCGCCTGATTTAACCCTGGCGTTCCAGAAAGATTCGGTAACAGCAGATTTAGTGATACCTCTCCATATATCGCCATTGCCATCTATTACACCGCCGCCGGTTATCGCAATATTTTCTGCATTTTTAGCCCATATCGGCGACTGGTTACGCGCCGAACTTCTGCCTTCATAACTACCGGCTACTATTTCATATTTTGTCTTGTCATCCGTAAACAGCAGCATGGCGCCTTTTTGTACATAAAGGTTTACATTGCTTTTTAGTTCCAGCGGGCCCGTAAGCCAGATACCAAATGGCACTACCACTACACCTCCTCCATTGGCATTGCAGGCTTTAATAGCCTTACTAATGCTTTCCGTATTCAATATGGTTCCGTTAGATATTGCTCCATACTTTATTATATTGAAACTGTCTTTTTTAAATGAGGTTTGCTTTACTTCAGGTAGCTTGCTCCAGCTAAACTGTGCATGAGCCGTTGCAGAAGTAGCAGCAAGCGTAATGGCTGCAAAAATATTTTTGATCATTTCACTTTGTTTATTAAGAAAAACCGGAATCGGTTTCAATCGATGACAGCTATGGCAAACCAACCGGAATTGGTTCAAAAATAAACGATTCACTGTCTATAGCTCTTACAAAAAACGCAATCGATTGCGAAAGAAATTGTCCCCCCGATGTACCGACTTATCCTGCTATTCAAATAAACCCCTAGTTATACCTTATTGATTCTGAATATCCTTATCTTTCGGGCATACTTTTTGAAATTCTTATTGTCTTAAAAAATAAAAAATGAAACAACTATTTATAATTGCTGCTATTGCCGCATTTTCTTTTACAGCCTGCAAGTCTAAATCGACTGAAACGGGCGAAGCGCCGGCTACTGCCAGCCAGTATTATGAAAAAGTAGCAGAATTGGAAGAAACCATGTCTGAGCCACTGTTAACAACTGAAGCGGCGATAAAAGCAAGAGGCGACAAAAAAGATTTTGAAGGGATTGCCCGATCTGCAAAAGCTATGGAAGATACTGTTGATCTCAGGATCAATGCATTGAAGAAACTGGAGCCTGTTGGAAAAGGTGGTGAAGATTTTAAGCTGATCGCTACCCGTTATTTTGAATATATCAAAAGCATTTATACTGCTTACAAAAAAATAGGTGAAGCAAAAACAGAAGAAGAAAGAATGAAAGGAGCCGATGAAATGACCAATATCATCAACGGCCAGGCTGCGGTAATGGCCAACCTGCAATCAGCACAGGCAAAATTTGCTGCTGATAATGGATTTACCATCAATCAGTAACTCTACTGGTAACCCATAGATAAGTTTATAAGCGGCTTCGGCCGCTTTTTTATTTCTATCCTATCGCCCCTGTATATTGCCACTTACAAATAGCTGATACCAGCTAATGCTTCCAGGAACCATTTCTACATCTTTAAATTACTGATCCAGCTTTATAACTATGGGCCAGCTTTATTAAGAAGCTAAACCCCGAAGCTTACAGACTGTCAACAGCCGGTTCAAAAAGTTTAGCATATCTGTAAAAAATCAAAGGGGCGAATGATTCGCCCCTTTGATTTTATGAACACTTTTTTTATTTGGCGCGACACTTATAATGTTACCAGCACCTCGTGTTCACCTCCTTCATCAATCAACAATATAAATGAATCGTTGATCTCGTTTCCATCGATCGCTATGCGAACACTGCCGTTCTTCAGCTCATTTACCACCTTAATCTTATAAAGTGTAGCTCCAAAATGATAGTTCACTTCAAACTCCGGCCAGCTATCGGGTATACAAGGATCTATATAAAGCTCATTTCCTTTTTTCTTCAGTCCCAATATATGCTCCAATGCCAACTGGTAGGTCCAACCTGCGGAGCCGGTATACCAGGTCCAGCCGCCCCTGCCTTCATGCGGAGCTACGCCATAAACATCGGCTGCCATTACATACGGTTCTACCTTATATTTTTGAGACTCAACATTATTCACAGCATGGTTAACGGGGTTGACCATAGAGAACAATTCCCAAACTCTTTCCCTGTCTTTCTTGATCGCA
>JAESFO010000582.1_pt1 | contig 22371 bp, 15 predicted proteins | sample 9269421 | NCBI WGS metagenome assembly JAESFO01 (sample SAMN14502839, study PRJNA617101) | algae metagenome | isolation source: Nostoc desertorum CM1-VF14 and co-occurring heterotrophs from rocky... | place: USA: Clark Mountains, San Bernardino, California | collected 2000-06-05 | reverse complement strand
AAAGCACTGGCCGGATCATTATAGTCGCCACCCCGTACTACCAAAGGGTGTTTGCTGGTGGGCGTATTAACCGGATCTGCTACATTTTTTGCCGATTTAGCATAGGCGTCTGCACTATACTGGTCCAGCACCCATTCCTGTACATTGCCCAGCATATCATAAAGCCCCCAGGCATTGGGTTTTTTCAATCCTGTTTTTTGATACCGGTCGCCGCTGTTGGCTGCATACCAGGCATAATTTTTTAACTGGCTGCTGTCGTTACCAAAAGGGTAAAGGGTAGTGGAGCCGGCACGGCAGGCATATTCCCATTCTGCTTCCGTTGGCAGCCGGTAAAAAATGCCTGTTTTCTCATATAGCCATTTACAATACATAATGGCGCCGTGTTGCTTCATGCTGTTGGCAGGAAAACCACCTTCTTTTCCCATGCCTAATGTCATTTCAATATAAGGGCGCGAGGGCCGGGTGATGGCATCTACATCGCTATTCTCTGCGTAAGTTTCGTCGTTAAGGTAAAGTGCAAATTCGTCATGGGTTACTTCTTTGGCTCCCATCCAAAATGCGCTGAGCGTTACTTCGTGTTCAGGCTGTTCGTCAGCCTGCTTCGATATTTTACTTCCCATTTTAAAGCTGCCGGCCTTAACAGGTACCATTTCAAATTTTACCGGGCTGCCCGGAATAGCTTGTTCATATTTTTCGAACGACTGGTTTTGAGCGTGAAGGGCTGCTGCCATGGCACTGCAAACAGCAATCAATACAATTTTCTGCATGGCTTAAAGATATAGAAATTCGATGAAAACGATTTTGTGCAAACGGTTGTTTAGGTTGGTTAGCGAAGTTTTACTATTTTTCACGAAAAAATAACGATGCAAAGAAGGTCCTTCTTAAAAAACACACTGCTTACCACCGGTTCTTTTGCAGCCGCTACTGCAGCTTTCGGCCAGACTAAAACCAGCGTTTCAAAAGGACAGCCGTTTCATTTAGATTATGCGCCACATGACGGTATGTTTGCTACCAGTGGCGGAAAAGATTTTATCGACCAGATCAAATATATGCACGACCTGGGGTTCAGGTCTATTGAAGATAACGGAATGACAGGTCGCTCTACCGAACAGCAAACAAAAATTGGCGAAACACTTGCCAAGCTAGGTATGCGGATGGGGGTTTTTGTGGTGCCTAAGGGCGGGAACGGTGCTAATACCCTGGCGGCAAAAAAGAAAGAGCATGTTGATATTTTCCTGGATGGTTGCCGTAAATCGGTGGAAGTAGCCAAACGTTGTAATGCCAAATGGGTTACAGTGGTACCTGGTGATTTTGAGAAGAACTTACCATTATCTATACAAACGGCTAACGTTATTGAGGCTTTACGCCGTGGTGCAGAAATATTTGAGCCGCATGGCATTGTAATGGTGCTGGAGCCGTTGAGCGACACACCGGATTTATTCCTGAGGTATTCTACCCAAACCTATGAAATATGCAAGGCTGTAGATAGCCCCAGTTGCAAAATATTATACGATGCCTACCACATGCAAAAGAATGAAGGTAACCTGATCAAGAATATTGAGCTTTGCTGGGATGAGATTCCTTACATACAGGTAGGAGATAACCCGGGGCGCAGAGAGCCCTCTACCGGAGAGGTTAACTATAAAAACGTATTTAAGTTCCTGTATGAAAAAGGGTACAAGGGTGTTGTAGGCATGGAACACGGCATGTCGAAATCAGGCAAAGAGGGAGAAGAGAGATTAGTGCAGGCATACAGGGAAGTGGATAGTTTTGTTTAGTGGATAGTTGATAAGTTGACTAGTTGATTGGTTAGCTGGTTAAAGGGTTAAATGGTTGACCTTGTCAACTAATCAACTAGTCAACTAGTTTCCTTTCATTTTGGCAACTCCTAAAGCGATTACTTATTTAGGAATAGTGGAAGCGATCATCAGTGTTAATTTATTAAATCAACTGGTTCATCATATAGCTCTGCGTGTGTTAACTGGTTAATTAATTAACTTATCAACCAGTCAACCAACCTACTTCACATCCCCCATCCATTTCTTTACCAGTGGCGATAATAGTAGTATCAATGCTCCGGCAATGGCTGACGCTATAGCGATCTCCTTTAATATAGTAGCATAATAAGGAAGAGAGGCAACCGCATTATTTTGTACCGCTTCAGGCACGCTCATCATTTTGCCGATCTTACCTGCGAGAAATTCACCACCGGCGCTCGCAAAAAACCATATACCCATCATTACAGCTACCATTCTTATTGGTGATAACTTAGTAACCATTGAGAGACCGATGGGAGACAGGCAAAGCTCACCGGCAATAATGAACATATAGCCCATTGCAAAAGCAAATAAACTGATCAGCCCGCTTTCTGCATTTAAACAGGCCAGGTAAAATACCAGGAATCCCGCAGCCATTAACACAAAAGCAAAACCAAATTTTACAGGAGTTGCCGGCTCAAGTTTACGCTTGGCCAGCCAGGTCCATAACCAGGCGAAGAAAAAGCTTAGTATAACTACCCAACCCGGAGGAAGGAAGTTGTTTACAGACAATGCAGGCAGTTCGGTACCCATCACATGCATATCTACATTACGCATGGCAAACAGGTTAAGCGCCCCGGCATTCTGCTCATAAAAGGCCCAGAACAGGATGGAGAAAATGATCATAAACAATGCAGCAATCAACTTGTTTCTTGCAGCAGCTTCCATTCGGGAGGCTTCCCATAGCACATAGGATATAGCAACGATACCAAGTACCGCCATAAAATAATCCATGATCTCATATCGGTTAAATAATACCACCACCACCGGGATGATCAATAAAGAGCCCACATAAATCAGCTGCTCGTTGGTAATGCCTGCTACCCTTTTCTTAAGTGCTGCCAAATTAGGAGGAAGGCCGCGATGTCCTAAAGATTTCTGCCCTATTACAAAAACGATTAACCCCAAAACCATAAAAATGCCGGCTAGCCCAAAGCCATAGTGCCAGTTGATTCTCTGGCCCACGAAGCCGCAAAGTAAACCTCCCAGGGCCGCACCAATATTAATACCCATGTAAAAGAGGGAAAAGCCACTATCGCGCCGGGGATCGTTTTCTTCATATAACGTACCCACCAGGCTTGATATATTGGGCTTGAAAAAGCCGTTGCCGCAAATGATAAAAGCCATACCGTAGAAAAAGCTCCATTCCTGGGGCAGGGCCAATACCAGGTGCCCAATGGTCATTAAAATACCTCCATAGATAACGGCTCTCCGGTATCCCAGGAAGCGATCGGCCAGCATACCTCCCAGCATTGGCATAGTATATACCAGTGCAGAGTACGCTCCTAATATTCCATAGGATTTGGGTTCGTCAAATTTTAATTCGGTAACCATGTAGGCAATAAGAAGCGCTTTCATTCCATAAAATGAAAAACGTTCCCACATTTCTGCAAAAAACAACAGATACAGTTGGCGGGGTTGTTTGCCGATAGTTCTTTCAGTCATATAGTACAATTAAAAAAGTCCCAAAACTTGTTTAGGACTTGCTAAATAAAATTAAAGGAAATTATCTGATACCATGCATGAGTTTTCTGATTACCGGGGTAAGCAGTATAATGAAAATACCCAGTGCCATAGGTATGAGTGTGAATATCAGAAAGAAAGTCTGCATGTCGTATTTGGCCGTAATCTTATCGATTTCACCGCCAATGCTTCCAGCCAATTTATTTCCGATAGCGATAGCGAGGTACCAAATGCCAAACATGATACCGATCATTCTGCCAGGAACCAGTTTACTCACATAGGATAAGCCCACAGGTGATATAAAAAGTTCTCCCAAGGTATGGAACAAATAAGCCAACACCAGCCAGATGAGGCTAACCTGGGCAACTTTCGCTCCCTGGGGAATCGATGAGGCACCGATAGCCAGAGCAGCAAAGCCGATACCCAACAGGATCATGCCGATACCATTTTTTACGGTAGCAGGGGGATTCAGTTTGCTTTCCCATATTTTAGATACCAGTGGAGCGAGGCTGATAATGAACAGTGAGTTCAGAATTCCAAACCAGGTGGCCGGTATTTCGGATTTTTCTTCTGCATATTGCTGGCTAAGCATGTATATTACCAGTCCCCATATGAGTAAAAAACCAAAGGCCAGTACAATATTGCCCGCGCTATATTTTTTAAAGGTCTGTCCAAATAATTTCGCTAAAACAAAAGAGATGATCAACATTGGAATGATGGTAATTAACGTATTGACAACATTGAAGATCACTTTCCCGGTTCCCTCCAATATTCTGTCTGTATAATCTTTTGCAAAAATGGTCATGGATCCGCCGGCTTGTTCAAACGAGGCCCAAAAAAATACTGTAATGAAAGCAAGTACAACAATAGCAATCATACGGTCTCGCAATACAGGTGCATATTGAGTGATCCTTTTTACAAGAATAAACAGAAACAAGGCCAGGGCTATCAAAACAACAAGATTGCTGCCATCAAGACCGCCTACCGAAAAATTAAATAGGTTGAAGGAGGTAATTTTAGAAACCGGATCATTGATTACCCAAACCAATCCGATTGCAGATACGATAGTTATAACGATCAGATCGAAAGTAGAAAAAGGATTTTTAGGCGAATTGTCAATGTTTTCAACATTTGTTTTGCTCTCTATCACTTCTCCTTCTGTGCTCTCTGCCACTTCGTTTAATGCAATGTTTGCCTTGGGTTTAAGGCCAATTTTACCAAAAATGCCCTGCGTAAAATAAAATTGTAACATGCCCACGAGCATAAAAATACCCGCTAACCCAAAGCCCCAGCTCCAACCCACTTTTTCTCCCAGGTAACCACATAAAAGCATTCCCAGGAAAGCTCCGGAATTTACGCCCATATAAAAGATGGTATAAGCTCCGTCTTTTTTTTCCGGATGCGCTTTGTACATTTCAGAAAGTATAGACGTCATGTTGGGTTTAAAAAAGCCATTGCCAAGCACCAGCAATATGAGGCCCATATATAAGAAAAAAGAGTTGACTTCTATAGCCATAGATGCGTGCCCCAGTGTCATTAACGTAGCTCCGATAACTACAGCCCATCGATACCCTAAAATACGGTCAGCAAAATATCCGCCCAAAATGGGAGTGAGGTAAGCCATGGCAGTGTAAGATCCATACAGGGCCAGGGCATGTTCTCTTGGCCAACCCCATCCCGGATTATCTCCAATTAAAGAAGATGTTAGAAAAAGGACTAAAAGTGCTCTCATACCATAGTAGGAGAAGCGTTCCCACATTTCTGTAAAAAATAAAACAAATAATCCCGAAGGGTGGCCTAATACGCGGCTCTTAAAAAAGTCATTTTCGGTTGCTGACATACGAATTAAATTTTGTACAAGATCAGTAAATATAGGAATTTAGTTGAATGTGGATACAAAACTGTTATGAGCGGTTATAAGGTAAAAAATTACCCTGTTCATTATCACAGCCTTCATAAGAGATTTATTACCTTCACGACCTTTAAAAATAGTGAAAAATGAAAATATTAATATTGGGCGGCGGGGGCAGAGAGCATGCGCTGGCCTGGAACATTAAGGAAAGAGGAAACGGGCAACATGAATTGTTTATAGCTCCCGGTAATCCCGGAACGGCACAATGCGGTACCAATATTAATATAGCAATCACTGATTTTGAAGGTCTGGGGCGATTTTGCCTGGACAATACCATTGATATGGTCATTGCAGGACCTGAGGAGCCGCTGGTAAAGGGCGCCTGGGATCATTTTCAGCAGGATGCGCTTAAACACATTCATTTTATAGGGCCGTCGCAGTTCGGCGCACAGTTAGAAGGGAGTAAGGCTTTTGCCAAGGCTTTTATGCAGCGGCATAATATTCCTACCGCTGCTTACCGGGAGTTTACTGCCGAACAGTTTGAAGAAGGGGTGAATTACCTGCAGCAACATTCTTTACCTATTGTATTAAAGGCAGATGGATTAGCGGCGGGTAAAGGTGTGGTTATTTGTACCACGCATGCCGATGCGATCATAGAATTTGAAGCCATGCTGGTGCAGGCTAAATTTGGGGATGCCAGTAAAACCGTGGTAGTAGAACAGTTCCTGGATGGCATAGAGATGAGCGTATTTGTTTTGACGGATGGTAAGGAATATGTTGTATTGCCCGAAGCTAAAGATTATAAGCGCATAGGGGAGAAAGATACCGGTTTGAACACGGGCGGAATGGGCGCTGTTAGTCCCGTACCTTTTGCAGCCGGTGATTTCATGCAAAAAGTAACAACTCAGGTTATTGAGCCAACCGTAACCGGATTGAATAAAGAAGGGATTAACTACACCGGTTTTGTTTTTATCGGTTTAATTAAAGTAAATAATGAGCCGTTTGTAATTGAATATAATTGCCGTATGGGCGATCCGGAAACCGAAGTGGTAATGCCCCGTTTAAAAAACGACCTGGCCGATCTTTGCCTGGCAGCGGCGGAGCATCGGTTGGCCGGTATCAGCATTGAAACCGATCCGCGCACCGCAGTAACCATTGTAGCGGTGAGCGGTGGCTATCCGGGTAATTTTGAAAAGGGCTATAAAATAGAAGGGCTTGGGAATATACCTGGCGAAACAATCGTTTTCCAGGCAGGTACTAAAGAAAAAGAAGGCCAGATTGTTACCAACGGGGGGCGCGTGCTATGTGCTACTTCCTTTGGAGCCACTACTTCCGAAGCTGCAGCTCAATCGCGACAGGCCCTTTCGCAGATTCAATTTGACGGGATGTATTATCGTGGTGACATTGGGTATGAATTTGAATAATTGTTTGGGTGCTATCAGTTAATACGTGGCATCAATATTGTCTGCCTGTTTAGTACGGGCGGCGTACGCTTGGTCTTCCTTTAAACTCTTCAAAATAGCAGGTTCTATGCAATTTAAGAAAGCAGCGCTTATATTAGTATCCGGCACTATTGCCTTCAATGCCCGTTCGCAGGGTAAAATAGATAACGAAACTAAAAAGCAACTGGCAGCCCAGGCGCCGGTAACAGTGAAAACTACGGTAGGACCGCTGGTTTTACAGCCGCCTTTTAAAACAGAGTCTGCCAATAAAAGCAGTAAAACGATTCCCTGGCCGGAGGGTGTAACCCCTAAAGCTCCGGAAGGATTTATAGTGACCCGGTTTGCCGATAAGCTCGAAAACCCGCGCTGGACCTATGTTGCGCCTAACGGTGATTACTTTGTGGCAGAGGCGGGAACCCGTAAAAGTGCCAACCAGATCACTTTACTAAGAGATACTGATAAAGATGGAAAAGTAGATGAACGCTATGTTTTTATCAATAACCTCAATCGTAATTTTGGTATGCTGGTATTGGGCAATTATTTCTATATCGCTAATACCGATGGCGTTTACCGTTATGCTTATAAAGCCGGAGATACTAAACTGGAAGGCGAAGGAGAAAAAATTGTATCACTTTATGCCGGGGGATATAATAATCACTGGACAAGAAATATCATAACAAATAAAAAAGGCGATAAAATATACATTACGGTAGGCTCTGCCAGTAATGTAGGCGAACATGGGATGGATGCTGAAAAAGGTCGTGCCCTGGTGTATGAAGCCAACCCCGATGGAAGTGATCTGAAAATTTATGCGAGCGGTTTGCGTAATCCTGTTGGGTTAGACTGGAACCCGGTTACGGGCGAGCTTTGGACCGCAGTAAATGAGCGTGATGGACTGGGTGATGAAATTGTACCCGATTATGCCACAAGTGTTAAACGTGGTGGTTGGTATGGCTGGCCCTTCAGCTATTTTGGAAAGGTGAAAGATCCGCGCTGGGCTCAGGATCCGCACGATGACCTGGTAAAGAAATCGATTATTCCTGATGTGCCCCTGGGGCCACATACAGCTTCATTAGGGCTGGTATTTTATAAAGCAGGCAAGTTCCCGGCAAAGTATAAAAACGGTGCATTTGTGGGGCAACATGGCTCCTGGAACCGTTCTAAACTTTCTGGTTATAAAGTAGTATTCATCCCATTTGAGAAAGGCAAACCCAAACCAGCAGTGGACTTTTTGACCGGCTTTATTGCCAGTGACGAAAAGAGCGAAGTGTACGGACGGCCTGTAGGTGTTGCTTTGACAACAGATGGTTCCTTACTGGTGAATGATGATACAGCGGGCATTATTTGGAAAGTGAGCGCGAAGCGGTGAGTAGCTGACAGTTGATAGCTGACAGATGACAGTTGAAAGTGCGGAAGGTGCGAAGCATTGTGTGTTGAAAATTGAACATTGATTATTCTCATCACCTTAATAAGCTCTCTTATCTATTGATCAATCACTATTCACCTTCTCTATACTCCAGAATATCTCCCGGTTGGCAATCCAGCGCTTTGCAAATAGCATTCAGCGTTTCGATACGTACTGCTTTGGCCTTCCCGTTTTTAAGAATAGAAAGATTGGATAAGGTAATGCCTACTCTATCGCTGAGCTCGTTCAGCGACATTTTGCGTTTTGCCATCATCACATCCAGGTTAATAATAATTGCCATACTATACTATACTGTTAATTCGCTTTCTGTTTGCAGTAAAATGCCTCGTCTGTAATATCTGGAAAAGTATATACTTGATGCACCGAAGAATAGATAAATGCCGCCACCAGAGGGGACTTTATAGAAAGAATATCCCCAAGTTTTTAATAGATACCAATTTAAAAAGTACTTATCCAGGTAAATGACTATACCTGCAAATATCAATATGCAGCCGATTTTGTAAATAGCTTCGAAGGTAGTCTGTTCAAAGCTGTCTTCGCTTTGCATGTTTTTTATCACCTTCAAAATATACCACAAACTAATAAAGGCAAAAATAAATCCAGATAATTCCCGCACTAAAAAATAGATACCCCAGCCTGAGCCAGGTTGTATTTCGAGTTTAAAGTCTGGTTGAGCTATCAATCGTGAATGAGAGATGCTGTCTGTTTGTATCAATGTGTTGCTAATTCGAACTGGCGCATTTTTACTTTTTTGTACATCCACTCTTATCCAGTTCTCTCCGGTAAAATACCCGGTAAATTGCGGAACTATAAAGAATAAAGTAATAGCAATAAGAGCTGTAAATATGATATAAGCCTGACGGGTAGCATTTTTTCTTGTATAAGTAGCCATTATAAATTTTTATACAGTTAAGTCGGTTTCATTTTGTAATTCAATCCCTCTTTTAAAGATATAGGCCACAACAAAAAGCGCCAGGCTCATAAAGATCCATACATCTGCACCGCCTATATGAAGTGCTTGCAGATCGGGTAATTTCACGCCTTGCTCGCTTAACCAGGCAGCACCCTTCGCACCCAGGATGGAAAATAATCCAATCAAAAGTGACAGGGAAGCAATCCGTACAATAAAACGCTGGGCAATAAAAGTGAACGGTTGTTCTATGCTGAGTTTTTTGTTATGTAGTATACTGATGATCAAATAAAACAAGATTGCTTTGAGTACCGTTACGATGCCGACGATCGTTACCATGGTAAAGAAAAAGCCGTGTCCGTATTGAAACAGATCTCTGAGGTCAACCTGTTGCCACAGATGGGGGACCACTTCCGGTTTAGCCAGAATGAAAACAGCATTGGTGATAAAGCTACCTGCTTCTATGCTCAAACCCACAAATATGATCCAGGCAATAATGTAGAGCAGGATTAAAATGATTCTTGTTTTGGTAGAAGGCCTCCAGGAGCCCTGGGATACCTCGTTGGATGCTATATTGACTGATTTCATGATATAGATTTAAACAGTGAATATGTTTTCATCACAAAGATATAAAGGTGTTTGTCAAATTTCAAAACAAATTTATTGAATTACAATAAATTTGTTTTGTTTATTGATTGATGGAATAAAATCAGCCTTATGTTCCGGACTTATTTTCCTATGAAAACCAGCATTTAACAATTAGCTATCATATCATCTGCGCGGCCTCACTTATATTTGGCGAATTAACTGCTATTTTCTTTTGTGAAACAATGGATGCTAATCGGCTGTTTGATCGGGATACTAGGTACGATTCGTGCCCAATCAATACCTGTATTAGATCCGTCCCGGGCTATCGACACCAGTTTTTCTGCTCTTTTTGAGGACGCTGACATTATTCCTTTAGAAACATCCCGTGAATCTGCCTTTGGAATCGTAAAGCAATTGCTGGTAACCAATCAATATTTTATCATCCTTGATCCTGATACTGACGCCGTGCTCTTTTTTGATAAGAATGGCCGCTTTGTAACAAAGTATAAAAACAAACAGAGCAGATACAGGATCAACTTTATCCGCTTAGACCCGTCGCATCATGCTTTGCTCATTTTTAGCCAGAATGAAAATTATAATATTTCCGATACAAAGCTACAGGCTTACCTGGTGAAAGGCCCCGGAAAAGAACTACCGGGATTGATACGAAGTACCAGGTTGTACCTGGGGGATATACCTAAGTTGCGCTCAGAAGAGTTACCGCCTTATGCATACTGGCTTGCTAATCCTGTAGCGATGGATAGCAATCATCTTGCTTACAGTGTCATAAAATCAAACCCCAATAATAAAGACACATTAGATCATCAGATACATATAGTGACAGGCAACAAATGGATAAAGAGTTTCTTTCCATACAATATAAAAAAAGATTCAGCATTTAGCGGTAGTGGCGCCGTATGGCAATGCAGTTTTAGCGCTACATTAAATGATTCTGTAGTCCTTATGACAAGGCCTTTCGATTCGATCATTTATGCTTTAACGCCATCATCTGTTACCGAACGTTATAAAGTGGTTGCACCTGTACAAGAAACAACCGACATGTCTTTCGGAACAGGGGCTGCTTCATTTTTTGTTGGAGATATGCTGATAATGTCAGCACCTGTTTTTGGCCCGGGGAGAACCGCTGCTTCAGTTGTTTTCAACACCAATAATATTGGCCAGGTTTTTAGTCTTGAGCCCTATCTTTTCTTTAGCATAAAACAGTCTTTTGCTTACGACTATTTTATATACAACACAATTAATCATCGTATTTATAAATACAAAGAGCTGTCGCCTGATAGCAGTAATTACATGTTCCCTCCAACGGGACCGATACTTGCTAGTGATCAATCCGGCATCTATCAAAGCGTAACGGCGCGCAGTCTTTTTAGAAAGAGAAAAAACGCTGCCAAATCCAAATGGAAATACCAGGCGAGTCTTGCCCGGTTTTATAATACAGCAAAGGAAACCGATAATCCTGTGCTCATTCGTGTAAAACCCAAAGAACAACAGCACCTTCAATGAGATCAATCCTCTTTATCCTATTCCTGCTGCTGCCGGTTATTTTATTTGCTCAAAAAGAGGGAAGTGTTAAGGGGTATGTGGTTAGTTCAACCGACAGCAATGCATTGCGTTCGGCAACAGTAACTGTTTATAAAAAAAGTGACTCTGCGTTGATAGGTTACCAGATAACCAAAGAGCGGGGTGCTTTCGAAATAAAAAATCTTCCATTAAAAACAGATTTATTTGTTGCTGTAACTCATACTGGATATGCCAGCTTTTCAAAAGCTATCTACCTGGATTCTATAGAAATTTTTATCAATCTTCAAACAATCGGGCTGGTAAAAGACACCGGGCAGTTGCTGGAAGAAGTGGTGGTAAAGTCGGTAGCGCCGATAACGATGAATGGTGACACGCTGGAGATTAATCCCGCCGGTATTAAGCTGGATTCTATAGAAGTGGTAGATGAGCTGTTATCAAGAGTGCCCGGTATTACCAAGTGGCAGGATAGTTCACTTACAGTGAATGGAAGGAAAGTGACTAAGTTATATGTAGATGGCAGGCCTTTCTTTGACGGCAGTTTTAATATGGCTGTAAAAAATCTGCCTAAACACGCAGTTGATAAAATACAGGTATACCAGGAAAAAGATATCTACAAACAAACAACAGCCGATATCGCCAAAGACTCTACAGTGGTAATGAATATTAAGTTAAAGCCCGAGAAGCGAAAGGGATATTTTGGTAACACAACAGCCCTAGCAGGTACCAACGATAGTTATGGAGGAAATATGTCGTTGCAGCTGTACGATAAAAAAACACATTTCGGTTTTAACGGTAGTGGCAATATCGTTCAAAGAGCCCTGGGTGATATAGAGCCGGTTCTTCAAAACAAAGATCTGAATATCCGAAATAACTGGACTATAGGTACTACGTTCCGGCAGTATTTTAAGGAGGCTCCGGGTTTATATAATGATCGGTCTTTGCATGGAGGGTACAATGTTTCAGGCAACCGCAATAGTTCTGTTACAAAGCGTACAACAGTAAAGAACCTGGCTGATTCAAAATTAACCGACATTAACGAAGGATATAATCTTTCCCGCTCTTTCATGCAGTCTGTAAATGCAAACTACGAAGCCCGCAAAAAGCAACAGTCTTTTTCAGCCAACATCAATTTTTCCCGGTCGCAGGGCAGTAATGCATCAGATGGAAAGATTACCACTTACCTGAACGATTCTGTAATGGCCAGCCGGTCTGCCAATACCTCTCAGGGTGAAAATGTAAATAACCAGTTCCGCCTTAGTGGAAACTATAACAACACTTCAGTCAATGAAGGTTCGGATGCCGGCAGCCTCTCCATCAGCTATTCGCTTAACTACGATAACAGTTTAAGTAATAGTACCACCTACAGTAAATTTGAATCTTTGTCTGATAGTGCTTATACCAATCTTTATGATAGAAAATATAGTAACCGTAACTCTAATTTCAACGGTAACATAAACTTGAATTATAACGGGCTTCGGCAACTCTTATTTAAGGATCATAATTTTTGGGGTATTAATATAGGTTTGAATAATACTACTCAATATGGAAGGTCGGATATCAACGCTGACGTAAGTGACAGGGATAGTGTCACGAATTCGTATCTTACCAATAATAATCTTACCAACCTGAGCGGTGTTTCAGATGTAAACAGCAGAACTGGCTTGCGACTGGAGAAAATGTTTTTCAAGCAGATTACAGACCGCTACCAAAGAAGCATACAAGTTAGTACCAACCTGCAAAACCAATTGTTATATCAAAAAAATACATCTACTTTAAGTTACCGCAACCGGACCTTTATTTATAATTTTTTTACGCCATCAACCAATATCGACTACAACTACAATAAAACCGATCAATACAATATTGGTGTTGGGGTGGGACATAGCAGCTCAGCAACCGCACCAACTATCGATCAGTTATACCCGATACAGGATAGCGCTGCCAACAGGTATAATATGATTGTAGGTAACCCCAACCTCAAATCAAAGTTTAACGACGCATTTAATTTGGATCTTTCTTTTAATAAGAACAGGGGATTCGAGGAGCAAAGGTCATTTAATGCAAATGTGAATATGGCATATGATATGGAACGAAACGGGATCATTGATAGTACTATTTACGATAATGACGGTGGCCGCACTACTTATTTCATCAATACACCTGGATCGGGGTCTTTTAATACAGGGATTTATATGGCCATGTCGTTTAAATTCGACAAGACCACCTTACAAATAGGCGCAGGTGGTGGATGGAACACGGGATATACCCATTTTGCAACAGGCAGGGGTTATAGCAATGCTCTTTCCGGTAACATGAACGTAAATGTTTCGCATCCTTTAAAAAAGGGCAGCATTCAGCTTAGTTACCGAAGTAATCTTTCCGATGCTGAAAGACCCCAGTACATTAATATGGAAAGGCTTACCTACAACAACAACAATCAGAACCATTCAATTTCTTTATCGTTTAATTTACCCGGTGTTATAGAGGCAGGCCTGCAACAAGCCATACGGAGAACCAGTTCCGAGCAGGCAGGCAGTTCCAGTATTTATCCTGCTGCTCAAACCCGATCCTATAATACTACTGCGCGCTTCACTCTTAAAGTACCCAAAAACTTTACGTTGGGAAGTAACGTACGCTACAGCAACAATATTTCTGTGAATGCCCAGCCTATCAGAAATATTAACTGGGATGCCAACATGGGATACTTCTTCCCTAAAACAAAATTATTTGAGGCGCGCGTGTCGGTGTTTAATATATTAGGACAAAATCAAAACATCAATAACTATTCATCGGGTAACACTACTACCACATCGGTTACACAAGGATTGCAACGATACTTTCAATTTACATTCTCTTACTTTCCCAGGCAATTTGGTGGTCGCGCCAAAAGGTCATCGCATATTGCAGATGATGCAGATTAGGTTTCCAGTCGATTTATTATTAAACCATCAACACCCTTTTCTTCTACAAGGCTGATCATTTTGCAATCGTTTGCGGGATGTCAGGGCTATTCAACTATTTTACTAATCATTCCAAAAAAAGCATTGGATGTTTTGCTAAGTATTTGATAATTAAAAAGATAGTTGTCAATAATAGCTGATTGGTTGTTTGGGCTTGTTTGGCTTCTAAGGTGTTTTTTCTAATTTGTCTTCGAATTCAGGCAATATTCTCCCTGTTTGAACAGATCGATTGCAGTGTATAAGAACCGTTAAAAGAATCGTCAGTTGTATGAAAAGTATAAAGCCCGGTAATCCGGAGATGTCGCTAAATCCCCCAGGTTTAATAAACCAATATTGGGTAATGCCCGGTGGGTATCGCCCTGTATAAAGCTTGAAATCGAGTATTCTCTATAAAGTACTGGTTGGTATCAAAATGCCAGATCGTCACCGATAGGCCTGTTTAGCCCGGGTTGAGCAGGCCATCGCCAAATAGCATTGTAATAGTTTAAAGTAAGGTTATGAAGTATAAGTATTTAGTAACAAATGTTACAAGGATTGCGTTGCTGCAATTGATTTGTATGCTTTTTTTTTCGGGTAGTTTGCTCGCTACTAATCGAACGGCGACGCGAACCTCTGTTTATTGGGTACCCATAAAAGGTACGGTTCGTAGTAATGATGGCACGCCGCTGGCAGGAGCTTCGGTTAGTATAAAAGGCAAGGATGTGACAACAATTACTGGTGAGAACGGTCAGTTTACAATAGACACCGAACCAGGTCAAATACTGGTAGTCACTTTCGTGGGATATAATACCAGGGAGGTGGTTATACCGGACACAGGGGAATTGAACATTAATTTAACTGCACTTGAAAGCAATCTTGAAAACGTTGTTGTAGTAGGATATGGCACCATGCGAAAAAAAGATCTTACAGGTGCTATCACCCAGCTTAAGCCAGATAAAATTGCGGATGAAAATCCACGGACTGTTCAGGATATTTTGAGAGGAACACCGGGCTTGACCGTTGGACTGAGTGCATCGGCAAAGGGTGGGGGCACTATCAATATACGTGGACAACGTTCGGTATATACAGCCGGCGACCATAACTCTCCGTTGCTTGTTTTAGACGGGATGATCTTTTATGGTGAGTTGTCGGAAATTAACCCTGATGATATTGAGCAAATAGATGTATTAAAAGATGCATCTGCTGCAGCTGTGTATGGTGCACAATCTGCCAACGGCGTGCTTATCATCACTACTAAAAAAGGAAAGCAGGGTAAACCCAAGATTAACTTTACCTCTAACCTGGCGCTTTCCACCATGGGTGTGAACAGGCCGGTTTGGGGACCTGAGGGCTATATAAAATACAGGGAGGATTGGTATAAGGCTGGAACTTATGGTTTAAATACTGCTACCGGTAAATATGAGCCATATCAAATGGCCGGAGATCCATCTCTTGGTAAGCCGGGATATTATGAAAAACCTACGGCGGATATGTTGTCCAGATACGGAATAACCGCAGACCAGTGGAGGGCTTATTCAACTAACGAGGCCGGTGCTTCTGATGACCTGATTTTTGCACAGCGTATTGGTCTTGGGCACAACGTGTTGACCAACTACCTTGCTGGCAAAACCTTCGATTGGTATGATCATAGTTTTAGAGAAGGTATTAACCAGGATTATAACCTGAGCGTTTCAGGGGCCAGTGATAAAATTAATTATTACATGTCGGCCGGGTATCTTTCCAACCAGGGCGTTATTGAGGGTGATAATTACCGGGCTGTTCGTTCCAACCTTAAAGTGGATGGTAAGATTACTAACTGGCTGAATATTGGCGCCAATATTAACTTCCAGGATCGTTCTGACGGAAACATTGCAACCAACTGGAGTAATGCAATTACTTTCAACAGTCCCTTTGCATCTTATAAAGATGAGAATGGAAACCTGGTAGTGCACCCCCAGGGTTCAACACTAACAGGATTGGTGAGAGGATATAATTACGATTATAATCGCCAGTTCCAGGACCTGGAAAGTGGCTTCACGGTTCTGAATTCTATTTTTACAGCAAAGGTAAAGCTGCCTTTTAATATTAACTACTCATTTAATGTTGCGCCCCGGTACCAGTGGTTTTACAGGCGCTACTTTGCATCTTCAAAACATCCCGACTGGAATCCCCTTACAAATAACGCAGGGGTAGAGCGCGAAAATAAAAAGCGCTTCGACTGGTCGCTTAATAACACCATCAACTGGGAACATACATTTGCCGGTAAACACCGGGTTAATGTAACCCTGGTACAGGAATCTGAAGAGCGTGAGCTATGGGAGGATTATATCAGGGCTCGCAATATAACACCTACAGATGCTTTGGGGTTTCATGAAACCTCTACAGGAGACAAGTTGCTGAGCGAGTTTGATTCTTACGATGCGCGTCAAACAGCAGACGGAATGCTCGGCCGCCTATTCTATTCTTTCGACGATAGGTATATGTTTACCGGTTCTGTGCGTCGCGATGGATACTCTGCTTTTGGTACGTCTAATCCTCGTGCCACTTTCCTTTCGGCTGCATTAGCCTGGACCTTCACCAATGAAAAGTTTTTTAAATGGGATGTATTAAGTAATGGTAAGCTGCGTTTATCTTATGGACAAAACGGAAACCGCTCACTTGAAAACCCTTATATAGCGTTGGCTGACCTTGCGTTGGGAACAGGTACGCAGGGTTATATAAATACCACCGGGGATTATATACAATTCTATTACCTGAGGATATCCCGCATGGCTAATAAAAATTTGCAGTGGGAAAAGACAGCTTCCTTCAATATAGGTTTAGACCTTGGTTTTCTTAATAACCGTATCACTACTGCATTGGATTACTTCCAGATGTCTACCACTGATATGATCATGAACCAGTCCTTACCTAATTTTTCCGGCTTCAGCAGTATCACTTCCAATTTAGGAGAAGTACAGAACAACGGGGTTGAAATATCCGTTAACTCCCGAAATATTGTTCGGCCCAACTTTAGCTGGAATACCACCTTCGGGTTCTCTTATTACAAGAACAAGATCAAACATCTTTACTACCAATACCAGGATGTGCTGGATGCTAACGGCAATATTATATCCAGCAGAGAAGTGGATGATATCAATAACCGATGGTTTATCGGTCAGCCCATCAGCGCTATATGGGACTATAAAGTAACGGGTATTTGGCAGGTAAATGAGATAGACGAAGCAGCAAAGTATGGCCAGCGCCCGGGTGATCCTAAAGTTGAGAACAGCTATACTGCAGATGATACTAAAAAAGCTGATGGTACCAGCACCCCGGTTTACAACAATAACGACCGGCAGTTCCTGGGACAAACACAGGCACCGGTTATGTGGTCGTTAAGAAATGATTTTACGTACAAGAATTTCAATTTTTCTTTTAACATTTATTCCTACATGGGGCATAAAAGTACAAATGGTGCTTATCTGAACCAGGATAACGGCACGTCAACCATAAGCCAGGGCCTTGCCAATACTTACGAGAAGCCTTACTGGACACCTGAGAATCCAAGCGACTTCTGGGCCCGTTTGGAATCGAGAGGTCCTTCCGGGCTGAATGCGCCACAGCAGGTATTTAGCCGTTCTTTTGCAAGACTGGAGAACATCACTATCGGCTATACATTACCTGCTAAATTAACCTCATCTGTAAATATTGAAAAACTCAGGGTGTTTGGAGCCGTTCGAAATGTAGCGGTATGGAAAAAAGATAAGAACTGGCGTTACTGGGATATTGAAACTGCTGAAATGGCGCCCCGATTATTTGCGCTCGGGTTAAATCTAACTTTTTAAACGAATAGAATATGAAAACGAATCATTTTTATACATCGGTTTTTGCTCTGATAGGAATATTAGCTACTACCTTATTCTCTGGCTGTACCAAAGACTTTTTGAAGCCCGACCCCCTTTCATTTTATGAGCCGGATATTACATTTGCTGATCGTGCCGGTATTGAGGCAACTACTTATATGCTCGACCGTCATCTACGCACTTACTGGAGCCATTTATCAACAAGGGATATATCGGTACCCATGAATACCGAATACATGCTGTCTGATATTGCAGTTTCAGCTAAGACCGATGATGGTAATATTTTTTCAGACGTGGCTACCCGCCTCACACCTACAGATGGTATATTTGACAATGACGTGAATATGATATCTTTCTTTTGGGGTGAAACTTATAACGGTATTAAATATGCGAATACGATTACCACTTATATTGATGGTGTTCCTGGTTTGGATGAAACCGCTAAACATGAGTTTCTTGGCAGGGCCTATTTTCACAGGGCTTTTCGCTACCTGGCACTTTGCTTCCAGTTTAAGGATGTGCCGCTGGTAACCAAAATCTTAACCGATGGCCCTAAGCAAAACTATAAAACTACCAGCCGTGAAGCTATTTTGGAGATGATCACTTCTGATATGGAGAAGGCTGTAGCATGGGTGCCCAACCAATCTCAAATGGCCTATGTGGGCATGATCAATAAAGGAGCCTGCCGTCAATTACTGCTGAAATGTTACCTGGCCACAGGTCAGTGGGATAAAGCCATTGCTCAGGCAGACACGCTGATCAGCCATTCGGGCTATGCTTTGATGAGCAATACATTTGGTACGTTCGATAACCCCGCACCGGTTGCCTGGCCTATTACGCGTAATGTGATCTGGGACCTGCATAGGCCGGCAAACAAAGCCATTGCTACTAATAAAGAGGCCATCCTGGTAATGCCTAACCGTGAAGGTACCGATGCCACTATAAGATACAAATCCATGCGTAACTGGGGGCCTATGTGGAACCAGGCAGCACTAAAATCACCCGGTGGAAAAGTGCTGCAATCTTATGCCAAAACCAATGCCAGCTATCGGGCATTATATGATATAAACGGGGCATTTGGGAGAGGTATAGGTATGATCAGGCCTACTCATTTTGCCCAGAACGGACTTTGGAGCGTTAACGGTATTAACGACGTTACAGACCTGCGTCATAATAGTACGGTAGGCAACTGGGTACGCATGGATTCGCTAAAGTATAACGATCCTACTGATCCGTTTTTTGGCCAGAAATTAAGACTGTATAATGGTAACACCATTTTATGCACCGATACTATTCGCAGCTGGTTCGACTGGCCGCATTATAAAATATATATTGATGACCCGGTGTTTCTGGCAACTCCAGGCTCTAACCGCAATGACGGTGGAGCGGCTGACTGGTATTGCTATCGCCTGGCAGAAACCTATTTGTTGAGAGCTGAAGCTAATTTTTACAAAGGAAATATTGCGCAGGCAACAGCTGATGTAAATGCGGTAAGAACGAGAGCACAGTGCAGCCAGCTTTATTCAACTGTAAACCTGGGCGATATTGTTAATGAGCGTGCCAGGGAGCTGTATATGGAGGAATGGCGTCACATGGAGTTGAGCCGTATTTCTTACAGCCTGGCTCTTAGCGGTAAAGCTGATGAATGGGGTAATACCTATAATGTAAATACGTTATCGGAAAACAGTTACTGGTACCAGCGTATTCAGCATTATAATGATTACTATAACAAAAATAAGGTTACTGTAAGGGGACGTAATTATGTAATAGCGCCGCATAATATTTACTGGCCTATTCCGCAAGGTGCAATAGATGCGAATCTTTATGCCAAATTGCGCCAGACCCCTGGCTATAACGGGTATAATGCAAATGTAGAAATATGGACTAATTGGCAGGATGCTGTTGCCGATGAAAATACTACTGGAAACTAGACGAGACAATAATGAAATAAAAATGGTGGTCAGCTTGCTGATCACCATTTTTTATTGGCGGCTCTAAGGCCCGATATTCTGTTGTTTTCTATAATCCCAAAACGCCTTTTAATTTACCGTATCCATTGCGGCTTACATTGATCTTAGCGCCATTTTTAAGGATAGCTACATGTCCATCTTTCTCGTAAGGATCGATGCGGGTGATTTCCTGAATATTTACAATAAAAGAACGGTGGCTGCGTACAAACATATCTGCCGGGAGGAAAGATTCAAAAAATGACATCGTCTTATTTTTGAGGTAATAACCTTCTTTGGTGAATATTTTTACAAAGTCATCAGCAGCTTCAAGATATAATACTTCCTGCACCGGTATGATCTTGATCTTGCTGCCATTTTTTACAACGATGCGGTTATTGCTGCCGGGTAACTGAGCATCGTTCAGTAATTCTTTGGTATTTTCTACTGCTGCCGGGCGATTCTGGGCTGCAAATTTAGACACGGCCTTATCAAAACGCTCCTGGTCGAAAGGCTTTAATAGGTAATCGATAGCATGTGCTTCAAAAGCTTTTATAGCATACTCATCAAAAGCCGTTGCAAAAATAACTGCAGGAGGATTTTCTACCAGTTCCAGCATTTCAAATCCACTGATCTTTGGCATTTGTATATCCAGGAAGATGAGGTCGGGCTCGTGTTCCTGTATTGCCTTCAGGCCCTCGAAGCCATCGCCGCATTCCGCCACTACTTCGAGCTGCGGATGTTTTTTCAGATATTCTTTAACCATGCTCCTGGCTAAAAACTCATCATCTATAATAATTACTTTACTCATACCTGTTGCGGAATTTTTACGGTTGTTTCAAAAATAGTATCGTGTGCGGCAGTGCTTAACAAATCATTTCTCGCGAAAAGCAAATATAATCTCCTTTTTATTGAAGATAATCCGAAGCCTGTTCCTTTTTTAGGCATAGATGTTTCCGGATCGAAAGGGTTTTTGACACTAATGATCAGTTCATTACCTTCTGAGCGGCAATCAATGGTGATCAGTGTTTGGCCGGTGGTGTCGTATAAGCCAAACTTAATAGCATTTTCAACAATAGGCTGCAACAGTAACGTGGGTAATAAGGCCTGCTTGCAACCTTCGCTAATATCTATTTTTGTTTGCAGCCTGTTGCCAAAACGTACCTTTTCTATTTCGAGGTATAGGTTCAGGTAACCTATTTCTTCATCTAATGTAACCATTTGCGACTCTTCCTTTTTAAGTGTACCTCTCAGGAAGTCAGATAGCTGCTGTACCATTTTCCGGGCCTGTTGCGGGTCCAGCCCTATCAATGCATTAATGGAGTTCAAACTGTTGAACAGGAAATGGGGCTGTAACTGCTGCCGCAACTTAAATAATTCTGCTTCCCGGGAAAGGGCATCCACATCCGATTTTCTTTTGGATTCTTTTTTTCGCTCCTGCCAGTTATACCATAAAATAGAAGCAATAGTGACAATAGTGAGTACCAGGAAGGCAAAGGCATACCGTATAACTAACGAGTTATGCAGGAAGCCCAGGTAGGCAGCCTGTTCTTCAAACATGATCTTCAGAGAACTGTTCGAAATTAGTAGCCATAAAAGGGATAGTACAGACGAAGATGCGATAATACCAATGTACTGATAAGAAGTAGGAAGATAATAACGGGTTATATTCAACACCAGCAGGCTGGCCAGCAATAGCATGGTAATACTTAACAAACTATCGCCCAGTACAATGCTGATAGGAAAATTATAGTCGTATAGAATAAGTGCCTGTGCGCTTACCAATACCATCCAACCAATGATTAGCGACGCAATAAATCTTTTTGCTGAAAGAGGTGAAGCCATCGCGTTGGGTTATAGTTATTTTGAATTTAATGCCAAGTCCATGGCCGTTAAAAACCATGGACTAGCCAGTTTGGATATATTGATTCGATCTGTATTCTTATGATTGCTAGAAACTTTTAATGTCAATACCTCCGAATATCACGGTTCCCTTAATTAAAAGCGTTTTGTTGATTTCAGGTAATCCTTTCATAACACGTTTATCCTTTACTTCGCCCATTATAGCAACTGCTTCTGAAATAACATTCCAGTTAGAAGGTACAATTAATGTGGCTCCGCCAAATAAAGCGGTTACATCTAAAACGGCCGTGCCCATTAAATCAGCCTGCGAGAGGTCAATCTCGGTACCGCCAAAAATATTAGTCATATCGCCGCCCCTGAAGTTTTTGGAAAATACTTTTTTCTTAGAGCCGCCAAATATAGAGGTTGTGTCGATATAATCCTGTCCGGAAGCGCCCGCGAGGGGAGAAGTGCCCCCATCATCAAACTGGATGTAGTTTTTTGAACCTTTTGGACGGAAAATAAAAAACAAACCTGAT
>JAESFO010000581.1_pt1 | contig 22483 bp, 13 predicted proteins | sample 9269421 | NCBI WGS metagenome assembly JAESFO01 (sample SAMN14502839, study PRJNA617101) | algae metagenome | isolation source: Nostoc desertorum CM1-VF14 and co-occurring heterotrophs from rocky... | place: USA: Clark Mountains, San Bernardino, California | collected 2000-06-05 | reverse complement strand
GTACGTACGTATGCTCGATGCAAAGGGCATACAATTGTTCTCTACCAGTCTCAGTAATGGTCTTATTTTGCTGATCTTTTTATTGATTATCGTAGGAGGTATATATAAAAAGGCGCCCATATTTGATGCCTTTGTTGATGGTGCAAAAGGCGGTTTTGAAACTGCCATAAGAATTATCCCATATTTGGTAGGTTTATTAGTCGCTATAAGCTTGTTGCGTAACAGTGGTGCTTTCGATTTTATAATGGAGGGCATCAAAGCCTTATTTGCTTTTTTTGGTGGAGATGCACGAATAGTAGATGCACTGCCCACTGCCATTTTAAAGCCCTTTAGCGGAAGCGGCGCCCGCGCTATGATGATCGATACCCTAAAATCACACGGGCCTGATTCATTTGCCGGCAACCTGGCTTCTGTATTCCGCGGGTCAGCAGATACTACCTTTTACATTGTAGCTGTTTATTTCGGAGCGGTTGGAATTAAAAACACCCGCTATGCAGTAGGCACCATGCTACTTGCAGACCTTGCAGGTATAATAACGGCTGTGGCGGTGAGTTATTTGTTTTTTGGGTGATTGTAAGAGCTGGGGGCGAAATTGGCTGGTAGCTCAAAAGGGGTAGGCGCGTGTTAAAACACGGCATAATAGTTGACGCTTTTGTGTGAAAATCTTTTTGCTGAACTTAAACATCTTTTATGAAAACATTCATCACACTATCCTTATTATGCGTTTGTCTTTTTTCAAAGCTCGAAAGTAAAGCTCAATTTGAAACCTATGTCCAGGCTAATGTCGTTTCGTATTATCCGCCAGTCGGGCCGTACAATTATTTTGGTTATGATTTAACCAATCTTACGGATCAGACTATTACAGTTGAAGGGTATTTAAGGGAAGAAGGCGGCACCAGTACGCCTAATTATTACTTTACCGTTACATTGAGTCCTCACGAAAACGTTACTTCAGGCTGGGTATATGTATTGGGTGCTGCATCAGGTGCCGAGATATTTATCACTAATGTTTATTAGAGATATTTTATAGTGGTTTAAAGCTAAATACCCTCAGGCGATACAGCCTGAGGGTATTGAATTTTTAAATATTCCATTCCCTTTTAAATCAGGGCTTCAACATTTGAGATATTGTGTAAAACACCCCACTGCCAGTTGCAATTCCATTTCCAACTGGTACTCCTGTAGGATTGCTTTTACCCTTGATAGTGAAATTGCCCACTACCCCTTCAATTGTTACACTATTAGAAGGGAATCGTGTAACCTGGTTGCCTGTACGGAAATCACTTTTGAAAATTCTCTGCGGAATCACGTGATAGCGTAATGTGTTATTTAACGCTGTTAAGGCCGCTCCAGATATATTTGCTATGGTAGTTGAGTCGTATCCATTAGCCAGCATCACAGAATTGGGTATTGCGAATACCGTAGCAGGGGTGGTGGTGAAGCTGGTTGTTGCGGCTGTTTTAGTTATAGCCTGCAACATCAAACTATAGTTATTCGAGGATGATGACTGCATTTGCGTAATGGCACTTGAAAAAAACGGAGGCTGAATGATGTCTGCCATTTTAAAATACATACCATTGGAAGTTTCTGTTCCTTTATCTAGTACCTCAACTCCATTGATATATGCCTTATCGGTTTTGGAATTGCGTGTACCATATTGTACGACGTTAGTTTGAGATGTCATACTTGCATTTGGTCCCTCAGGTATTTCATAAAACGTTCTTTTCGTTCCCTGGAAGTGATAGGTGCCTAGCACTACAAGATAAAGTGGGTCCAGCTTGTCTATATCGGCCGGACTGTTAAGCCCTATAGCAGCAAAACTGCTGTTGGAGGGTATATAGAAAGTGTAGGGCCCTATACCTTTTGTGAATATCTCAAGATTTGCTTTTTTGATGACATATGCATACATAGAAAAATCAGGAGTTGAATTAATGACCTCGTCGATATTTTGCGTGGTTGAAACGGGGCTATTATCCTTTTTACAGGAGAAAATCAGCAGCATCAATAAAGGAATACTAATGCAAAATATTTTAGGGATATATTTTTTCATTATAACAGTTTTATTTGTTGATGATAAGGGAGATCGTCGGGTTTCTTGGTGTGGCGGCACTTAGATAACCTCTCGATACCATCGTGTAAATTCTTTTATTCGTATTCGTAGCCAATCTATAAAAAACAATAGCCGTTGAAGCAGGTCCACCCGGGCTACCAGCCTGCCTGATAGCAAAAGAATCTACTAACGAAGCCGGTAGCCGTATAAGGTCGGTCGTGGCTTTATAGGCCACATTGCGGGCTATCAAGCTATCATTTTTGTAAAAATCCAGGCTACCGGAATTGGGGATTAGATTAGTAATTCTGAAAAAAGCATAGCCCGAATCCAGTTTGGAAGGGAAGTTGTCCTCCAGTAAGACTGAAGCTGTGGATTCCAGTGTGTCTGCCAGCAGCATTGTGTACTTTTTGTCCGCAACTAATGAATAAGTCGTGTCAAATATTTGACGTTGAACGTAGTTGGTGTTAGGGTAAACACTGGTGATATTGAATTTTACACTTCCTGGATCAATACCAAGGTAGTCAGCATAGCTGTTCCCGCCGGTATTGAACCCTCCACCCGGGTAGCCGTAAGGACTTGGAATGGCTGCTGAAAGTTTTATATCGTTTTGATAAATGGTCAGTGGAGTGCTGACAGTATACATACTAAACAATCCGAACTTTATCAGTGCTTTACCGTCAGGGCTGGTTCTTTCAGTTTCGGTGTAGGTGTTTTTTTTGCATGCGGAAGTTTGAACTAGCGCCATGCCTATTATACAACTTAAAAAGAGTATTCTCATTTTCAATGATTTTGATTTTAGAATTAAGGCTGGCTAAACCAGGTTTCATAAGTGTGATAGTCGGCATTTAATCCTCCCAATCTTCTTAGCTCATCTATATTCCATATGTATTCCGAATTGTACCGTGGCCGCACCCTGTAAACAGGTTTTCCGTTATTTTCAGGCGCTAAGGTAGCGGGTAAAGCAAATCCTTTATACACCTGTAAGCCGGTTTCAGTATCCAGGTCAAGGTAATGATATCTTCGGAGATCTACCCATGTTTCAAAAAATCCCCATCCCCACAGTGCAATATACTTCTGTAGCATTATGTCTGAAAGTGTAAGTGTTGAGGAACTCTGTTTAACATTATTGCCCAATAAGTAAGCGGACCTTTCAGTCGCGTTTATGGGATTAGATGAGAACAAAGGAGTATTACCTCTAGGAAAACTTGACCGGTTGATAAAGTCAAAGTGCAGGTTGATGCCATTTATATAAGCGGCGTGCGCAAGAGCCCTGTCGCCTTTTCTAAAAGCAGCTTCTGCTTTTGTAAATTGAATTTGAGAAGCCGTCATTACAGGCATCACAGCTTTATTGCCAAAAAGATATTTCTGGTAGCTGGTGGAAAATACGGAGGCTGATGGATTTGCGTAGGTGGTATCTCCCCAGGGAGATGCAACTTTTCGTCTTGCATTATTATAGTTAGTGCTACCTACAGCATAAGTGTTCCAGGGATTTAAAGCATTAAAAGGATCACCAATACCCGGATCTACACCTCTGTATCCTCCATTGCCGTTTGTAGTATCATGGCTGGCAGATAACATGTGGCGAAGGCGCGGGTCTCTATTAGATGCCGACGCTGCACTTGCGGGCGTTCCGGTTAAAGTGGTGCCATCCAGTAGTCGTACAATAAAGTTTGTTTGACGATGATCGGCGAGGTTGTTTCTAAAAGTTCCAAAAAAATTGGCATCGTCGTTTCTCGTAGCATCAAATGCTACCAGGTAGTCATCATTGATAGTAGCTAAAGATTTGTCGCAGTAATATATAACTGAATCTGCGTTATAAGTGGGCTTATTGGTAATACGGTGAAAATTGCAGGCTAATATACCGTAAGTAAATTTAATCCATTTATCTACGTCCCCATTGTACACATAATCTCCTTTAGCAAGCCTGTCCTGCGTAGGATTGTAATTTTTGTTACTTAGATAACTGATAGCTAACCTGCAAATGGAGTCGATGCCACGGTAAACTGTTTCCTGGTCGTCAAATTTAAAAGTCGTTTGGTCTTCTCTGAAAGCTTCATGGAAAATAATATCCCCGTGATAGTCAGCCGTATATTGATAAATAGAAGCTTGCATGGCAAGAGCTGCACCCACATAATCCCATTGTTGATTTTGGATGCCTGTTGATATAATGTATCGAAGGTTTTGCCCGAAGCCAATATAGGCTTGTCGCCAGATATCACCATTATTATCACTGGCTGAAGAATATCCCATACGGTCCCAATTCACGTTGGTTGCATTAGTGGTAAAAGAACCAAAATTCTGAACATACCTTGAAGCAAACCTGCCGTCCCATTGTAAGGCTCTTGGGTAAGCAGCTATTTGTGTTGGGAAAACCGATGAGATATTTGGAAACTGCGGTACAGCCGGGTTAGAGTTTACATCCAGCCATTTTTTGCAGCCTGACATTGTAGTGAGGCTGGCAACTATAAAAATGTATAAATAAAAAGTTTTCATGTTTTTAATTTTGCGGTTCATCAAAATTTTACTCTTAAGCCAAAATTGAAGCCACGGGGCATACTTAGCGCACCCCAATCGATGCCTACACCACCGGCTCCTACGCTTGATGCATTGTTTGCGTTAACGCTGGGATCTGCACCTGTGTAGTTGGTGAGCATAAATAACTCGGTACCGGTAACAAATACAGATGCAGACGAAATGAATTTGGTTTTAGCCAATAGGCGTGTTGGTAAATTGTATGCCAGTGTTGCATCTCTCATGCGCATCCAGTTAACATTTTCAACAAAATCAGACTCCGTTGAAGCAGATGAGGAATTGTAATAGTCACTTCTGTTAAAAGGAACTATAACAATAGTATTAGGTGTGGGGGTGGTAGTGTTTTGTAATCCGTCATTCAATACACCTGTTACTATGATAGGTTGTTCGCGGTTAAGTGTTTTCTTACTTAATCCTAAGAGGTATAGGTAGTATTCCATTCCATTCCAAACATCTCCTCCTTTTCTAAACTCCAGATTAAACGAGAGAGTTAAATTCTTGTAAGAGAAGTTGTTAATAAGCCCAACTTTAAAGTCCACCTGACGATCTCCCACCTGAACAAATTCTCCGCTGGTTGTTGCATACCCTGTTGTTGGGCTTATTACTACATCTCCATTATTATTTCGTACTACAGCATAGCTGGCTAAATTGTAGGGGCTCGCACCTACAAACATCTGGGAGCGCATATTTCCAAATACCCAGGTGTCAGAATCGTAATAAGTAGGAAGACCACCCGGCATTTCCAAAACCTTACCTCTATTCCGGTCGAAATTAGCTGTGACATCCCATTTGAACTTTTCTGAATTTATTGCTTTTACATTTACTATGGCCTCTAGACCTTTGTTAGAGATAAGTCCCCCGTTTATGAATCGCACGGCAAACCCACTACCGTAGGAGTAACGTGCTCTTAATATCTGGTCACTGCTTCGTAGGTCATACCGGGTTATGTCTATAGAAATACGATCTTTAAATAATCGCACCTCACCTCCGAACTCGAAGTTTTTTGTGAACTCAGGCCTTAGATCATAATTATTACCAACTGCAAGATCGTAAGCAAACCCACCACCAGTAGATATCTGGCTGATGAAGCTGTTGTCAATTACATAAGGACGATAAGGACCTTTACCTGTTGTACCATAAGAAGCCCTTATCTTACCGAAGGACAGCCATGGCAGTTGCCTCTTGATATTACCGATATCACTAAAAATCAGACTCGTTGAAGCTGAGCCGAAATTATAAAAGGGGTCTTTATTTACTGCTCTTGACATTAATTTAGAGTTTCCCTCTCTTGAGCCGGCCAGTGATACATAAACTATCTTGTTAAAATCAATTGAATAATTGCCAAACCATCTGGATAGTCGCTCTACTTCGTCTACAGTTCTGGCATCTCTGCTAACAGGGTCGGTGTTATTGATCGAATAGAAATCCCGTTCGTAAAAACGTTCGCCTTTCTGCGATTCTGTCCTCCGCGTTCTGTTATCGAGAGCCATACCAACTAATAAAGTATTATTGAATTTTCCAAAAGATTTAGTGAAATTAAGCGTGGTATTATTGCTAATGTTTCTTACAATTTGCTCATATAGGGAGTAGGTGCCATTTAACGAGAACCCAGCTCTTGATAATGGGTGTACCCCCAAGAAACCTGTTTGCGAGTATTGATCTACACCAAAATTATTTAATAATGTTAACCATTTGGTAATATTAAATGAATAGTTCGCTGTTATGCTCGTTCTGTCAATAATATCCTGAGACCTGTTTTTGTTAACATCCCAGAACGGGTTGTCAAACTCTGCAGATAAGCTGGCATTTCCCTGCCTGTACAATTTCCGGCTTCCATCAGGGTTAATCCAATCTGTTACATCTATATCAGAAGGAAAGGTAAGCAGGTTGGTTAAGTAGCCACCGGAGCCTTTTGTGGCCTTGTCCGTAACAATTTTTGTATAAGCCAAAGCAGTAGTTAGTTTCATCTTAGGCGATATGGTTAGTCCGCCGGTGAGCCTTGCGGAAATTTGCTCGTCTCCGGTCATCGGTACGATACCGTCCTGATTTCTATAACTTAGAGAAAGCCGATAGGTTGCGATATTTGTGCCACCATCCAGGTTAAGATTATGTCTTTGGGACTTACCTGTTCTGAAAAATGCCTTTACATTATCATACAGCTTGGTTCCTTCAGGATATTTATCACCAAAGTATTGAAAAGTCACACCCGTACTAAAAGGATTTCCTGTAGCTGTAGGATCTGAATTCCCATTGACACCCCTTGCATACGTTGTTTGAATTTCGGGGAATCTGTAGGCGTTCTCTATACGAAAACTATTATCGTAACTAACAATTGCCCTTCCAGCTTTTCCTTTCTTGGTAGTAATGACGATGGCTCCGGAAGCACCCTCAGAACCATATAACGCTGAGGCTTCCGGGCCTTTTAAAATAGTAATGCTTTCTATGTCATTTGGGTTAATATCCGCAGCCCTGTTGCCATAGTCACTATTCCTGTTGGCGCCCGCGGCATTACCAATCAAATTGTCCTGGTTTACCGTTTGGTTATCATATGGTACTCCATCAACTACGAACAGAGGCTGATTGTTGCCTCCCAAAGAAACAGGACCTCTTAAAACGATTGATGTAGAGGCTCCGGGTGCTCCTGAGGAAGGAGTAATATTAGCTCCTGCCACACGGCCAATAAGCCCGTTGAGCCAGTTATCTCTTTGAGTCTCAGCTACTTCATCACCTTTTATTTGCTGCGCCTGGTAGGATAATCCTCTTTTAGCCCGGTTCTGTCCGTAAGCCGTAACAATTACTTCGTCTTCCTGCACTCCTTTTCCGGCTATCAATACAACATTTAACGTGGCTTCACTCCCCAATTTGATGTTTTTGGTTTCATAACCTACCGAACTAAAGGAGAGGGTTTGGCCTGTTTCTGCCAGAATAGAAAAAATTCCATCGGCTGAGGTAGGTGTTGCCCGGGCTGTTCCCTGTATTGACACTGTAACCCCCGGCAAAGGAGTGCCTGTCTCGCTGGTTACTTTACCTGTAATGCTCCTAGACTGTGCAAATGCTGTTCCCGGTACCAGATAAAACATAAGGCATAGGAACACAGTAGCCACAATTGTTTTCCTCATAAATCTAATTTTTTAAAAATATAATTGTTCTGATTGTCTACATTACCGTTACACCAGCCTGCTTAAAAGGGGCGAGTGTTTTGTCCGAAGGGTCTAGTTCAGTGATCAGGTAATCGATTTTTTCTATTTTGCACACACTGATGGGTTGGTAAGTCTGCAGTTTCTCCGAGATTGTCATGCAAATTACTTTTGATGCCGAACTTACCATTGCCTTCTTTATTTGAACAACTTCCCAATCATTGTCTGTAAGACCATGTTTGGTGTCAATAGCATTGGTACCCAAAAAGCATAGATCGGCATTGACATGGCTGATCTTTTGAATAGCTTCGGCACCAACTGTCAGTTTAGAGTCGCGCGATAATTTATCGCCAATTACTACAACATCCAGTTTGGGATGTGCCATGCAGGCATTGATAACAGGAATGCTTCCTGTCATAATTGTCAATTTTAACTGCGGAGGAAGGGTCCTGATCAATTCCAGTATAGTTGTACCCCCGCTGGTTAAGATAAACATCCCGCTTTGTATCAATTGTAATGCTTTGCTAACGATAAGCTTCTTATGCGCCTGCGAATAAACATTGATAGGCGAAAACTGCACTTCATTAAATGCCATAGACAGGGCACCTCCATGCACTTTTATCAGTTGACCAGCTTCCGACAACTCCTGCAGGTCTCTTCTGATCGTATCTTCAGAAACCGCAATTTCACTGCACAAATCAACACTCAATACTTTATTATGAAGATTGAGCTGATGCATGATGTAGGCTTGTCGTTCTTTCTTAAGCAATTATTACTGTTTTGTTAAATCTGTCTTAAAGATATAGCCATTTCCGCAAAAACCTGCAAAAAGCAGAAAAAATTTGCAAATTTTTTCTGCGCCACTGAAAATAGACTAAAAGCAAAAAAGCCGGAATAAAAATCCGGCTTCTCTCAGCTTTATATACTTTACCAACCGGTAGTTTGAGTAAGCGTGTAGCCACGCTCTTTGTATTCGTTGATTTGTTGAAGTCCCATGGGCGATAAATAAACCCGGTCGTTGAAGTCTAGCCGGTTACTCGCATTTTCTACCATCCAGTAACCTACCATATCAGCCCTGTTATTTCCATTCCACGTTACAATAGTGCCATCGGCTTTTTTAACTCTTACACGGTTCACCGTAGCCGTGGTGAGATAGGTTGGGATTTCAGCGGGAATATCAACCCAGGGGCCGAGGAAGTAGTCGGGGTTGTTATTAAAGTTCATGTATTGAAGTTTTTTCCAGCGTTTCAGGTCGAGTAAACGGAAGTTCTCCAGTACAAACTCCATGCGTCGTTCTCTACGTATTTCCCATATCAGCGCAGGTACATCTGCATCCCTGGCAGGATCATCAGGAAGCGATGCCAGAGACAATGAGGCCGTTTTTTGAACACCTTTAGCAGTGGCTGCTGCATCCAAAGGCCGGCTACGTATTGCATTGACAGACTTATCTAAATCGGCTTGCGTTATTGCAGCCCCGCTATAGTATTGGGCTAAAACGGCTTTTGCTTCTATCCAGTTTAAAACTACTTCACTCAACCTGATAACAGGTGCGTCACTGGTATTGGTGTTACTGCCCCATGCCGGAGGATAAGTTTTTCCGATATAAGTAATAGCTTCTCTTGAGGCAAATTTGTACCCGTACAAGAGGGTAGAGGAAGCGGCATTAGCTTTGTCGATAAATGAGGCTTCGAAACGCGGATCCCTTGTTTTAACCAGGTTGGCGATAGAAAAATTGCCGGCATTAGTTACTGATGAGTTTTGCCAGGGTTTGCCATCCGTTAATATAAATGATTTGATCAACACCAAGTTTGGATCTACACCTACAACCTCGGTACCATTGGAGTAGGAGCCGATAGAATGGGTTACCTGTAATGCTGCATCGTATGTTCTGTACATGATCACTTCTGCATTTCCTGCGAGATTATCAGATGCAAATAAGGCCTTAAAGTCACTAGTGAATTTATAGTTAGTATTGCTCATTACAACGTTGGCTGCTTCCACAGCTAACTCCAGGTATTTTTTAGCGCGTGCTGCATCCAGGCCATGATAATGCTCGTAAGTGCCTTCAAATAACATAAAACGCGAAATAAAGGCCGCAGCAATATATTTGTTTAAGAACTGGGTGCCGTCATTAGTTCTAATATTGGCCAGCACATATTTAAAATCGTCATAAACATTATCCATTACAACACCTCTGTTGTCCCTGTCTTTATACAAAGTGGGAAAATCGGTTTCTGGTATCGGCTTGCTAAAGTAAGGTACATCGCCAAATACGCTTACCAATCTGGAGTATTCATAACCTCTGAAGAATTTTGCCACAGCACTCCAGTGTTTATAGGCATCTTCTGATATAAGCGGTTTAGCAATGCTGTCAATGCGATTAATAAATATGTTGGCTTTTCGAACCCACGAGAAATTCCAGGTCGGACCGGAGTATTGTTGTAGCCAGGCGGCACTTTCAAGATTAGAGCCTCTTGATGAAGGAACAGTATTTTCAAAATTCGACTGCACATTTTTCCCGGTTACATCGTCGTTAAAAGTATAACCTCTCAGGGGAGCATAGTCTAGTGCAAAACCGGTGTTATAGCCATTGAAGTAGTTGGAGTAAAAACCGGTAGCAAACATCCTTAAATCATCTTCATTTCTCCAATATAATCCTGTTTCATCAATGTAACTGGTTTGCGGCGGTCTGTCCAGAAGATCCTTGCTACAGGAGAAAAAAGTAAGGCCGGCTATTCCAACACTCAGTAAAAATTTATATTGATTCATTATTTTCATTTTTAGAAGTTTAATTGAACGCCAAAAGAAAAACTTTTAAAGGAGGGGATGCCTACACCGGTACGACCTGCATTATAGTTGGTCGTATTCCACATAGAATACCCGTTAATGGTTTCGGGGTCTATTGGCAGGCCATTGAGATGATCCCAGGTTACAAAATTTTCCAGGGCCACATATACTCTTAGCGAGTTAACCCTAATCTTTTTCATAAGATCCTGTGGAAGCGAATAACCTACCGTTAGGTTTTTCAATCTCAGGTAAGCCATGTTTAACAAATAACGGTCTTGTACCTGCATGTTATTATTTACGCTGCTGCCTGCGTTGTTATAGGCAGCTGGGTAAAATGCACCTGTGTTGTTGGGAGTCCAATAATTACCGGCTATGGCTTCCGGCATTGCTCCATCAGCTGAGTTGTAACCTGGAATAGCTAAAAAGCCATCGCCCCATATCTGCCTGCGGGCTACGCCCTGGAAGAATACGCTTAAATCAATGCCTTTATAATCGGAACCTATGCGGAAGCCATATTCATACCTTGGATTGGTATTTCCGATTACTTCAAGGTCGCCATGGTCAGCTAATGATGCGCTTCCGTTATCTATTACACCATCTCCGTTTATATCCCTGAATTTAACATCGCCAGGTCCAAAATAAAAGTTGGAGGTGTTTTGAAGGAAGGTCTGGTAAACTGGTTTCTCTCCATTGACACCTGGCTTTAACTTATAAGCTTTTTGCCCTACATACTTAGATGGCACTTCATTAGCGGTAAGCGTTATTAACTGAGGCTTGCCAGAGGCATCTAATTCAAAGTCGCTCATTTGATATAGCCTGTCTGTGCGATAACCCCATATTTCTCCAATATCTTTGCCGTTGTAGTTGCCATTAACCTGTGTAGACGACCCGTATTGTTTGATCTTTGTTTTAGCGTCTGCAATATTTCCACGTAAATTAATGCCAAGGCCGTTGGCAAAGCGGTGGTTAAAGTCTACCGTTAACTCCCAGCCATTTGTTTGTAGCGAGCCAAAATTGCCTTGTGGAGCACCGATGCCAAATGTCAATGGAACACCTTCCATCGGAACAATCATGTTGTTGGTGTTTCTCTGGTAAAGCTCAAATGCGATATTAATTTTATTTTTGAGCAGGCCAATATCAACCCCCAGGTTTTTGGTTTCAATGTCCTGCCAGGTAATGTTTTGAACGATTGCCTGGGGAGTGCCTACAAAAGGAAGTTTTTGGCCATTTCCACCTATCCAAGTAGACAGGCCACTTGACATGAGGGGCAGGTAAAATGTATTAGGCACCGTTTGGTCTCCTATGGATCCCCATGATCCTCTTACTTTAAAAAAGCTCAAAACCGGCTTGCTCCAGTCCATAAACTTTTCTTCGCTGATCACCCAACCTGCGGAGAAGGAAGGATACCAACGCCACCAGAGATCGGAGGAGAATTTCGAAGAACCGTCATATCTCAAATTGGCTTCTGCCAGATATTTATTTCTGAAAGCATAGTTAATACGTCCGAAATAACCTAACTGCGATTCCCAGGTTTTATCACCAAATACAATAGGCGGGGCCCCTACGGCAAAATTGAACTGCGGGTTGTTAATGTCGGTTAATTGATTTACCTGTTGCGATTGCCATTCGGTAGTAGCAGCAACACGGTTAACTCCCAGAATAAATTTGAAGTTATGATCCTCTTTCAGATCCCAGTTATATGTGGTAAAAGCATTAATGGTGCTGCTGTTAAAATTGGTTACCTGGCGGAAGATATGATCGGGGTTAGACCCCAGGGCTGTGTACATATCGTTAGAAAGGTCAAACGCTGGCATTGCCCCCGGAGCAGTACTGGATACGATATTACCAGTACTATCCACATAAACAGGTTGCCCGCTTGAGTTGACCCTTGCTTTAGGCGCTACCCAGGAGTTACGGGCGGTATAGCGGGTGCCTGGGCGTTTCCATATTTCATCCTGGGATGTGTACGTATAATCAAAATCAAATTTCCAGTTCTTGGTAAAATTAAGAGTAGAACCCAGGCTGATATTTATATATTTCTGAAGAATATTGGCTGTATTGGCTGCTGCAGCCTCGCTAGCCGGACTACGTATAGGATCGCCATTCTCATCTCTGCCAAAAGGGTAGAGTGGCCCCCATCTGTATAAATATAGCCAGGGATCGGCAGTAGTTGAGTTAGTGATGTAAGGATATTCTTTATTTCTTTCAGAGTATAAAGCACCGCCACGGATAGTAATATATTTATTGATTTCGCTGGATAGTCTTACTGCAGCATTGTAACGGGTAAACTCATCTTTTTTAGCGGGCTTCATCATACCACTCTGGTTCAGTACCCCAAGTCCTACATTGTAAGATGTTTTACCAACTGTTTGCCCAATAGTGATATCATGCTGTTGGGTTGGCGCCCAGTTTTTAACCATATAATCGTATGGATCGTAGGTACGAACCCCCATTTTTTGGTTGCTGGCTCCCTGTACGTACCAGTCTCTGCCGAAAACAGTAGGATCATCAGGGCCAATAGACCCACCATACCTGTTTTTCCACTCTACTGATTTTAAATAGCTGGCCCGGTCAACATAGTAAAATGCTCCCACGGGCGTAGTGATGCCAACACGCTCTGCGGCATCCACAGTGTATTTGAGCGCATTTACATCTGCCATCTCAAGGTCTTTCCATATATTCTGCCATGAGAAGTTGTTGGAGTAGCTGATCTGAGGTTTAGGACTTCCCGAACCTTTTTTAGTAGTAATCAATACAACACCATTAGAGGCTTTGGCGCCATATATAGAAGCGGCGGCGGCATCTTTTAAGATTGTAATGGTAGCAATATCATTAGGATTAACAATCTGGATACTCGGAATTTCTACGTTATCCAGTAAGATCAAAGGCTTGGTAGTACCTTGGAAAGAGGTAATGGCCCCCCTGATTTTGATGATCGGGTCAGAGCCTACTTCACCACTGGGAATTGTTACACTTAATCCGGCTGCAGCTCCCTGCAGGCCTCTGCCCACATCAGCTATAGGGCGTCCCTGAAGTGTTTTTTCAACATTCACCGTCGAAACAGCGCCGGTAAGGTTACCTCTTCTTTGTGTACCATATCCAACCACAACAACATCTTCCAGGGACGTTGTAGCCCTTGGTAACACAATGGAAATTTCGTTGGCATCACCAATAGTAAAAGTGCGATTTTCGTACCCGATAAAAGACAATTCTAAAATCTGTCCCTTGGCTGCCTGAACAGTGAACTTTCCCAGGTCGTTTGACATTACAGCAATGTCTGTTCCCTGTATTTTTACGGTAACACCTGCCAAAGGTGCCTGGTCATCCGAGGTTACGGTTCCATTAATACTCCTGGATTGCCCATACACCTGATGGGCTGACATAAAAAACAGATGAAACGTCAGAAATAGAACTGCAATCTTTCTCATGATTTCTTCTTTACGGTTTTTGAAAGTAGGATTTTAATAAAATGTAATTTTTAAGCATCTCAACGCCGCATTCTTCCTTCGAATCAATTCAACATAATCTGCCAGGTGCTTCATATTGCACTATCATCTTATTAATATAATACTGATAGCCTCCCGACGGGTTATTTCCTTGTAAATGGTATGGTCAGACAGTGGGTATTCAATACAAAGTGCAAATTTTTTGATCACAGCACTGCTAACACACCTGTTCAAAAAATATCTATACGAGAAAATATCCTTAACTCATTGGCAATACTTATATAGATGTTAAGGATACCTTAAAGATAGTGTAGTTTCCCGCAAAAAACCGCAAAAAGCAGAATAAATTTGCAAGTATTTTTACAGAATTTACCGGGGCCTCGTTTACTAGTACCTAAAACAAATAAAAAAGTCGGGCTCTTAATAAAAGCCCGGCTCAGAATATGATTTTAGTAATACTAATTTTTCGACTCTTTAATAAGCGAAATAAAATCATCAAATAAATACCTGGAGTCATGTGGGCCCGGAGTGCTTTCGGGGTGATACTGGACAGAAAAAGCAGGTTTGCCTTTAACCCGTATGCCTTCAATAGATTGATCATTAAGATTTACATGCGTCACTTCAACTTTATCAGAGGTTTTAATAGATTCAGGATCAACGCCAAATCCATGGTTTTGGGTGGTTATTTCCGACCTTCCTGTCACCAGGTTTTTTACCGGGTGATTCAGTCCCCTGTGACCGTGGTGCATTTTAAAAGTTTCAATACCATTAGCGAGCGCTAAAAGCTGGTGGCCTAAGCAAATGCCAAAAACAGGTTTTTCTTCGTTCAGTATTTCTTTTACGGTATCGATTGCGTAATCCATAGCTGCTGGATCACCCGGACCATTAGAGATAAAATATCCATCCGGATTAAAACTTTTTACCTCTTCCAACGGTGTTTTAGCCGGGAACACCTTCACATGTGCACCGCGCTCCACCATACAGCTTAAGATATTTCTTTTGGTTCCATAATCCATTACAGCAATCTTGATTGGAGAGCCCGCATCTCCCAGTTCATACGCTTCTTTGGTAGATACTTTTGATGCTAACTCTTGTCCACTCATATCCGGTGTTTCGGCGAGCTTTAACTTAAGTTGCTCTATGTCAAATATTTCTGAAGAAATAATGCAGTTCATAGCACCTTTGGTTCGAACATGGGAAACCAAAGCCCTTGTATCTACACCATGTATGGAAACAATGTTATTTTTTTTCAGATAGGCATCAAGAGAACCCTCTGCTCTTTTGCGGGAATAATTTTCGTTCAGGTTTTTAGCAATAACTCCCAGTACTTTCACACTGTCGCTTTCCACATCTTCAGGAATTACACCGTAGTTACCCACGTGAACCGCATTCATAATTACGATCTGGCCATAATAACTGGGATCGGTAAAAACTTCCTGGTAACCGGTCATACCTGTATTAAAACAAATTTCACCGGTAGTGGTACCAATAGCACCAAAAGCGAAACCTTCGGCAACAGTTCCATCTTCTAATAATAAAATAGCGCGGGATTGTGTTTCAGACATGAATTTTTTTTTTATTTCCAATGGCAGGCTGATATAACGCTGTTGCGTTGCGCCCTCCAAAGGAGTCCTTCGGACTTGTACTGATGAATAGATTTCAACAAAAAATCGCGCAAAAATAGGGCTAAAAAATCAGATATTAAAAGGATCGATCATTATTTATTTGAAGTTGCCCTTAACTGCCTTTTGTCATCGCCTGACGCTTCATTTCAGCGGCCAGGTCATGGCCCAGGTGTCTTTCTATAAGCGCATGCACACCATAGATCACAGGTGTCATTATTATTGCAACAATAAATTTATAAATATAATTACCTACGCAAATGGCCATTACCAGGTTCAGGCTCCAGGGCTCGCCCTGGTTACCCGATACACGGGGGCCTATATAAAACGCGATAAAAAGTACCACAAAACTGTCGATCAACTGCGATACCAGGGTTGATCCGGTAGCCCGCAGCCAGATGGCTTTTTCACCTGTCATTCGCTTAATGCTATGAAATACAAGTACATCTAATATCTGACCGATTAAAAAGGCTGCTAAAGAACCAATGATAATCCAGGAGCCCTGCCCCAGTATTACCCGGTATGCTTCGTTGGCATTGTCAATTTGCTGGTTTTTATAGTTCCCTACCCAGAAATCAGCCGGCGTTAACCCGATAGCGCCCTGAAACATAATGAAGGTGTAAGCAATAAGTGCCGCAGCTAAAAAAGATAAAAACCTTACACCTTTTACGCCATAGTATTCATTGATGATGTCAGTCATAATAAATACAACGGGCCAAAGCAGTACGCCCGCGGTGAGGTTAAATGAAAAAGGATTGCCAAATATGCTGAGATTGAAGGGCTCGATGCCCACCGTCTTCTCTAATGAAAAGAGCTTTACGCCGATTACCTCTGCAACAATGGCATTGGCAATAAAAAAGCCCCCCAGTAAGATGAAAAGCCGGGTTGATTTATCGTTGATTATAGTACGGATCATTAAAATAAAAGGTGAAAATTAAGAAAATAAGAAGCATAATTATATTACAGGTAATAAGCCAGCGGGGTACAAATTGCCCCGGTTTTCTTCCGGTTATGGATAATATAAGATAAAAAAGGCCCGTTAATGGAAGGAGGATCATTGACAATCCGTAACCGGCCATGATAACGGTAGAGGCAAGCCCCTCGTTCTCACTCCAGGAGGTAAAAAGAAGAGAAAAAGCCAACAACATGAAAAGTCCGCATAAAAAGGACACCCGGGACAAAAAGATTAACCAACGCATAAGCGAATTTATCAGGCAAATTTATTATTATTTTTAGCCCGGATGAACGCTGCGATAATTTTTCAATCTTTTATAAAATAAATATAATCCTGAAAAATTTCGGAAGTGTTTCATATAAAATAGTATTAATTTGCTCAATCCCGCAGGTTGAGTGTAGGTTTGGGTTGGGAAATGCACTACAAGTGAAGTGTGCGACGCAACATCGTTCATATACTTTCATCTGCCGGGACCATAAAAAATAAAACTTTTATAATGACTCCTTGGCTGAAGAAAGCACTGCCACATGTGCTGGCTATTTTGGTTTTTTTGATTGTAACTGTATTGTTTTGCAAACCTGTGTTGGATGGTAAAACTTTAAACCAGCATGACACCGGTATAGATGGCTGGCGGGGATCTGCCCAAAATGCTTTCGATGTAAAAGAAAAAACAGGTACCATGCCGCTATGGAGTACCAGCGTTTTTAGTGGTATGCCCAATTACCAGATTGCCATGGAGGGGAAAAGCGCTTTGCCTGTAGATTTGAACAAAGTAATGGGCCTGGGCCTGCCTAAGCCGATGAACTTTTTCTTTATTGCCTGTATATGTTTTTATATTTTATGTGTGGTACTACGCCTTAATCCTGTGATAGGAGTATTGGGCGGACTGGCATATGCTTATTCTACCTACAATCCGCTTATCGTAAGCGCGGGCCATGAAACCAAAATACTGACCATTGCTTATATGCCTTTTTTGCTGGCGGGTCTGTTGCTCATTTTCAATAAGCGTTACTGGATTGGCCTGGCAGTTGCCAGCCTTGGCGCTACGCTGGTATTGATGGCGAATCACCCACAGATAGCTTATTACTTTTTTATGATTGCGGGCGCTGTTACGATTGGCTATGTTATTGTTTGGATTAAAAATAAAGAGTTTAAGCATTTGGCTATTTCGTTTGGATTAAGTGCTGTTGCTGCGTTGGTTGGTCTGGGCTGTTACTCATTAGCATTTTTAACCACCAACGAATATACAAAGTATACCATGCGTGGCGGCAAGAGTGTTGAAATAAAGGGTAACGAAGTAAAAGCGGTGAATACTACTGGCCTGGACGCGGATTATGCAATGAGTTACAGTATGAGTAAAGTAGAACCCTTGATTATGCTGATGCCTAAAGCTGTTGGAGGTAGTAGCGGTACGATGCTGAAAGAAGACTCAAAGGTTATCGAAAAGCTGGCTGCGGCCGGTGTTCCCGAAATGCAGGCCGCCCAGTTTGCAAGTCAATTCCCGGCCTATTGGGGTGGAATGACCAAGCCAGGAGATTACTCAGGTGGTCCGGCTTATATCGGCGCAATTATTTTTATATTGGCTGTGATTGGGTTTGTTATTGTAAAGAGTCCTTTGAAATGGCCGTTGTTGATTGTTTCGGTGTTAGCCGTTTTAATGAGCTGGGGAAGTTATTTTTTCGGGTTTAATAGTTTCTTGCTGAACAATTTGCCTTTGTATAATAAATTCAGAGCGCCATCGATGGCCCTGGTCATTTGCCAGCTCACATTACCGCTGATGGCAGTAATTACAGTATATAGCTTGTTTTTTGAAAAAAATGCCGGCGATTTTCTAAAAGCAAATTTCAAGAAAATACTATATACGTTAGGTGGTATCACGGTAGTGCTGGCGTTGCTATATATCGGGCAAAGCTATTCGTCCGGCTTTGATGAGCAGGTAATGCAGATGCAGATGGATCCTAACGGTGGCGATACTTTTAACAGGGCAATTATCGCAGGTATGAAGGCCGACAGGCAAAGCCTGTTTGGGGCACAGGTAATGAGGGCCGTGCTATTTATGGCGCTTGTATTAGGAATAGTGTACGCGGTATTAAAGAATATGATCAAACCTGTGGTTGCAGTTGCCGTTTTAGCAGCGATCAGCATCATCGACCTTTGGGTAGTAGATAAACAATATTTTAGTGATGATCATTATGTTGCTAAGGAGGATATCACTAACCAGATTGAGGTACCTACTGCAATAGACCAGGAGATATTTAAAGATAAGGACCCGCATTTCAGGGTATATGACGTTGCCGGTCTTAACAAGAACCGGGTATCTTATTTTCATCGTTCTGCATTGGGATATTCGGCAGTGAAACTGCGGATATACGACGATATTATCCAAAGATATTTTTCGGGATCACCCAATGAACAGGTACTTAATGCGCTTGATGTACGTTATATTATCACCAGGGATGAAAGCGGACAGGAACGCCTTATTCCCAATCCCAATGCTTATGGCGCTGCCTGGTTTGTGAAAGCCGTAAAACCAGTTATTACAGAGGTGGAAGAGCTCCAGGCAATAGGCAGCTCCAATTTAAAAGATACAGCGATCGTTCCTCAAGCTGCATTGAAATCTGGAACTAGTTTAACAGCAGATTCTACATCGTCTGTTACGCTTACAAAATATACCAATGATGAAATTGAGTACAATGCCAACAGTAGTTCAGGTGGCTTTGTTGTATTTAGTGAAGTATATTATCCTGCGGGTTGGAATGCCTATATAGATGGTAAGCAAACGGATATTGTAAAAACGAATTATTTTATGCGTGGTCTGGTAGTTCCCCAGGGGAAACATGCTATAAAGCTTGTTTTTGAGCCCGAGACGGTGAAGCGCGGCATGAACATCTCTTACCTGAGTTCCTGGTTGCTGATCATTCTGGTATTAGGAGGTTTCTTTATGCAATGGTGGGTGGATAGGAAGAATGTGCCAATTAGCTAATTAGCCAATGTGCTGATATTTATTACTGGATGCTAGATACTTTGTGTCTAATCTATTGTTCAGCATCTGTCATCCGTCATCCTCTCACCTATGCTCAAAATAGCTTCTCTTGTTCCCTACAAAATTATTCCTGCAGTAACCGGTGGGGAAAAGGGCATTTTCTATTTCCTGAAATATGTTGCGCACCATGCAGACATTACCGCATTTTCGGTTACTGAAAATGCAGGTACCGTAGAAGGAATCAATTTTGTTGATGTTTTAGGGAGCACCCACAAGAAAAGTCGTTATGCTGATTTTTCAATCTTTCGCAAAATAAAGGAGGCCTGTCGCGGACGGGATATAAAACACATTATTGTGGAGCATCCCTATTATGCGTGGTTGGGTGTAGCTTTAAAGAAATGGGGGGGACTGAAGCTCATCATTCATTCCCATAATATTGAAGCAGCCAGGTTTAAAAGCGTAAAAAAATGGTGGTGGCCCATTCTTCATCAATATGAAAAGTTCGCACACCGGCAGGCCGATTTTAATTTTTTTATAACCGAAGAGGATAGAGATTATGCGATAAGAACCTATCGTCTTGATGCAAGTAAATGTTCGGTTATCACCTACGGAATAGAAAATGCGAAAGCTCCTTCTGCTGATGAAAAGCAGCAAAGCAAAAATCAGATTTGTGATGAACTACAACTGCCAATAGATACCAAACTCATTCTTTTTAATGGTACGTTGGATTACGCACCGAACCGGGATGGGCTGGACAAGATCTTAAAGGAAATTAATCCGTTGCTCCAGCAACAGGCTGAGTTTTCTTATAAAATCATTATTTGCGGATTAAGACTACCAGCGGAGTACAATCAGCTTAAAGAATATGAGGATCAGCATATAATTTATAAGGGCTTTGTTGAAGATATCGGTATCTATTTTAAAGCAGCAGATATTTTCATCAACCCAATTATAGACGGTGGAGGTATTAAGACAAAATTGGTAGAAGCTTTAGGTACTGATACACCTGCTGTTTCTTTTAAGGCCGGCGCTTATGGCGTTCCTGTTAGTATTACTGGTGATCATCTTTCGGTGGTTGCAGATGATGATTATAAAGGTTTTTCTAATGCAATTCAAGAACAACTTTCAAAGCCTCATAAAAGTATACCCATATCGTTTTATGATCATTTTAGCTGGGATGCTATTGCAAGGAGAGCGGTTGAGATAGTAGAAAGATCATAATAACTGCTCTCTCTCTCTTGACGAAAACATTTACTATAATAGAAAGCAAAAGGCCGCACTCAATTAATAAATGCGGCCTTTCGCTTTGTTGACTTTTTTCAATGGTTGTTCTTAAAAGCCCGCCTCAAACTCTGCTCCGCTTTTTACCTCAAAGTTGGAGTTGATCAGTATATACTCAATACCCGTAAATGTAAGCTTGGCCCCGCTGTTTACGGTTACATTTTGCGATTCAATTCTACAACCTGCAATGGCGGTATTGGTATTTACAGTTTGCCCGTTGTAATAAACGGTGCTGCAACCAGATGCTGCACTAACCGCTGCAAAAGCATTAAGCAGGCCATAACCCATTTCATTATGCCAGGTGCCATTGGGTCTACCGCCTGTTGTGATATAGGGGTAACTACCTACTTTTTGTGCTGTTTGTTCAATAATATCAGTTACTTGTTGTTGTGTTAAACTAGGGTTGACTGATAAAATTAGAGCTGCAACGCCGGCAGCGTAAGGTGCAGCCATAGAGGTACCCGACATGTAACCCACGTTTTGTCCTGGTATTGTAGAAATGATATTATCGCCTGGAGCTACAATATCTAAACCTGTTCCAAAAGATGAAAAGGACGCCCGGTTTCCAGAAGAATTAATTGCTCCGACAGCAAGGATCTGAGGATTAGAATTGGCTGGATAATCCATATTTGTGTTCCAGTTTCCCGATGCGAAAACTACAATGGTTCCTAATCCGCCTCTTCCTAATGTAAGTGCGTTTGTAATTGCATTATCTAAAACAGCACTATATAATTGGCCGTAAAAGAAACCTGCCTGATCACCCCATGAATTATTAATGATATCAGCCCCATTTTGCCAGGCATAGCTTATGGCTGACGCTAACTCTGCAGAAATAGTAGATGTTACCACTAAATCATGGCTTATAGATAATAAGCTTGCCGACGGAGCTATCCCTGAAACTTGTTTATTATTTTGATTAGCACCTATTATTCCACCAACATGTGTACCATGAGATCCATAGAGAACAGAAGGTGCTGTATTAGTCATTATATCAAGAGATAATGAACTATAATTTGTTGCAAACTCCTGATGCGCTTGATCTATACCTTCATCTACCACTGCTACGACCACTCCTGGATCACCTAAAGTGACACCCCAGGCGCTGCAGGCTTTTATGTCTATACCGTTGCTGTTTTGAAGACCCCATTGATTTGAAAATAAGGGCTCAGGTATACAAGTAGCCGATGAAGTAGTATTTGACCTAAATTCAAAAATAAATCCGGGGTCAACTTCTTTGAATTTTTTAGTTTCGTAGAAAAAATTTGCCATACGTAAACCATTGCTTTTCGCAGGGGCTTCTAATTGATACCAAGTTGGCATATAGGGTACTTGCTTCACATTAGCACAGCCTGTTTCTTTTGCTATTTTTTCCAGATCTGCGATATCATCGTTCTCTTTCAATTGTACATAAAAAACATCAGAAGTGGCTACTGCTCTTTCATTGTTATTGATAACGGGAGCAATCTTTATGTCGTATGGTGATATTTTTGTATAAATATCGTTGAGGTCAACGCTGCTGTTCGTTTTAGAATCAGTCAATTGTACAATTTTCCAGTACTTCTTATTTTTCTTACCGGAAGTCCATGTTTTCTTAGTGGAAACTACTTTTATTTCTGAACCTAACTGTAATAATGATAGCCTGGAGCTATCAGACGAGGAAATGTAGAATAAATTCTTGTCAATAGTAAGC
>JAESFO010000580.1_pt1 | contig 22542 bp, 20 predicted proteins | sample 9269421 | NCBI WGS metagenome assembly JAESFO01 (sample SAMN14502839, study PRJNA617101) | algae metagenome | isolation source: Nostoc desertorum CM1-VF14 and co-occurring heterotrophs from rocky... | place: USA: Clark Mountains, San Bernardino, California | collected 2000-06-05 | reverse complement strand
CGAGCACGTAGGGCGCGAGCGCCTGGCGCAGCGCGTTCGATTGCAGCAGCACCGACAAGCCGGTCATCGTGCGCTGCTCCAACGGGGCGCCGGCAAGACTGCCGAGCGCCGACCAGATGGCCGCCTTCTCGTCGGGGCCGACCGCGACACCTTCATGCCGCAAGCGGCCTTCGATCCACTCGGCCGCCCAGGTGCGGTAGCCCTCGCGGTCGATGCGGGCCAAGGGCTGGAAAGCGATCTCGCCATCCATCCCGAGGTCGTAGTGTTCACCGCAGAGGCCCAGGATGGTGGCGCGCATGGAGCGGCCCATGTCGAAGGCAAAGATGCGCGAACCGGGGTAGCGGCGGAACTGCATCGCCAGCGTGGCGAGCAAGACGGACTTGCCCATGCCGGTCGGGCCAGCGACCAGCGTATGGCCCACGTCGCCGATGTGCGTCACCAGCCGGAACGGAGTCGCGCCATCGGTGCGGGTGACGATCAGCGGCGGGCCATCGAGGTGGGCATTGCGTTCAGGCCCGGCCCATACCGCCGACACCGGCATCATGTGCGCCAGGTTCAGCGTCGAGACGATGGGCTGGCGCACGTTGGCGTAGGCGTTGCCGGGGATCGAGGACAGCCACGCATCGACCACGTTGAGCGTTTCGGGAATCGTCACGAACCCGCGCCCCTGGATGGCGCGCTCCACCATGCGCAGCTTTTCGTCGGCCACGGCGGCGTCCTTGTCCATGACGGTGACGGTTGCCGTCAGGTAGCCAAAGGCGACTTGATCGCTGCCCAGCTCCTGCAAGGCCGCATCTGCGTCCGCCGCCTTGTTGTTGGCGTCGGTATCGACCAGCGGGCTTTCCTGCTGAAAGATCGTTTCGCGCAGCAGCGCGATGACATTCTTGCGCTTGGAGAACCACTGGCGGCGCAAGCGCCCCAACTCCCGTTCCGCCTCGGCTTTGTCGAGGCACAGAAACCGCGTACTCCAGCGATACGCAAAGCCCAGGCGGTTGAGGTCGTCCAGAATCCCCGGCCAGGTCGAGGTCGGGAAACCCCGCACTGACACCACCCGCAGGTGCTGTTCGCCCAGCATGGGCGCCAGGCCGCCGATCAGTGCGGAATCTGTCAGTAGCGCGTCGATATGGAATGGCACTTCGGGCACGCCGACGCGGTAGCGCCGCGTCGAGATGGTGGCGTGCAGGTAGGTCAGCGTCTGCCCGTCGTCGAGCCAGGCGATTTCCGGCATCACGCCGTCGAGCAGGTCAAAGACGCGATCGGTTTCCGCCACGAAGGCCGTCAGGCGCTCGCGCCAGTCCACACCTTCGGTCGGCCGGTTCTCGTATAACAATCCGGCCGCGCGAGCGCGCGATTCCTCCGGCGGCAGGTACACCAAGGTCAAGTGGTAGCCGCTCTCGAAGTGATGCCCCGAATCCTCGAAGCCGGCGCGGCGCTCCTCGTCCACCAGCCACGACAGCGGCTCGGGAAACGCCGAGTGCGGATAGTCGGCAGCGGCCCGGCGCTCGGCTTCGATGAACAGCGCCCAGCCCGAACCCAGCCGGCGCAGCGCATTGTTCAAGCGCGCCGACGTGGCGATCAGCTCGCCCTGTGTCGCGCTGTCGAGGTCAGGCCCACGAAAGCGCGTCGTGCGCTGGAAACTGCCGTCCTTGTTCAAGACGACGCCTGGCGCGACCAGTCCGGCCCACGGCAGCCAGTCGGCGAGCAAGGCCGGGCGCTGGCGGTATTCGGCAAGGTTCAGCATGGCATCACCTCACACGTCCAGAAGTGGCTTGTGCTTGATGTGCCGAGCGAACACAGCCATGAACTGCGGATCGACGCGCGCACCCCAGACCGCCAGCGAATGGCCGACGATCCAGAGCACGACGCCCGGAATCCACAGTTGCAGGCCCAGCCCCACGGCAGCGGCCAGCGTGCCGTTCGCAATGGCGACCGTTCGCGGTGCGCCGCCCAGCAAGATCGGCTCGGTGAGCGAGCGATGCAGAGGCACTTCAAAGCCGTCCGCGAAGGTGTCCGGGGTACTCATACGACGGCCCCGCCGGAGAAGCTGAAGAACGACAGGAAGAAGGAGGATGCGGCGAACGCGATGGATAGGCCGAACACGATCTGGATCAGCTTGCGAAAGCCGCCCGACGTGTCGCCGAAGGCCAGCGCGAGGCCCGTGGCGATGATGATGATGACCGCGACGATGCGCGCCACCGGCCCCTGGATGGATTCGAGGATGGATTGCAGCGGGCCTTCCCACGGCATCGAGGAACCGGCGGCCTGCGCGGTTCCTGCCAGGAACAGCAGCAGCGCGGCCAGCAGTAGCCCTTGCGTCGCAGGGCGGGCCAGGCTGCGTAGCCGTGCAAGACGCAAATCCGGATTTGCAGAAAAACGGAAAGCAGGAACGTACATCTGCGTCATGGCAGTTCTCCAGGGTGGTTGAGGGATGGGGAGGAAAGGTCGGACTGCGATGGCAGCTCGGGAAACGGCGCGTCCAGCGCGTCCGCCTCCCAGTCCACCAATCGGTAGCCCACGCCGTCGAAGCCGACGACGCGGGCGATGCTCTCGATGCGGCGCTTGCGCCCGCGCCCGGCGATGTGGATCACCACGTTGACCGCCTCGGCGATCAGCGCACGCGGCGGGTTCACCGCCACTTCGAGAATCAGTTGCTCCAAGCGCAGCAGCGCGCCCAGCGCGGAGCCAGCGTGGATGGTGGCGATACCGCCAGGATGGCCCGTGCCCCACACCTTGATGAGATCCAGCGCCTCGGCACCGCGCACTTCGCCGACGACGACGCGATCCGGGCGCAGGCGCATGGATGAGCGCACCAGCTCGGTCATGGACACCACGCCCGCGCGCGTGCGCAGCGGCACGTGGTCGCGCGCGGCGCATTGCAGTTCCACCGTATCTTCGAGCACCAGCACGCGGTCGCCGGTGGCGGCGATCTCGGCCAGCAGCGCATTGGCGAGCGTGGTCTTGCCACTGCTGGTGGCCCCGGCGATCAGCACGTTCTGCCGCTCGCGCACGGCCCGTACCAGAAAGCCCGCCTGCTCGGCGGTCATCATTGCGTCCTCGATGTAGCGAGACAGAGGAATGACGCCGACAGCGCGCTTGCGCAACGCGAAGGCCGGCCCCGGTGCAGCGGGCGGCAGGATGCCCTCGAAGCGTTCGCCCGTCTCGGGCAGCTCGGCGGACAGCAGCGGCTGGCCGCGATGCACTTCCGCGCCGACGTGGGCGGCCACCAACCGGATGATCCGCTCGCCATCGGCCTCGGGCAGCTCCTCGCCCATCGGCGCGAGCCCAATGGAAAGCCGATCCACCCAAAGGGTGCGATCAGGATTCAGCATCACCTCCACCACGTCCGGGTCTTCGAGCGCGGCGGCGATCAGCGGCCCCATCGCCGTGCGCAGCATCTGGATGCGGCGATCCATCGAGGCCGCCGCAGACGAGCGCGGTTCGGGCGGAAACTGCGGCACGGCGCTCATGACGCACGCTCCTGTGCTTGAGCCTGTGCCGCCGCGTCCTCCATCCGCATCGGATCGGGGTGCAGTTCCTCCACCACGTCGCGCACCAGGCTGCGCCCGCGCAGAAGATGGCGGCCCAACTGCTCGGTGAACTGCGCGAAGCGCGCCTTGCCCTGGGCGCGAGCCGCGTCTTGGTGCGCCTCGGGAACCGGCGTGCTCACGGTCAAGTAATAGCGGATGAACAGCGCCAGCGTTTCGATGGCGATGTTCTGGTCGCGCTCCATGCGCTCGGCCTGGCGCGATAGGCGATCGAGCCGCTTGGCGATGGCCGCCTCGCGCTGGTCGGCAGCATCGGGCGACAGCCACGATGCGAGCGCCGCCGCGACGATGGACGACTTGGACACGCCTTTCTTGGCGGCCAGCTCGTCCAGGCGCTTGGCGTGCTCCGGCTGGATAAAGAGATTCAGGCGGTGGTGGCTCATAGCTCGATTCCGTCGTTGGGGTTCAGCGATGCCAGCCGGGCCGTGCGCTGCATGGCCGGATCAAGCTGGCGAGGAAGGGAAAGCGGCAGGTCGTCGTCATCGAGCAGCGCCAGGTCGGCCGCGGGCGCGGCCAGCTCGGGGTCGTAGGCGACGGTTTCGGAAAGCTCGGGCTGGCGGCGCAGGCCGCCGTCATCGGTCGAGGCGCCGAAGCCTTCGGCGGCATCGGTCGCAGGTGCACCGGGCACGGCAGGGATTGCCAGGCCGCTCCAGTCGTCGGGGCGCAGCGGCGGCGCGTCGGCGTACTGGCCCTCCGCCAGCACGGGCGGCGGCAGCACGCGGCGCTTGAAATTGGCGTCCGAGTAGTAGCGCAGCTTCTTGGCCTTGATCGGCGCCACGCTGGAGACCATCACCACTGCTTCATCGGGCGGAAGCTGCATCACCTCACCCGGCGTCAGCAGCGGCCGGGCCGTCTCCTGGCGCGACACCATGAGGTGGCCCAGCCACGGCGCGAGCCGGTGGCCGGCGTAGTTGCGCTGGGCGCGCAACTCGGTCGCCGTGCCCAGGGTTTCGGAGATCCGTTTGGCCGTGCGTTCGTCGTTGGTGGCGAACGTCACGCGCACATGGCAGTTATCCAGAATCGAATGGTTCTGGCCGTAGGCTTTGTCGATCTGGTTGAGCGACTGCGCGATGAGGAAGCTGCGGATGCCGTAGCCGGCCATGAAGGCCAGCGCCGTCTCGAAGAAGTCGAGCCGCCCGAGCGCCGGAAACTCGTCGAGCATCAGCAGCAGTTTGTGGCGGCGCTCGATGCCGTCGGAGCCATCGAGCGATTCGGTCAGGCGCCGCCCGATCTGGTTGAGGATCAGGCGAATGAGCGGCTTCGTCCGCGAAATGTCCGAAGGCGGCACCACCAGGTACAGCGACACGGGATGCTCGGACGCGATCAGGTCAGCAATGCGCCAGTCGCAGCGCGAGGTGACTTCGGCCACCGTGGGATCGCGGTACAGGCCGAGGAACGACATGGCGGTGCTCAACACGCCGGAGCGCTCGTTATCCGACTTGTTGAGCACTTCGCGCGCCGCCGAAGCCACCACGGGATGCGGACCATCGCCCAGATGCGGCGTGGTCATCATCCGGTGCAAGGTCAGCTCGAAGGGGCTGGCCGGATCAGAGAGGAAGTTAGCGACGCCGCGCAGCGTCTTGTCCTCTCCCGCGTAGAGCACATGCAGGATGGCGCCGACCAGCAGCGCGTGGCTGGTCTTTTCCCAATGGTTGCGCTTCTCCAGCGCGCCTTCGGGATCGACCAGAATGTCCGCGATGTTCTGCACGTCGCGCACTTCGTGCGCGCCGCGCCGCACCTCCAGCAGCGGGTTGTAGGCCGCCGACTTCGCATCCGTGGGGTTGAACAGCAGGCAGTGCGAGAAACGCGAGCGCCAGCCGGCGGTGATGCTCCAGTTCTCGCCTTTGATGTCATGGATGACGGCGGACGCGGGCCAGGAAAGCAGCGTAGGCACCACCAAACCGACACCTTTGCCGCTGCGCGTGGGCGCAAAGGTCAGGACGTGTTCCGGCCCTTCGTGGCGCAAGTACTGGCGGTCTTGCTGGCCGAGGAACACGCCGGCCGGCCGCGTGAGGCCCGCCTTGCGAATGTCGTCTGCGTTTGCCCAGCGGGCCGAGCCGTAGGTCGTGACCAGGCGCGATTGCCGCGAGCGCCAGATCGACATGCCGATGGCAACCACCACCGCCAGCAGGCCGCTGCCGCCCGCGATGGCTCCGCCGGTATCGAACACGCGCGGCGCATAGGCATCGAAAACGAACCACCACTCAAACAGCTTCCACGGGTGGTAGATCGGCGCGCCAAGAAAATCGAACCAGGGCGAGCCAAGGCGTAGTTGATAGCCAAGGGCCGCTGCTGTCCATTGTGTGGCGCCCCACACGCCGGCGATCACGATGCCGAATACCACGGCGATCTGACCGAACAGCACGTTCGTCCCTTGCATCTCCTGGCCTCCGATTTCTCCTGTGCGCGCTACGCTCAAAGACGGCACAACAACGTGTCGCTGGCGTCAGGATCGGTGGCGGGTCAATGCCGGTCAAAGACCGTTATCGGAACGGACGTGATGCAAAAGGCAATGTTTCAGGAAGGGAAGAACACAGTAAAAACGCCGCAAGCGTGGGCGCGTTGCGGCGTATCGAACAGAAAATCGGATGATTCGTGGCTGGCAACCGACGATCAGAATTTTGGTGGGTTCTCCGGCGGAGTGTATGGCACCTTGCCGTCGCCATAGAACCGTTTTCGCGTGGCTTCGGCGACTCGGTTGCACAGTTCATCGCCCAGCTTTTCGCGCTCCAGCTTGCACTGTTGGCGCAGTGCCTTCAGCCGTTCGGGATTGGCAGCCAATGATTCCACTTTTTCAGTAGGAGAAGAGGACTGACCGCAAGCGGTCAGCAGCAGCATCAATGACGACGAAATGATGATTTTGATCGGCCTCATGATTGATTCCTCCAATGCGTGACATTTGAGAGTGGATGGCTAGGCATCGTCTATCCCTAGGGATGCCAGCCGCTCGATGAAGCGAGCCAGCGCCTGCGACGGTTCCGCATCCCGGCGCAGCAAATAAGTGGTCAACATGGGTGGACGCCCCGCTAGTGAACGGCCCACGACGCCTGGTTCACGACTGGAGGCGATGTGTGCCGACCCGGCAAGTCCCAAGGCTAGGCCTGCCGACACCAATGTCATCATCACGTCGAACGTAGCTACACGCTGCACGATTAATGGCTCCCTGTCCTGCCTACGCAGTACGCGGTCCACTTGTCGCGCATGGCCTTCACAGATTGCCGGATCGCCCAGGACAAGGGGATAGCGCAGAACTTCTTCCAGTGGAATTCTCTTATGGGCCAGCGCGGGATGGCGAGCGGGCACCGCCACCATCAGCTCATCTTCCCAGGACGGTTCAGCAATAATACCGTCGCCCACTTCGTCGGCCATTGAGAAGCCCGCGTCATACAGGTCATCGTGCAAGCCCTTGAGCTGCTGGGCCAGAGAAACCTCAAACAGTCGGATTTCTATCTCTGGATCTTCTTCGCGACAGCGTGCCAATAGGGCCGGCAAGCGGGATGGTGTAATGCCGTCGGACAAAGCAATACGCAACTGCCCGTGAAACCCGTTGGCCGCCGATTTCATGCTTTCTCGGGCTTGCTCCAAAGCGGCGAAGATACGCAATACATGCTCTTGAAATAACTTTCCCGCGCGGGTCAGCCGCGTGCTGCGACTGGTGCGAACGAACAATTGCACACCAAGATCCTCTTCCAGTTCCTTGATGGCACGCGAAAGCGGCGACTGTTCGATGTGTAGTTTCTCGGCAGCACGGGCAAAGTGAAGCTCCTCAGAAACAGCTAGGAAGCAACGTAGGTGACGCAATTCCATGAGAAATTTCCCCCTATATAGACTTGGAGTTGCCGTCTTCATGCGCATGTGACTAAAACCGCGTTGCTTAGGAACAGCCGATGGACCAGCGGAAGGTCAGGGCGGATCGAGCAACTGATTCTTTTGCGGCGTGCGATGTAGATTGACGCCCCCACCTGGGAGCATCGATCCGAAGCAGGCGGCCGCCTTGCAACCGCCTCCGACTACCGCAATAACAGCGTTGGAATACTCGACGATCGCAGCAAATCGGTCGTCTTACTTCCAAACAACAGGCTGCGCAGCGGCGAGTGGCCGAACGCGCCCATGATGAGCATGTCGATGGCCTGTTCCTTGACTTCCGTGGCAATCATTGTTTCCGCGTCACCAGGAGCCAGTAAGGACGTGACTTCAAAGCCGACGGCCTCCAAGGTGGTCTTTGCCCAATCAAGCTGCTTTGGTGCATCCTGGCTTTCCTTGCCTACCATCAGGAGGGTGATTGGCAGGCCACGAAACAACGGACTGCCGGCGATCATCTCCACCCCGCGCCGGGTGACGGTTCCACCATCGAAGGCGATCATCACGCGCTGCGGTTCGTGAAAGTCTTCGGTGACGGTCAGAATCGGTCTGTTCAAGGCACGCACGACACGTTCGACCTTGCGCCCTAGATCCCGTTGTGTTGTGTCTGCGGACTCTCCACGGCGACCCAGCACCAACAGACGCGCGCCTTCGGCCTGCTCGACCAAGGTTTCTTCCAATTCGCCGTGACGCTGGCGAACATCGACCAATGCGGCACCGGCAGCGACAGCACGCTCGCGCAGCCGGTTCAAAAAGATGCGGCCGTGCTCGCGGGCATTCCTCGACCGAGCCTCGTCTTCTTCCGATAGCTTGGTCAGCAGGTTTTCTTGAGCGTCGATGCCGATGGCTCCACTGCGATCTTCGCCTGAACCCTGTTCGGGATGGCGGTCGATGACATGCAGGAATTCCAGCGGCGCGTCCATGCGCCGTGCCGCCCATGCAGCGTAGTCGGCCACGTAGTCGGCAAAACGGGATTGATCCACGCAGGCCAAGACTTTGTTTTCGTTCTTCATGATCGTGCCTCCTGTCAGTGGCCCATCAGCATGTCGTCGGCACCGTCTTTGTCATGCACGGCGAACTTGTCCACCATCGTGGTGCTGGCCTCGTTCAGACCGATGACTTCAACCTCGGTGGCTTCGCGCCGGAACTTGATGACCACTTTGTCCAAGGCGCTGACGGCGGTGATGTCCCAGAAGTGGGCGCGGCTCACATCAATGCGCACCTTCTCGATGACTTCCTTGTAATCGAAGGCATTGACGAACCGTTCTGCCGAAGCAAAGAACACCTGCCCTGTAACGGTGTAAGTGCGGGTTCGCCCCTCGTCCTCGGTGCGCGAGGTCACGCGGAGAATCTGGCCGACCTTGTGGGCGAAGAAGAAGCCTGAGAGCAACACGCCGACCAGCACGCCTTGCGCCAGGTCATGTGTGCCGACCGTCACGGCAACCGTCGCCAGCATGACGACGCTGGAACTTTTGGGGTTCTTCCGCAGGTCGCGGATCGAGGCCCAATTGAAGGTGCCGATGGATACCATGATCATCACGGCGACCAATGCAGCCATTGGGATGCGGGAAACCCAATCGCCGATGAACACGACCATCAGCAAGAGGAATACGCCAGAGGCCAGCGTGGAGAGTCGGCCTCGCCCCCCGGACTTCACGTTGATGACCGACTGGCCGATCATGGCGCAACCCGCCATGCCGCCCAGGAAGCCGGAGGCGATGTTGGCCACACCTTGGCCCACGCACTCGCGGTTCTTGTTGCTGTTGGAGTCGGTCAGGTCATCGACGATGGAAGCCGTCATCATGGATTCGAGCAGGCCGACGACCGCAAGGGTCGCCGACACCGGGAAGATGATCCCGAGGGTTTCCAGGTTCAGCGGCACATCAGGCAGCAGGAAGATCGGCAGGCTATCGGGCAACTGGCCCATGTCGCCGACAGTCCGAATGTCGATGCCCAGGACAATGGCAACAATCGTCAGCACTACGATGGCAACCAAAGGCGAAGGCACCGCTTTGGTGACGTAGGGGAAAAGGTAGATGATCCCAAGGCCAGCCGCCGTCATGACATAGACGTGCCAAGTGACGTTGGTCAACTCGGGCAGTTGCGCCATGAAGATCAGGATCGCTAGCGCGTTGACGAAGCCGGTGATAACCGAGCGCGAGACAAATCGCATCAACGCGCCGAGCTTGAGCCAGCCGGCAATGACCTGAAGCACGCCAGTCAGCACCGTGGCAGCCAGCAGGTATTGCAGGCCGTGTTCCTTGACCAGCACCACCATCAGCAGCGCCATCGCGCCGGTGGCGGCCGAGATCATGCCGGGCCGCCCGCCTGTGAAGGCGATCACGGTGGCGATACAGAAAGAGGCATACAGGCCGACCTTGGGGTCAACACCTGCAATGATCGAAAAGGCAATCGCTTCGGGGATTAGGGCCAGCGCGACGACTATGCCCGCTAGTAAGTCGTGCCGGACATTGGATAGCCAGTCCTGGCGCAAGGATTTCATCATTAGTCTATTCCGGGGCGTGCTCAAGCACAGGCTGGAACGGACGTAGGCGCGAATGCCTCTTTCCGATCCCGGAATAGAGAACAGCCCTAAGAATAAGGGCTGGCGAACCACGGCCAGTCGAACGTATAGCCTCGTGCGAGCGAAGATTGATTAGGAAAACGGCTCGCTGCGAGACTGATAGTTACACTGGTATTACTCCGAATTGACTGGTCGTAGGTTGAAAGGCTGTCTTTAGATTGTAACCGTTTTTTGCGCAGTAGCAAGCTGCATCTGCACGGGCCTTCGACACTTTCCTACGTCAGATGGGTCAGTTTCAGTTGGTAACACCCTTGCTCGGCAAGATGAGCGTTGATCTCCTTGAACAGGGCTTTGGTGAGGTCGTTGTCCAGCAGCAGTCGCCTGAACTTCAGCACCGTGGTGGCGTCTGGCACCGACTCGCGCGACAGGTCAATGCCCACGCACTCACGCAGCGCCTGTTCGCCTTGCACGATGCGATTGCAGGTCCGCCTTCGATGAGCAGTTCTACTCACGCAGTCGACATAGTTTTCGGTCCGGGTTTAGAATCTTGCGATGCAGAGCGACAGGATCCAACTCCTCACCCCATGCGGAACATTGCATTCCGCCGGGCGCGTGCGCTCCTCAGTTGCGTTCACTCGAACCACTCCACCGTAGTTTCTTGAGCGGTGCAGGGTGACCGATTTCGGGTCGCCCGTTTCTTCCTTGGTCTCCGACCAGACTTCTCGCCTAGAGAAGACGATCGCCTTCGACATTTCGATCGCGGTTCGCTTTCCGTTTTCCGTACCTCATGAACCTTCAGAAACTCCGCCAGGAATGGCTTTCGAACGTCCGTGGCGACCTGCTCGCCGGCATCGTCGTAGCGCTGGCCCTAATCCCCGAAGCGATTGCCTTTTCCATCATCGCCGGCCTTGACCCCAAGGTGGGTCTCTATGCGTCGTTCTGCATCGCCGTGGTCATCTCGATCACCGGCGGCAGACCCGGCATGATCTCCGCAGCGACAGGCGCCATGGCCCTGTTGATGGTCACGCTGGTGAAAGAGCATGGTCTCCAATACCTGCTTGCGGCGACGTTGCTCACAGGCGTGCTGCAGATCATTGCAGGCGCATTGCGCCTGGGCAATCTGATGCGCTTCGTTTCCCGCTCGGTCGTCACGGGGTTCGTCAACGCACTCGCCATTCTCATCTTCCTAGCGCAATTGCCGGAACTGACGAATGTCACGTGGGTCGTCTATGCGATGGTGGCCGCGGGGCTCGCGATCATCTACCTGTTCCCGTACCTCACCAGGGCGGTTCCATCGCCGCTTATCTGCATCGTCGTGCTCACGGGCATCAGCATGGCGCTCAAGCTGGACGTTCGCACCGTCGGGGACATGGGACAACTCCCTGACAGCTTGCCCGTGTTCCTGCTGCCCGATGTGCCGCTGACGCTGGAGACGCTCAAGATCATCTTCCCGTATGCCGCCACGCTAACTGTGGTCGGCCTGCTGGAATCCATGATGACGGCCTCCATCGTCGACGAGCTGACAGACACGAGCAGCAACAAAAGCCGAGAGTGCGCAGGTCAGGGCATCGCCAACATCGCATCCGGGTTCCTCGGTGGAATGGCCGGCTGCGCCATGATCGGCCAGTCGGTGATCAACGTGAAGTCGGGCGGACGGGGGCGGCTGTCGTCTATGGCCGCCGGCGTCTTTCTTCTATTCATGGTTCTGGTGCTCGGCCCGTGGGTCAAGCAGATCCCGATGGCGGCGTTGGTCGCCGTGATGATCATGGTGGCGATCGGCACCTTCAGCTGGGGATCTGTCCGAAATCTCACCAAGCACCCCAAGAGCTCGAGTCTCGTGATGCTCGCGACCGTGGTCGTCGTCGTATCGACGCACGACCTGGCCAAGGGCGTCTTCGTGGGCGTGCTTCTGAGCGGCATCTTCTTCGCCAACAAGGTCGGCCGCTTCATGGCCGTTGAGTCCGCAGCGCACGATGAAGGTCGACTGCGCCGGTACAAGGTGACAGGTCAAGTCTTCTTCGCCTCATCCGAGGCGTTCATCGCGAGCTTCGATTTCAAGGAGGTGATTGAGCGAGTTCGCATCGACGTGAGCCGCGCGCACTTCTGGGACATCACGGCAATCAGCGCGCTCGACTCAGTTGTTCTGAAGTTCCGCCGCGAAGGCGTCACCGTCGAGGTGCTCGGCCTCAATCAAGCCAGTTCGACCTTGGTGGACAAGTTTGCGATTCACGACAAGCCAGGCGCTGCGGAGCGGGTGATCGGACATTAAGTCATGGAGACAACTATGAAAAAAGTGATTGCGTGCATTGATGGGTCAAGTTCGACGCAAAGAGTTTGCGACTGGGCGATCTGGTCGGCGAAACGTCTGGAAGCGCCGCTGGAGTTCCTGCATGTTCTCGACCGTCATCTTGAACATGCGCCCGTACGCGATTTCAGTGGCCATTTGGGGGTGAGTGCGCAGGAGTCTCTGATGGAGGAGCTCAGCACTTTGGACGAGCGTCGCAGCAAGATTTCCATGGAATTGGGACGAGATCTCCTCGAGCATGCCAAGCAGCGCGCTGCACTGGCCGGCATCACACAACTCGACGCCAGGCAACGTCACGGAACGCTGGTGAAGACATTGATCGAGATGGAGCCCGAGCTGCGGCTTGCGGTCCTCGGGCCTCACATGCATGACAAGACATTGCCTCGCCACCATCTCGATCACACTGTCGAGAACGTGGTGAGATCGGTGCGCGCGCCTGTGCTGCTGGCAGATCGCGAATATGCTGAACCACGCCGCTTTGCTGTCGCGTTCGACGGCAGCTTGACTGGCCGCAAAATGATTCAGATGGTGGCCAACAGCCCGTTGTTGCGGGAGCTCACCTCCTTTGTCGTCATGGCCAGCGAAGGGACGCCTCAAGCCAATGCCCAGGCAGACTGGGCTCGCACGACATTGGGTCAAGGGGGATTTTCTCCCGAGGTTGCCATCATCGATGGCGACCCTGAGGAGGTGCTGCAAGCCCACATCAAAGAGCATCAGGTCGACCTGCTTGTCATGGGTGCCTATGGGCATTCCAGAATTCGGGAACTGATTGTTGGAAGCACCACGACGACCATGCTGCGAACCAGCGAAGTGCCAGTGCTGATCCTGCGTTGACGGCGGCTAGGGAATGGAGACTTTGAACATGGGTAAGGTTTTCGCCATTCTGGATGCGAAGTCGCATAGCGCCAGCGTCTGCGATCACGCCGCCTGGGCAGCGATGCGGCTGGGGCTGCCGCTCTCTTTGATGCATGTGTTAGACGTCCGCCTTGAACGATTGGCCCGTGATGCGTCTGACATTGATTTCCCGGAGCGAGAAGCGTTTTGTCGGCAGATCGAGGAAGCGGCTGATCAGTACAGAAAGGTCTGCCTGACCTACGGACAGCTTTGGCGTGCGGCTGCGCTCCGGCGCGCGCAATCTGCCGGCGTGCAACACTGCGAAGCCTCAGCGCATCCGGGCTCCCTCTCCGATGCACTCACGGACGTCTCGAATTCGGCCCCTCTCGTGGTAACGGGTTTGCATCATTTTCGAGCAACGCCTGGTGGGACCGCAGGCCGAGACTTTGCGCAGGAACTAGCGATCCGCTCTGTGAGTTCTCCGGTGTTGGCCTGCGGCGACCGCTTCGAGCCTCCCGTGCAGTTCATGTTGGCCTACGATGGCCTTCTCACCGCGAGCAACGCCGTGGCTACCGTTGCCAGTGGCGCGCTTCTGAAGAACGCGACATGTCACCTCGTCATGGTGGCGCAGCCCGGGGACGCCGACACAAGCCGGCTCGCATCTGCCCGGATGACGCTCGAGGCCGCAGGGTATCGTGTCATCAGCACAGTGCTCCAAGGGGAGCCCCATGTCGCCCTGTGCGCCTATGCCCAGTCTTATGGCATCGGACTCCTCGTAATGGGGGCCTATCGTCAAGCACGCGGCCTGACCTATCCCGTGGACGGCACGCTTGCCAACATGCTGCGCACGTGCCCCGCCTCGTGCCTGATTTTGAACTGAGCCACTTGCGTCACCCCTCTCGCGCGTCCATTACCAATACTCCAATGTAGCTTCACCGTGTCCATGTTGCGATGTCTCTCACACGCGACATCGCTGTCTCCCGCGCGGCGCTGTTTTGGGCAAGCCTGCAGGGATGCGACCGCCAGCTCGCTCCTCGCACTGCGGGGCGACCTCGGCTTTTCTCATCCGACGATTTGCCGTGACGCAATCTTTGGTGCGGGTCCTGAAACCTTGCGCATGAGGGGTCTCATGGCAGCGCCTTTCAAGAGCTTGTTGCGACAACTGTCGGCCAGCGCAGAAACACCTGATCCGCCGGCGACCAGACGATGTCAATCCGCTGTCAGTGACCAGGGCACGTCCGTTTCGATGGGCGCGGAGTACGACGCCATCGTCATGGAACAACTCGAGTTCTTCGGAGTGATTGTTGCGTTTCATGGGGGCTGCAAGGGACTGCTGCACATGAAGCACATTCCGCTGCGCCGTGGCACATGGACGGGTCTTCTGTCTGTGGGGCAGCCCCTGCGCATCCGGGTCTTCGGCGTCAACCCGATGGGCGTCTTCGAGACCACCATGCTGGATGTTGTCCAACCTGACGCTCCCGACACAAATCCTTCTTCCACTGAATGAATCCAAACGATCAATCCAGGCAAGTCAGGCGGCGGCGCACTTTCGCCATCATTTCCCACCCCGACGCCGGCAAGACGACGCTGACCGAAAAGCTGCTGCTGTACGCCGGCGCAATTCACATTGCAGGCAGCGTGAAAGCGCGCAAAGCGTCGCGCCATGCAACATCCGACTGGATGGATATCGAAAAGCAGCGCGGCATCTCGGTGGCCAGTTCGGTCATGCAGATGGAGTACCGCGACTGCGTTATCAACCTGCTGGACACGCCTGGACATCAGGATTTTTCCGAAGACACCTACCGCGTGCTGACCGCCGTGGATGCGGCCCTGATGGTCATTGACTCCGCCAACGGTGTGGAGGCGCAGACCCTACGCCTTCTGGACGTTTGCCGAGCACGCAAAACGCCCATCATCACCTTTGTCAACAAGCTGGACCGCGAAGTGCGCGATCCGCTGGACCTCATCGACGAGATCGAACGCGCGCTTGGAATGGCAACGGTGCCTTTCAGCTGGCCGATCGGCATGGGCAAGGCGTTCCGCGGTGTATTCGACGTGCGGCGCCAGCGTGTGCGCGTGTTCCGCGCCGGAGAGGACACGGTCGGGCACGAGGAACTACTCGAAGGGCTCGATGATCCGTTGACATTGGCTCGGTTCGGGTCGGAGCTTGTCCAGGCCCGAGGCGAGATAGAACTCGCGAGTGGAGCATCCCCGGCGTTCGATCTGGAAGCTTTTGCGAGTGGTGGCCAGACGCCCGTGTTCTTCGGTTCGGCCATCAACAATTTCGGCGTGCGCGAGGTGCTCGACGCCCTGGTCGACTTCGCCCCGTCGCCTGCTGCCCGCCCGGCGCTGCAGCGCGTTGTCGAGCCGTCCGAGGATGAATTCACCGGGGTGGTGTTCAAGATTCAGGCAAACATGGATCCCGCCCATCGCGACCGCATCGCGTTCGTGCGCGTGTGCTCGGGGCGCTTCGACCGTGGCATGAAGCTGAAGATCTGCCGCAACCTGCGCGTGATCAAGACCACCAATGTCATGTCCTTCCTCTCGCAACGGCGCGAGCTGTTGGAGCACGCCTATCCCGGCGACATCATCGGGATCCCGAACCACGGCTTGCTGCAGCTGGGCGACACGCTCACTGAAGGTGAGATGCTGCAATTCGCTGGCCTGCCCTTCTTCGCGCCCGAACTGTTTCGGACAGTAGAGGTCGTGGATCCGATGCGCACGAAGCAATTGCGCACGGGCTTGAAGCAATTGGGCGAGGAGGGTGCGATCCAGGTGTTCCAACCTCAAGCGGGTGGAGTCATGCTGCTGGGGGCCGTCGGCGTGCTGCAGTTCGAGGTCGTGGCTCATCGACTCAAGCACGAGTATGGCGTCGACGCACGAATGACGCCTGCGCCCTATCAGGTGGCGCGCTGGGTGACCGCTGACGATCCGCTCGAGTTGCGCAGGTTCATCGACGCCAACGCGCACCGGGTGGTGTTCGACGCCGTGAATGCGCCGGCGCTCCTGGCTGGCCACAAGGCAGAGCTCATGGCGGTGCAAGAGCGCTGGTCGGAGGTGCGCTTTCATGCGCTGCGCGAGCACGCCGGGCTGGTGTTCCACGAACATGTGCGGCCCTTTGTCGCAGCTTCGGCATGAGGACGTTACCCGCCAGCTACGGGCAGGTCGTTGTTCGCCATTGGCGACTACTGGGCTTCGGCGCCTTGCTGATGGCGATGTCCAGCGCCGGTCAGACCTTCTTCATCGCATTGTTCGGCACGCAGGTCCGGGATGCCTTTAGGCTGTCGTACGGAGATTTCGGGACCGTGTATGCCGCAGCGACGATTGCCAGCGCCCTCACGGTGGCATGGGCTGGACGCTTCGTGGACTCGATGAGCGTGCGGAAGTTTACAGCGGTGATCGCGGTCATGCTCTCGAGCGCTTGCCTGCTGCTTGCCTGGAGTCCCAGCCTGTCCGTGCTCGTCGTCAGCCTGTATCTGCTTCGTCTTTCCGGGCAGGGACTGATGGCTCACACGGCCATGACCACCGTAGCGCGCGCTCTGCCCAGCGACCGCGGCAAAGCGATCGGTTTGGCGGCGCTCGGCCTTGCGCTGGGTGAGGCGTTGTTCCCGATCGCTGCGGTGGGGGGCATATCCTCGCTGGGATGGCGGCCGGTCTGGGTGGCCAATGCGGCCTTCGTACTGCTGGGATCGGCCGTTGCTCTGATGCTTGTACAGACCAGGTCGGGCGGTACGCCGGCACTTGCTGCGCCCGTACTCCCGCCGGGGCAAAGGGAATTCGCCATATGGCGCAACCCGCGTTTTGCGCGCAGCCTGCCGCTGCTGCTGTGCGCCCCCTTCATGTCGACCGGCATCTTCTTTCATCAGGCCCGGTTGGCACAAGAAAAGGACTGGAGCCTTCGCCTGATCGCCACTTGGTTCGTGGCGTATGCCCTGTCTCGGGCCGCATCGCTTCTGTTGGTTGGCGCGGTCCTGGACCGGCACTCCGCGGCGCGTATCTTGCCGCTGCTCGCGGTGCCATTGGGCCTGGCCATGCTGCTCATCGCCGTCGTGCGGCAGCCTTGGCTAGTTCCTGTCTACATGCTCCTCTTTGGTTTGGCCGCTGCGGCCTCCAGCACGCTCGAAACAGCTTTGTGGGCGGAAACCTATGGGCCGCATCGCCTCGGTCGTGTCCGCGCGCTGACCCAGGGATGGGGTGTGTTGGCAAGCGGACTGGCTCCCGCAATCATGGGGCTGCTTTTAGATCGAGGCGTGTCGCTGTCGGCGCAAGCTGTCGGGCTGCTCTTGGTTGCCGTGGCCGCAGGCCTGTTCGCCAGCGATCTTATTCACGTCGTCGGCGACACCAAGCCACAGGCACGATGAAGAAGGCGATCAAACCTGCTCAGCGGCAGCTTGCGCGGCGCATGCGGCGCCACTGTCATGCGGCGCCTTCAGTTATCGAATGGGAGGCGCAGGCTCTGGATGGCGTTTCGGATGCAGGGCAGGTCGACTGCGAGCCGAGCGCACTCCACACCTTGAGGATTGCTGCGGTCACCGATGCGCTGGGTGCCGCCGGCGCTCGCGTGATCGGTGACCTTGGCTGCGGCAGCGGCGCGCTGTTGTCCCGACTGTTAGCGGACGCACGGTTCGAGCGAATCGTCGGTGTCGATATTGCCCTGGCTGCACTGACGCGCGCCGAGCGAATGGCGCCGGACAGCGCACGGGGCAACGGGCGGCTGACGGTGATTCATGGTTCTTTTCTGGAACACCACTTAGCTCTCCATGCGCTGGATGCCATTGCCATGTTGGAGACGATCGAACATGTGCCGCCTGGCAGGCTTTCCCGACTGGAAAGCCTGGTCTTTGGCAACTACAGGCCCCGACATGTCGTCATCACCACGCCAAACGTCGAATGCAACGTTCTGCTTGGCGTGCCGGAGGGGCGACATAGGGAGACCGGCCACTTCTTCGAGTGGTCTCGTGCCAAGTTCGAAGCCTGGGCCGCTGGCACGGCACGCCGCAACGCGTATGAAGTCCGTTTCAGTGGCATCGGGGAGTGCCATCCTCGTTTGGGCAGTCCAACCCAGATGGCTAAATTCACCAGTCGAGCCTGATCCCCATGCCCCTTCCATTCTTCCAAGTGGCGCTGATCGGCAAATACCAGTCCCCGGGCATGCGCAGCGTGCTGGAGTGCATTGGGACATTTCTCACAGAGCGAAACATCAAGGTGTATCTCGAAGGCGCCACCGCAGCCAACACCGGGCTGACGGGTTGGGGAGCCTACTCGATGGATGATCTGGGCCGCTCCTGCGAACTCGCCATCGTTGTGGGTGGCGACGGAACCATGCTCGGCTGCGCGCGCGCACTGGCACCCCATGGCGTTCCGCTGCTGGGAGTGAATCTAGGCCGACTGGGCTTCATGACGGATACGCCGCTGGACCGCGTGTACGACGTCATCGGGCCAATCTTGACCGGTGCCTATGAGGAGGAAGAACGGCTGATGCTAGAAGCTCAGGTGCTTCGCGGGACGCAGTGCCTCGTGGGTGGAATTGCGCTCAATGATGTGGCTGTCCATCGCTGTTCGACGCTGGAGGTGGTCGAGGTCGCCATCGGTTTCGACGGCGCCGCTATCGGATCAGTAATGGCCGATGGCCTGATCGTGGCGTCGCCGACGGGAAGCACGGCTTACGGGATTGCAGCAGGAGGGCCCATCTTGCACCCCGGCGTTGAAGCATGGATCGTTGTGGCGATTGCCGCACGTACGGTGGTCGATCGACCGCTGGCACTGCCTCAGAATGGCCACATTGCACTTCTCATGCGTCGCGACGCTGTCGTGAGCTTGGATGGTCAGACCCACATGAGCTTGCGGCGCGGCGATCAGGTTCGAATTGCCAAGGCGGTGAATCCTGCCCGCTTCGTACATCCGTGTGGCTGGAGCTACTTCGATACGCTTCGCAAGAAGCTTCATTGGTATGGCGATGGCTCATGACAGACCCAAGATCCCTATGCACTGTGGGTGGTTGGACATGGTCGCGTCCACCGCTGTCCTAAAATGATGTTCATGCTCGCCTCGATTCCGCCTGCAGGTCATACGCACTTGAGCGACAGCCGTGCCTGTGCCGCTTGCGCAGACGCACGCCACTTCGCGGAATCGAACAAGCCAGTCGTGATGTCGTTTCAGCCGACACCGCCATAGCAGAGTCCCATCTGACTGTGGCCCCACGAAGGCCATCTTTTCGCCTCCCATGCTGCTTCGCCCGTTGCCTGGGCGCCAGGTTTTCGCCTCGGCACATGAGAGGCATAGCTTTCCTTGCATCGGCCGAAATGCTGCGCCGGTGTTTTGCGACCGAGCCTCGTGCGTCACATCCCTTTTCAAGAACCGACCAGTTCGCCCCGATCACAGCCTGATCGAATCAGTCTCGCTTCGGCGCCCCTCCATTCGTGGCTACCCGCCAGCGTCGAGCCTTTGCTATGCGCGACGCTGCTGTGCGCCGCCTACATGGCCTTCGACATCGGCGTGCGTGATACCGGCAAGGCTGTCGGGGTTTTCCTGCTAGGTGCCTATGTGCTGCTTTCGATGCCTGCGGGCCTGCGCTCGAGCGGCATCCTCGAGGCGTCTTGGCGTATTGGTTTTGTCCTGGACCTGCTGATTCGGTCCTTCCTCATGTCGGTCTACCAGACCAACCCCGACGCAGCCTTGGTGCTGGACGCCGTCGGCAACACTTCCGCGGGTGAATCAAGGGAATTCATCGAACACCACGCAATTGAAATCACGATTCATCTGGCTGTCGCCGCCTTCGTCGCTTTCATGTCGCTATGGTTCATGCGGTCACGCCGGCCGACAAGCTTCCGCCTGAGCACCTTTGCCGTCATCTCGCTGCTGCTCACGGGCCTGCATGCCAACGCAACTGTCCGCGCAGCCAACCCCTTTTTCTACTGGCCTTCGCAAGCGAGAGACTATGCGCGCTACCAGGACAGCATTCGCCTGCTTTCGTACACACGCGAGGCCACTGCCGCCAAGCTCGACGCCATGGAGGTGAGATACACGGGGCCGGATCGGAACACCGTCGCGGTCGTGATCGGCGAGAGCATCTATCGCGGCAACTGGAGCCTGTATGGCTATCCACGAAAGACTTCCCCCGATCTGGACGCGCGCGCTGGAAATCTACTGGTATTTCGCGATGTGCTGGCCGCGCACAGCAATACCGTCGGTGCATTTCGCCACATGTTGACTTCCAAGGATCGACAGAATGGCTTGGACGCGGATGCACTGCCAAGTGTCACGCTGCTCGCGAAGGCCGCCGGCTACAAGACCTTCTGGATCTCGAACCAGCATGATCGCTACATCAATAACCGGTTCGCGCATGAGGCCGACGTCACCGCGCTCATGAACACTGGTGGGAGGCGCAGTGACCGCAGTCTTGACGAGCGGCTCCTGCCCGCATGGGAGTCGGCGCTGCGCCATCCTGCGCCGAAGAAGTTCATCATTGTTCATCTGTTGGGCGCACATCCGCACTACGAGCAGCGTCGACCGGCCAGTTTCAACGCCTTCACGGGCGCATCTGACGCGGTGAGCTCCGACATGAAGCGCGCGGGGCGGATGCCCTGGATCGTTGCGATGCGCAACGAATACGACAACGCCCTGCGCTATCACGACAGTGTCATCGCACGCCTGCTGGACGGCTTCGTGCAAGAGCAAAGTGCGCATGCCAGCCATTTTCTCTATACCTCGGATCATGGCCAAGATGTAGGGCATACCCGCAATCACGCAGGACATGCGGAGAACCTTCCCGGCTACGAAGTCCCGATGCTTCTGTGGTCGTCGAAGGCGATCAGCAACCTCGCACCGTCGGACTTGGTGGGAAGGGCATACCAGAACGACGTGCTCGACTGGACGCTGCTGGATCTGCTCGACATCAGCACGCAGGGCGAGCAGCCTTGGAACTCTGTCCTCAGCCCTGACTTTCAGTCGCGTGAGGGTAGTCTGGACGTGAAGGCTCAATAGACGCCATGGATGCCTCCGTCCTTGACGACGAAGCCAGGGGCGATGTCTCTTCAGTGGAGGGACAGTCTCGTGCGATCAACGGTGGGGCGGGCCTTTGGTAGCCCCCCGGCACTCCCTCCTTGCTCAGAACCCATTGCCAAAGCTGTATGTCCCGAGCCCTGAATGCACCAGCGCAAGACAGGAGGTAGTAGGTCCACATGCGATAGAAGGACTCGCCCAGCCGGTCCTTGAACCGTGGCCACGTCTGCTCGAACTTCGCGTGCCATGCCATCAATGTCTTGTCGTAGTCGGAGCCGAAATTGTGAAGGTCCTCCGCCACGAACAGGCCGTCACACGCATCACCGATTTGACCGATGGATGGCAGGTCGCCATTGGGGAAGATGTACTTGTCGATCCATGGATCAGGCGTAGCGTCGCGGATGTTTTTTCCGATGGTGTGCAGCAGGAACAATCCGCCATCGGTCAAGCAGCGGTGCGCTACTTCCATGTAGGTGCGGTGATTCTTCCGACCCACATGTTCGAACATGCCGACGCTGGCGATGCGATCGAACTTCTCGCTGACGGTGCGGTAGTCCTGCAGGCGAAACTCGATGGGCAAGCCCTTGTACCGTTCGGCCGCCCACGCCGCCTGCTCCACGGAGATGGTCACGCCGACGCAACGTACGCCATAGTGCTCCGCCGCAAACCCCATGAGGCTGCCCCAGCCGCAACCAATGTCCAGCAGTCTCATTCCCGGCTTGAGCTCCAGCTTGCGGCAGATCATGTCGAGCTTTGATTCCTGCGCTTCCTGCAAGGTTCGAGCGCCACCCGACCAATACCCGCAGGTATACGTCATGCGTTGATCGAGCATGGCGGCATAGAAGTCGTTGCCCAAGTCGTAATGGACCTCGCCCACGCGCCAGGCGCGCTTGAGCGTTTGTCGGTTGAGCAGTCGGGTGCGCAAGGCATGGAAGGCCAAACGAATGGGCTTCACCTTTTGATCCAGGCGAGCCGCGAGCAGGTAATGGAAGAAGCAGTCCAGCTGGCGCGCATCCCAATGTCCCTCGATGTACGCCTCACCCAGCCCCAAGTTGCCAAGGGCAAACACCCGGTCGGCGAGCTTCCTGTCATGAATCTGTATGTCTTGGTTCCGGGGGCTGTCGATGCGAATGTCGGCAGTTTCCAGCAGCTCGACCATCAGGTCATGCATTCTGGATGCCTCATTGTTATGGCCTGCTCTTGTTCGTCTAAGAGGAGTTCGGTTCCGCATACCGTCAGCCCCTTTGTCGATCTTGGTGGAGCACATCGCGCTCTTGCACGCAGGCGCGGCAGAACACTGTCGCAGGATCCTGTTCAAGGCGGCTGAGTTCGATGCCCGGCGTCAACTACTTTGAGCGGCCAGCGTCAATTATCTTGAGCGGTGCGGTCGAGCAAGATCATTGAGTAGTTGTCGTTGCGCTGCGTTTCCGGCGAGCCGGCCACCCCGCGCGGCGGCGGTTGCGGTGCACGTT